>JRYF01003653.1_pt1 | contig 11592 bp, 6 predicted proteins | sample 235331 | NCBI WGS metagenome assembly JRYF01 (sample SAMN03074217, study PRJNA261475) | activated sludge metagenome | biome: Wastewater Treatment Plant; feature: Wastewater; material: Activated sludge; isolation source: activated biomass of a wastewater treatment plant treating hydrocarbon... ... | reverse complement strand
TTTATTGGTGTCTCGTCCCTTCGTACAGCGTATTTAATGAAGTTGAGGGGCCGTGCTGTAATCCCCACTTGCATTGGGGGCTTTAAATACAGCTTGGCTCAGGAATCATAAAACTCCCAAAACCGGTGTCAACAGACGGCCACACTGCCTGGCATCCTTTGCAGGGCACGGAGGGTGTAGCTCATGGCCACATCGAGCGGGGTGGGATGGAAGTCAAGTTCCCGTTGGATTTTTTCAGTGGAAACCAGCCAGTCTGAAGTATATTTTTTAGCGGCGTGTACCGTGATAAAAGGTCGCCTGCCGGTAATCTTCGACCGCAGCCCTTCCAGCAGGGCCAAGCCGTACAGCACGGCGTAGGGGACACGGGTCAGGTGCAGGTGCTTGCCGGTGATGCCCTGGAGCAGTTCGAAGAGTTGCTCGTAGGTCACGTTGGTGCCGCCGAGGATGTAGCCTTCGCCGTTTTTGCCAGCCTCCATGACCAGGGCCATGCCGCGTACTACGTCATCAACGAACACATAGTTCGCCACATTCCTGCCATTGCCAAGCAGGATGCGCCAGGTACCGCCGGCCACGCCTTGCAGGATGGCGGTCAGGGAGTTGCCTTCGCTTTCGATGCCGGGGCCGAACACCCTTGTCGGGTAAACGAATACCACTTCCAACCCCTGCCGCAGGTAGCGCTTGGCCAACGCAACCTGTTGGTATTTTGAAACCTCGTAGGGGTCGGTGAGATTCGCTCCGTTCTCCCTCGTTTCATCCACAATTTCACCCTGGCGGGACGGGCCAAAAATGCCGCAGGAGGAGCAAATCAGCACCCGACGGATGCCCCGACTGAGGCAGGCTTCCAGCAGGTTTTCCGTGCCACGCACATTGATTTCGTTAAAAAGGCCCGGGTTTTTATGCCAGATGCCGACCAGCGAGGCAAGGTGAAATACCGTTTCGCAGCCTTCGACTGCACGTTCCAGGCTCTCCCGGTCAAGGACATCGCCTGTGAAGATTTGCACGGGCTTGCCCTGGAGCGGGGCCGGGTCGGTACCTTCAAGGATGAGGGCGCTGACGGAGTGGCCATTTTTCAAAAGTTCGTCGGCCAGGTGGCTGCCGATGTAGCCGTTTGCGCCGGTTATGAGGGTTTTCATGGCTATTGATTTTTTGGAAGGAGGGATTGAAAAGCAGCGGGGTCATTTTTTCAACACCATCTCGAACTCCACCGGCCCGGCATCCACTTCGATGCTTTCCAAAGCCTTGTTCCGGTAATGGTAAATGCTTTTTTTGCCTCTCGAATTGACCTTTTCGTACATGTTCTTTTCCTTGCGCTCGATGGTGAAAAAGCTGCCGCTGTCCTCGGAGTAGGCCGAAGCGACCCGTTCCGGCTCCTCGAAAAGAAGCTGAATGGACGAAAACGTTATCGGGCTGTCCAGCTTCTTTTTCTGCTTTTCACTTTTGTAAAAATGGTATTCGCCGTTCACTCGCTTCGTATGCGTATCGGTGAAGGTGCTGCCATTGACGGTCAGGCTCGCTTTCGCTTCCTGCATGGCCTCGCCGACATATACGACACGGGTGTTGTAACTGACCTGCAATTTTGTAATCAGGCGAGTTTCGATTTCGGTAATACTTTGGTAAATGGTCTGTGTACCGCTGGTAGTTTTCACAGCCTTCAATTCTCCGACGACTTCGCCTTTAAGGATTACGTCGAAGAACAGTGCTTCCTCGTTCACGGGCGGAGCCAGAACGGCCAGCAGCAGGTTGAAAAGTGCTATCCAGAACATGACTCAGTGTTTTTAGTGAAAAATAAATGCAGCGTTTTCATTAGAGTTGGTGCGACGGGGAAGCGAACCAGCAAAAACAGCTATTTTTTTCGCTGAAACGTCGTTTTTTCGAGTGCATAGCAGCGCTACGGACGAGAAAAAAGGACATTTCAGCGGGAAAAAGAGCGTTTTTACGCTGGTTTGATTCCTCGTCGCACCAACTCTATTTGTCCAATTCCATGATTTTGTCCTTCGAGTGCTGGAAGGTGTAATCCACAAACCAGGGGGCCAGTTTTTGAAGGAGGTAATAGGCTTTCCCTTTTATCCCGACGATGGTTTTGAAATGCCGTCGTTCCAGCATGGTAAGCACTGCTCTTGCTACATCATCTTGTGTATCCACCCAAACGCCACTCCTTTCCTTGAGTATGGCCCAGGAACCATCTCCATTCAGCACAAGTTTTTCAGGGTCATTTACTGTGCTGTTCACATATATGATGCCCACATGGACTCCCTGCGGGGCGATTTCATTGTGAAGGGACTCAGCCAGGGCGGTCTGCGCCATTTTGGTCATGCAGTAGTGAGACCTGTTCGGCATTCCGTGGAAGCCTGCCAGCGAGGAAATGAAGATGACACTGCCGCTGTTTTTCTTTAGATAGGGCAACGCTTCGTGCGTCGGATAAATGGAACCCAACAGATTGATGTCCACCACCTGGCGGAAAACCTCCGGGTCTGTATTTTCAAAAAAGCCCCTCGAACCAATGCCCGCATTGTTGACAAGTATGTCAATGCCGCCGAAGGTCTGGCAGGCATGTTCAATCAGTTTGCGGCAGTCTTCCGGCCTGGAAACGTCCGCCACGCAGGCAGAGGCTTCTATCCCTTCGTTGTGCAAGAAGGCCAGTGTATTGGACAGGCGGTATTCCTCCCTCCCGTTGATGACGACCTTGGCACCTTCCTTCCCCAACCTCCAGGCGATGGCCTTGCCAATGCCCCTGGATGATCCGGTGATGATGGCGATTTTTCCTTGCGTTTTCATGGCGATATTTTTTTCAGGTTCATTTGGTTTTGTGGCTGGTCTTCAGGGTTCCGGTTTATGGGGGTTGGTTTTTTGGGGTTCCGGTTTTTTAGGGTTGGCTTACCGGGGTTTTGTTTTACAAAAATAACGGCAGGGTACAGGGAAGGCCCTATCCTCCTGTGCCAGATGGTAGCAGGTATGTCCAGAGGGGTGGTTTTTTATAGCATTATTGTTTCAAAAAAAGAGAAAACAGGACTTGAAGTGGCTGACTGTCAGGATGATAGACGTTGCGTTTTCATTGGCCCTTTTCACGAAATCCGGAGGGTGTCAGGCCGGTATTTTCCTTAAAAATCCTGGAGAAGTAATTAGGCTCAAGCCCTGTGCGGTAAGCGATTTCCGAAACATTCAGTTGTGTGGAGGCAAGCAGTTGCTTCGCCATGCCCAGCCGGATGTCATTGATAAGGTGGGAAGTGGAGTCGCCTGTCAGGGCCACAATCTTGCGGTGCAGTTGCGAGCGGCTCATGCCGAGTTTGCGGCAAAGCTGAACGACCCCGAAGTCCTCATCTTCGATGTTAGCTTCGATGATTTTTCGGACTTTTGAAAGGAAGGCATCTTCTGTTTGAAAAGCTGCGTCGGGATGGATGTTCTCCTCGCTTCTTTTTTTAAAATAAGCCTGCATCTGCTGCCAGTGGCGGACGAAATTGCGCAGCAGCAAAAACAATTCCTCCTCCCGGAAGGGCTTTGTCAGGTAGGCATCGGCACCGCTTTCCAGGCCGGCGAGGCGGTCTTCGTCACCGGCTTTGGCAGTAAGCAAAATGACAGGGATGTGGCTCGTTCGTTCGTCGGCTTTCAGGGTGCGACAGAGTTCGGTGCCATCCGCCCCCGGCATGATGACGTCGCTGATGACGACATCGGGGATGATTTCAAAGGCCCGTTCGATGCCTGATGTTCCGTCTGTGGCCAAGGCGATTTGGTAGTCCTTTTCGAGCAGGGATTTGATGAACTGCAATACGTCGTAGTTGTCGTCCACGACCAGCGCGATAGGTTTCTCATCGGTGAAATTCGTTTTTTCATCAAAAACATGCTCCGCCCTCTGCAAGTCGTCCATCTGGACGGGAGCAGCCGGATTGCCGGCAAGGGCCGGAGCCGAGCGGCTGACTGGCAGCACGACGGTAAAAGTGGAGCCTACGCCGCCCTCGCTTTCCACCTCGATGGTGCCCTGCATCACCCTGACAAGTTCACGGGTAATGGCGAGGCCGAGGCCGGAACCCTGGCCCGTCTGCTTCGCTGCATTTCCCTGATAGAAGCGCTCGAAGATGTGTTCGAAGTCCGTCCGGCTCATGCCAATGCCAGTGTCTTTCACCTGAATCATCAAATGTGTTTCCTCGTCTCCGTCTGTTTTGACCAATACCGTGACCCTTCCTCCCCGCTGGGTGAACTTGATGGCGTTGGAGAGGAGGTTGGTCATCACGTCCTGCACTTTTTCAGCGTCGAAGTCCATTTCATAAGTTTCAAGGCTGGTCAGGAAGCGGATTTGAATGTCTTTGCCCAGGGCATAAGGTTGAAAGGAGAACGTCAGGTAGCGCAGAAATTCGATCACGTCGCCCCGGCGCAGGTTCAGTTCTGTTTTGCCGGATTGCAGTTTGGCCAGTGCCAGCATCCGGTTGACAAGGCGGAGCAGGTGGTCGCTGTTGGAGGTTATCAGGTCGAGTTTTTTCTGTTGTTCAGGCCCGATGGAGCCGGTGCGCAACTGGTTCGTCATTCCTTGTATCACGGTGAGCGGCGTGCGGAATTCGTGGGAGATGTTGGCGAAAAATTTTGTTTTAAAATCGTCCATGTCCCGCAGGCGCTGCGTGGTGTGCTGCTCTTCGATGAGCAGTTTCATGCGGTAGCCGAGGCCGAGCGAAAAGAGAAAAACCTCGCCGATCACCCCGACCTGCGTGTAGCCGAAGTGCAGTCCCCTGCCAGTGATCACCGACCAGCCGTTGAGCGCCACGCCGAGGATGAACATGAACGTACCTGCCACCAGGAAAAGGGTTTTCAAGTCTTTTTTCATAAAAACCAACATGACGAAACCCACCCCGGCGTATTGCAGGATCATGTACACTGCCGTAATGTTGTCGGCGAGGGGCATGTTGTTCGTCCAGTAAAACAGGGCGATGACCCCCACCGCCAGTACAGCCCTGGTGATGATCAGTTTTTTGAAAAATGCATCCGACCCGGGGAAGTGCCTTTTCATATCCATATATGCCCGGATGAACTGTAAATAGGCAAGGTCCATCCCGGCCAGCGAGAGGTAGATCACCGCCTGCACGAGATAAGGATGATCCCTGAGCAAGACCAGGTCGTAGAGCATGGAGAAAAACTCGAGCAGGTAGATAAAAATGCCCATCTGGAAAAGCGAGTGGTAGAGAAAGGCCCTGTCCTTCGTACCGAAATACAGGATGAGGTTGAGCAGTATGAACGTGAGCAGAAAACCTATGAATGCCCAGTTTTTCCGTGTTTTTTGGACAAAGCCCCAACTGTGGAAGAAATCTTCCGATGTCAGTTGCACATCAATCCAGGGGCTGCGCAGGTTCGGGGCAGTTATTTTAATAAAAATGGTCACCTCGCCGGCAGGCGGCAGGCTGATTTTCACCCGCTCGTGCTCCTGGTTGCCAAACAGGAAATCTTTTGATTGGGCGGGCACTATCAGCCCGGTTCGTTTCGGCCCCTCCACACTGCCGCCCGGATGGACGAGCCAGACCTCCGTGCGGTTGCTTTTTCCGGTAAATAGGTTCCAGTCCTTCAGCGGCGTGTTCTCAGGGAGGTTATTTTGAATGAAAATGCGGCACCAGTAGGTCTTTCCGGCATCGAGGTTGACGGGGTGCTTTGCGCCGGGATAATTTTCGGCAAGGAAAACGCCGAAGGGCACGAAACCGCGCGCCCACACAGGCTCTTGCAGGTTGGCCAGCGTGAGCGTGTCCTTATCGAGCGCCAAGATGTCGAGGTAATCGTTGAGAGGGTATGTATTCCCAAGCTGATGGATGGCGAACTGCCGCACCTGACCGAACGCACCGGGAGTGGACAGGATGAAAAGCAGCAGCAGAAAAGGGCCGGGGAGGTGTTTCATTGGGCTTCCATGTTATCAGGCTCCGGCACTGTTGGTCAGTTCTCTGATTCACAGGTGTAAAGTTAGGGTGTTGGGCGGGGATTTGCATGAAATAAAATGACAAATTTGGGTCTGGCAGCTTGTAACTATAAATTTCAGGCATCGCTTCAACCAACCAGAGAAACTGTCAAAAATCATAAAATTTCAAAGATTTCAGAGATATGAAGATCGTTAGGAGACCATGTATGAAGCCAACGGCCGTGACGGTTCAGTTAAATAAAGCTGATACTCCATAAATACTCCTTCCCATCTTTCTTTCACCCCTTTATGAATCAACATAGTTTCCTCATTGGCTACCTCTTGGTGCTCCTGCTTCCTGAACGATAAAAAGTTAAAGCTGCCTGTCAGGTAGTAGTCATCGTCCTTAATGACCAGCTTGCGGTGGGTGCCCGTCAACCTTGAATAAAACCCGTCCAAATGACTTGGAAGATGTATCAGGTGGAAGTTATCAGTATAACAGCTTTTCAAATCCTGCAACTTGTTCAACGTTGTAAAGTCATGCTCATCCTTCTCCCTGATGCCGTATAAGATGTACAACTGCTTGCCTTCATTCAGGATTTTTTCAAAGGCAGGAAGGTATTCGAGTGTGGCCCGCTTGATCCAGGGGCTTTCAATCAGGATTCTTTTCTTGACCGTTGATAACGCTTCAATGAATTGCTGCTTCGTTTCCCAGATCGTCAGAACTTTGGATTCGTTGGAAGCTCGTTCGATGGCAGGTTGGTTCAGTGCTACTGGTGGAAAGACAGCATCCTTGACAACTTCAAAATCCATGCGCTCGGAATCAGTCAATTGACCGAGGTAATATTTGTATTCTCCATTAAATTTCCCCGTGAGTTTTTTGTCTATTTTAAGGCTGTTAAATTCCCTGACTTCGAGATACGGATCATCATCTTTTCCATGTGCCGGAATGTATTCAACCATCCAAAGTTCCCGGTAAACCTCCCCGTCGTAGTTGATATTTTCGGGAGAATAATTGAGCAGGTATGCCTTACCCTGATTGTCACTTTTGTAAACATCCGCCAATTCCTGAAACTTCTCATTGAGTAATTCAGGGCTTCTGTTCCCGGCCCGGATTTCAGGTTCAAAAAACTTGGGTAATTTTTTATTGGATACTTCAATGCCGGAACAAGACAAAACCGCTCCGGACATCCCATCAATCAAAAACTCGAAGGTTTCGGTTTCCTCTACCCGGAGTATCGTATTATCTCGCAGGAATTGGTTGCCGCTTTCCGTAACCATCCAGTTTTCACCCACTAAATCAAGAAAGCCTTTTTCCCTGAGTTGAAAAAGTTCCCGTTCCATAAACTCATCCTTATCACCCAGTCCCAGAAAATCAAATAAAAGTTCCTTGCGGTTGAAACCAGCCTGTATGGTTCTCAGCATGACATTATAGACCTTGAGTAGAGAGCCATCAGGTGCTTTGTTAACCAGCACATCGAGTTTCAGCTTCCGCAGCGGATATGAAAAGGGAATTAACTCATTGATACGGTAGCCTGTCGGGGTTTTGCCGGAAAGTTTCTCATAGACATGTTTTTCATTTTCTCTCATTGAAATATGTTTTTCAGGTTATCGGATGATACAATCCACTCAGGCTTCAGCAGTTCCAGGTATCGCTGTATAGCGGCTTTCTTCCCTTTGAGCCGCCTGGTGGGTGCATTGATAAGACCGTAGTAGTCACCGACGATGATGAGTAATTTTTTCTGTCGGGAAAGCGCCACATTGATCCGGTTTGGCACCTCCAGAAACCCCAGGTCGAGGTTAGGGCCGCTTTTCACCAGGTCAAGGATAATGATATCCTTTTCCAGACCCTGAAAGCGGTCCACCACTGACACGGTGAATTTTTCTTCTGGCCGCTTCCATCTTTGAATGTTAACCAGGCTTTTGTGCTTTCGATGAAGCTCACTTCTTATTAAGCGGTATTGTGCTGAATAGGCAGTAATAACGCCAATTGAATAGTTCTTCATCTGGTCATACTTGCTCAACTCTTCAAGCACTTCGCATACTGTTCCTGCACTTTTTTTATTCTTGGACGAACCGTTGTTGTCTTTTTCATGCCGTTCGTCGCTCCCTATGTCAACAAAGAGAATACTGGAATTGATAGCCAGTGGCAGGTTGTGCTCTTTGGATGCATCACGACTCACCGGTTGGATCGGCTCATCGCCTTCCGGCTCATAAAAGCATTTGGAAGTCAGCCGAACCTGATCTTCCGAAGAGCGCCTGCATTCATCCAATTGCGATTTAAAATCATGATCAACCTTGCTGATCACCTCTTCGAACAAACTTGGACGGTTGAAGTAGTCATCCCAGCTTTCCAAATCTTCTGGTTCTATGTTGTGTTTCCCTCTGAGCCATTTTTCAACTTCTCTCGTCGAGGTTAACATCGGACGCAACTGCCGGTGATCTCCGACGAAGACCAGATTGTTCCCTAAAATGATAGGCACCAATGCCTCTGCCGTAGTCGCTTTTCCCGATTCATCCATGATTACGTAATCAAACTCGAAGCTGAATTTCCTGTATTTCTTAGCGGCTATGTGATTGCAGGTAGCTCCAATTACCCGGATGCTGTCAATCAGCTTCTGATTGATTGCGCTTTTTTCATCCAGCGAGCTGACCGTTGCCAGCCAATCACGATGTAACTCATGTAAATGAACCAGATTGCTCAGGTCATTACTGCCAAATGTCTGGTCAATTATTTCTATAGCCTGATGCTTGTCGTCCGGTAACTGATGCAAAGCATCCCACTCCGGAACCATAGAGGTAAGATTCTCAATTTTTTCTTTTGCCTTTTTCCAGTCTTTATGATCCAGGATGGCTTTTGCAATGTTCCAGGCAAAAGGGTTTAGTGTTTGAAATACCGCTTCGCTTTCTTGCAGTACTTGCCTAAACCGCTTTTCAGCATTGTTCTTTACTTGTTGTTTCCACCCTTCCAGTTTCCGGTCAAGGGTATGTTTGCGGATGTTAGGTATCCTCGGTGAAGCCATGCCCGTCAGCCTGAGAATTGGAATGTCATTTTTCAAAAGATTCTCCAGAACCTGGTCAACAGCATTGTTGGTCTGGGAAGTGATCAGAATTTTGGACTCCGGTTTATTCTCCAGCAATTGAAAGACAATCTCAGTGATGACAGTAGTTTTCCCGGTACCAGGAGGCCCTTGAATGACTGAAAGCGGTTTTCTGATCAACGCATTTTGAATAGCCTTCTGCTGGTTGTAAGAATATTGAAAAGGAATTTCGTACTCATCTTTCTGCCAGATTTTGGTCAGTCCTTCGCTATAATCAAAGTAGGAACCTTCTAATTTATCCGGGTTAAAAAGAAAGTAGAGCAAATCAGGATTCTGCACATCATTTATTTCCGTTTTCTTGATGGCCTCCAGTTGCCGGTTTTTTTCCTCCTCTTTTTTAGTAGTATTTTCAAAAAGATACCCCCTGTTCGGAATCTGATCCTTTTTAAGATGTTCACTATCCTTTATTTTGATGACTTTATCTTTTGAATCAAAGTCATAAGGCGTTCCCGAGAAAATCAGTGGGTCTTTCAATTGACGCCGGTCGGCATTAGCCGCCACTATGTACTCAAATCCATCGGAGTCCACGCTGTTCCCCTCTTCGATATGTTTTTTGAGAAACCCAATGGAGCTGTACTTTTCATTTTCTTTTACCCGGAACCACACTTCATCTCCTTTTACCTCGAACCCGGAATACTCAAGTCTCAATGAGTTTTTTTCAATGACCTCCTTCTCCTTTTCGAGAAGTTCCCGGTAAATGGCCAAATGTTCCGACATCTTTTTACGGCTGCCTCTAAGGGTTCTTTCCAGTTGTTTTTCATCGAACCACTTGCGGAAAAATCCATTGAGGTCAGTAACTGGCAGGTAGTTACCATGACCATTTATAAACCTATATCTTAAGGGAAGCTTTTTGCCGTACTTCTTTATTTGTTCGACAGTTTTAGTATCAACCGAAGCTGGCTCCACTCCATTAAAAAGAAATTTTTTCTCATCTTTCAACCACAGTACTCCTTTACACAGATAGCTTCCAACCAGTACATTCAGTAAATAATTTTCTCCTTCACTTAGGGACAGGCCAAATACAGGTGCCTCATTATTTAGATTTTCCAAAATCAGCCCGCTGTTGTTATTTCTAAAGCTAACCTGGATGGTTTCAGTGGCGGTAATTTCTGAGAGGTGCTGTAAAAGTTCAATTACGTACTGCCATGCAGGTCGGCTGACAGGGTTTTCTGCTAAAAGCAACTGAAGTCTATGGCTGAAATCTTCTGGCATCACATCTCCTTTCTCACTCCATACCCATTGGATGACCTTACCTAGTGAAAAAATATCCGACTGATAGGGGAACCCCTTTGGAATGCACAGATCAAGCTTCTCCGGAGCAGCAAAATGCCTCGCAAAAACCTCCAGATCCCTTTCTTGGCTTAAAGTCTTTGTCACATCTGCCAAGCCAAAATCAATCAGGAAAAACTGACCGTCGCTATCCACGAGAATGTTTCCGGGGTGAATATCTCCGTGAGATATCTGCGCCTTTGCGTGCAATTCCTGCAAACATTGGGCTACGTCGCCCAAGCCCTTCGTGATTTGCTGGGTAGATAATTGTAGTACAGCGTCTTCCAGACTAATTGCCGTTGCCAAATGCTGATAGACGATGGCAAATGCCTGTTCATCTGGATCGTAGCCGTAATCTCTTATAACAGGAAGAGCAGGATGCCTTGTTTTTTGCAGGTGGCGCAGTTTATCTGCCAGCATCCTTGACTTGGAGCCGTTTTGGTTGGTGCCGATAATCCACTTAGCCCAATAGGATCTGCCCGACTCGTCATGTACGATTGCATGTTGGGAATACCCCCGCTTTGCAATGCTTTCCGGTGGGTGTTGATACTTGCCGAATAACACAGAAGAATTGGTTTTTATGGGGGGAGAGAATAAATTTAGAACGCGTCAATCATTGGGCCAATTTCTTGCCATTTAGGGTATTTGATAATTCTTTAGTGACATTGTTTTTTGACTCATTTTTAATCAGTTTGAAAACATAATCACTTAAGAGACCCTTTGCGTGATTTTGTGAAAACTAGTAGCGACTCAGTTATCTTGCTTCATGACCATTCTCCGACCATGCCAGGTTTGGGGTTAGTTACCGGGTGACTTCGAGTCACCCGGTAACTTGCTTCTCCGGGCTTTTACTTCTTTCTTATAGGCTTCCGAATGTGAAACAACACCGTATTCACGCTCACGCCCAATTGGTCAGCCGCCAGTTTGTAGCTCACGCCGTCGGCGAGGCACTGCACGAGTTGTGCTTTCCTTTGGCGTTAGTTGCGCCGTTTTTCTTTTTGGTGAAAAATGCTCGACCAAACGCCGGGCGACCGTCGGGGACAGGAACGAGTGCCCGGCGCAGGTTCCAATCACTGCCTCCTTGATTTTTGCAGCGAGGTATTTTTTGTCAAAAAGCCCGTTGCGCCAGCATAAAAAGCCTTCATCACACCATCCGGGTCATCGTTTTTGAAATAAATCGCCCATGTGCGCTGCTTCGAGCATACAGATCATGCCCTGATCTGTACCCAAGAAGGGAAGCGAGATAAATAGCAAAAGGGCCTATGAAACACCTTCATAGACCCTTTTCACTTTGCGAGCGGTAAATGGGACTCGAACCCACGGCCCTCAGCTTGGGAAGCTGATGCTCTACCAACTGAG
>JRYF01016811.1_pt1 | contig 11594 bp, 12 predicted proteins | sample 235331 | NCBI WGS metagenome assembly JRYF01 (sample SAMN03074217, study PRJNA261475) | activated sludge metagenome | biome: Wastewater Treatment Plant; feature: Wastewater; material: Activated sludge; isolation source: activated biomass of a wastewater treatment plant treating hydrocarbon... ... | reverse complement strand
CCAACGTCTGGAGACGTTGGAGTCCGTGCGGAAATTCTTGAAATACTCGACGGCTCAGAGCGGCTCATCCGATTCTCCGAGCCCATTGAGCCGTATTTGCCCAAAGTGGGGAACGTCCCCTTGCCGCCGTACATCCACGAAAAGTTGAACGACCCGGAACGCTATCAAACGGTCTATGCGAGGAAGCCGGGTTCCGCCGCCGCGCCCACGGCAGGACTGCACTTCACGCCGCGTTTGTTGGAGGATGTGCAAGTCAAGGGTGTGAAGATCGCGTATGTCACCTTGCACGTCGGCTTGGATACCTTTGCGCCGGTCACGGAAGATCATCCCGAAGAACATAAGATCCATTCAGAATGGTGTGAGTTATCGCAGGTAACGGCGGATCTGATTAATCAAACGAAGCAATCAGGCGGAAGGGTCATCGCTGTTGGGACGACCTCAGTGAGGACGCTTGAGTCGGCTGTGCCTCACGAAACACGTAACACTGATCACTGNNATCACTGGTCACTGATCACTGCCTGCTCCGGACCAACTTCCCTCTTCATCCTCCCCGGTTACCAATTCAAGGTCGTGGATGCGATGATTACGAACTTCCATTTGCCCAAGTCGTCGCTGATTATGCTCGTTAGCGCCTTTGCCGGGCGGGAAAGAATTCTTGAGTCGTATAAAACCGCTGTGGAAGAAGGCTATCGCTTTTATTCTTTTGGGGATGCGATGTTGATCCTGTAAATAGCTCGTTGCGGGTCAAGCGACACCATCATACAAAAGCCTTACTCAGTGCATCCATGGATAAACTTAACCCAATTGCCAGGAAAAGGCATACGAGAATAAACCCTATGATTGCAGCCAGTCCGAGTATGCGGATTGTCATCCATTTTTTAGCTTCATTATAAGTTTCCAAAGCAGTCTCCTTTTTGAATGGGATCGGCACCTTGCCAAGCGCATCGGCTTTTGCCATTTCCTTGGCAGTCTCTGCCAGTTCAGGGTCGCTTTCAAGATGTTTCTTAACGAGCGCGGCTGTCGCTTCACTGACCTCACCAGCAATATATAAAGGCAAAAGATCCATAATAACGTCCTTGGTTACTTCTTTCATGGCAACTCCTTTTATGAGCGTGTGGCGAATAGAAACTTTCGCACGCGATGGACTTTGATTTTTACGGCATTTTCTGATAACTGAAGCACACGACCGATCTCGGCATAGGGCAGGTCATATTGCACCCTGAGAACGAACGCGGAACGGTCAACCTCAGGCAACGTTTGTAGAATCTTGCGGACTTGATCCAGTTCGCTTTGATGTTCGAAAGTTTTCTCCAGTCTCGGACTTGGGTCGGTATGTGTTTCACTCAGTTCAACGTGGTTTCGACTCTTTCTCAGCGATTCCAAATAAAGGTTGCGTGCGATGGTAAATAAATAGGCTTTCAAGGTTTCCGTCTGGATCTTGCTGAAATTGACCCAGGCACGCACAAAGGTTTCAGAGGTAATATCCTCTGCGTCCTTCGAGTTGCCAGAGAGCCAGTTGGCAAATCGATATACATCCGGGGAATAAGCTATATATAATTCTTCGAAGCTAAGCATGAACGTCTCTACTTAACGATATGCAGTTTCTGGCAAAAAGTTACAAATTGGAGTATACAGTCTAATCATGTCTGAACTGGAAATGCTCAACAAGGAAATCATCGCCTGCCGTAAATGTCCGCGTTTGGTGGAGTGGCGGGAGGAAGTGGCACGCGTCAAACGTAAAGCATACAAGGATGAAGAATATTGGGGCAAGCCCGTGCCGGGGTTTGGCGACCCGAAAGCGCGCGTCCTTGTGGTGGGACTTGCGCCCGGCGCGCACGGCTCGAACCGTACAGGACGTCAGTTCACGGGGGACGCGTCGGGCGGGTTTTTATTTCCGGCGCTGCATCGGGCTGGGTTCGCGAATCAGGCGTCGGCGGAGTCGCGAAGCGATGGTCTCATCCTGAAGAATTTGTATATCACGGCGTCCGGTCGTTGTGCGCCTCCTGGGAACAAACCGACATCCGAGGAGCTGGATCGTTGCCAGCCTTATCTCGAACGGGAGATCCAACTCTTGAAGCCGAAGGGGATCGTTTGCCTGGGTCGGATAGCATTTGATAGGATTCTCAAAATATATTCGGTCCGAAATTCCGGCTGGAGGTTTTCCCACGGCGCGGTGTATGAACTGGGAACGGATCGCTGGCTGCTTTGCTCGTATCACCCCAGCCAGCAAAACACATTGACCGGCAAATTGACCGTGGAAATGTTCGACGACATTTGGAAGAGAGCAAGGAAATTGACTGAAGATGGCTAAACTGATCACCCCTGGAGAACCCGCTCCAGACTTCGAACTGACAGATGTGACCGGGAAACTGATTCGCCTCTCCGATTTTCGCGGGAGGAAACCGGTTGTGCTTGCCTTCCTGCGCGGGTTCATGTGACCGTATTGCCGCGCGCAGTTGGCGCGCCTGCGAGACGACCATCAACGGTTCATTGGGCGTAATGCGGAGATCCTGGCGGTGGGACCCAATTCCCCGGCGGCGTTCGAGCAGTATTGGGAGGACGAAAACATCCCGTTCGTTGGTTTGCCGGACCCTGACCACAAAGTCGCAAGGATGTATCGGCAGGAGGTCAACCTCTTCAAATTGGGACGCATGCCTTTGAATTGTGTCATTGATAAAAAGGGATACGTGCGTTTTGCGCATTATGGCGCGTCCATGCGCGATATTCCATCGAATGAGGACCTGTTCAAAGTAATAGACGAATTGAACAAGGCGTCAACCTAGCATGACATTCGGACAGATTGCATTCCTTGGCTCCGGTGAAACGTCATTGGCTGGCGGGCGCATTTTCGAAGCGCTGGCAAAAAGGATCAAAGCACCCCTTCGTATTGCATTGCTGGAAACGCCCGCGGGTTTTGAGTTGAATTCCGCGCAGGTCGTGGAACGCGTGGGCGATTTTATGGCAACGCGCCTGCAGAACTACAAGCCCGTGGTAAATGTCGTCCCCGCCCGCAAAAAGGACTCCGCATTCAGCCCGGATGACCCTGCGATCATCGAACCATTACTATATGCGAACATGATCTTCATGGGACCGGGCAGCCCGACGTACGCGATCCGCCAACTTAAGGGTTCGCTGGCGTGGGACGTGATCCGCGCCCGGCACCGCCTCGGCGCGGCGCTGATATTTGCCTCTGCCGCAACGATCTCTGTCGGCGCCCATGCCTTGCCGGTCTATGAGATCTATAAGGTGGGACAGGATGTCCATGTGGTGGACGGGCTGGATTTCTTTTCTGACTTTGGATTGCACGTGTCCTTCATCCCGCATTGGAACAATGCCGAAGGCGGCGTGGACCTCGACACCAGCCGTTGTTTCGTAGGCATGGATCGTTTCAATGAATGGTGCGACCTGCTCCCGGCTGAGAACGTCATATTGGGCTTGGACGAGCATACGGGCATCATCATGGATTTCGAGAATGGCGCGTGCGAGATCAGCGGCGTGAGTTCCATTTCCATTGTTAACAATTGTGACCCGATCATGCACCCGGCGGGAAGAGACTTCTCTCTCCGTGAGATCGGTGATTTCGATTTACCCGATCCGTTGTCGAAGGGCATCCCTGCACGGGTCTGGGACATGGTTCTCAACGCGCCTCCGCTCGATGATGATAAGCCATCGGATGAGGCAGTTGCCCTGGCTGAAAGGCGTCTTGCCGCGCGCGCGGAGAAGAATTGGGCGGAATCGGACCGCCTGCGCGATGAGATCGCCGAATTGGGGTGGACGGTGCAGGATGGGAAGGATGGGTATAAGTTGGTGAGGGGGGATAGGTAAATACGTTTACAAGTAAACACGTACACAAGTACACACATAAAACAGGCGCGTACATTGTGTACCCTCTTCCAAAGTGGGATAAAATAAACGCGCAGAAGAAACAAGGAGACCCAATGCGCGCAGTAGACATCATCATCAAAAAACGCGATCGGCTTGAACTCACCCGTGAAGAGATCGAGTTCTTTATCAACGGCTTCACTTCGGGGGATATTCCCGATTACCAGGCTTCTGCTTTTGCCATGGCTGTCGCGCTGAACGGAATGACCCCGCGCGAGACGACGGACCTGACGCTTGCGATGGCGCATTCCGGTCAAATGCTGGACTTGAGCGACGTGGTTGACCTGGCGGTGGACAAACATTCCTCCGGCGGCGTGGGAGATAAGACCAGCCTGGCAGTCCTGCCCATTGTCGCGGCGTGCGGACTGCCTGTCGGCAAAATGTCCGGGCGCGGGCTTGGGTTCAGCGGCGGGACGTTGGACAAATTGGAGTCCATTCCGGGGTATCGCGTGAACCTTACAACCGAGGAATTCAAAAAGCAACTCCGGGAAAGAGGCATCGTGCTAACCGGTCAATCGCTCGACCTTGCGCCAGCGGACGGCAAACTATATTCCCTGCGTGACGTAACGGGAACGGTGCAGTCCATCCCATTGATCGCCTCGTCCATCATGTGCAAGAAACTGGCGGCGGGCGCGCAGGCGATCGTCCTGGACGTGAAGACGGGTCTTGGCGCATTTATGAAATCCCTCGATGAAGCGCGGGTCCTTGCGAATCTCATGGTGGATATTGGCAGACTGGCTGGGCGCGAGGTTGTGGCTCTGCTCTCGGATATGAACCAGCCGCTCGGCTGCGCTGTAGGTAATTCATTGGAGGTCGTGGAAGCCATCGAGACCCTGAAAGGCGGCGGACCGGCGGATTTCCGTGAACACTGCCTGCACGTCTGTGCGCAAATGCTGGTCCTCGGAAAGCGCGCAAAGAACCTGGAAAAAGCGCGCGCGATGGCGGAGGCGTCCATTGCGGACGGTTCCGCCTTCTATAAATTCCGCATGCTGGTCCAGGCGCAGGGAGGGGACGTGTCGTACGTGGACGATCCATCCAAATTCCCGCGCGCAAAATATATCGAGGTGGTCGAAGCGCCTCGAAGCGGGAGCATTTCCCAGGTCCAGGCGAGAAGCGTGGGCGAGGCGGCGGTGACATTGGGCGCGGGACGCGCGAAGAAGTCCGATCCTGTGGATCACGCGGTTGGTTTTGTCATCCACAAAAAGGTCGGGGATAAGGCCGAGAAGGGCGAGGCATTGTTCACCGTCCACGCCAACGACGAAGCCAGGCTTGCCCAGGCGCGCGAGGCGGCGCTTGCCGCGCATTCTTTCGCGGATGATGACGTAACTCCGCTGCCGCTGTTTTACACCTGAAAAGGTGCGTTATAATAGCCGGCAGGAGTAAAGCGACTCATGGCAAAAGTTTCACTTCGGGCATATAACCGAGAGATCGAGGCGATGATTGATCGCAATCATCTGGATGAAGCGGTTGCGCATTGCCAGCATATCCTGAAGACTTTCCCCAAACATCTCGAAACCTATCGCCTTCTGGGCAAGGCATACCTGGAAGCCAAACGTCACAACGAGGCGGTGGATATCTTTTCGCGCGTGCTGGCGGCGGAGCCGAACGATTTTGTCGCTCACGTTGGGATGAGCATCATCCGTGACGAACAGGGCAAACTCGACGACGCCATCTGGCACATGGAACGCGCGTATGAAGTGCAGTCCGCGAACCCTGCCATTCAGGGCGAATTGCAAAGGTTGTACGGTCGCCGCGATGGCATCCAGCCGCCGCGCATCCGCATGACGCGCGGCGCGCTGGCGCACATGTACATGCGCGGCGAGTTGTACCCGCAGGCGATCTCCGAGACCAAAAGCGTTCTTGAAGAGGACCAGGGGCGCAGCGACATGCAGATCCTGCTTGCAAAAGCGTATTACAAGAGCGGGCAAAAGAAGGATGCCGCAGACGCCGCCTCGGCGGTGTTGAAGCGCTATCCGTTCTGCCTGGATGCCAACCTCGTGCTGGCTGAGATCCTGGGCGCCGACCGACCCGAGAGCGCGCAAGCCTATCGCCGCCGTGTGATCGAATTGGATCCCTATGCGGCGCAGGCGGCGGATAACCTGTTCCGTTCCAATGAAGTCAGCGACGCGGCGGTTTCACTCGAACATTTGGATTGGAACGGCCAGCCGGTGGGGATGTCTTCGGATTGGGCTTCGACACGAGCCATCGAATTGGAAAGCGGGATAAGCGACCGGGAAGCGCAGCCCGAGTGGATGAAAGCCTCCTTCGCAGACGAGACGCCTCTTTCCGCGCCCGCGTTTGATTCTGAACAAGGAACCTCCCCCTCTCCCGCGCAGCCCGCAGACGACATCCCGGACTTCCTGCGCGCGGCTGGCTGGGGCGCGTCCACCGGAGCGTTCGACGAAAGCAAGTCCTCCGCCATGTTCGACGATGAGCCTGCGCATCCCGCCGAACCCATTGCAGAGGGGGAACTTCCCGACTGGGTTAGAGCCATGGCTCCGCAAGAGACCACCCAGCCTGCAGAAGCGCAGGAGGAGGAATTGCCGGATTGGATCAACAAGATTGGCGCCGTTGAGACACCCGCCCCCTCCGACGAAGGCGCGGATTGGATGCGCGAACTGGGGGAACCTTCCACGCCTGGAACGGAAGAACAACCGGACTGGATGAAGGATTTCGGACAGGAAACGCAACAAGCCCCCGTCACCGATGAAGGGGCGGATTGGATGAAGGACTTTGTCGCAGGGGAACAACCCGCCGCTGAACCATCCGGCGAACAACCGGATTGGATGAAGGATATTGAGCAGGAAGCGCAACCTGTTCCAGCCGCTGACGAACAACCGGATTGGATGAAAGGCTTCGAGCAGGAGGAGCAACCGCTTTCCTCCTCCACCGATCAACCCGAATGGCTGAAGGATATTGGCGCCGAATCGGAATTGGCGCAGCCGTCCAGCGATTCTGATTTTCTCGACGAACTGACGCGTGAGGCGGGTGAGCCGGCGTCCACCCAGATTCCGGTGCCGAAGATTGATACGGGCAGTCTCGGTACGAGCGAACAGGAACAGGATGACTCCTTTGCATGGCTCGAGAATCTTGCCGCGAAACAGGGCGCGACCGAAGGTCTGCTGACCAAGCCGGAAGAACGCCTCGAAGATGAACCCGATTGGATCAAACAGGCTAAAAGCTTGAGCCGGCCGCCCATGGATGAACCTGTCCAGGAAGCGCCCGCCGCAGTCTCTTCAATTGAGCCGGACAGTCTTGGGACCAGTGAACAGGAGCGCGATGACTCCTTTGCCTGGCTGGAAGCGCTCGCCGCGAAACAGGGCGCCACCGAAGGATNNCCCGAGGAACGTCTGGAGCAGGAACCCGAATGGGTACAGCGGGTCAAGAAAGGCACCGGCGAAATACAATCCATGCCTGAGCCACAACCGCCTGCGAAAGAAGATATAGTGGTCGAACCAGAACCTGTTTCATTCATAGAACAGCAACAACCGCCTGTCGAAGAAGTTCCTGCCGCCGAGCCGGAACCTGTTGCGCCGCCGTCTGCAAGCGTGGAAGAATTGGGGAAAAGCGAGGCGGAGCGCGACGACTCTTTCGCCTGGCTGGAATCTCTTGCCGCCAGGCAGGGCGCTTCGGAAGGCTTGTTGACCAAACCCGAGGAACGCCTGGAGCAGGAGCCCGAATGGGTTCAGAAGGTGAAGAAAGCCACCGGGGAACTTCATCCACCCGATCAACAATTGCCCGTTGAACAGCCGCATGCCGAGGAGGAATTTGTTCCCGAGCCTGAACCGGCGTCCGAAGCGCTCGCCCCAACGGACGATGTGACATCGTGGCTCAAGAGTTTGGATGCAGAGGAAGCAGAAGCGGAGCCCGCGGCGCCTGTCGCAGAAGCGGAAGGCGATACTGCCGCGTGGTTAAAGTCTCTGGATGAGCCGCAGGAGCAGTCGCTTGCCTCGACCTCGGAGGAACTTCCCACATGGATACAGGATGTCAGGGAGGAAGAGGCTCCTTTAAGCGAACCCGCCATCCCGACGGAAGAAGCGGAAGTTTCCTTTGAGTCTGTGACTCCTGTGCAGGAATCCGCGTCCGAAGAACTGCCCGGCTGGTTGAGCGGTTTGGAGGAGGAGGAACGACCTCCCGTCATCCCCGCCTCCGAAGACCTGCCTGCATGGATGCGGGATGAGACCGGCGAATTGGTGGCGGAACCGACCAGGATCGAGCCGACCCGCACAACGGATTGGACGCCTGTGGATGAGGCGAAAGAGGAAGAGGCGATGAAGCCTCCGCCTGCCCCTGAACCGGAGGCGCCGAAATCGGCTCCCGCGCCGAAAGAGAAGAAACCCGCGCCCAAAAAGGAAGCGGTCAAATCGGCGACCCCAGCCGAACCTTATAAGGAACCTGCGACACGCAGGGCAGCGGAGACAGCCATGCCGATTGACTCCGTGCTTGACTCGGCGCGCAATGAACTTTCACGCAGCAACATCCCCGGCGCGCTGGATGCCTACGGCAAACTCATCAAGAAGGGACGCTTCCTCGAGGATGTGATCCATGACCTGCGTGAAGCGTTATATCGTTACCCTGTGGAAGTAAGCATCTGGCAGTCGCTTGGCGACGCGTACATGCGCTCCAACCAGTTGCAGGATGCGCTCGACGCCTATACCAAGGCGGAGGAATTGTTGAGGTAATTTCGTTCTTAACCACGAAGGACACAACGGTCACGAAGGTTTAAAGCCTTAAGGCGAGAAAATTCAATCCTTTGTGTACCTAGTGTCCTTCGTGTTTAAAGGGTTTTCAATTTTTGTTTTTGGAGGAAATCTGTGGAAAGATCGCTCGTATTGGTAAAACCCGATGGCGTGCAGCGCGCCCTGGTCGGGGAGGTCGTTTCTCGTTTGGAACGGCGCGGCTTGCGGCTGGTCGGCGCGAAGTTCATGCAGGTGAGCCGCGAATTGGCAGAGACGCATTACGCCATTCACAAGGGCAAACCTTTTTATGACGGCTTGATCGAATACATCACTTCTGCGCCGGTCATGGCGATGGTCTGGGAGGGACCGAACGCGGTCGCCGCCATCCGCCAGACGATGGGTTCGACGCGTCCAACCGAAGCCGCGCCCGGCTCGCTCCGCCACGATTTTGCGCTCGAAGTGGGACGCAACCTGACACACGCCTCGGACAGCGTGGAGAACGGCGCTGTCGAAGTTGCGTTGTGGTTTAGAGAGGAGGAATTGGTGGCTTGGAAGAGGGAAGTGGATCGGTGGGTGTTTGAGGGGAAGTAGAAAAGTAAAAAGTGGAAAGTTGCATCCCGCTGATCGTGAGGTCGGTGGGATGTTTTGTTTACATCAGTTTTTGTTTAACGGAGATTTTCGAAGTTGAACGATTAAAGTCCCCAAGCCTGTTACAACCAACCCAACGATCTCTCTGGCAGTGATCATTTCGCCCAAAAAGATGACGGCAAGGACCGGTATCCAGATCATCATGGTCCCGTTGATGATGCTTGATTCCACAGCGGACAACGTGCGGAGGGTGTGGTTCCAGAGCGTAAAGGCGAAGGCGGTATTGACCAGCGCCAGCCAGAGGATGATCCCCCAGTTTCGCAGATTTATGGCTGGCAGTCCTTCCATGGAAATGCCTGCGATAAGCAGGATGGTAGAACCTGCTCCCATGCTGATGATGGTCACAACAAGCGGATGATATTGCCCGCTACGATTGACATCCCTGCCGAGGATGGAAGAGGCGGCGTTTGCCAGAATGCCAAGGATTGCAACGATAACGCCGATCACCTGGCTTTGGGGAATATCCACCGGGTGGAAGTAGATTACAGCCCCAGCGATTGCCATGAACATTCCAATCCATTGGACCACTGATGTCCGTTCTAAAAGCCAGATCGCGCCCAATGCTGCCACGAGTACACTGCTGAAACTCCACAGCAGGTTGACGGTCACTGCGGGCAGGTAGGCGAGCGCAACGAAGATCGCCCCTTGCGTAACGGCATAGAGTAGTGTGCCAAGGAGGATTAACTGTCCCCATGCGGCTTTGGGTAATTGGCGAATGTCTCTTATCGAGCCATTGAAGGTCGTTACGATCAGGAGACAGATAAAGGCAAGAATGTATCTTAGCCCGGCGAAAGTGACCGGCGGTATATCCTGCAAGCCGATCTTTACGAATACCCATGAGGTCGCCCAGAGGAAGACAACGAATAAAGCCTGTACAATTGCTGTAAGATGCGTGGACACAATGAAATGTCGTTATATTGAATCGCTATGGTCTGTAAGAGGTCGTGCCCTGACCCGGTAATAGCCTCCATTGCCTCTCGCGCAGAGCCTTGACCACGCCGTCATAGCCGGGAAAATATTTGGCGGCAGTTACGCGTTCACGGGCGAGCAGTGTAAAGAGGTGACGCGCATGTTTGATGTGGAGGAGGAAAAGGTAGATGATGGGTTTAGTGGATATGGAAAAATGCCTTTTTATCTTCGTATTTAGAGGGGCGTAATCTGCCTGACCCGACCATGTAAAGTGTCTTGGATTATCGACTGTAAATAGTCCTTCCTGAACGTGCAGGTTCGGATTACCCGCTCCTGGCGTCGTTACGCTTATGATCGGCGGGGTATCGCCCTGGGTCGAAGTGTACAGATCGAGCGCCCATACGCTGAGATGCCCCTGATCTCGACGATATATTTGTTTCTCCGTGATGTTCCCATCTTTCCCAGCCTTCTCGATTTCATACCATTCCCTTGCGGCATCAACACAGGCGAAATAGATTGCCACGCTCACATTTCGTGTCCAATCCAACAAGCGGGTGGGTAGACCATGATGCTGCGCCAGCCCCGTAAGCGATAACAATTCCGAGGGAGGCCAGGGGGATTTTTCCTGTTCAAGTTTCAACAGGTATTTACATGGATCAAACATGTGTTCACGCAATGTCTGGCTGTCTTCCGGCAATGGGAGACCCTGCTCATCAGCAAGAAAGTAAAAATTCTGGAGCGTATATAATTCTATGGATGCCTGTTTGGAGTTTTCCAGTTTCCCCTGATTGTATTGAATGATGGGGTGCCAGCGACTTAAGGGCGCTTCGAGGAACTCAGTATCCTGGCGGAAAGCCTTTGGCTGGAGATCCCAATCGCTGTTGCTCTGTCCGCGAAATACCCATGGGGTGGCGGTAAACTGTTGAACTTCTCCTCCAAAAATTGATCCCCAGGGAGATGTGACATCGAGAAACTCCTGCGCGTTTGTGCAGGCGACCTCTTTCACTATGATCGAATGATCTTCCACCTGAGTCATTCGTCCTCCGTTCTTCATATCTGGTGCAGCATCTTGTGAAGCGCTACATGAAATGATTCACTGCACCCTCAACAACACCTTCCCGTCGCTCCACAGTTCCTCGAGGTCATAATGCTCGCGCATATCGGGCGAGAAGAGATGGACGACCACATCGCCGTAGTCCATGACCAACCAGCCCTCCTGCGATTTGCCGTCCACGCGGCTTTTCTTTTTGTAATCCTTTTTGGTGGCTTCGAGCACGCCTTTGGCGAGCGCGTCCAGCATGCGGTCGCTGGTGCCGTTGCAGATGATGAAATAATCGGTAAACGTTGCGACATCCTTGATGTCGAGGAGCAGGATATCCTCGCCCTTTTTGTCCTCCAGGGCTTCGATGATCTCATGTGCAAGTTCGAGTGCGTTCAGGTTTCACCTCGTGGGGTAAGACCGAATTAATTCGGTCT
>JRYF01000549.1_pt1 | contig 11615 bp, 11 predicted proteins | sample 235331 | NCBI WGS metagenome assembly JRYF01 (sample SAMN03074217, study PRJNA261475) | activated sludge metagenome | biome: Wastewater Treatment Plant; feature: Wastewater; material: Activated sludge; isolation source: activated biomass of a wastewater treatment plant treating hydrocarbon... ... | reverse complement strand
GGCTGGGACGCGGTCTTCGTCGGCTGCGGCGCGCCGCGCGGGCGCGACCTCGACCTGCCGGGGCGGCAGGAGGCGGCGGCACGGATCCATGTCGGCATCGAGTGGCTGGCTTCGGTCTCGTTCGGCCATGTCGACAAGGTCGGCGCTCGCGTGATCGTTCTCGGCGGCGGCAACACGGCGATGGACTGCTGCCGCTCGGCGCGCCGCCTGGGCGGGCGCGAGGTGAGCGTGATCGTGCGCAGCCCGTTCGACGAGATGAAGGCCTCGCCGTGGGAGAAGGAGGACGCGATGCACGAGGGCATCCCGATCCTCGACTGCCATGTGCCGCTGGCCTTCGTGCACGAGGGTGGCAAGCTGACCGGCATGCGGTTCGAGAAGGTGCGCGCCGAGCGCGACGGCGAGGGCCGGCGCAGGCTGGTACCGACCGGCGAGCCCGAGGTCTTCGTGCCCTGCGACGAGGTGCTGATCGCGGTCGGGCAGGAGAACGCCTTCCCGTGGATCGAGCCCGACTGCGGCATCGGATTCGACCGCTGGGGCCTGCCGGTGCTCGATGCGAAGACGCTGCAGTCGACCCGGCCCGGCGTCTTCTTCGGCGGCGACGCCGCGTTCGGGCCGAAGAACATCATCACCGCGGTCGCCCATGGCCACGAGGCGGCGATCTCGATCCACCGCTTCGTCCAGGGCGAGGACCCGGCACGGCGCCCGCCGCCGCGCACGACGCTGATGTCGCAGAAGATGGGCATCCACGAGTGGAGCTACCCGAACGACGTCTCGCTCGACGAGCGCTTCAAGGTGCCCTGGGCCAAGGCCGAGCAGGCGCTGGCGAGCATCCGGGTCGAGGTCGAACTCGGCTTCGACGCCGCCACCGCGTACCGGGAGGCCGAGCGCTGCCTGAACTGCGACGTGCAGACGGTGTTCAACCGCGACACCTGCATCGAGTGCGACGGCTGCGTCGACATCTGCCCGATGGACTGCATCAGCTTCGTGCCGCCGGGCGACGAGGCCGAACTGCGCGGCCGTCTGAACGCCCCGGCGACCAACGCAACGCAGGACTTGTACGTCTCGACCACCCTCAAGAGCGGGCGCGTGATGGTCAAGGACGAGGACGTCTGCCTGCACTGCGGCCTGTGCGCCGAGCGCTGCCCGACCGGTGCCTGGGACATGCAGAAGTTCCTGCTCTGGACCGCGAAGGCCGGCGACGCCACGCCGGCGCCGGCCGCACCCGTGATGGAGGCCGCATGAGGCGCATCGAGGCGGTGAACGACTTCGTCATCAAGTTCGCCAACGTCAACGGCTCGGGCTCGGCATCAGCCAACGAGCTGTTCGCCAAGGCGGTGCTGCGCATGGGGGTGCCGGTCAGCCCGCGCAACATCTTCCCGAGCAACATCCAGGGCCTGCCGACCTGGTACGAAGCACGGGTGTGCGAACAAGGCTACGCCGGCCGGCGCGGCGGCGTCGACATGATGGTGGCGATGAACCCGCAGACCTGGGACGCCGACGTCGCCGAGATCGAGGCCGGCGGCTACCTGCTGTACGACAGCACGCGGCCGCTGCCGCCGGGCAGCCTGCGCGACGACATTCACGCGATCGCCGTGCCGCTGACCGAGATCACCAACGCCGAGTGGGACGACCCGCGCCAGCGCCAGCTGTTCAAGAACATCGTCTACGTCGGCGTGCTGTCGGCGCTGCTGGACATGGACAAGGCCGTGTTCGAGGCCTTGTTCGCCGAGCAGTACCGCGGCAAGGAGAGGCTGCTCGACGCCAACCGGCGCGCGCTGCAGCTCGGGCGCGAACACGTGCACGCGCACGGGCTGGGGCCGATCGGCCTGCGCGTGCGGCGCGCCGACCGCGTCGGCGACCGCATCTTCGTCGACGGCAACAGCGCCGCGGCGCTGGGCTGCGTCTACGGCGGCGCGACGGTGGCCGCGTGGTACCCGATCACGCCCTCGTCGTCGGTCGCCGAGGCCTTCCAGAAGTACTGCGAGAAGTACCGCGTCGACCGGGCCACCGGACGTCACCGGTTCGCGATCGTGCAGGCCGAGGACGAGCTGGCGTCGATCGGCATGGTGATCGGTGCCGGCTGGAACGGCGCGCGCGCCTTCACCGCCACCTCGGGGCCGGGCATCTCGCTGATGATGGAGTTCATCGGGCTGGCCTACTTCGCCGAGATCCCGGTCACCATCATCGACGTCCAGCGCGGCGGGCCGTCGACCGGCATGCCCACGCGCACCCAGCAGTCCGACCTGCTGGCCTGTGCCTGGGCGTCGCACGGCGACACCAAGCACGTGCTGCTGCTGCCCGAGGATCCGCACGAGTGCTTCGAGTTCGCCGCCGCCGCGCTCGACCTCGCCGACCGCCTGCAGACCCCCGTGTTCGTGCTGAGCGACCTCGACATCGGCATGAACCAGCGCCTGACGGCGCCCTTCGCGTGGGACGACGCGCGCCGCTACGACCGCGGCAAGATCATGACCGCCGACGCACTGGAAGCCGGCGCCGAGTTCGGCCGCTACCGCGACGTCGACGGCGACGGCATCCCCTGGCGCACCCTGCCCGGCACCCACCCGAGCAAGGGCGCCTTCTTCACCCGCGGCACCACGCGCGACCCCAACGCACGCTATTCCGAGCGCGGCCCCGACTACATCTACAACATGGAGCGGCTGCTGCGCAAGTTCACGACCGCGGCCACCATCGTGCCGCAGCCGCTGCTGCGCCGCGCGCGCCAGCCGACGCGCTGGGGCGTGGTCTACTTCGGCTCGACCAGCCCGGCGATGCACGAGGCGCTGGACGTGCTGGAAGCCGAGGGCCTGCACCTGGACGCGCTGCGCCTGCGCGCCTACCCCTTCCCGGCCGCGGTGGCCGAGTTCGTCGCCGGCCACGAGCGCGTGTTCGTCGTCGAGCAGAACCGCGACGCGCAGATGCGCACGCTGATGACGACCGAACTCGGCATCGACCCGGCACGGCTGGAGCGCGTGCTGCACTACGACGGCACGCCGATCACGGCGCGCTTCATCGCGGCCGCGATCCGCCGCGACCTGCTGACCGAAAGGCTCGCCGCATGACCTTCATCGCCAAGCCCAGGCTGCACCACCCCACGCTGCAGCGCAACAAGGTCGGGTTCACGCGGCGCGACTACGAGGGGCGCATCTCCACCCTGTGCGCCGGCTGCGGGCACGACTCGATCTCGGCCGCGATCGTCCAGGCCTGCTGGGAGCTCGACATCCAGCCGCACCGCATGGCCAAGCTGTCGGGCATCGGCTGCAGCTCGAAGACGCCCGACTACTTCCTCGGCGCCTCGCACGGCTTCAACACCGTGCACGGCCGCATGCCCAGTGTGCTGACCGGCGCCAACCTGGCGAACCGCGACCTGCTGTACCTCGGCGTCTCGGGCGACGGCGACTCGGCGTCGATCGGCCTCGGGCAGTTCGCCAACGCGATGCGCCGCGGCGTGCGCATGGCCTACATCGTCGAGAACAACGGCGTCTACGGGTTGACCAAGGGCCAGTTCTCGGCCACCGCCGACCGCGGCTCGAAGAGCAAGAAGGGCGTCATCAACACCGACGCCCCGGTCGACCTGGTCGGCATCGCGCTGCAGCTCGGCGCGACCTATGTCGCGCGCAGCTTCTCCGGCGACAAGGCCCAGCTGGTGCCGCTGATCAAGGGGGCGATGGCGCATGGCGGCGCGGCCTTCATCGACGTCATCAGCCCCTGCGTGACCTTCAACAACCACGGCGGCAGCACCAAGAGCTACGACTACGTGCGCCAGCACAACGAGGCCGTCAACCGCATCGACCTGATGCCAGCCGGGCGCGAGATCACGGTCGACTACGCGCCCGGCGAGGCGATCGCGGTGCCGCAGCACGACGGCCCGGCGCTGATGCTGCGCAAGCTGCATGCCGACTACGACCCGACCGACCGCTACGCGGCGATGGCCCACATGCAGCAGCATGCCGCGCGCGGCGAGATCGTCACCGGGCTGCTTTTCCTGGACACGCTGGCCACCGACCTGCACACTGCGCTCAACACCTGCCAGGAGCCGCTGAACGTGCTCGACGAAGCGGCCCTGTGCCCCGGCGCCGGGGAGCTGGCGCGCATCAACGCGGCGTTGCGCTGAAGCCGCGCGGCGGGGGCACCCCCGCCGCGCGCTTCATGACACATCCGCACCGAGGAGTCTGCCGATGGAACGCTCGATCTTCCAGGCCATGTCGCACCGCCACGTCATCAGCCTGGCGCCGACGGCCACCGTCTTCGAGGCCGCCTGCGTGATGACGCGCGCCAACATCGGCAGCGTGCTCGTGATCGACCACGCCAACACGCTGCTGGGCATCGTCACCGAGCGCGACCTGATGCGCCGCGTGATGGCCAAGGCCCTCGACCCGGCGACGACGCCGCTGGCCAGCGTGATGACGCCCGAGCCGCGCTGCGTGCCGCCGGAGATGAAGGTCGCCGACGCGGTGCTGATCATGATCGAGCGCGGCTTCCGCCACCTGCCGGTGGTCACCGACAGCGGCAAGATCCTGGGCGTGTTCTCGGTCCGCGATGCACTGCCGCGCGAGGTGACGGCGGCGGTCAGCCTGGCCGAGTTCCACGAGCAACTCAACGACGCGATGGGGTGAGGCTGGACGCGCGAGGGTCCCTGCGGACGCTCGCGCGCCTGCCGAACGGGCCCGGCGTCTCGCCGGGCCCTGGGGCAAGGCTGGACCACCGCGACCTTGCGCCCTTGCCCGGGCGTTTCCCGATCGACCCGGCGCGGGCGCAGCACCGCGCGGCGTTCCGTTGAACGATTTTCCCGATCGGTTTGAGCTGAATTCCCTGCTTCGTGCTCGCCCCGTGGCTGCGTACGATGAGACATTCTGATGACGGCACTGGTCCCCCCACACGGCGGCGTCGGGCTCAGGCCCCTGCTGCTGCCGGCCGGCGAACTCGAGCGCGAACGTGAACGCGCCATGGCGATGGCGTCGTTGCCGGTGACCTCGCGCGAGCGGGGCGATCTGGTGATGATGGGCATCGGCGGCTTCACCCCGCTCGAAGGTTTCATGACGCACGCCGACTGGGAGGGCGTGTGCGACGGCATGCGCCTGACCAGCGGCCTGTTCTGGCCGATTCCGATCACGCTGTCGACCGACGCTGCCAGAGCCGACACCTTCGCCACCGGCGACGAGATCGCGCTCGTCGACCCCGATGACGGCACGCTGCTGGCGACCATGCTCGTCACCGAGAAGTACCGCATCGACAAGGCGCACGAGTGCGCCAGCGTCTACCGCACCGCCGACCCGGCGCACCCCGGCGTCAGGATGGTGCTGGACCAGGGCGAGATCAACCTCGCGGGTCCGGTGAAGGTCCTCTCGCTGGGCGGCTTCCCCGAGAAGTACGGCGAACTGTTCAAGACGCCGGCCGAGACGCGGGCCCTGTTCGAGTCGCTCGGCTGGACACGCATCGCCGCGTTCCAGACCCGCAACCCGATGCACCGCTCGCACGAGTACCTGGCCAAGGTCGCCATCGAGGTCTGCGACGGCGTGCTCGTGCACTCGCTGCTGGGCGCGCTGAAGCCGGGCGACATCCCGGCCGACGTGCGCACGCGCGCGATCGCGGTGCTGGCCGACCACTACTTCCAGCCGTCGACGATCGTGCAGGCCGGCTACCCGCTGGACATGCGCTACGCCGGCCCGCGCGAAGCGCTGCTGCATGCGCTGTTCCGCCAGAACTACGGCTGCTCGCACCTGATCGTCGGCCGTGACCACGCCGGCGTCGGCAGCTACTACGGCCCCTTCGACGCCCACCACATCTTCGACCAGATTCCCGCCGGCGCGCTGCACACCCAGGCGCTGAAGATCGACGTCGCGTTCTGGTGCCGCAGGTGCGGCGGCATGGCCTCGGGGCGGACCTGTCCGCACGACGACGCCGATCGGCTGCAGGTCAGCGGCACGCAGTTCCGCAAGTGGCTGGCCGAAGGCGCGCACGTGCCACCCGAGTTCAGCCGGCCGGAGGTGGTCGAGATCCTGCGCGACTTCTACGCCGCGCCCGCGCGAAGGCCGCACGCCGAGACTGGCCGCGGGATGGATGCATGAAGGTCTGCATCGTCTCCGACAGCCACGACCGCGCCGACGCGCTCGCGCAGGCGGTGGCCGAGGCCAGGGCCCTGGGCGCCGAGGCGGTGATCCACTGCGGCGACCTGATCGGTGCGCAGACCATCCTGCCCGCGCTCGCGCACGGACTGCCGGTGCACCTGATCCACGGCAACAACGTCGGCGACACGCAGTCGCTGTTCCGCCAGATGCGCCACAGCGACGGCCGCCTGACCTACCACGGCGCGGACGGGCGCCTGGAGCTCGGCGGCCGCAAGGTCTTCGTCGTGCACTTCGACGACTACGGCTACGCGATGGCGTGCACGGGCCACTGGGAACTGGTGTGCTGCGGCCACTCGCACCACGCCGAGGTGCGTCAGGTGGCCAGCGTCAACGGCCACCGGACCTGGCTGGTCAACCCCGGCACCGTCGCCGGCCTGGCCGCGCCGGCGACCTGGGTGCTGGGCGATCTGGCGACGATGCAGTTCGCGGTGCGCGAGCTCGGCCACGCCTAGGCGCAGAGAGCAGAGAACTGAGAGCAGAGAACAGAGAACAGAGAGCAGAGAAGTCTGGAACCGACGAACGAGGAGACAAGCGACATGTTCACCACCAATCCGTTTGCCGGGATGTCCGGCGTGCTGCCCGCCGGCACGATGCAGATCTATGTCGTGCTGGCGGTGCTGGCCGTGGTCGCCGGCGTGCTGATCGACATCGTCCACAAGGGCAGCGCCCGCTACTTCTTCGCCACCTGGCGCAAGACGGCCGGCCAGGGAAGCCGGCCTCTGGGCAGCGGCGACATGGTGGCGATCGCGGCCAGGACCGCCGTCGTCGACGTGCTGGCCTCGGGCGAGTTCTGCAACCCGCGCCGCCGCGTCGCGCACCTGCTGACGATGTACGGCTTCGTGCTCTACGTCGTCACCACCGCGCTGATGGTCTTCGCCTACCCGAGCGCCGCGTCGCCCGCGCCGGCGCTGGTGCCGCTGCTGTGGTGGCTGGGTGCGCTGATGGTCTGCGTCGGCGGCTACTGGTTCTGGTTCTTCATCCGCGTCGACGTCGCCGCCGAGGGCAACACTCCCTGGCGCCTGGAGCGCGCCGACCTGTTCGTGGTCTCGCTGGTGGGCAGCGTGACGCTGGGCCTGGTCTGGGCCTTCCTGCAGGCGCGCTCGGGCGCGCCTGCGACCTGGTCCTTCGCGCTGTACATCCTCGCCACGACGGTGCTGTTCGGCTCGGTGACCTGGTCCAAGTTCGCGCACATGTTCTTCAAGCCCGCGGCGGCGTTCGAGAAGCGGGTCGCCGAGGCCAACGGCTCGGCGCTGAACCTGCCGACGCAGTCGCGCGACGACCCCGCCCAGCAGCAGCGGCACTCGATGGAGCTGCTGAAGGATGCGCCGATGCACATGGGCCTGGGCATCAAGCGCGAGGCGCCGCGCCACTACTGACGAGCACCGAGAACGACACCCCCGAGTCCGGCTGGACGTAGAGAAAGAGGAGACAACGAGCGATGCCTACCTTCGTCTACATGACGAGGTGCGACGGATGCGGCCACTGCGTCGACATCTGCCCCTCGGACATCATGCACATCGACAAGACCTACCGGCGCGCCTACAACATCGAGCCGAACATGTGCTGGGAGTGCTACTCCTGCGTCAAGGCCTGCCCGCAGCACGCGATCGACGTGCGCGGCTACGCCGACTTCGCGCCGCTCGGCCACAGCGTGCGCGTCCACCGCGACGAGGACAAGGGCACGATCGCCTGGCGCATCAAGTTCCGCAACGGCACCGAGAAGAACTTCCTCTCGCCCATCACGACCAAGCCCTGGGGCACCGCGATCCCGAAGCTCGCGAACGAGCCCGCGCCGAGCCAGGCGATGCGCGACAGCCAGTTGCTGTACAGCGAGCCCAAGTACATCCGGCTGGACGACGGTGACCTGCACACGCTGCAGGCCGCCGGCCTCAAGATGAAGCAAGGGGTGACCTACTGATGGCCACGAAGACGATCGTCGAAGACGGCATCGACATCCTCGTCGTCGGGGCGGGCCTGGGCGGTTCGGGCGCCGCCTGGGAGGCCAGGTACTGGGGGCAGGACAAGAAGATCGTCATTGCCGAGAAGGCCAACATCGACCGCTCCGGCGCGGTGGCGCAGGGCCTGTACGCCATCAACTGCTACATGGGCACGCGCTGGGGCGAGAACAAGCCCGAGGACCATGTCCGCTACGCCCGCATCGACCTGATGGGGCTGGTGCGCGAGGACCTGCTGTTCGACATGGCGCGCCACGTGGACTCGACGGTGCACCAGTTCGAGGAGTGGGGCCTGCCGATCATGAAGAACCCGAAGACCGGGCGCTACCTGCGCGAGGGGCGCTGGCAGATCATGATCCACGGCGAGTCCTACAAGCCCATCGTGGCCGAGGCGGCCAAGAAGTCGGCCGACAAGGTCTTCAACCGCATCTGCGTCACCCACCTGCTGATGGACGAGGCGAAGGAGAACCGGATCGCCGGTGCCGTCGGCTTCAACGTCCGCACNNTCCAACATCTTCAAGCCGCGCTCGGTCGGCGAGGGCTCCGGCCGCACCTGGTATGCGCCCTGGTCCTCGGCGTCCGCCTACGGGCTGATGATCAACGCCGGCGCCAAGATGACGCAGATGGAGAACCGCATCGTGCTGGCGCGCTTCAAGGACGGCTACGGCCCGGTCGGCGCCTACTTCCTGCACCTGAAGACCTACACCCAGAACGGCCTGGGCGAAGAGTACGAGTCCAAGTGGTTCCCCGAGCTGCAGAAGATGGTCGGCAAGGAGTACCTCGACCCGGAGGTGTCGCACCTGACGCACCGGCCGATCCCGACCTGCCTGCGCAACCATGCGCTGATCAGCGAGGTCAACGCCGGCCGCGGCCCGATCCACATGGTCACCATGCACGCCTTCCAGGACCCGCACCTGGAGGAGGTCGGCTGGGAGAACTTCCTCGGCATGACGGTCGGCCAGGCGGTGCTGTGGGCCGCCACCGACGTCGACCCCAAGAACGAGAACCCCGAGCTGACGACGTCCGAGCCCTACGTCATGGGCTCGCACGCCACCTGCTCGGGCGCCTGGTGCTCGGGCCCGGAGGACGTGTCGCCGCCCGAGTACTTCTGGGGCTACAACCGCATGACGACGATCGAGGGCCTGTTCGGCGCCGGCGACGCCGTCGGCGGCACGCCGCACGCGTTCTCGTCGGGCTCGTTCACCGAGGGCCGGCTCGCCGCCAAGGCGGCGTGCAAGTACATCGACGACGGCAAGGCCGAGGGCATCGTCGTTTCCGCCGCGCAGATCGAGCGCCGCCGCCAGGAGATCTACAAGCCGCTGGAGCACTACAAGATCTACCGCAACGCGATCGTCGCCGGCGACGTCAACCCGCACTACATCAACCCCAAGCAAGGTCTGGACCGCCTGCAGAAGCTGATGGACGAGTACTGCGGCGGCGTCACCGTCAGCTACATGACGAACGAGAAGCTGCTGAACATCGGCCTGAAGAAGCTGGCGATCATGGAGGAAGACCTGGAGAACCTGGCCGCCAAGGACCTGCACGAGCTGCTGCGCGCGTGGGAGCTGAAGCACCGCCACCGCGCCGCGGAGTGCGTCACCCAGCACACGCTGTTCCGCAAGGAGACGCGCTGGCCGGGCTACTACTACCGGGGCGACGCGATGAAGGTCGACGACGAGAACTGGCACGTGCTGACGGTCTCGCGNNGATGGAGAAGGCGCCCTGCTACCACCTGGTCGAGGACACGGCATGACGGCTTCGCAGAGCCGGACAGCGCCCCGCCCCTCGGATTGGCGCAGGAGGAATCGGCATGTCCAGTGTTGAGAGCCCCTTGAAGCCGGCCGCTGCCGCGGGCAGCGCACCGCCCGCGAACATCGTCGACAGGCCCGACGCCGAGATCCTGGCCATGGCCGACCTGCTGTGGCGCGACCTGATCAAGAACTCGAACGAAGGCAAGTACGGCGAGTTCGTCAAGAACTTCTCCGCCTCGCTGGCGCTGGCGATGAACCAGGTGGTCGCGGGCCACCAGTTCGCCAACAGCGAGGTCGCGCGCAGCCTGGCACCCGACTTCGAGTCGCTCGGCATCATCCGCCGCGGCGAGCACGTGACGGTGCTTTACCGCCAGCGCAGCACGAAGAAGCCGGGCGAGTGGCTGGGGCGGTTGGTGCTCGGTTACGAGGACGGCGCGGTCAGGATCTTCGGCGCGTCCATCTTCTGAGCGGCGAGACAGGACGGCCCATGAGCGAGCGCGTGCGCGACGGCAAGTTCGTCGAACTCACCTACCAGGTGACCGACCGCAAGACGGGCCATGTCCTGACGCGCGTCGAGTTCCCGCTCGGCTACGTGCACGGCCACAACGAGATCCTCTCGCCGGCCGTGCACCATGAACTCGAAGGCCGGTGCGCCGGCGACATCATCGAGGTGCCCATCGACGGCAGCCAGATCTTCGGCGTGCGCGACGAGTCGCTGGTCTTCACCGACCGCCTCGAGAACGTGCCCGAGGAGTACCGCCAGCTCGGCACCTCGATCCTGATGGAGAACGACCGCGGCCAGACGCGCAGCTTCGTCGTCACGCACATGGACGACGAGACGCTGACCGTCGACGGCAACAACCCGCTGTGCGGCCGCGAGGTGGTGTTCCGGCTGGAGATCCTGACGGTGCGCGACGCCACCGAAGCCGAGACCCGGAGCGGCGCGGCGCCCGTCCCGGGTGCGGACGTCGATCCATCGCTGCTGCGGCCGCTGTGAGCCGACGCGCGAACGGCTGCCGCCACCGCAATCACCCGCACGACAGACAGCCGCGCCCCCGAAACCACGGCACGAGAGGCCCACGATGAGCGATCACAAGCCCCCCAGCAAGGTACCCGACGGCCAGTCCCGCTACGTGACGACGCGTCAGAAGGCGCCCAACGAGAAGGGCTTCGTCGGCTACGAGACCGTCTGGAAGCCCTTCCAGAAGGAAGTCCCCTACAAGACGCCGAAGAAGCCCTGAGCTCGCGCGAGGGGCGCCCCTCACCGGTGCCGAAGCGCTACCCTCGCCGCAACGCCACCGCAAACCCCCGCTGGACCCCAGGCCGCGCCATCAGCGCCTCGTACCAGCGCTTGACGTGCGGGAAGTCGGCCAGGTCGACCTTGTGCCGCGGGTGGCGCCAGGCCCAGCCGAGGATCGCGAAGTCGGCGATCGACAACTCGTCGGCGAACCACTCGTGGGCGGCGAGGTGGGCGTCCATCACGCCGTACAACCGCCGCGTCTCGGCCATGAAGCGCTGCAGCCCGTAACGGCGGTCGGCTTCGTCCGCCAGCGCGATGAAGTGGTGCACCTGCCCGGGCGCCGGGCCGAAGTGGCCGACCTGGAAGAACAGCCACTCCAGCGCGCGGAGCCGTCGTACCGGGTCGCGCGGCAAGAAGAGGCCGGTCTTCTCGGCCAGATGGATCAGGATCGCCCCCGACTCGCTGATCGCGACCGGCTCGCCGGCCGGGCCGGCCGGGTCGACGATGGCGGGGATCTTGTGGTTCGGGCTGAGCGCGACGAACG
>JRYF01009590.1_pt1 | contig 11623 bp, 9 predicted proteins | sample 235331 | NCBI WGS metagenome assembly JRYF01 (sample SAMN03074217, study PRJNA261475) | activated sludge metagenome | biome: Wastewater Treatment Plant; feature: Wastewater; material: Activated sludge; isolation source: activated biomass of a wastewater treatment plant treating hydrocarbon... ... | reverse complement strand
CGCTGGGGCTGGAGGCGACGCAGGGGTCCACCGCTTTGGGACGCGGCATCATCGTGGTCGGTCCAATGGTCTCGAACAATTTCTACGACCCGCGTATCCGTCCAGGGCAGGACCCTCCCCAACCGCCGCAACTTTACGATCAACAGATACAACTGGTCGTTTCGAAGTGGGATGCGGAGGGAAACGAAACACGCAAGAACATCAGCCTGCGAGTGGCCGGCGTGCTTAAGGAAACGCGCGGCGAATCGGATTGGACCGTCTACATGCCTCTTGACCAGGTCAAGACATTGAACGAGTGGGCGATGAACCGCCGCTTCAATTACAACAAGGACGGTTACAGCATGGCAGTCGTGAAAGTTGCCGACGTGGAGCGGGTGATAGATATAACCGACCAGATCACGCAGATGGGCTTTCAGGCATACACGCCACAGGCGTTTGTGCAAGGCATCAATAATTTCTATGTGATCCTGCAAGTGATCTTTGGGGGGGTGGGCGCCATCGCCCTGCTGGTGGCCGCCATCGGTATTGCGAATACGATGGCGATGTCCATCCTGGAGCGGACGCGCGAGATCGGCTTGATGAAGGCGGTCGGCGCGACCAACCGCGATGTGCTGGCGATCTTCCTCGGCGAGGCATCCGGCATCGGCTTCATCGGCGGACTTGGCGGCGTGATTTTTGGCTGGCTGGCTGGGCAGGGGATCAATGTAATTGCCATCGTCTACCTCGCCAATCAGGCGAGTCAACAGGGAGGCGCGCCGCCCAGCGTGGCTGTGTATACGCCCTTGTGGCTTCCGGTGTTCGCACTTGTCTTTTCCACTTTGATCGGGATGCTCTCCGGGCTTTATCCAGCCTTGCGCGCCGCGACCATGATTCCAGTGATGGCATTGAAATATGAATAAGGGCGCGGAGGCGTCCAAAGTCTCCTGACTCCGGTGCCTTCACAACCCAACGACCGGACGTTTTAGACTCCGTCCATCTCATCCCCAACATCTTGTTCCCTCCGAATAAAAAATCCCATATCTGGCGCTTGACTATTTAGAACGAGTGTTCTAAAATATTGTTTATCGTTATCCGATTTAAACTAGAAGAGGAGAGAACAATGTCCAGGCGTAATGTTGTCCATGTTGAAATTCCCGCTGTGAATGTCGAAGCCGCCGCCGGTTTCTATAAGGAATTGTTCGGCTGGAAGATCATCCCCATCCCTGAAATGAATTACACCATGTGGGAGGACGCAACCGGCTATGGCGGCGGTTTCCCGCAGGTTTCGGATGAAAATCCCGCCGGACGGGTGACAGTCTATATTGACAGCGACGACATCGAAGCCGACCTGAAGAAGGTGGAGGAACTTGGCGGCAGGGTGCTTCAACCGAAGATGGAGATCCCGCAGACAGGCTGGTTCGGTGTCTTTCAAGATCCCACCGGGAATGTTCTGGCGCTTTACACCAGCATGAACCCCGATTTCAACAAATAGGAGATGCAGAAAATGGACGCGTCATTCCTTGCGATCCACCCGGACCCGCTCAAGCAGGGCGTTCGCATTGACAGGTCAAAGTATGACGTTATGAGCGCCGCCATACTTGGCGTGTTGAAGGAGCGCGGTCCGATGAGTTTCATGAAATTGAACGCGGCAGTCGAACGTAAACTCGAGGGAGCATTCGACGGCTCGATCCCCTGGTATTTCGTGACCGTCAAACTCGACCTGGAGGCGCGCGGAGTGATCCGCCGCGTGCCGGACTCGAAACCGCAAATCATCGAGATTGTTTAACCGATACGTCCCGAAGGCGTGCCAGTCCGGCGACCTTCGGGACGGCGCTTTGGCGGGGGTAAAATCAGTGCATGTCTCTGAACCTCGATTTCGTCAATGAACTTCGCAAACACTTCGCGGGGGATGTTCGACTCGATTCCGCCTCGCGCATTCTATACAGTACCGACGCCTCGATGTATCAGATCGAGCCGCTCGGTATCGCCATTCCCAAAACTCAGGATGACCTGCAAGCCGCAGTGGAACTTGCTGCGAAATACAAAGTTCCCATCCTGCCGCGTGGCGCGGGCTCCTCTTTGGGCGGTCAAGCCATTGGACAGGCCCTGATTTTGGACTGCTCGCGCTGGCTGGATTCAATCATCGAAGTTGATCCTGACGCCCGGACCGCCACCCTTGAGCCGGGCGTCGTTCTCGCGGACCTGAATTCTGCCGCGGCGAAATTCGGCTTGACCTTTGGTCCCGACCCCGCCTCCGCCGAACGCGCCACCATGGGCGGCGTGATCGGCAACAATGCCACCGGCGCGCATTCCATCCTCTACGGCATGAGCGCGGACCACATCGTCTCGGCGGATGTCATCTTAAGCGACGGATCGCTGGATACGTGGAGAGAAAGCAATTATCAGTTACCAGTTACCAGTCAACAGTTATCAGTGAGCAGCAAGCAGTCGTTGGCGAACGGTCGTCAGCCTGCGATTCTTTCGGCAGTGAAGGAAATACGCGAAAATTATGCCAATGCGATAAAACAAAACTTTCCAAAAACCTGGCGCAACTCCGCAGGATATCGCCTGAATTATCTTCTACCCTGGTCTCCCTCCGTTCCGCCGCGCTGGAACACTGATCACTGGTCACTGATCACTGGTTATCCTCCTGTAAGACCAAACACCATCAATCTCGCACCATTGCTTGCCGGTTCTGAGGGAACGCTTGCCGTCATCCGCCGCGTGAAGGTCAACCTCGTACCGAAGCCGAAGCATACAGTATTGGGTGTGCTTGCTTATCGAAGCATTGCCGAGGCGTGCGACGATGTGCCGCGTCTGTTGGAGCTCGAGCCGGGCGCGATCGAGTTGATCCCGCAAATGCTCCTGCGGCTGGCAAGAAGCGTGCCTGAGTACGCGCGTCAGATGGGGTGGGTGGTGGGAGATCCGTCGGCATTGCTGGCGGTCGAATTTAGCGGGGATCAGCCGTCGGCTTTGAAAGAAGCGGCGCTTCGTCTGCGGGACGGAACGGCGTCTTCCCTTCGCTCAGGACGGAATGGCCTGTTGACCATTGCCGAATCAAAAGAAGAACAGGCGCGAATATGGAACATCCGCAAGATGGGGTTGGGGATTTTGGATTCGCGCCCTCGAGCCGCGCGCCCCGCCGCGTTTATCGAGGATTGTGCGATCCCCGTTGAGCATCTGGGCGAATTTGTGCGCGAAGTGGAACGGATCATGTCGGCGCACGGCACGGAAGGCGGGATCTATGCCCATGCCTCGGCGGGATGTTTGCACATCCGCCCGATATTGAATTTGCAGACCGGCGAAGGCGTGCGCGCGATGCGAAGCATCAGTGAACAGGTTTTTTCGTTGATAATGCAGCTCGGCGGTTCGATGAGCAGTGAACACGGGGATGGCATCGTATCAGGCGAGCGGATCGAGAAAATGTACGGCAGGGACGTGACCGATGCGATGCGCATGTTGAAACGCGCTGCCGACCCCGATAATCTGTTGAACCCAAATAAGAAGTTCGACTCGCCGCCATTCGATACGAATTTACGATTCGGTGAAAGTTATAGAGTGAATACCTGGGATTCATCCCTGTATTTCGATCACGAGCGCGGGCTGGCTGGCGCAATCGAGCATTGCAATGGTCAGGGCGTTTGTAGAAAAACCAATGGAGTGATGTGTCCTTCCTATCAAGCGACGCGGGAAGAGATGTACTCGACGCGGGGCAGGGCGAATCTCTTGCGCGCCCTCATTACGCAACCCGCGATACGCAATATGCAGCAAGCAACGCGTGATACGCAACACGCAACACGCAACACGCACTCCGTACTGCGTAACGATGAATTAACCGAATCGGTTGCCCAGGCGCTCGACCTCTGCCTTGCCTGCAAGGGTTGTAAAGCGGAATGTCCCAGTGGCGTGGACATGGCGAAATTGAAGTATGAATTCGAAAACGAGTATTACAAGACACATCGCCGTCCGCTCAGGGATTATGTGTTCGGATATTTCCACGTCACTGCCGCGCTGGCTTCCTCGGTCGCGCCGTTGACGAATGCGATGATGAGCGTTCCGGTATTCAAAAATATGATTGCGAAAATGTTGAGGATCACGGAGAAGAGACCTTTCCCGAAGTTTGCGATTCGAAGAGCAAGTGTATTAGCCGCAGAGTCACAGAGTCTTGGAGAAAAGGTCATTTTCTTATCCGATCCGTTCGCACGGTACATCGAACCTGAAGTGGAACAGGCGGCGCTCGACGTGCTGGCGGCTTGCGGTTACGATGTGCGGGTGACGCCGGTTATCGGCGCGGGCGCCTCGTTGCTCTCGAAGGGATTTGTGGACGCGGCAAAACGTCACGCGGGGAAAATGCTCGATGCGCTCGATCAACTCGATCCGACGCGCGAAGCGGCGATCGTTGGGATCGAGCCTCCTGAAATCTATTGTCTCAAGAACGATTATCGGGACCTATTGCCTGATCGTGCGGACGAGGTCGCCTCCCGCGCCGCCCGGACCTGGCTCCTCGACGAATATTTTTTACGCTCCGATAAGTTTTTTGCTCTGCGCGCAGGCAATAGAGAAAACAGAATTGAAATAGAAAGAAACATTTCACACAGGAGCATGGGAATGGCTTCGTCGTCCTTGACTTCTCGCAAGGACAGGATGAAGATAAGATTCCAACCCCACTGCCACCAGCGCGCGGAGGGACCTGCCGACGATGGTTTGCCGAGCGGAACGAACGCCACTGTCGAGTTGCTTCGTTTGTGCGGATATGACGTAGAAGTGTTGAACACCGGTTGCTGCGGCATGGCTGGCACTTTTGGTTATGAGGCGGAGCATTACGATCTTTCGATGCAGGCGGGGGAGTTGAAGTTGTTCCCGTTGTTAAGAGAGCAGAGAGCAGAGAGAGAGGAGATTGTTACCGCTTCGACCGGCGCGGCGTGTCGTATGCAGATTCAGCAAGGTGCGGGCGTGGACGCGGCGCATCCCATTATATTGGTGCGGGATGCGTTGCTGCATGACCGCCAGGATTGAAATTGTTCGGAGGATTTTCCTCAAATGCGCAGACGTAACTTGACGTTCCTATTCGCGGGGATGATGTTCCTGTGTTTGTTTTCCATTCTCGTATACAACCTGCCGCCGGTGCATGAGCGGCTGGCGTGGCGGGTGGATAACCTGCGGGTGACGGTCAGGCGGTTTTTCAATCCGCCCGAAGAGGTGGTTTTCATCCCGCAGGAGCAGGTGGAGGTCATCGTGAACGCCACGTTGACCGCGATGGCTCCCGCGCCGACATCCACGCCTCCTCCAGCCCTGACGGTTGCTCCGTCTCCCACACCTCTTCCCAGCCTGACGCCGACTGCCATCCCGGATCGAATCCTGCTGCGCGGCATCCGCCACGAGTATCAGCAGTTCAACAACTGCGCGCCTGCCAACCTTTCGATGGCGATGTCTTATTGGGGGTGGACGGGAAACCAATACGATACGCGCGCCTACCTGCGTCCGGGTTTCGAGATTGACGATAAGAACGTCAACCCGTTCGAACTCGTGGATTACGTCGAGCGGTTCACGGAGTATGATGCGCTATGGCGCGTCGGCGGCGACCTGGACCTGCTCAAGCGGCTGACAGCGGGCGGCTTCCCGGTGCTGATCGAGAAGGGACTGCATCCGCATAACGACGCGTGGCTGGGACATTACCAGACCGTGGTCGGGTATGACGATGCGAAGAGGCAGTTCCTGGTGTATGACTCATACGAGGGTCCGCCGGATGCGTATGGGGTGGCGTACGATTTCGTAGGTCAGTTCTGGCGGCATTTCAATTTTACGTATGCGGTCGTCCATCCCCCCGAACGCGCGGACGAAGTCCTTTCGATTCTGGGCGCGCAAAGCGACCCTTTGTTCAATTATCAATATGCCGCCGAATTGGCGTTGACCGAAACGAATAGTTTGACTGGCAGGGAGCAGTTCTTTGCCTGGTTCAATCGCGGCACGAACCTCGTCTATCTTGGGGATTACGTCGCGGCGGCGGGAGCGTATGATACTGCCTTTGCGTTGTATGCGGCTCTGCCTTTGGAAGAACGTCCCTGGAGGTTGTTATGGTATTCGGACGGTCCGTATGCGGCGTATTACCACACGGGTCGTTATCAGGATGTGATTTCGCTCGCATATACGGCGCTGGTGAATGTGGATAAGCCGGTGCTGGAGGAGACCTATTACTGGCGCGGGATGGCAAAACAGGCTTTGGGAGACAGGGCAGGCGCGGTCGAGGACCTGACGCGGGCATTCACGCTGAATCCCAATTCCACACCGGCGGGTGAGGCGCTCGAGCGGATTAATTCTTCGGAGTAGATGTCAAAGGGAATGGGGAATTTTTACTGATAAAATTCCCCTCCGTATGGAAATTCAAACTGCAGGGCTGCTCGACTTGAATGCGTTGCGAAAACTCGAACGCGCCTGTTTCGAAAAGGACGCCTGGTCCCTGTTGGACCTGGTTGCTGTGTTGACCTGGCCCGAGGTCATTCGGCTCAAGGTTGTGGAGGACGCCGAGATGATCGGATTCGCCGCGTGCGACCCGCGTCCCTCCCAATCCGTTGCCTGGATCGCCACCCTTGCGGTTGATCCACGCTGGCAGCGACGCGGCATAGGACGTATGCTTTTGCGCGCCTGCGAAGAACGTGTCCGCCAGCCGCGCATGAAATTATCGGTGCGCATGACGAACCACGTTGCGATCGCGCTCTATGAAAAAGAGGGGTACCATACCGTGGATGTATGGGGAAGGTATTATTCCGACGAGGAAGACGCCCTCGTGATGGAGAAGATATTGTAGGGCGGGACATTATCCCGCCCTACGTGCGATATAATGACCCCCTATGACCCCTGATACGCTCCCGCCGCCTGTGTGGGTGGACGAACGGAACAAACTTGGACGCATGGTCGAGGACCTGTCCGCGCAAACCCGTATTGCAGTGGATACGGAATCCAACAGCCTGCACGCCTATCGTGAACGCGTCTGCCTGATCCAATTTTCCACGTCCAAAAAGGATTACGTCGTTGACCCGCTTGCCCTCGACGATCTGAGCCTGCTTGCCCCCCTGTTTACGAACCCAAAGATCGAAAAGATATTCCACGCCGCGGAATACGACCTGGTCTGCCTGAGACGCGATTATGGCTTTGAATTCCGGCGCTTGTTCGATACCATGCAAGCCGCGCGGATATTGGGGTATCCGTATGTGGGGCTGGATAACATCCTTGCCGACAAGTTCAATGTCAAAGTGGACAAGCGTCACCAGAAGGCGAATTGGGGGGCGAGACCCCTATCCCGCGCGCAATTGGATTACGCCCGCATGGATACGCACTACCTGATTCCCTTGCGCGACATGCTCGAGCCTGAACTGCGGGAAAAAGGACGCTGGGGTTTTGCGCGGGANNACTGACGATCCTCAGCGAATTGTGCCTTTGCCGAGACTCGATTGCCGAACGCATTGACCGTCCGCCCTTCAAAGTGATCCCGGATAACATCCTGCTGGATATTGCGAAAAACATCCCGGAGAAGGATGTTGACCTGGCGGGCATTGGCTTGAGCCAGAAGCAGATCCACTTATGGGGCGATCAGATTTTGGCGGCGACCAGGCGCGGGACGAAAATTCCGCTGGTTAAACAGGATCCGGTTGAACGTCCGAAGGATGCGGTGCTAAAGCGTCTGGACCGCTTGAAGACCTGGCGGAAGAAGGTCGCTGAGGAGATGAAGGTCGAGTCCGACATCATCCTGCCGAAGGATTTTTTGTACGAACTTGCCGAGAATCCACCGAAGGATATCGAGGCGCTCAAGACTGTCATGCGCGAATCGCCGTTTCGTTTCGAAAAATACGGCGACCAGATGTACAAATTGATCGGAGGGTGAGATGCGGATCCATTTTCACGGCGCGGCGCAGACGGTGACCGGCAGCCAGCATCTGCTGGAGATCAACGGGCATCGCCTCCTGCTGGACTGCGGGCTGTATCAGGGACGAAGGGGCGATACCTACGCCCGGAACCTGAACTTCGCTTACGACCCGCGCGCCGTGGACGCTGTGATCCTCTCGCATGCGCACATTGACCATTGCGGGAACCTGCCCAACCTCGTAAAGAACGGCTTCGAAGGACCGATCCACGCCACGCGCGCAACCGTTGACCTCGCAACGATCATGATGGCTGACTCAGGGCGAATCCAGGAATCGGATGCGGAGTTCGTGAACAGGAAACGCGCCCGCCGCGGCGAGGAGCCCATCGAACCGCTGTACACCGAAGCAGATGCCCGGCAGGCGGCGGAACTTCTCCGCAGTGTGGAGTACAACCAGCCTTTCGAGGCGGCGCCCGGTGTGACGGTGCGCCTGATCGAAGCGGGGCATATCCTTGGCTCTGCGGCGGTCTCATTGGAGATCGAAGAGAAGGGGAGGAAGATCCGCTTCTGGTTCTCCGGCGACATCGGACGTTTCAAACTTCCTCTCCTGCGAGACCCGATCCTGCCTGAGAACGCGGACTACCTGCTCATGGAGTCCACCTACGGCGACAAGGCGCACAGCGACCCGTCGCAGGCGTTCGACGAATTCCAGCAGGTTGTTTCGCGTACGCTCAAGCGCGGCGGTAAGGTCATCATCCCGGCGTTTGCAGTCGGGCGCACGCAGGAACTGGTCTACAACCTGAACATCATGATGTTCGAGCGCGATGTGCCGCGCGTCCCCGTCTTCGTGGACAGCCCGCTGGCAGTGGACGCCTCGGATGTTTTCCGCAGGCATCCCGAATGTTTCGACGCGGAAGCCCGTCAGTTCGTGGAGGAGGCGCGTCATCCCGCGCTGGATTTCAAGATGCTGACCTATGTCCGTTCGGTGGACGAATCCAAGGCATTGAATGCGCGCAAAGACCCGATGATCATCATCTCGGCGTCGGGCATGGCAGAGACGGGGCGCATCCTGCACCACCTGCGGAATAACATCGAAGACCCGAAGAACACGGTCTGTATCGTCTCGTGGCAGGCGCCCTACACCCTCGGCCGCCGCCTTGCGGACCGGGAGAAGCGGGTGAAAATATTCGGCGAGCCGTACACCGTCCGTGCGGAGGTGGCGACCATCGGCGGCTTGTCCGGTCATGCCGGGCAGAACCTGCTCACGGACTACGCCGCGGCGGTGAAGCCGACGGTCAAAAAGGTCTTCCTCGTGCATGGTGAGGAAAGGTCCGCGCTGGCGTTGACCGAAAAACTGAAGGAGAGGTCAATGCACGAGGTGTACTATCCCGAACTGCATTCCTCTTACGAAATTTAGTAGTGACCTAAAGTAAGTGACGATCCTCAACGCGAATTTCGCAAATGTGCGAATGCCGCGAATTCCTTCTTGATTTATTCGTGAAATTTGCTAATTCGCGTCATTCGCGTTCCGAGATCGAAGGCTGTATCTCGGTATCACTTACAAATAGACCACTACCCGAAATTTAAGTTATAATCTCGCCGCCATACAACTCACGTGACACATAAAACCTGAAACCTGATACTTGACACGTGAAACCGAATTTGGGAAGGTGCCAGAGTGGTTGAATGGGACGGTCTCGAAAACCGTTGTGGGCTTCGGTCCACCGAGGGTTCGAATCCCTCCCTTCCCGCAGGTATAGACTTCCGAAGTCTCGGAGACTTCGGAAGTCTTTTTTTCTTCGCCAAACTTTTCGATTTGGAAAGTGCTACAATAAAAAAAACGGCTCTTCCGTATCTAACGGGACGTAGCCGGGTTGAACAGACTCTTTGCCCCAAACCTTCGGCGCGAATTTTCACGAATTTGTTTTGAGATTCGCGTGAATTCGCGACATTGTGCCCGAAGGGTAAATTCGCGGCTGATGTTATTGATCTTCCCGTTAAAAACGGGAGAACCAAAAAACAAGCCAGCGACCGGATTTCAACATGAAAAACCGTTCGACGCCATTTCTACAACAAAACAGAATTCTGCTGATCTTTCTGGTGGTGGTCGGATACATTATCACTTTCATTACCGTCGTTCGGGGAACATCAACGCATTCCGCCTTCCAGATCGTGATCGGTGTTCTTTTTGGGGTGTTTTATCTCATTCTGGCGATGTTCGACACGGAACTCCTCCGTCGCTTCCCGTTGAACACGCGCCACGTTATATTTTTCTCCACACAGATATTTCTCGTATTTGGCATTGGATGGCTGCTTGGACCGGGCGGCAACTGGCTGATGTCAATTCCGCTCGCGCCGATTGCGGTTGAGCGTTTATCCCCGCGCGGGCGCTGGCCTGTTTATGCCGGGATAGTTGCTTCCTTCGTTTTGCCGATTCTGCGGTACTCCACGTGGGATACCGCACTCGTGAACGGGCTGATCATTTCTGTTGGTATCTTTTTTAGCGTGCTGGCATCCCAGATGAGGTTAAATGAACACTATGCCAGGGAAAGAGCGGAAGCCCTTTCCAGACAATTGGAAATTGCCAATCGTCAACTGGTTGAATATGCTTCACAAGCCGAAGAACTGGCTGCCACGCAGGAACGCAACCGCCTCGCCCGCGAGATCCACGACAACCTCGGCCACTACCTGACCATCGTCAACGTGCAGATCGAGGCTGCGAAAGTGACGTGCGAATCCGATCCCGCCCGCGCCCTTGACGCGCTGAACAATGCACAGGACATGGCGCGCAAAGGGCTGAACTCCGTGCGCGAATCGGTTGTGGCGTTGCGCGTCTCGCCCGTGGAGAATCGTCCACTGGCGGATGCAATTCTTGAATTGATCGAAGAGTCGAAAGAATCGGGAGTTGCAGTTGAATTCAAAATGATCGGCGATAGCAGACCTGTCGAATCAAAATCTGCGCTGGCGTTGTACCGTGTTGTGCAGGAAGGCTTGACCAACGTCCGCAAACACGCGGACGCCTCCCGCGTGGACGTGATCCTTGACTTCACGCAACCTGACCATGTCCGTTTGACCGTTCAGGATGACGGCTCCGGCGCGGCGGACACAAGCGGTGGATTTGGTCTCATCGGCATCCGCGAACGCATCCAATTGGTTGGCGGCGAATTCAGGGTGGATACCATGCCTGGAAAAGGTTTCCTTCTTGAGGTTTCCGTACCTCTCAGGGAGGAGGAAAAATGAGCATTCGGGTATTGCTTGCTGATGACCAGGCTCTTTTCCGCGAGGGACTCGACACCCTGCTCTCTGTCCACAAGGATATTCGGGTGGTCGGGCAGGCTGTCAACGGGCAGGACGCGATTGACCTTGCATTGAAACTCCGCCCCGATGTGATTCTCATGGATATGCAGATGCCTATCCTAAACGGCATCGGCGCGACGAGGCGGCTGAAACAGTCCCTGCCTGATTGCCGCGTCATCGTGCTGACCACCTTCGATGACAAGGAAACCATCTTTGATGCCTTACGCGCGGGGGCGGTGGGCTACCTGCTCAAGGATGTCGGTTCAGCGCAACTTGCGGACTCCATCCGCCGGACGGCGCGCGGCGACTCGATCCTCGACCCGTCCGTTGCGGCGAAGGTGGTGGCGGAATTCAGCCGCGTATCCAGCCTGGTAGGCGGGACCAGTTCCGAGGTCCTGCCTGAACCGCTTTCCGAGCGTGAGATCGAGTTGTTGAGGTTGATCGCGTCCGGGTTATCCAACAAGGAAATCGGGGAGACATTGTTCATTA
>JRYF01004937.1_pt1 | contig 11626 bp, 11 predicted proteins | sample 235331 | NCBI WGS metagenome assembly JRYF01 (sample SAMN03074217, study PRJNA261475) | activated sludge metagenome | biome: Wastewater Treatment Plant; feature: Wastewater; material: Activated sludge; isolation source: activated biomass of a wastewater treatment plant treating hydrocarbon... ... | reverse complement strand
GGAATGGATGTTGAAGAAGCGGGAAGTGTGTTCGCTTTTCAATGGGTGGAGGGGCAACCGATTTTCTTAGGTGAATATGCTTCGCCCACCCCTTCACGCCAGGCTCATTTCGGCCATGCCGTCGCCGTCCACTCAGCTATTGTTCTGGTTGGGATCCCCGGTCAGGAGCAAAGTTCGGGTGCAATCTATCTGATTAGCCTGAAATAAACAGAATGAAAATAGCTGCCATTAATATAAGAGCCTGGAACTCACTCCAGGCTCTTATGCTTATATTTTGGCCTTTATCTTACTTGAATTGGTAAATCGGAAGATAAATCTCCATGATCGCTTGCATTGTGGTTAAACTCTGTCGCGCAGAACTTATTGCAAAGTAGTAAACAGCCCCCACATCCACCTGATTTTGATCGTGATCGGGTGCGCCCACAAAAATACCCCGCGCATCAATGGCTATGGACGTTCCCAGATAATCAAAATCCAATGCGTTATTCGCTGACAAGAGGGCTTCCTGTCTCCAGGTCACACCATCAAAATGATAGGGATAGACTGCACCGGATTCTTCTATATCCATCTTGCCTTTGTTCCCTGGTGATCCGACGACGACTGTGTTGCCCTCAATTGCTACCGACCAGCCAAACGCTGATCCATTCAGTGGTGGCCGGCCCGTTGGGAACAGAACAGTTTCTTGTTGCCACTTACCACCTTTTAGCGTAAATACGAAGGCCGCTCCGGCATTATTTCCTGCACTATCGTTGTGTGTCGCACCGACAAGAATCCTGTCTCCATCTGTAGCAACGGCATACCCAAAGCGAATATTGGNNCAGATACGCCCCCACCACCAAAAGATCATTACGAAGAGCGACCGACCATCCAAAGAGATCACTTAATACAGCACCACCACCGCCAGTTGCCAGGCGGACAACCTCTCTCCATCCGCCCGCCGCAGTTTCAAACACATAAGCGGCCCCGGAGTTTGTGGCTCCACTATTCGTGTAAGGCGCTCCAATAGCAAGCCGATCACCATTCAGCGAGACTGTAAAGCCAAAATAGATGTCTCCCACTGTCCCCGGCAATAGTTTATCGGTTTCTACCCATTTGTTGCCATTGCGCGTGAAGATATAAACTGCGCCAACATTCCAACCGGCCTCATCATCCGAAGGCGCACCGACAGCGATGGTACTGCCATGAATAGCAACAGCCCTGCCAAAAAGGTCCTTCGCTTCCCCGTCCTTCGCGATGAGTTTCGCGGTCTGAATCCAGGTGTCACCAGAACGTTCAAACACATAAACCGCCCCCGTCATCGGGCTATTACCACTCGCCGCCGGGGCACCGATCACTGCCGTATCCCCATCCACCGCTAGTGCAACGCCAAACTGTCCATCGGTTGTTGGGTCACTCGCTGTCAGTTTGGCCTCAGTTTGTATACCCTTCGCTGCATAAGGTTGTGGAAAAAAGATCACTCCGATGAACAACACGGTCAAACCTAAAAATATGTTTCCTTTTCGCATTGTCTTTTCTCCTGGATGGTTCTGCCGGAATTAACGGGGTAGGAGGAAAATCTTGCTCCGGTTTTCAGGTGTACAGGCCATTCTTTTCAATTTCGTAGCCTAGAATTCTTTGCAAGGCCATATAAAGGTTTTTGGTACTCAGAGGTTTGAGTAACAGAGCCTGACAGAATGGCCGCATATTTTCCGAAGTCAACCATTCCTGGCTTTCAGTCAGAATCATGCCAATGATGGGTATTTTCGAGGTTTCAGGAATGGCTCCCAATAATCGGGCAGTTTCATACCCATCCATCTCTGGCATATATTCGTCTAACAGAATCATGTCAGGGTTCTGGTTGAGGGCAAGTTTTACCCCTTCTCGGCCACTCTTTGCCTCAATCACTTCGAATTTTGGGAACACCTTCATCAACAATTCAGTGATGAATATCCGATTGGCTAAAAGATCGTCAACAACAAGAATTCGTAACATGGTACACCAACCTTTTATGGTTCATCGTCTCCGCCTCCCGGTACACCAGGAGGCGGGCCACCACCTGGTGCTGGCGGCGTGATTTGTGGGCCGGGAGGTGTAGGCGGTGTCATGCTCGCTCCCGGCGGGACAGGGGGTGTAACACTGGCTCCTGCGGGTGGCGGTGCGCCAGGCAGCAGCCCCAATGCCTGCATAATCTCACCCCATCCAAGCCCGCTCGCCCGCATGGCGAAAATTTCAGCCACGTCCGTCCCCGATTGAATGCTCAAGTTGTATGCGAGGTCAATCTCTCCAAAACCAAACCCACTACAGAACCAGCCGATAATTTCTTCATACGGCACGTTGTAAACCTGGGCCAGGCGGGTCGCTTCGGGGTGGGGGCTGACGCCTGTGCAGTCTCCACTAACCGGACCTGTGGGGGTAGGAGAAGGAAAGATTGTTCCAGTAGGCGTAGGTGTAGCGGTTTGATCGGGAGTTGTAGAGGGGGTTGGGGTAGCGGTTGACTCACAAGTCTGAATCAAGGTAATCGTCACTCTGCCAATGTGATGATCGGGGCGATTGGATTCCGCAGCGATAAACACACGCAGCTTAACTTCCGTTTCGGGTGGGGCGGATAACCAGTCATCGGTAAGAGAAACCTGGACAGTAAAACTAACCGTCTCGCCAGCCTGGATGGTATCCCAACCTGCTGGGGTCAGCGTAACGGACTCGACGAATTGAGAGCCTGTCAGCAAGGTATATCCCAGTTCAACATCGGCGGCGACATCATCCGGGGAGGAACCTTCATTTGACAATGTGCCTGTTACCAGGAACTCAACTTCGCAACCAAACGCTTCTATTTCGTCGGGGTCAAATTCGAGACTGGGACGAGGGGGTTGGGTCGCATTGATCGCAACACTCGTCAACACCTCAACCTCCAACGCCGAACGGTTCCCATCGGGCCCCATTGAGTAAATCACACGAACCAGATCGCCAACTGCAACATGCTCCGGTTTCACCGTCTGTTGGCTGACCTTGACGGACACGCCATCCACCAGCCAGAGTTCGGGGGTGATCACTTGCAGAACCCCAGCAAACGCCGCCTGATGTGTGGTATCGTCGGCTGGTTCGATGCTATCTGCCTGCCAGCGGCCATTGGGCAAAATGCGCCCTGAAACCAGGACAAAATCGCCTACAGCAAAACTATCTGTTTGAATGGTTTCCTCAGTTACATAAACTAACATCTCGTCTATTTGCCAGATAGTCTGGTTTTTGAGCAGAAGTTCACCCTGACTGCGGAAATAACGGACTGGCGCGGTCGGGGGACTGCCAGTTTGCGTACCGGTCGTATGCCCGGCGGCAACGGCAACATCCATCCCATCTGCGGTAACTGTTACCAATCCTTTGTCTACTGCAAAGTAAGCATGACCGTTAGCCGCTACGGAAACGGAAAAAACGGTTCCCAATACTTGAGCATCCCCGGATGGGGTATGGACAATATACAAAGCCTCTGGACTGCGAAGGGGCACAATCTCGTGGCGTGTATGTCCGATGGGTTGGTGGATTTTGACAACGAGCGCACCTTCCTGCTGCTCCAATACGGTGAATGCCAACTCACTATTTGGAGCCAGATGAACCATACTGCCATCTGCAAATTTCAGGGTGGCTGTCGAGTGTGAACCGCTGCGTAATCGCTGCCCTGCTGTAATCATGCTGCCATCTTTGACCGGTTGCCATTTCGGCGCGTCGCTGGCAGAGGCAATCTCTACCTGACCACTTACATCTGATATAGTCAGGAGTGCATCTACTGGCTGGACGAAAGTATTCAGCGTAACAACCATGATGATAGCAAGGGCGATTAACATCACAGCAGAAAATGCCAGGCGCGGGAAAATTAACCAGGAAGGGGCTTTCTTCGGGCGGGCTGCTGGCTGGCGTTGGGCGTGTTCGCGAATGATCGCATAAACTTTCCCGTTTCGGTTTGCGGCCTGACCGGGGACGGGCTGAGGCGCAGCCCGAATAGCGGCTGTCAACCGAATCAAGTCACGGAGATTTGCATCCCGTTCAGGTAATTGAGCCAGAACCTGCTCGAGAGGGGTACCAGTTTCTAGCATTTTTATATAGTTTTGGAGGAGATCATCTTTATTTGCCATAGGGCACCATTTGGGGCGATAAAATGATGTGCAAGGCCTCTAAGCCGCGTGCTTGCAAAGCCTTGATCGCGCTTTCACTTTTTTTGTGGGTTTGAGCAACCTGACTGATGGGCATTTCGGCAATAAACCGGAGAACGATCACGTCACATTGGGATGGGGGTAAATGCTGTAAGGCTTGCTGCAACTGATCGGCGGTCAGGCGGAGTTCAGCAACGGTTTCCGGGTCGGGTTGTTCGGCGATCATCTTCTCATCCAGGATTGTGTCATCTCTTCGGTTCATTTTGCGAAAATAATCCACGGTCAAATTCCGGGCGATTTGGAACAGCCAGGCCCGAAAGGGAACGTTGCGTTGGCGATAATTGGATAAATTTTCCATTACGCGAATAAATACCTCTGTGGTTAAGTCTTCAGCCAGTTGGGGACGGCCTACCCGATAATAGAGATAGCGGTATACATCCGGTTTATATTGCTCATACAGGGTTGTAAGAGCTGTTGCATCACCGGCCTGGGCACGTTTAAGGATTGCTGTATCTACTTCGTTTGGCATAGTGGATTCCAATTCGCTATATAAGTTAAAACGCTGATGGGCTAAAAAAAGACTCGGTTTTCGTATGCAAACTCAGATGGCAAAGAACGGCGTTCGTGTTGAGAGACGAACGCCGTTCAAAAGTAAGTTTACGGGCAAAAGTGGATCAGTTTATCTGAACGCTCAATGAGAGCCAGGCGAGCTTCCTTGCAATAACTGGATAATCCTATCCGGCAACAACGCCAGATTCCGCTCATCTTTGATAAAAAAGGTTGTTGCGCCGGATATCAACCCAAGTCGCCGATCCTCATATATGTCCATAGCTGTCATCAGTATCACAGGTATTTCTTTGAGATGCTCATCGCCGCGTATCATTCGGGTCAGTTCAAATCCATCCAAAAGCGGCATATTTACATCTGCCATAACCAGGTGGATAGGTTCGATTTGCAATAACTCCCAAGCCTCAACCCCTTCTTTAGCCAACACTACATAAAATCCTGCCTCAAGCAAAGTTTCTTGAAGCAGAGTACGTATCAATAAAGAGTCATCCGCTACTAATATTCGTATGGGGCCGTTTGTTTCAGGTTGACTGTTCATTGGAAACCTATGTTTAGACACGCTGAGGGACAGTCCTGATCAGGTCTGTGACATTGAGAATCAGGATGACCGCTCCAGTCCCCAAAATAGAGGCTCCAGCGATATAGGGCATGTAAGTCAACGGCATCGGCAATTTCTTGATGACGATTTCTTGCACCTCGCAAAGTTCATCTACGAGCAAGCCCACCGGCTGTTCGGGCGAGCCAACCAGAATGACGGTTTGATAACCCTGCTTTGATGAGGGTTCTGGAAAGCTGCCATTCATCACCAGCGAATGGGCCAGTTGAACGGCAGGAATTGGGTCCCCCTCTGCGCGTATCAGGCGTAACCGGGCCTTTTCCCATTGGATTTGATCTGGACGAATCCGCATCAGGTGGGTGATGTAGCGCGTGGGCAAGGCAAAAATCTGGTGGTTGACACGGACAAGCAAACAAAGGGAGGTAGCAATACTCACTGGAAGGCTAAGAGAAAACTTCACACACTGGCCGGGGCGATTTTCTACAGAAATCATCCCATGCATACTTTCTACTGCCTGACGCACAATATCCAGCCCCACCCCGCGCCCGGACACGGTTGTAATGGTATTCGCGGTACTAAAACCGGACTGGAACAACAATGAAATAGTTTCCTGTTCACCGAACCGGCCTGCTTCATCGGCAGTGATCAATTGGTGTTTCACAGCATGTTTTTTGACCTGTGCGATGTCAATACCAGCGCCATCGTCAATCACTTCGATAAGAATACTGTTCCCCTGTTGGCTGGCCGAGAATGTAATCTGACCGGTTTCTGATTTCCCGGTGGCGCGCCGTTTTTCCGGTGTTTCCAGACCATGATCGAGGCTGTTCTGGAGGAGATGCTGCAAAGGCGATTTGATATGCTCTAGCACCGCCCGATCCAACTCAATGGTCCCGNNCAGATCGCGAGAGATGCGAGGCAAGGGATTAAACACGGTTTCCAATGGCAACATTCGCGCCTGGTGGACGTTTTCTTGAAGTTGCGATAAAAGCTGGGTCAGATGGCGGTGGCTGGCCTCGGAATGGCGGTACAGCTCAGTGAATTGAGCACGCGCGGGGAGTGACTCGTGCAATAAAGGCTTAAAATGTTCGGAATCGTAAAGAATATGCCGCATTTGAGCCAGACTGCGCTCCAGGCTCAAACGGGCAACTTGTAGTTCGTTGACCTGATTGAGGATGGCTTCCAATCTCCCCACGGTGAGGCGAATGGTTTCCTCGGAGGCAACCATATCAGGTATCAGGGACTCTGCTTCCAGGGGGCGGGCCATGGTGATCTTTGAGGTTCTGATTTTATCTACGGAAACATCCAGCTGGTCGAGTAGTCTCTCTATAGGGGTGATCAGGCGTAATTTGCCGGTAGCCAGGCTGATAATGCCATCCAACGCCTGGTATACCTGATCGAAAATATCTGTTTCCAGTTCAAAATCGGTCCCTTTGATTGCCTCAAACAAAGTTTCTAGCCGGTGTGTCAGGGTGGCGATCTCGATCCGTCCAAGAGACCGGGCAGCGCCTTTCAAATTGTGGGTTTGCCGCAGGATTTGGACGGTCAGTTCAAATCTCTCCACCATGCCAGGTTGTTTTTCCAATTTCAAGCAGGATTGGACAATGGCCTGAATGGACTCTCGGGCTTCGGCGGCAAACAAACGGGATAATTTTTGGTTTAATTCTTCACCAGCCATCACACTTCTCTCCCTTCCAGGTGGCTTGCCAGGCTAGTCAGGCGAGGATCAGCAAATAAGCCCGGCAAATCAAGCAGAGTGATTAAATCAGATGTGGCCCCCCAAAGGTACGGAATTCCAGAGGGGGAAGGGACCGTGATATGCACATCAACCGGACGCACATCTGGAATTTCCTCAACCAACAACCCAATCGAAAGTTCTTTGACTGCTGTAAAGACGATTTGCATTGGGGTTTTAATGGTCGTTTGTTGTGAAAACAAGAAGTGTTGTAGATCCAACACTGCATATAACTCTCCTCGAAGTGCCGTGATCCCGACCCAAAAAGCAGGCAGGCCGTAGACAGGTGTAATATTGTGGAAAGGCCGTGTTTCTCGAACCCACTGCAAAGCTATCCCGTATAATGTCCCTGCACAGCGGACAACCACGACTTTCTGTTGATCTCTCAACTCCGACCAAGGGTTATCAAGGTTTTGCCCTCCCTGTAAACTTTCCGGCGAAAGGGGACTCTGTTGATTCATCGTCAAACTTTAGCGTAACTGGTACTTTTCAGTCATAGATTTGAGCTGTCTTGTAAGCTCATTAAGGCGTTGGGCAACTGCCTCCGACTGCTGTCCGGTTTCCACGGCGGCTTTGGTGTTTTGGTTAATCTCTTTCATTGCGTGCAAAGTCTCTTCAATTGCCCCATTTTGCTGGTGAGCCGCTTCTACAATTTCATGGGAAACGTTAGAGGCTTCCTCTACGGTGGTGGCTAGTTGTAAGATGATGTCCCCCGCACGGTGGGCAAGCACCATGCCATTTTCCACTTTTTCGTCGCCCGCTTCCGTGACCAAAACAGCCGCATCCGTCGCCTTTTGAATCTCCCCCAGAATGGTGCGAACCCGGGCGGTTGCCTGTTTGGACTGTTCTGCCAACACCCGCACCTCGTTGGCGACCACTGCAAAGCCTTTGCCCTGCTCCCCCGCGCGGGCCGCCTCGATGGCTGCGTTCAGTGCCAACAGGTTCGATTGGTCGGCCAGATCGTTGACGGTTGCAGTGATTTCGCCAATCAACTTTGTCTTCTCGGCCAGGTTCAAAATATCCTGGGCAATCGCTTTTACCTTCAGCCGGATATCTTCCATGCCATGTACAATCGCCTTAACCGCTTCGGTACCTTCCTGGCTCACGCGGATGGAGGTTTGGGCTTTTTGGGCCAGGTCGCGTGCGCGGGCAGAGGCCTGTTCGGAGGCGGCGCGCACCACTTCCATCCGTGTTGTAACCTGGCCGATGGAAGTGGCTTGCTCGTGGGCAGTGGCAGTATGTTTGTTAACCGTTTTCAAAATTTCACCAGCAGCCCCTGCCACATCATCACTGGCCGCTTGTACTTCCTGTGCCAGTTCTGCCAGACTATGAACCATGCTGTTCAGGTGTTGGCTCAGAAACCCCAGTTCATCTTCAGAGCGTTGGCCTAATTGCGTGGTCAGATTACCGGCGGCCACCTGCCCGGCAAATTCCGCATATTCCTGGATGATATGAGAAAGCTGGCGGGATTGGAACGTTGCGAAACCCAATGCCAGGAGAATAGCCAACACCGGGGTAGCCAGCGCAAACAAGAGTGCCTGGTTAGCTGCTGTCTCGTTTTCTTCAGTACGCAGGTTAAGAAGATGTTCTTCTTCCTCGATGAATAAACCAATTTCGTTGCGTAGCTGGTCCAAGATGAGCTTGCCTGTCCCGGCACGCACCATCCGCATGGCTTCTTCGATATTTCCCGCTCGATAGGCATTGATTTCAGGTTCAACAGCCTGGGCGATCCACTGTCGGTGTAGGGATTCTATTTTTCCCAACTGGGCGGTTTGCTCGGGGTTATCGTCTACCAATAGCCGCAGTTCGGCAGCCGTGCGGTCAAAATCTGCCAGACCGCTTTGATAAGGCGCGAGGAATTCTTCATTTCCGGTTAAGAGATACCCTCTTGAACCAGTTTCTACATCAATCGCAGCTTTGGCCAAGGTTGTCGCATCACTGATAACGCGATTAGTATGGTTGACCCAGGCAGCCGTATCCAGCCCCAGCTTTAAGGCCCGGTACACAAAAAGGTCGCCCAAGACGACCACGCCCATAAGGGATGATATAAGCCAACAATAATTTGGTTCTCAATTTTAAGGAACGCATCTTACCACTCTCCGGTATCCATTCCAATTTCCATCCACGAGGTATCGTGGATGGAATATTCTTCTTACGCCTCCTGACATATTATAATGGAAGAAAAATCGGGTTTCTGAATTGCCGGGCGTTAAATTTGCTGGTGTCTCCTTCGTTCAATTTTTATCAATATCTTAATCATTCCGATACAAGCGCGATGAAGCTTAGAACCCTCCATTCCCACTGCCTCTCCCACTGCCTCGCCAAATGAGATGCCTGATCAACTAATTCTGGGAAAGGTATCCAACGAAGCATGAATGATCATGGTATCCCTCGAAGTTCCTATCCGCGTCTGACCTCTTTCCTAATGATAAAATTGCAGAAACATATTAATATGTGAAAAGATTCGCTCTTTCATCAAAACTTAGCGCGGACAGTAGGTTCCCAACCCAGAGTATTCGAAATGACAATCATCTAAATGTGGAAAGAAATCATTGCCACTCGCTACCAAAATTTTGCAAATCGGGTTACAGAGATTTTGCTGGACAAGCCTCGAAGGTTGGTGCTATTACTGGCATCCTTTGTGATCATCTTTGAAATCCTTGAAGAAGTTTTTGAAGTTTTGGAAAGTAATGCGAATGCGCCCTTTGATCTTCATTTTTTTCGTGAGATCGTGTTTTTTGGGTTCATTTTTCCTCTGGCAACGGGGTGGTTAGTCAATCGTTTGTTCACAGTGCTGATAGATCGGGACAAAATCTTGTGGGAACAAGAACTGGAAGGGCAGCTAAGTCAAGAGATGCTGTCTGCGCCGGACAAGACAGAATTGGCCAAGACGATCCTCAATTTTTTGAGAACGATGACCCCTGTTCAAGGAGTTTATCTATTCTCGTATTCGGAGGAAGATGATACGCTGATCTTAAAAGGGAGTTGGTGGTTGTTCGCAAAAAAGTTGCAACCAACTTTACCCATTTCCATTCCCGTAGATTATTGTGGGATCGCGATGCACACCCAAAAGCAAGGTCTGCATTTAATGGGGCCAGACAGGAGATTAAATGACCCCAAACTTCATGGATATTGCTTGCCTCTCTTTCAAAATGAGCGCCGCATTGGCATCATGCACATCTATCTGCCTGCCACAGAAAACCTGGGAGCAGATCAAATCCGATTTCTCGATCACATGGCTCCGGCGATTGCACTGGCCCAGGATACCATCGCTTTACAAATCCGGGTCAAAGCCCAATCCGTTGCCTTGCAAGAGGAACGACAACGGATTGCACGCCAGTTGCATGATAGTTTAGGTCAAAATCTGGCGTACCTTCGCATGAAACTTGACCAGATGAGCGAGGAAAGTACGGAGATCGAATTGGACCTCCTCCATCAAAACCTGGAACGCATGAGGTACATCGCCTACGAAACCTACGATCAAATGCGCCAGACGCTGATTGATCTCCACCCGGACGGCGAAAAGAATCTGACCGAAGTTTTGCTGGCACAGTTGCAAGCCTTTAATGATCATCCCAGCATCCAGTTGCAAAAGTACACACATGGCGAGGCCAAATCGTTACCCTACACCACCCAACGCAAAATTCAGGCCATTTTCCGGGAAGCGATCAATAATGTTTTGCGGCACTCACACGCCAAAAACGTAAAATTCTCTGTTTCCTGGAATTTGACTGACCTGACCATTAGCCTGGAAGATGATGGGATTGGGTTTGACTCGGAAGTCAGCGCGGCTGTGGGTCATTTTGGCCTGCTCATCATGCAACAACGCGCCGCCGAAATTAAAGCCAACCTGAAAGTGATCACCGCTCCCGAACGGGGGGCTGTTGTGATTTTGTATTATCCCTTGTGAATTTCCCTTTTAGTTTTGATATGACACGCTTATTAATTGTAGATGATCATCTTCTGTTTCTTGAAGGGCTAACCAACCTTTTCGAGGCCCAACCCGATTTTACAGTGGTGGGTGTTGCGCGTTCCGTTCAAGAAGCCATCACTCAGGCACGGCTCCTGCGTCCAGAGGTGATCTTGATGGATTTTCTGCTAGGGGACGGAACCGGATTGGATGCGACCGAAGCGATTCTTGAGGAACAACCCAAGATCAACATTGTTTTCCTCACAGCGCATGACGAGGATGAACGCTTGTTTGAAGCTATTCGCTACGGTGCGAAGGGTTATCTGCTGAAAAGCATTTCAACGACGGAGATGCTGGCTTATTTACGCGGCCTCAAGCGCGGGGAGGTAGCCATCCAGCCCGTTTTGACTTCCCGCCTTCTGGTCGAGTTTGCCCAAATGCCCCCGCGCGACGAACTGATCACCGAATTTTTATCCGAATTGACCCCCCGTCAGTTGGACATCGTCCGCGAGATTCAAAAAGGGGCATCCAATCGTCAAATTGCCACCCGCCTGGTTCTCAGCGAACAAACCGTCAAAAACCACGTCAGCCGGATTTTGACCCAGCTCAATCTGAAAAACCGCCGTGAATTGATCAAGCTGACGATGCCCCAAAGGCGATAAGATACACACCTTGTTTTGCACTGAATCCCTACTCTGGTGAGTAGAACAAGAAGACGAGTGGACGTTGTACAACGTCCA
>JRYF01006027.1_pt1 | contig 11640 bp, 11 predicted proteins | sample 235331 | NCBI WGS metagenome assembly JRYF01 (sample SAMN03074217, study PRJNA261475) | activated sludge metagenome | biome: Wastewater Treatment Plant; feature: Wastewater; material: Activated sludge; isolation source: activated biomass of a wastewater treatment plant treating hydrocarbon... ... | reverse complement strand
CTCCCCGTAAATTTCGAATCCGCCATTGCCCGGTTCGACGGCGACCGCGCCTTCATCATCGAGATGCTGATGGAATTCAGCGGCAACCTGCCGGAACGCCTGAAAGACATCCACGCGGCTCTGCAGGCTGGCGACGCCAGTCGTCTTGGGCGGCTCGCCCACAACCTCAAGGGAAGTTCCCTGAACCTGGATATCGAAGCGCTGGGACAGGTCGCGTTCCGACTCGAAGATATCTGTATGCGTGAAGACCTGACCGACGCCCCGGCATTGGTCGCTCAACTCGAGGAAGAGACCCTTCGTTTCGATGAATTCCTGCGCGACAATATATAATACCCACGGTTACAAATTGCGCTTCCCACTTTNNATTTGTGACCGAGTGCGGTATTGCATCAGACCCGAAAGGAGGTTTGTAATGACACGGATCCTCGTGATTGACGATGAACCCATCAATCATCAATTGGTGGCGCGCGCGCTCGAACCATTGCAGTTTGAGTTGCACTTTTCCGAAAATGGGAAGGATGGATTATCCCAGGCGCGCAGCCTGGCGCCCGACCTGATCATCACGGATGTGATGATGCCTGAGATCACCGGTTATGAAGTTGCAAGATTGCTCCGCCGCGATCCGCGCTTCGCGGCTACGCCCATCCTGGTGTTGACCGCACAGTCGGGGCTGCAGGATAAACTCAAGTCGTTCGAGGCGGGCGCCGACGATCACCTGACCAAGCCTTTCGATGCGGTTGAGTTGAATGCCCGGGTGTTGGCTCTGCTCCGGCGCGTGGAGGCAGTCCGCTCGTCCAGGATCGAAGCGCCTGCTCCTGAATCCGGGCGCATGATCGCCGTACACAGTCTGCGCGGCGGGACGGGAAGTTCCACGCTGGCGGTCAACCTGGCGATCGGATTATCAGCCCTGTGGAGGGAACCCGCCATCCTGTTGGATTTGATGATGACTGCCGGACAAATCGCCCTGATGCTGAATATGACCCTGAAACGTACGTGGTCCGATATCGCCCGTTTCACACCCGACGAAATGGATTTGGATGGATTAAGATCGATCATCGGCGCGCACGAGAGCGGATTGCACTTCATCGCCGCTCCGACCTTTCCTTCAGAGGCGGAAATGCTGGGCGGCGGCACGCTGAATGCCGCTTTGCGGCTTATCAAAGATCATTATCCGTACGTGGTGGCTGACCTGCCTCACGATTTCAGCGAACCCGCCATCCAGGCTCTCGACGCGGCGGATATCATCCTGATGATCGCGACACCCGACATGGCGTCCATTCGCGCGGTAAAAGCCGCCATGGACACGTATGAAAAACTTGGGTATGCCAAAGAAAAGGTCAGGTTTGTGTTGAGCGCCCCATTCCCTCATTCGAGCCTGACAAGGGACAAAATCGAGAATGCCCTGGGAATGCCCGCATTCGCCACCATCCCGTATACGCAGGACGTTTTGGTGGACGCGATCAATTTGGGACAGCCGCCCGTCTACCATAAACCCAACGAAACCATCTCGGCGTTGTTGGAAGACCTGGCTTTTCGGCTAAGCAAAGACGCGCACAAGAAGGGCAAGCCGGAAGATCCCACCGATGCCTGGAAAAGGGTTTATAAGCGGTATCAGGAAAGAAAAAAATAGGGATTTGCCGGACTTGTGGGTAATCCCCAGAAATAAAAACAGAGCCTGTCAGGGACAGGCTCTGTTTTGCTGGTAAGTTTACTTCTTCTTGCTGCTTCGGCTCTTTCCTTCCGGTTTGACCTCCGTCATGGACGGCGCTGGTTTCTTCGACTGCACAACTGCCCATGCCAGCACACCGAGCAGTACAAGGGCGACCGCCCAGACAGCAAATAAACCGGGACCCGTTGCGGCGGAGGATTGCACCACGATGGGCGCGATGATCACGGCAACGAGATTCACCACCTTGATCATCGGGTTGAGCGCCGGACCGGCAGTATCCTTGAACGGATCGCCGACGGTATCGCCCACTACGCCCGCTTTGTGACGTTCGGAGCCTTTGCCGAGATTCTTCTTCGGGTCCTTCGGTTCGTCCTCGATCAACTTCTTGGCATTGTCCCATGCGCCACCGGAGTTGTTGAGGAACACCGCCAGCAACTGCCCGGAAATGATGATACCTGCCAGGAAACCGCCAAGTGCTTCCACCTTCAGGGTCAAACCGACAAAGATCGGCATCACAATCCCAAGCAGCGCCAGGGAAATCAATTCCTTCTGCGCCGCCACCGTGGAAATAGATACCGCCTGTGCATAATCAGGCTTGACCTTCCCCTCCAACACGCCTAATTTGAACTGGCGGCGGACTTCCAAAACAATCAGGGAGGCGGCGCGGGTCACAGCCTGGATGGCAAACGAAGAGAACAACCAGGGCAACGCGCCGCCGAGCAGCATACCCACGAAGACCTGCGGGATGTCCACGCGGATGCCGATGGATTGGATCTGTTCAGCGAGGGGGACGCCCTGGGAACTCTGGGCGCGTGAAACGTCCACGAGGAACGAGCCGAACAAAGAGACCGCCGCGATCACTGCCGAACCGATTGCCACGCCTTTTGTAATGGCTTTGGTCGTATTCCCCACGGCATCCAGGTCAGCCATGATCTGTTGGGCGTTCTTTGTAGACTTATCTGTTTTACCGGACCAGGACATCTCGCCGATGCCGTTCGCGTTATCCGCAATGGGACCGAACGAGTCCATCGCCACGTTGTTGCCGGTCAGGGTCAGCATACCAATGCCGGTCATCGCAACGCCATAGAGGATGAACGTCGCCTGTTCAGCGCCCGAAATGCCGGGGATCGTCCCGAAGATGAAAATGGAGGCGACAATCGTCAAAGCAAGCACAACCACAGACCAGACCGATGATTCAAAACCGACAGAAACGCCTTGCAGGATCAACGTCGCGGGACCTGTATCCGCGGCTTTCTTAATATCGTTGACGGGCGAGGCATGGGTGCCGGTGAAATACTCCGTCAGGCGGTCAATCAGAATGGCGAGCAGGACGCCGACCGCCACCGCCATGGGTGTACGCCACCAACCGCCAAATTCGACCATCGTATCTTTCATATAAAGCCAGCCGGCGGCAAAGAACAATACTGCCGAGATCGCAGCAGAAGTCAGGAAGCCTTTGAAAATGGCGGACATGGCGTCTTCGCTCTTGCCGGTCTCGCCGCCGCGCACAAAGTACGTGCCGAAGATGGACGACAGGACGCCGATACCGCGCACGATCAGCGGGAAGATGATCCACTCCAGGCGGTCCGTGACGTGCCAGAGCGCCAGACCAAGGATCAGTCCCGAAACGATCGTCACCTCATAGGACTCGAAGATGTCCGCCGCCATGCCGGCGCAGTCGCCGACGTTATCACCCACCAGGTCAGCCACCACAGCGGGATTCCTCGGATCGTCCTCAGGGATGCCTGCCTCGACCTTACCGACCAGATCAGCGCCGACATCCGCCGCCTTCGTAAAGATACCGCCGCCCACGCGCATGAACAATGCCAGCAGCGTGCCGCCGAAGCCGAAACCGAGCAGGGCGTCGGGCGCCGCAATACCGAGAACGATGAAGATCACCGTTCCGCCGAGCAAGCCAAGGCCGTCTGTCAACATCCCCGTGATCGTTCCAGCGCGGTAGGCAATGCGAAGCGAATCGCCAAACGAATGCCTGGAAGCCGAAGCGACACGGACATTGGCTTCGACCGCCATGCGCATGCCGATCTGCCCAACCGTCAGGGAAAAACCTGCGCCCATCACAAAAGCGAACGCGCGCGCCAAACCAATAAGCAGCTGCACCTGGTTATAGGCTGAGGGGTTTCCAGTGGGTGTCATTGACGCGATACATGCATCAATCGCTTCCTCGGAAGGACCAGCCTTCTGAACGGCAACACAATGCCATTCAATCGCTTCGGGAGTCGGCGGGACAATGTAGACGGAGAGAAAAAGCGCAATGGTGAGAATACCGATCAAGGGCAGGATGGAACGCAATTGCTTCTGCAGATAGGCATTTGCGCCGTCCTTGATCCAGCCCCAGACCTCCTGCATTTTTTCCGTGCCTTTGTCCTCACGCAGGATCTGGGAACGAAGAAAGATCGCATACAACAAGCCCAGAATGGCAACGCCAAACACAGCCCAAATCGCGACCGCTTCCAGTGGGGTAAGTCCTTGCATAGCGTACATGGTGGGGTGATTCCTCCCGGGGAGAGTTTTTTGGGGCTTCCGCCCATTTAGGAGTGGGATTGTACAGTTGGGACAGGTATGTGTCAAGTATTAACGAAACCATAATATTTCAGTTGACATACCGCCTCGATCTTGATAAGATAAGTCCAATTAACTCCAAAAGGAGAATGATATGCTACAGGAAATGGAAGCGAAAACCGCAGTTGACACGAATACAACCCTGGTACTGACCCCGGCAGCCGCCGATGCCGTCAAAAACATCCTGACCGAACGCAAACTGGAGGGCTATGCTTTACGCGTCTATGTCGCTGGCGGCGGATGCTGCGGCGTGAACTTCGGCATGGCGCTCGACAACAACATCCGTGACGTGGACACCACTTATGAAATGAACGGCATACAGGTCGTCGTGGACGAAGTTTCGATTGACTACCTGCGCGGCGCAAACATTGACTTCATCAACGACCCGGTGCGCGGCTCTGGTTTCGCCGTGGACAGTCCCGTAGCGAAAGGTCACAGCCACGGCGAAGACGGATGCGCATGTGGCAGCAGCGCTGGCGGCGGCGCGTGTGGATGCGGCGGGGGCTCCTGTGGATGCAATAACTAAAGCCTTCCCTTAAAATCGAAAAACTCGCTCCGACTGGGGAGCGGGTTTTTTTTATTTGAACCCAAACTTTACCTGCCGCGCAGGTAGGAGATCACAGCGCCAAAGAACCCGAATAGCGCCAGACTGAGGATCAACAGACCCATGGGAATCCCAACGGCGCCGGTGGCGGTCGGCTCATTGAACGAGGGCAATTCGAGGAGCGGAGGAGGCGTAAACGTCGGCAGGCGCGTCGGCGTCTGTTGTCCAATGAAGGCGGCTTCGAGGGTCGGATTGATGGTGGGCGTCGAAATGGGCGTCGGCGTGGGCGGAATATCCACCAGAGGCAGAAAGGCGCCGGGGGAGAGTTTCACGTAAAGCGCATAAACCCAACCTGTGGAACCTGGTACGCCAAGATAACGGATTTGGATCCACTCCAGCCTGTCCCTGGCGCGGCCCAATGCTGGCGCAACTTCATTCGCAAGCAGGATGCCGATCCGCGGATAATCAAACGAACTGGGACCCGAATGAACGTAGATATAGTCCAGGCTGGGATCAACCTGTATCGTGGGACCGGAAGGCGTGCCGGTCACAGTCGGCACGGAACCGGTGGGTTGTTGTGCTGAAACGACCGACTGCCCCGGGCTGAGGAATCCCAAAAGGATCAACCCGATGACCAGGAGAGCGAACAGAACGGCTTTTCCATTGAAGGACATGGAATCCTATTGCCTGTTCAGTGCATAGGTGATCAGGAATACGACGACAGCGATCACAACCAGGAGCAACACAATCATGCCGGGAGCCAGGCCCACGGGACGCCTCGCCGCGCTGTCTGTAAATTGCGGTATCGCCAAAGGCGGCGGCGGAGTAAAGGTCGGCATGCGTGAGGGCGTGGGCTGAAAGATAAACGCCGCCGCAAAGGTTGGATTGATGGTGGCGGTTGCGATCGGCGTCGAAGTCGGCGGCGGCTCCACGACCTTTAATTCACCGCCCGAAACGGTCACATAAGCCGCATACAACCACCCCACGCCACCCGGTGCATCAGGGTAGGACACCTGCACCCACTCACGCCCCGGCGACACACCCAGCGCGGGCAGGACATCGCCGGGAAACACCCTGCCGACTATCGGATAATAGACCGTGCTGGGACCGCCACGCACATTGATCGGTTCGCTGTAAGTCACCGTGACCACCACGCCAGACTGCGCCTGCGCTTCCCCGTGCGCCCAAACCTGCCCCGGCGCAGGAAGCGCCAACAAGCTGACAATGAATCCCATAAAAATCGTATCGAGAAACTTAAACCAAATCTTCTTCATAACGTAGAAAATGATATACATGAAACACGACGACACATCGTCGCCGCTTATAAAAGGATTATAATCCAAAATATGGAACGAAGAATCCTGCACGGGAATATCAAACCGAACGACATTGCCCACGCCTTGATGGCTGAATTCAATCGCGGCAACCTGCACGCCCAGGCGATTGGACAGGCAAACAAACTTGCCGTCCAGATCGCTACGCGGGCGGGTTCGCAATCCGGCGGACAGACCGCGTTGACCGTCTCCATCCAAACCGTCGAGGATGGGATCATGGTCGAGATTGGTCAGCAGGCATGGCTGGGCGTGGCAGCGAGCCTCGGTCAGACCGCATTTTCAGCCCTTCGCAACCCATTCAGCCTGTTGGGGCGGCTGGACGATCTCGCACAAGACATAGAAAACATGCAATTACAGGAAAAGGTATGGAGGACGATTGACCGCGCCGCGGCAGCGCTGGGCGCGTCGCATGAACTCTCCGAACGCCTGAAACGCATTGTCTGTGCCTATTGCAATACCGCCAACCCGCTTGGGGAAGGTTCATGTATCGCCTGCGGCGCCCCCCTCGGAGGTGCGCGTCCCGCCACCTGCCCCCATTGCGGGTTTGCCGTCACAAACAATGAAACGACCTGTCCGAACTGCAGGCGCAAAATTTAATGTCGGATGATGCGCACCGTCCCGAAGGCTTGTCCTGAGTGAAGCGAAGGGGCTTTCAACCTTCGGGACGTTCTGTGTAAGGTGATTTAATATTTCGGAATTGCAAGCATATTGTTCTTGCGGTTTTCCCATCCGGCACCTATAATAACCAGCAGACACGAAAATCTCGTGCAGGTTTCGCTCTGCGGCATAAAGCCGGCATTGGAGAGCCCCCACCATGCGGTTCTTTGGATGTACTGGCTTTGAAAATGAGTAAGTAGATTCGATGATGAACGCAAAACTCGACCAATTGGAAGCCAAACTGCAATCGCTTTTCGAAGATCAAATCATGGCGATCCTGCCGGGATTGTCAACCGAGGACAGGATCATTCAAAAGTTGGCTTTGGCGCTTAAACAGAATATCGTCGAGCAAAAAGGGGAAAGCCTGATCTCCCCCAACACCTTTACATTGATCGTTGCTGTTGATTCCGCTCCCAAGTGGAAGGAACCGCGGGTGATGGATGCCCTCAAGAATGTCATCAGCGCGGCGGTCAGGGATGTCGGATTGAGACTGGAAACACCGCCGACCATTACGATCACAATTGATGGCACATATTCCGAAAAGGATGTTTCTGTGATTGCTTCCCATAAACTCGAACCAGTGGAGGACACCAAAGGCATGGCGATAGAGACAGAAAAAGACGACAAGAATTCCGAGACCTTTCCTGACAACGCCTTCCTGATCGTCGAAGGCGTCAAGGTGTATCCGTTGAAGGACCCGGTCGTCAACGTGGGACGCAGGCTGGAGAACCACCTTGTCATTGACGATCCGCGCATTTCGCGCAACCACGCACAATTACGCGCCATCAACGGAAGGTACGTCCTCTTCGACCTGAATTCCACCGGCGGCACATTCGTCAACGGGCAACGCACCAGCCAGACCGTCCTCTACCCCGGGGACGTGATTTCGCTGGCGGGTGTGGCTTTGATCTTCGGACAGGATAATCCCCCGCCGCGCCCCGACCTCACGGAAACGTCCCCGTTCAGCGACCCGGGCGCCAGCGAAAGACCGACGGCAACCCTTGACCAGGAAACGGTTGACATCAAGACGGACAGGCTCCAGGAAAAAAAACCTCGTAAATGACCGCAACCATCGTCCTTGTATTGCGGATCGGGCTTGCCGTCGTCCTTTACGTATTTCTTTGGAGGGTCTTGCAGACGCTATGGCTGGAACTCAAAGGACAAGGCGCCATTCTCTCTTCGCAAAAAAAGCCGGGCATCCACATGAGTGCGAAAATGGAAAACGGCAGGGAATTCAATTTTAATTTCTGGCAATCCGAGATCGTGATTGGACGCGGGGCGCACTGTGATGTTTCCCTGATGGATGAAGCGCTCTCCGCCAGCCACGCCCGCATATCCTTCCATCATGGACAATGGTGGCTGGAGGACATCGGCTCGACCAACGGGACATTCCTCAACAAAGACCGTATCGCTGTCCCAACCGTGATCATTACCGGCGACCAGTTCAAATGCGGGAACACGATCTTTTCGCTTCGCATTGACCTGCTCGACGACAAATTCCCCCAGAGCGGTCAAACCATTTCGGAGGTCCAACATGACTGAACAAACGACCATGGCAATCATCGGCGGGTCGGGTTTGTATTCCATGCACGGACTTCAGGATATCCGGGAACTGCACGTTGACACACCGTTCGGGAAACCCAGCGCGCCCATCGTCACCGGCACACTGGAGGGAATGCGGGTCGCCTTCCTTGCCCGTCACGGGATCGGACATCACATCATGCCGAGCGAGGTCCCTTATCGAGCCAATATCTATGCCTTGAAGTCGCTGGGTGTGCAAAGGATCGTCAGCATCAGCGCCTGCGGTTCGTTGAGAGAGGAACTCGCCCCCGGTCACATTGTGATCCCGGACCAGATCTACGACAATACTCACAAACGCGCCCGCACATTCTTCGGCGACGGATTCGTGGCGCACGTCGGTGTGGCGGACCCGTTCTGCAGCGACCTCTCCTCGCACCTGGCATCAGCCGTCAGCGGAGCGGGAGGCGTTGTACATCGAGGCGGGGGGTTCATCACCATCGAGGGTCCCAGGTTCTCCACGAAGGCTGAGTCCAATACTTACCGCGCATGGGGCATGTCCATCATCGGCATGACCGCCTCGCCCGAAGCCTTCCTGGCACGCGAAGCGGAGATGTGTTATGCCACCATGGCGCACGTCACCGATTACGATGTCTGGCATGTCAGCGAAGATCCTGTCACCGTCGAAATGGTCATCCATACCTTGAACAGGAACACGGCGCTCGCGCAGGAGGCGGTTCGCGTTCTTGCCGGGAATTTGAAACACGAACGAGATTGTGAATGCGGACATGCCCTCGCGTCCGCCATCATCACCCACAGGGACGCCATCCCACCCGAGACGCTTCAAAAATTGGACTTGCTCGTCGGTAAATACATATAAATGTAATGCCGCAAACGATATGAACAGGGTCACGCAGGGAAGCCTGCTAAAGATCGCGGGGGGATTCTTAATCCTGCAAGCGATTCTCATCACTTTATCGCCGGTCGTGCGCGAACGCACATGGGATACAAGCCTGTCAGGGGAACATTGGCTCGCGCTCCTGGTGTGGGGCGGATTCATCGTGCGTATCCACAGCAGATACGACAAACACCTGCCGGACGCCGACCCGTATCTTTTCCCGGCCGCGGCGCTGTTGAGCGGCTGGGGTATGCTCACCATCTGGAGGCTGCAACCGGATTTCGGAGCGCGTCAGGCGCTCTGGTTCATCCTCAGCATGTTCGTATTCGTTGCAGGAATGCGGCTCAAGTCTCTGATGTTCCTTCAACGATATAAATACCTGCTGCTGGTCGGCGGTTTGGCGTTGACGGCGCTCACACTCCTGTTCGGCACCAACCCAAGCGGGTTTGGTCCGCGCTTGTGGCTGGGGTGTTGTGACGTGTACTTCCAGCCGTCCGAACCGCTTAAACTTTTGTTGATCGTCTATCTCGCCGCATACTTTTCAGATAAACTCCCTTATCGGTTAAGAACCATACACATCTTATATCCGACCCTGATTCTGGGCGGCATCATCATCCTGCTCCTGCTGGCTCAACGCGACCTCGGCACTGCATCCATTTTCCTCGCGCTATACACCATACTCATCTACCTGGCGACGAACCGCAAGCGTCTCGTGGTCATCAGTTGCCTCATGCTGATCATCGTGGGTATTGCAGGATACTATTTCGTGGACATTGTTCAGGTCCGCATCGAGTCGTGGATCTATCCCTGGAACGACCCACAGGGCGGCTCGTATCAGGTCATTCAATCGTTGATCGCGATCGCGAACGGCGGCATCGAAGGACGCGGACCCGGGCTGGGGAGTCCGGGACTTGTGCCGGTTAACATCTCTGACTTTATCTATGCGGTCATCGCGGAGGAAACGGGTCTTTTCGGGACCTTGGGTCTGCTTGCCCTCTTCGGCATTCTCGTCACCCGCGGCTTGCGGATCGCCCTCCGCGCCCCGGACATCTTCAAGCGACTCCTCGCCGGAGGAGTTTCAGCATATTTCGGCGTGCAAGCCATCCTGATCGTGGGCGGCAACATCCGCCTGCTGCCGTTGACCGGGGTCACGCTCCCCTTTGTCTCATATGGCGGGTCTTCCCTGCTGACTTCGTTCGTCGCGTTGTTGATCCTGCTCATCATCAGCAACCACATGGACGAAGAACCCGCGCCTCTCGAAAAGCCAGCCCCCTACCTGGCGCTCAACGGATTTCTCCTGCTGGGTTTGTTCGCCTCAGCCTTGACGACCGGTTGGTGGGCTGTCGTCCGTGGACCGGACTTGCTGCTGCGAACCGACAACCTGCGCCGCATCATCGAAGAACGGTACGTGCCGCGCGGAGCAATTCTGGACCGCGCCAACTCACCCATCACGGTCACCGCAGGCACAACGGGTACATTCACCCGAAATTACGTCTACGCGGACCTTGCCCCGGTGGCAGGGTATGACCATCCGAGGTATGGTCAGGCCGGGCTTGAATCCGCATTGGACGGATATTTACGCGGACTGGAAGGCAACCCCGCTTCGACCATCTGGCTGAATCATTTGCTTTACGGCATGTCGCCCAACGGACTGGACGTGCGCCTGAGTATTGACTTGAATCTGCAATCCCGTGCAGATGGGATGATGGATGGGCGGCGCGGCGCGGTCGTCCTCATCAACGCACAAACAGGGGAGATCCTGGCCATGTCCTCCCATCCCACCTTCGACGCAAATCGTCTGGCTGAAAGAAACCGCCGCAGACCTACTCGCTGACCCGCATAAACCCCTGATCAACCGCGCCGCGCTTGGGGTCTATCCGACTGATTCGGTGTTGGAACCGTTCGCGGCGGCATTGTATGAAAATACGAATATCTATCCCTTGCAATGGCAGGAAGTATACGACTCATTTGGTTTCTTCCGTACACCCGACCTGAGAATGAACGTTGCAGCCTCAACCAGCAACCCCGACAATTTTTACGTCTCCCCTTTGCAAATGGCGCTGGCATCCGCCGCGTTGAGCAATGGAGGGATCATCCCAGCGCCGCGCGTTACAATGGCAGTCAACACGCCCAACGATGGCTGGGTGGTGCTTCCAGCGAAGGGAAAGCCCATCGAGGCGAGTCAACCGTCGGTTACAGCAGAGGCGGTCTCGCGCTACATCGCGAGTGGGAATAATTACTGGTCGCACATTGGGCAGGCGCAGGACGATGAATCGTCGGTCACGTGGTTCATCGGCGGGACGCCGCCCAACTGGCAGGCGTCGCCTCTTGCGATCGTCGTACTGCTGGAGGAGGGCAATCCGAGGGATGCGGGACAGATCGGCAGGGAGTTGCTGCTGGATGCGATGAATCCGTAACCCACCTTACGCAGAACGTCCCG
>JRYF01000258.1_pt1 | contig 11640 bp, 7 predicted proteins | sample 235331 | NCBI WGS metagenome assembly JRYF01 (sample SAMN03074217, study PRJNA261475) | activated sludge metagenome | biome: Wastewater Treatment Plant; feature: Wastewater; material: Activated sludge; isolation source: activated biomass of a wastewater treatment plant treating hydrocarbon... ... | reverse complement strand
GCATCTTATTTCGGACACGTTCCTAAAAGCCTGAACGCAACACAACTCACGGCGAAACACGCCTCTCTCTAAAGGATGACCTGTTACGGCTGGCACTGCACAATGCTTTTTTCGCCACCCCTAACAAGTTCGGCACGGGATGTCCCATCCCAAAAAGGTGCTTATACCTCGAATTCCAAGTCGGAAACATCTTCTTTCACAATTGTATTTTACAACCAAACAACGCTAATATTTTTCATCATGCAAAAAATCACAGTTGCCAAAGGGGACGGCATCGGCCCTGAAATAATGGATGCCACTATCGAGATATTAAAGGCGGCAAATGCCCGCATTGAGTTTGAGGAGATCGAAATCGGAGAAAAACTTTATTTGTCGGGCAATACGAGTGGTATTGACAAGCTCGCATGGGACAGTATCCGACGAAACAAAGTATTCCTGAAAGCGCCTATCACGACCCCTCAAGGTGGTGGTTACAAGAGTCTCAACGTGACCATGCGCAAAGTACTGGGCCTGTATGCCAACGTGAGGCCCTGTAAAAGTTTCCATCCTTTTATCGCAACAAAACATCCAGGCATGGATGTCGTAATCGTAAGGGAAAACGAGGAAGACCTGTATGCAGGCATAGAGCACCGGCAAACAGACGAGGTTGTTCAGTGCTTGAAGTTGATATCAAGGCCCGGTTGCGAAAAAATCATCCGTTATGCCTTCGAATATGCCAAGCTGTACAAACGCAAAAAGGTAAGTTGTTTCGTGAAGGACAATATCATGAAGCACACCGACGGATTGTTTCACAATATATTCAAGGAAATAGCTAAAGAATATCCCGATATTGTTTCAGACAGTTGGATAATTGATATTGCAGCAGCCCGATTGGCCGATACACCTGAAATGTTCGAAGTCATCGTCACACCCAACTTATACGGTGATGTCGTTTCGGATATTGCCGCTCAGATTTCCGGCTCAATTGGCCTGGCAGGTACAGCCAATATCGGTGACCATTGTGCCATGTTCGAAGCCATACATGGTTCGGCTCCGTCCATTGCAGGAATGAATATAGCCAATCCATCGGGCCTATTGAAAGCTGCCGTAATGATGCTCAATCATATTGGGCAACAAGACATTGCGGAGAAAATCAAAAATGCTTGGTCTTGCACAATTGAAGAAGGCATTCACACGCCTGATATTTTCAAAGAAGGCATCAGCAAACGTATGGTGGGGACAATGGAATTTGCTCAGGAAGTCATTGCCAATCTTGGTAAAAAGCCTCACACCTTGCCATGCGCCGAGTATGAAAAAGGCATTCAACTGAACATTCCCAAATACGAACGCAAAAGCGCAGCCATAAAAACACTTAAAGGTGTAGATGTTTTTGTGGACTGGAAAGGCAGGGAACCAAATGAACTTGCGGAACAGTTGCAAAAACTGAACAGTGACATTATACTGACCATGATTACCAACCGAGGTGTGAAGGTGTGGCCCGAAGGCTTTGAAGAAACCTTCTGCACCGACCACTGGAGGTGCAGGTTTGAAGTAAGCAACGGCAAACCTGCCGAAAAGACGAGCATTCCAGCCTTGTTGGCTCAAGCCATTGAATCCAATGTTGATGTCATCAAAACGGAGAATCTCTATGAATTTGATGGCGTGAAGGGATATTCGCTCGGCCAGGGGCAATGAGATGGTTGAGATGGTTGAGGAGGGTGTATGGCTGAACCTTCTCAACCCTGAGTCCACTCCGAAAAGTCAATGATGAAACCGTGCCTCCGGCACGGGAGAAGAATTTTTGGAGAGAGAGATGATTTTGAAATAAAATTTTTTAAAAAAATTTTATTTCAAAATCATCCCTCTCTCCTTGTGTTCTTTTTTCCTATAATTGACTTTTCGGAGTGGACTCAACCCTCTCAACTTTGATGCTGGCTCCGCCAGGTCAGGACGAACACTTATTTTGAAGAAAAACCCTCCAACACGCTCTCCAACTGCGTGCCCGGAATCATTCCCACGTGCCGCCATTTTTCCTTGCCGTTTTTGAAAATAACAAAAGTCGGAACACCACTGATGCCCATGCTCGTGGCAAATTGCTGGTTCCGGTCAATGTCCACTTTGATGATGCTGGCTTTTTCGCCGATATTTTTTTTGACCTTCTCCAGCACGGGGGACATCGCTTTGCAGGGGCCGCACCAAGCAGCCGTGAAGTCAACGAGTACAGGCTTTTCGCCTTTGATGAGATCGGAAAATGAAACTTTGGTTGCCATGATTTTCAGCATTAAAAAAGAGCATCCATAAAAGGATGCTCTGTGAAACAATTTAATCACCCGAAATATGAATCTTCGATTTGAAATTATTCATGGCGCAAAGTTCCCCGCTCCTACCCTTCCGTTCAGTGCGCATTGTCACATAAAAACTTTTGCAAAACAACAATTTGCAACGCAGCCGGGATGATGATGTGGGTCAGAACGGCAAGTGACATTTCTCACCGTAGTTGTGCCCGGGTTTGCTTACCAAACACTTTTCTCTGCCCGGCATGATAAAATTCATCCCATTTCAATGACAACCCTCACGCCCGCAGTGGGTGCAAGGCCGATAATTTTGGTACGATTCGAAGGATGTACTGGGTTAGCGCCCAGTATTTTTACTTAAAATCCGAAGGGAGGTAGCTGTGCGGCTTGTTTGCAAAAGCAAAAAACACCTGCCTGCCTTCGGGAATTTAAAAATAAGATAGCCATGACAACGCAATCGGATTTGATCGAAATGGGTAAAACCAAACTCACACAGTTGAAGGTCTTCCTCGATGAACTGGAAGTTCAAATGGCGCTTGGCAAGTCAGAAGCCAGGGACGTGTTTGAGCGGGAGCGCAAAACCTTTCAGCAATACATCAACGAGCAGAAGCAGCAGTTCAAAAAAGCCGGCGAGTCGGTGGACAACCATCGCAAAATGCTGGCCGATAAGTTCGATGCACTCGAACTTTTGCTGCAGAAGGAGGTGGCTACTTCTGCCAAAAAGTTCGACCATGACAAAAAAGCCACCCTGCGGGCCATTTATGAACTGGAACACGCCATGAAAGAGACGTATGGCGAAATGAGCCTCGGTGTTCAGATCAAGTTGGATGGCTTGAAAAACAGGATGGACAACTACCGCATCGAACTTGCACTGGCCGAATTCGAGCAAGCTGCCGAACTGGAAGCCAAAAAAGCAAACCTGCTTGTCGCTGTGGAAGCCATTAAGGAAAAATTCCGCAAGGAGGAAGGTGCCAGCGAAAAAATAGACCAGTTCGCTGCTGAAATCAACCAGTCGGTCGAGCACTTGAAAAAAGCCTTTAACGAACTATTCTCGTAGCGCAGCGGTACTGACCGCTCAATCCAAAAGGCATTATGCAAAATCACCTCATCACATCGAACAAGCCTGCGGAGGAAGCGGCCATTGAAAAATCGGTCGTTCCCGCCAAAGGGAAATTGCCGCAAGGCGGCGATAGGGATGTTCCCGTGCCTGCCGTCCGTCCAAAACAACATAAGGCTACCTTGATAGGCCGCTATGAGAAAGTCATCGGCGTGTTGTTGAAGTACGGTTTTGCCGATGTGGTGATTCACCCGCCGTTCAACCGGTTCGTGACGCGATGGCGCAAGCTGGTGCCCAAACACAATGGACGGCCCGTAACGGAATTTACCAAATACGAGCGGATGCGCATGGTGTGTGAGGAGTTGGGCACCACGTTCATCAAGTTCGCCCAGATTGCCAGCAACCGCCCTGACCTGCTGCCCGAAGAACTCATCGAAGAACTTTCCACTTTTCAGGACAATGCTGTGCCGCTGCCCGAAGCGGACATCCGCCGGGCACTCGTGGAGGAATTGGGCAAGGCCCCGGAGGAAATCTTCGAATATTTCGACTACCAGCCCGTCGCATCGGCCTCCATGGCACAGGTACACCGGGCGAGGCTGCTTGGCGGCAAGGAGGTGGTGCTGAAAGTGCAGCGCCCCGGCATCGAGGATACGGTGGAACTGGACATCGTGATACTGAGAAACCTCGCCCGGCTCCTGGAGTCCCATTTCCCCCAGTCGCTGTCCTACCAGCCGGTGGAACTGGTGAAAATGTTCGAGCGCAGCATCCGCAAGGAGATGGACTTCAACATCGAGGCCAACAACCTGCGGCGCTTTGAAGTCAATTTCAGGGGCAACGCCAACATTTACGTCCCTTCGCTCTATCCCGAATATTCCACCCGGAAGGTGCTGTGCCTCGAGTACATTGACGGCATCAAAATCACCAACCTCGCCGAACTGGCCCGCATCGGCATGAGCGGCCCTGAACTGGCCCTGAAAGGCATCGGTCTCTACTTCGAGCAGGTCTTTGAACATGGCTTCTTCCATGCCGACCCCCATCCGGGCAACATATTCGTCATGCCCGACAAAAAAATCTGTTTCATTGACTTCGGCATGATGGGCACTGTGGTGGATTCCGACAAGCAGCTCCTCGGCGATTTGCTGCTTGCCGTACACGAACAGGACGTGCAGGGCCTCAAGCGGGCGCTCCTGCGCTTCTCTTTCGACGAAAACGCCGTCAACGAAAAAGACCTCGAGTACGACATCATCGAGTTCTTTCAGCACTACGCCAACATCGGTATCGAGGATATTAACAGCCGGGAGGTCATCGCAGCGCTCAACTCGCTTTTTTTCGACTATGGAATCAAAGTGCCCGGCAACCTCCTGCTCCTGCTAAAAGCCCTGGTCATCATCGAGGGCGTGGGCCTGATGCTCGACCCCCGCTACGACATCATCGGCAACATCGCCCCCTTCGTGAAGCGGCTGTTGGAGAAAAAATACGCCCCGGCCAAGATCGTCGGGTCGTTTTTCAAAACCATGGCCGACTTGACCCGCCTCACCTCGACGCTGCCCGCCGATGCTGCCGAAATTGTCAAAAAGATAAAAAAAGGAAAGTTGCACATCGAATTTGAGCACAAGGGCCTCGAAATCGTGAGCGAATCGCTCGGCATCCTGTCCAAACGCATCTCGTTTGCCATCGTGCTGGCTTCCCTCATCCTCGGCTCTTCGCTCCTGGTCGTGGCCAATGTGCCACCCTATTTCAGGAACATACCGGCATTGGGTTTCTTCGGTTTCATCATCTCCGGTTTCCTCGGCCTCCGCCTCGTCATGTCCCTGATGCGGCGGGGCAAGTTTTAATCCCACTTAAACGACTGCATATTTAGTCCGTGCCCGCGCAAAGGATCGAAGAAAAAATAAAATGTACATTTTATTGATAAATACTCCTTCTACGTCGGTTTTTTGAAAATGACTTGTACAGTTGATTGATGCCCCTTTGCAAAACAGTGGGCAGCGAACTAAATTCTTGAAGGTTCAAGCAGCTTGTTAGAAATGTAGTGAGGTGCGATGTCATTAAGTTATGCCAAACTTACACACCCCTGGCCCCTAAAGGGGAACCAAATCGGGAAGTCCGTAGGAGTGCGGCTCCTATTTGATGTACTCCTTTGTTTGCAATGGAAGTGAATGCTGAACAAACCGTAACAAAGAAAGAGAGTTAAAATTTATAGTTTTGATTATCAACAGGTTAGGTAATTTAAAGTACATCAAATAGGAGCCGCACCCATCCTTAGGGATGTGCAGATGTGGTTCCCCTTTAGGGATCAGGGGTGTGTAAGCGACGAATATCCTCGAGTTAATGACCTTGCACTCATTAAAATTCAAATATTTAATGCTGCTTCCACTTGCAATTACTGTCAGAACAACGAACAACAAAAACAAGCAACAAACAACCATACCTACATTCCACCGTCAAAAATATCTCCCACACCATGGGCGCAGAAAAGATAGCCATAATCAAAGACAAAGAACTTCGGATGAAGGCGACCGAGCACCTGCTCCGGGACTTGAAAGCACTGGAGATCATGTTATCGAAAGGCATGTTGGAGTCCGGTGTGCAGCGCATCGGGGCCGAGCAGGAAATCTCGCTCGTGGGCGACGACTGGCGGCCCGCTCCCGTGCTGATGGAGCTTTTGGAAAAAATAAAAGACGAGCGTTTCACCACCGAGTTCGCCCGTTTCAACATGGAAATCAACCTCGCTCCAATGTTGTTCACAGGCGATTGTTTTTCCCAACTGGAGCGCAGCCTGTGGCGCATGTTGGTCAAGGGTGAAAAAACGGCCCGGCTGTTCGATGCCCACCTGCTGCTCGTCGGCATCGTGCCCACGCTGTCGCTGCGCGACATTGACCTGAAAAACATCACCCCTTTGCCCCGCTACCATTTTCTGATCGAGGCCCTCAACGAACTGCGGGGCGAAAGTTTTGAATTCCGCATCAGTGGCAAGGACACCTGGATAGCAAGGGCCGAAGACTCTTTTTTTGAAAGCAGCAACACCAGCTTCCAGGTACACTACCAGGTGAACCCCGCCGATTTCGTGCAGGCCTACAACTGGTCGCTGGCCATCACGGCCCCCTTGCTTGCCTGCGCCACCAACTCGCCCCTGCTGCTCGGCAAGCGCCTGTGGCGGGAAACCCGCATCGCCCTGTTTCAACAATCTACCGACGTGCGCAGCACCGCCGACCCCTACCGCACCCGTGCCCCCCGTGTCGGTTTCGGCCTCGACTGGCTGAAAAACTCAGTGCTCGACCTCTACCGGAACGATGCCACCCGCCATAAGATGTTCTTCGCCTCCACGCGGGAAGAGGATGCCCTCGAAGTGCTTGAATCGGGCGGCATCCCCAAGCTCTACGGCCTGTGCGTCCACAACGGCACGGTCTATAACTGGAACCGCCCCTGCTACGGCATCACCGATGGCAAGCCTCACCTGCGCATCGAAAACCGGGTGCTGCCAGCCGGCCCCACCATCCTCGACGAAGTGGCCAATGCCGCCTTCTGGCTCGGCATGATGAACGGCCTGCCCGACCAATATACCGACATTCACAAGCGCCTGGACTTCGATGCTGCCCGCAACAACTTCCGCATGGCCGCAAGGTCCGGCCTCGGTTCAACCTTCCGCTGGGCCGACAGCGAAGCCGAAATCCCCGCCAGTGAACTTATATTAAAGGAAATGCTACCCATCGCAAGGGAGGGCCTGAAAAAAGCAGCCGTGGACCCGGACGATGCCGACCGCCTGCTCGACATCATCGAGGAGCGCGTGAAAACCGGCAAAACCGGTTCGCAGTGGATGCTCGATGCTTATGAAAAACTTGGTAAACAAGGCACAAAAGACGAGGCCCTCATCGCCATCACCGCCGGCATGTCCAAGCGCCAGCAGGAAGGCGCACCCGTCCACACTTGGGACCTGCCCGAAAAGGACGAAGCCGGCAGTTGGAAAAACCGGTACTGGACCATCGAGCAGATTATGAAAACAGACCTCTTTACCGTCACAGAAGACGACCCCGTGCAACTCGTGGCCAACATGATGTACTGGCGCAACATCCGCCACGTGCCCGTCGAAAACAGCCGGGGCGAAGTCACCGGCATGCTCACCTGCAAAATCGTCATGCTCTATTACAGCAATACCCACAAAGATGGCATGAAAACCCCCGTCCGGGACATCATGGACACCGACCTCACCACCGTCTCCCCACAGACGAAAACCCTCGATGCCCTCGACCTGCTCAAAAACAACAGCAGCAACGGCTGCCTGCTCGTCCTCCACGGCAACAAACTCGCCGGCCTCGTTACCGAGCGGGATTTCATCGCCATCGTTGCCGACCTTCTCCGGGAGGTGTGACGCATAGAATTTCCAGGTTTTTAAAAAACTTGGAAAGTCTCCAGACATCCCCCTCTTTCTGTTAGTTTTGCCAGCATCGTGTACTAAGTAACGATAAAAAACAACTTCCTAAAGTTTGCCGCCGGAGGCAGCAAACTTTAGGAAGTTTCTCATGGTTGTGGTTGTGTAAAAAGTCCCAGAGGGACTATATCTTTGTAGGGGTGCCAAAGATTGTTTTGTCCGCTCCATCAGAACGGTATCTGCTGAACGAAGATACCGTTCCGATGGAACGGCTAACGAAATTTAATTCGTCGGCACTACAAAGATGTACCCCCTACGGGACTTTTTACACAACCCCAACCACAAGGAGTTATTTTGTAATCGTTGCTAACAAAAAACACACCTCCCCAATGCGTGAAATCCTGCTGCGGTTCTTTTTGAGAAAAACGCCGGGTTACATTGATGCTGACTACCACCGCATCCTTTCGGGACATTCGGTCTATTATCAGCGGCTCGAACCGGCGTTGCAGAAGGACTTCCGCCTGAGGTTGTTTCACCTGCTCAATATTCTGGCATTTTCGCCGCACCGGTTACCGGTGGTGAACCGGGAAATGCGGGCGGTGATTGGCTGTGCGATCATTGAGATAACCTTTGGGTTAAAAAAATTCCTGCCCGGTCGTTTCACCAATATCATGGTGCTGCCGAGGCGGTACGTGTATCCCGGCTACGGGCAGCCTTTTCTGGGGCACATTGACTACGACCGGGATGCCTTGTATTTTTCCTGGCAGGACGTGCGGCACGGGTATCTTGTCCCCGGCGATGCTGTCAACGTGGCCTTGCACGAATGGGCGCACGTGCTGGAGGTGGAGAACCGCTACAATGCCCTGTTCAGCAGATTTTTCAACCAAGTGGACTGGAAACAATGGGCGCAGGTTGCATTCGAAAAAATGCAGGTGATAAGGAAAAAGGAGAACAGTTTCCTGAAGAGCTACGGCGGGGCCAACATGAGCGAGATGTTTGCCGTATGCGTGGAGACTTTTTTTGAAAAACCGGAAGCATTCAAGGCCCAACTCCCCGATTTGTACGAAACGATGGTACACCTGCTGAAACAGGACCCCACCCGGCCCGGCAACCCCCTGCTGGAGAGAAGGTTTCGATAGTGCTTTGCGTCATTGTGATCATTGGGGGGCATTGTGGTCATTGGGTAAAATGACCAAAGAACCACAATGACCCCCAATGACCAAGTGACAATTGCTTTGCCGGCAAAGGACTTTGGCTATCTTTGCCCGTCAGAACAAGCAAACATTGGCCCATCAGCGAGCATCAAACAACCATCAGCAACCCAGCAATCGAGCATGTCCCGCCCCTGTTTCCCACCTGTTTTTTATGGAAAATATACCGTTGACCGGCTGACACCGGAACAGCACGACGAGTTGCTGGAAAACGGGTGGTTCCGCCACGATGTGAACGTGTTTTCAAGCTGCATCAAATTCATGGGAAATGACTGGCGCTCCAGCGTGATGCTCCGTGTGCCGTTGGAACATTTCACCATGAAAAAACGCCTGCGCAAGTTGCTGCGCAAAAACGGGGAACTGTTCCGGCACGAAGTGAGGCCCTTTATCCAGGATGGGGAGAAAGAAGCGTTGTGGCAGGAATTCAAGCGCAGCGTCCACCAATGGGGTTTCACTCCCCAACTCGACATACACCTGTTGAGGGATGTGCCATCAGCTTGCTTTTGCATGTGGGAACTCTGCGTGTATCACGGCGACCGGTTGGTGGCCTTCAGCGTGTTCGACCAGGGGCTGCACAGCATAGCATCGCAGGAAGCGGCCTACGATCCTGCCTACAAAACATACAGTCTGGGCCTTTACACGATGTTGCTGGAAATAGAACATGCGAAGCAAGAAGGCATAGCTTACTACTATCCCGGTTTTTTCCCAAAGGATGTGCCCATGTTCGAGTACAAGTTGCGGCCGGGCCAGGTCGAGTTTTACCGTTTCACGGAAAAACGCTGGCTGCCCTGGGAAGCACACGGGGAAAGCGATTGGTTGATGGAACGGGTGTCTGCCAGGCTCGATGCGGCCCGGTCGTTCCTGGCGGCGGGCAGGCTTTTCGTGCAAAAGGGCCTCGGCGTTTTTTATGCAAGGCCCTCCGACCTGCCCTCTGCCTCCAACTACAATATGCTTTTGGTCGCCAAAAACAAGCTGGCCACCAAAGACTCGGCTTGCCTGATAGCTTGGGACCCTGCGCTGGAGCAGTACCGGGCGTTTCTCGCCGCCCCATTGCTGGGCGCTCCCTACTTTTCTGCCGGAATAACCGACCAACACAACACCTCCCTGCTCGATGTCGGCCCCGACCGTCACCTCGGCGATTTTGCGGATTTGGGACAATTGCTCCCGGTCGTGCAACAAGCGTTGCGGGTAACATGAGTGGTCAGTCAAGTAAATTCTGACAAGTGCGTTCCATATTGCAGAGGATTTATTGTGTTTTTGACGAGTTTTCAACTCGTCAAAAATCACTTTACTGACTAATGAGGGGGGGCACTTAAAACCGGCGAAGGTTCATTTTCAAGGCAAAATTTCCAATACCACAAAATTGGCCAGAGTGGCTGAATTGGACGGGTTCGTGAGGATAGAATAGATGAGGATTTTCGCCCGGTCGTTGTTAGGCCCCTGGAAAATGGTGTTGCCATCCATGTTCAAATCAAAATTATAGTACCCTGAACTGATGTAATTTGCCAGGCTGTTCTCGTTGCTGGGATTGGTCAGTACGTGAAAAAAGATGGAACTGGCATCGTTGCCCGGCCCTTGATAGATGATCTTGCGATCCGTGTTCAGATCGCCCGACCACAGCGCTTTTTTACCGTTGATTGTTGCCTGGGTATAAGGACCGAACGTTTGGGTGGCGGGGTTTGAAAAATCAATCACAGTTGGGGTGGGAGATAGCGGTGTAGGCAGGAGCGTACTGACTCCCAAATGGTTGCGGTGCCTGACTGCCACATAATACGAGCCGCTGGGCAAGTTGTCGAACCGCACGAGCGAAGTGCCATCCGTTCCCACCACGTCACCATCCCGCTGAAGGAGTGCCGAACGGGTAGCGATAACTTGTTGCGGGTTGTATTGCGGGCGGAGTTCCACGAACACCCAATCCACAATGGCGTTGGGGCCTGTCACTGCGATAACGTCCATGGAAGTCTGTTCACCTCCACCGCCGCCTTTGTGCTCAAAAATGGCCAGTGCAGTATAAGGCTCCTTCGTAGGAACAAGCCCCGCCTTGCGAAGGTCGTCGCGCATGAGGGTGGAGCCGCCATTTTCAACGAAAGCCCCAGACAGGAGCAATTTTATGTCCAGCACCACGCCGATACAGGCGGGGCTGGCCACCGGGTCGCAGGGATCACGGGGATCACTTTCGCCGGCATCCACCACACCATTTTTATTGGCATCTTCCACGCCATCGTCCAGGCCATCGCCATCGGTATCAGGGTTCAGGGGATCCGTCTCCGTGTCGGGGTCGAACTGGCCGTTCAGATTGGCATCTTCCACGCCGTCCAAAATACCGTCGTTGTCGCTGTCGGGGTTGAGGTAGCCCGTTTCACCGGCATCGGCCAGGCCATTGCCGTTTTTGTCTTCCAGATGATCGGGCAGCAGATCGTTGTCGCTGTCGCTGTCGAGGAAGTTGGGGATGCCGTCGCCGTCGTCGTCAATATCGGGTTGGCCATTGAAGCTCCCGAAAGAGCCGTCAGCAGCAACGGAATTGTAGGGTGTCGTATTGGGGTCGTTGTTGTCCTCTGGTCTTCCGTCGGGCGTTGTGCCGTCGCCATCGGTGAAAACCCTGCCGCTGTTGTAGTCGTTCAGGCCGTCGTTGTTGCTGTCGGTGAAATTATCCACTTTCCCGTCGCCGTTGGCATCGAGCAGTGCATGGCCCGTTTCTGTGATGTCCCGGATGCCGTCGTTGTCGCTGTC
>JRYF01004266.1_pt1 | contig 11641 bp, 7 predicted proteins | sample 235331 | NCBI WGS metagenome assembly JRYF01 (sample SAMN03074217, study PRJNA261475) | activated sludge metagenome | biome: Wastewater Treatment Plant; feature: Wastewater; material: Activated sludge; isolation source: activated biomass of a wastewater treatment plant treating hydrocarbon... ... | reverse complement strand
AGTTTGTTTTAAATACACCTTTACCCCGTTGGCCAATACCCATTCAATAATTCCAGTATTTTCATGTACAACTTCAATGGGGATATCCACCGGAGTTAAGGCTTTCGCAAACAGAGGTTCATCCAAGGTATCATCTTCATATGGGGTGGTCTCCATCGATTCCACTTCTTTGACGATTGCCAGAATTTCATTTTCATTCGGCATAGGATTGGAAGATTTGTCTGGGCCGGTAACTATAATCACCCTGTTTTCATCGCTTATCCATTGTTTGGGTAAAGCATTGATTTCATCCAAATTGATTCCCGGAAGAAATTTTTTATAAATTTCCAGTGTTTGCCCCGGTCCAGGGATCGGTGTTCCTTTAAGGAAATGATAGACATACCGCATAACTATCTGGCGGCTGTCCGTTTTGTCTTTCTCTGTATTGGCTCTTTCTGCTCGTTCCAAAAGAATGGTTTTTTGACGCTCCAGCTCTCCCGGAGTAAATCCATGATCCAATACCCTTTTATTTTCCAACAGGAACCTTCTCAATCCATTAGAAGCCTGGCCTTCTGGTACAATGGCAAAAGAGGTATAAGTATCTATATTGCCCAAATCCGGACTATATCCGGTAGAAGCAAATACAAATGGTGGTTCCGGTTCTTTACCTATTTCTTCCAATCGTGCATTAACCATCCCGTTAAATAGAGACCTTTTGATAGATTCCCTCAGATCGCTCAGCTTGGTACTAGGGGCCGAAGGCAATTTATTAATGATACGAACATTGGTGAATGAAGCTTCTTTGTCTTTTGCAATGGATACCAGCGTATTGTCATGAGAAGGAATTTCAAATTTTTCTCGCTTTCTAACTCCTTCTGTACTTTTTGGTATTTCTGAAAAGATTTGTTTTAACTGTTTCTCAACCTCTATAACTTCTACATCGCCCACAACTACAAGCGCCATCAATTCAGGTCTGTACCAATCCTTATAAAAACGCTTGAATATTTCATAGTCCCCATGGGTAATGATATCAGGATCACCAATAGGAAGACGTTCTGCATATCGCGAACCTTTATAAATGACAGGAAAATATACCTGTTGCATTCTTTGATCCGGTGACAAACGGGATCTCCACTCAGAAACCACAACCCCTCTTTCCTTATCAATTTCTTCATGATCAAATGTAATGCCTGATGCCCAATCCTTGAGGATCAACAATCCTTTAAAAAACTCCATGCGGTTATCGGTTTTAACCTGAAGCATATAAACGGTTTCGTCAAATGATGTGTAAGCATTCAGGTCCGGACCAAATCGCGTACCAACACTTTCCAGGTAATCAATGAGTTCATTCTTTTTAAAATTGGTAGTACCGTTGAAAGCCATGTGTTCCACAAAATGTGCAACACCTAATTGATCTTCATCTTCCAATACCGACCCTGCTTTCACTGCCAGACGTAATTCCGCATTCTTTTCAGGTTTTGTGTTCTTTTGTATGAAATACTGCATTCCATTGGGCAAAGTACCGGAAACCNNGGGATTTTATCCGTAGACATTTCGGGACGCTTTTCTTCAATAGCCTTGGAAGCGATATCTTTGGGAGGAGGACTCTCAATGATGGCTGTCTGCCTGGAGCATCCTAATAAAAAAATGATTGCAATAGAATATAAAAGGGATTTATTCATCATTATTCGTTGGTTTAAAATTTAAATTATTATTTCGTTATTCATTATTATAAGTAATCGGGCTTAAATATAAAACACCTCTTACAATACGTTCACATTTAGAGTTTTCGTATGTTTTGATTCATGGATTTACAGGAAAGTCTTTGTTTTTTACAGAATGGATAACCAGTACTGCAAAATTAAGATAAAATAAGCTGCCAATTTTATCGGTTTCGATCAAATCATTCATCAATAGTGCAAGACAAATGATCACCTGGCTTATTAATGCAGCCATGATTAAATTTTTCTCAGGCTTTGTGCGGCTATTCTTCCACACTTTTTGACCCGTAACAAAAAAATACAGGATCATTACTATAAACAAAATCATTCCAATAAATCCCTGTTCGGCACCCAACATTAAATAATAATTATGAATGCCGGATTGGTCTGGATTGTTACTGACATAGGTCCTGAAAGTATTGGAAGCATACTCCTGGTAAGAGGAATAAAAAGTGTTCGGACCGAAACCAAATATGGGTCTCTCCCTTATCATTTGGATTCCCGCCAACCACCGGTACACTCTTTCCATGGTTGAGATGTCCTCAAGTTTATAAGTCGCCTGGATCAACTGATCAAATTGGTGATGGGTGATTGTCCTGTCAAAGTCTGGGGCAAAGTCAAGATATTTATTGTTTACAGACAAATAAGTTGCTCCGGTAATCGCAATGATGGATATAAGGCCGATCATCCACTTCACCCCCTGAAGTCTGAATATCCAATAGGATAATAATCCACATAGGACTGCAATCATTGCAGCTCTGGTGTAGGAAAAATATATGGCTATAACGAAAATAATACCCAGGATAACCCATAACCATCGATGCTGTGAAGTGTTGCCCATATACCATACATAAGGTAAAAGCGCACCCAACATAATAGCATAACTGACATGATTTCTAAAAAAGGGAAAGACCGCCCTGTTGACCTCAGTAAAGAGAAAACCATCCTGAAATTGCCTGAAAATAACCACACCAATAATCAATGATAAAGAAATGAGGAGAAGTTTATAAAATTGCCGTATACTTTTTTGGGATTTGAAAACCCAAAGAAAAAAATAAAAAAACACGATCAGATACCAGATTTTAGCCAGGGTGAATTTAGCTGAAAGCAAAATATTGGAGCTTGCAAACGTTGCCGGAAGCAACCATAAAAAGGTTGCTAAAAGCAAAAGACTGACCGGGTGATTCAGACGTTTAAAATATTCCTGGTTGATATGTAAAGTCACATAGAAAGGAAAAATCAATGTCAATAACCACATTATAGATTCAGATGGAAAATCGGTTGAAAGTCCAAAAGATAGGGTCTTCTCCATTGAAAAAGGTAAAACAAATGCCAAAACTAAATATAATCCCTGCACCCGAATTACTGAAACAGCAACCATTCCCACAACAGGTAAAACGACCAGCCACCATAGTGAATTCAATAAAACACCCGATACAATAAAAATGAGTTGCAAGCCTGTAAGCAAAGCAAACAACTTATTATTATAATCATTATGCTTACTCAATAATTTCATTGGCACATCTCCTTAGATTTCGTTGGAATACCAGGCCATCTTTAACAATTGAAAGATTGCCAATGTGATAAAAATAGTAATCACAGAAAGTATTACGATCAACGATCTTACAGGTCTGGATTTGTAGTCCGGCACCCATGCTTCTTCTACCAGATGAATGGTGTTAAAGGAAGATTGATTGACTCCCATCAATTGCTGATATCTTTCCTTAATCAAACACAATTGTTTGATAGCAAAATTTGATTTTCTAAAGCTTCGACCTTTTCCACGCCCTGGTTGAAACTATCCCATTGTTGATCGATTTCTCTTTTCTTCTCTGCTATAGCTGCAAACCTGGTTTCATATTGTGAAATGGTATCCTGATGAAAAGACAACTGTCTCATCTTGCCAATCTTTGCTTTTAATCCGCTGAACTCAAGATTAATTTCTGCACTGTGATTAGCCAATACCTCTGCCTGTGATTCTGCTTTTAAAATGCCATAATATTTCTTTAATTGGGCCAGAGAATCCTGCAAATACCGGATTTCTGCAATCTTATCCGACAAATTGCTCAAATAATTTTCCAGTGTGCTTTGCTGACTTTTTCTGATGATTTCCCGTGCATGATCACTGATAAATTCCCTTGCTGCGTTGGCAACACCGGCAGCAACCACAGGGTCTTTATCTTCAAAATAAATTTCTAACCCTCTGAAACGAGTCTTTTTTACCTGATAATGTTTATTTATCCTTTTAATTAATTTATGCCTTGCATGCTCTGATGATGGATCTATATTGTAATGATTGTACAGATCAAATGAGTCAATCAGTCTATTATAAACACTATGAGCGTGGGAAATGGACAATAATCTATCCATATCTTCTCCCGATCCAAACAAAAGACTTTTATCCTGAGACACACTTAATGGAGCAGGATTGGATAAATCGGGACTGGCGGCATAGAAAATAGTGGTGGCTTTATAATAATTGGGTAAAAATAAAGTGATCATTGCAACAAGGAGGCCTCCTGCCAGACTGTACATAACCCAGGACCTCAATAAAGGTCTGAATGTTTTCAGAGTTTCTTTCAGATTTTCAGTGGTTTTCATTTTGTAATATATTTTTCAATAAATTATAACTCTTCCATACTTCTCCAGGAATGAATGCCCATGGTCACATGCGAACAGAAATGCCTGAAATGAATTCTTTTTTTAATATTTTTAGCAATAAAGAAATCGCTGCAATAAATAATAAGCAAATGACCATGCCAAAAATCCAGAACACATCTATATAATCACGTACCAAAACCGAAAAGGCAATGGTGACAAAACCCAGTAAACAAAATTTAACTGCAAGTGCGATATTAAATGGAAGTTTGAAAATTTTGTGAGCCAAAAATATCTGGCCTGCACCCATACATGCCTGAGTAATAAAAGTCGCTAAGGCAGCTCCTGTTGCCATATTTCGGGGTATCAAATAATAATTTAAACAAAAGTTTAAGATCACGCCTATTGCAAATAGAATATTCAAATACAATAATTTATTACCGGATGCCATTAACGTTCCATAAATATAGGCAATGCCTATGCAATAAAAAGCAAGCATCTGATAGAAAATCAACGCGCCATACTGCTCGTCATAATGAGTGTATAATGACATCCAATTTTCAAAATAAATGACCATCATTGAGGAAATCATCAGACATAGAATACCCGCACCCCTCACTGCTGTATCCGTGAGTTCATGGATTGTTCTTTGATCAGTCAATGATCTGGCATACATGGGCAGCAGTAAAGAAGCAAATAAATACATAACCATACTGGCAGCATCCATATAACGGTATGCAGCCGCGTATACCCCGGCCTGATAATCGCCATCGGGTAGTAATCGTTCAATCATCACCGCATCCATTCTTGAATACGCTGCCATAAATAATAATACCAAAGCAAAAGGAAGACTCTTTCTTAACATACTTTTAGAGTAACTCAACGAAAAAACCGGCCACCCTGGCTTGACATGCCGGGACAATAACACATGAATAACCCCTATAGCCAATAAAAACGATAGGGTTTGGCCGCCAATAAAAAATTCTATGGCAAAAGTCTGCTTAATGGAAAGCAGTAGCACTCCAATCACCAATAACATAAACAACTTGTCCAATGCTGACATATAGCTATCCATTCTATAAATCCCAAGGGCTGAAAAATGAGACCTCAGATAGAGTAAATAAGAACTTAATATCTGATTGAATGCAACCAATAACAATATAGGATAAATGGAAGAATCATAGTTCATTATGAAGGCAACCAGCGAAATAACCAATAAAAAAATAATGCCTGTAATGCATTTAACACCCGTCACATGTGCCATATGGAAAGATACCTTTTCTGGTTGCCCGGCAATCAATGTGGTATTGAATGTATGTATTCCCGGATCGTTAAAGAACTGGAATATATAGGTAAAATTAAACAAGGCAAGAAAAATACCATACTGTTCAGGTCCTACTGTATTCTGTACCTCCACCTCAACAATAAACAGATATGCAATCTTAATGCAGGCATTAATAACCAATAAAATCAGTATGTTAATGATGAATTCCCTTTTCAATGAAACCGGTTTGTAAACAGTTTTTAAATAGTTGAGTTGATATTCCAAAGAAAGGAATGAGAAATGATTTCATCCCCATTAATTGAACAAAGATAGTGTTGTCCATGAATCTTTTAACATTTACCGGAAAAGGGATTTATTGTGAAAAAGGAGACTTTTATATCGATCCGTGGCAACCAGTTAAAAAGGCAGTGATAACCCATGCGCACTCCGACCATGCCACAAATGGGCACACCAAATATCTCGCTACTCAAATGACTTTACACGTATTGTACCATAGGTTAGGGATTCAGGATTATACCGGCTTAGAATATGGTCAAACCCTACAGGTCAACGGCGTGAAAGTAAGCTTTCATCCGGCAGGCCATATTATCGGATCGGCACAAGTGCGGGTGGAATCAAAAGGTGAGGTATGGGTTGTCTCGGGTGACTATAAAATTCATAATGATGGACTTTCGACTCCATTCGAACCTGTTCGTTGCCACCATTTTATCACTGAGTCGACTTTCGGACTTCCCGCCTTCCGGTGGGCTGATCCAAAAATCGTTTATGAACAAATCAATCAATGGTGGAAAAAGAACGCAACTATGGGTAAAGCCAGCGTTTTATCTGTGTATGCCCTCGGCAAAGCACAAAGAATTCTGCAAAATGTAAACCATGACATCGGTCCTGTTTTGGCGCATGGAGCGGTAGAAAACATGAATACAATTTTGAGAAATGCCGGTCATCCGCTGAAACCCAACAAAAAAATTGATTTGTCAAATCATAAAGAATTAGCTCGTGCGCTGGTATTGGTAACACCGGGAAGTATTCAATCCTCCTGGTTCAAAAGATTTAAAAATCACAGTATTGGCTATGCTTCCGGGTGGATGAATATCAGGGGAGTAAAAAGAAGAAGGGGGGTTGATGCAGGGTTTGTCCTCTCAGACCATGCTGATTGGGATGGATTAATACAGGCAATTCAGGCTACCGGAGCCGAAAGTATCTATGTAACTCATGGATATACCCAAATTTTCTCCAGATATCTCAATGAAAATGGTTGGGATGCTCAACCCATATTGACTGAATATGGGGGGGAACAAGAAAATGAATTGGAATGATGAATTTATTTAGTCACTTGTTCCACCGGATTGATTCAACAACCAGCACGAACGAAAAAATCGATGCCTTAATTGAATATTTTCAAAAGGCCGCTCCCGAAGATGCCGTGTGGACTATTGCATTGTTTTCACACAAAAGACCAAAAAGAACGATTTCAACTACTTTTTTGAGAAAATGGGCCATTGAGCAATCAAACCTTCCCCAATGGTTATTTGAAGATACATACCATATAGTGGGAGACCTGGCAGAAACCATTGCCTTATCTTTACCCCCTCACTTGGGTGATTCCCGGCTTTCATTGGCAGGTTGGATCACTGAAATGATCGCCCTTCAGGATGCGGAAATTGAAGATAAAAAAGATTTTATACTGAAAGCATGGCGTTCTTTACCCAAAGATCAATGTTTCTTATTCAACAAGTTGATCACTGGTGGATTCAGAATCGGAATTTCATCCCGACTGATCATTAAATCACTTGCAAAACTCACCGGGATTCCCGAAGACTCCATTGCACACCGATTGACAGGAAATTGGGATCCTGCAATTATATCATTCCACGATTTGATCCTTTCGGAAAAGATTAATGAAGGCGCAAGCAAGCCTTACCCCTTCTACCTGGCCTATGCTTTGGATGAAGCTCCGGAAAGTCTGGGAATACCTTCCGATTGGCAGGCTGAATGGAAATGGGATGGTATACGAGGTCAGATGATTTATAGAAATGATGACCTCTATGTTTGGTCCCGAGGTGAGGAATTGGTGACTGAAAAATTCCCTGAATTTCAATCGTTGAAAGAAATGGGTTTACCGGNNCCCTTTCAAAACCTTCAAACACGCATTGGAAGAAAAAATGTCACAGTTAAAATTTTAAAAGATTGTCCGGTAGTAATGCTCATTTATGATGTACTTGAATGGAAGAGCAAGGATATCAGGCACCATCCTTTATCATATCGAAGAAAGGTGTTGGAAGAACTAATCGAACCCCAACTTCCTTCTTCACCCTTACTGGTTTCTCCATCCATCCGGTTTAATCGTTGGGATGAACTGGTGGAAATCAGGAACCAGGCCAGGAAGGAGATGGCCGAAGGGTTAATGCTCAAGAGGATGGATTCTCTCTATGGAGTAGGCAGGAAAAAAGGAGATTGGTGGAAGTGGAAAGTAGATCCCTTTTCAATCGATGCAGTTATGATTTATGCGCAAAGAGGTCATGGGCGAAGGGCCAATTTATTTTCTGATTTTACATTTGCAGTCTGGACAGATGATCAAACCTTGATTCCTGTAACAAAAGCTTATTCGGGACTCACAGATCTAGAATTCAGAGAAATTTCCAATTGGGTAAGAAAAAATACTATAGAACGATTTGGCCCGGTACATTCCGTTCCTCCTGTTCATGTTTTCGAAATCGCTTTTGAAGGTATATCCGCCTCCGCCATACATAAATCCGGTGTGGCATTGAGATTTCCCAGAATCAAAAGGTGGCGCCACGATAAAACTCCGGAAATGGCTGATCGTCTGAACACCCTTTTTGCTCTGTTGAAAAATATAAAATAAAAAACACATTAAAATATTTCGTAATGTGTAAATAATTGTTTTATATTTGTATCGACATGGAATGTAACGTTTCCATTCGCTTTTACACCTTTTATTAGACGTAGGTTTTGAAACTCCCAAACACAGTAGCCTTAACGTTTAAATAGTACGAAAAATGAGAAAACTACATGCACTAAAGCAGGTGTTATTGCCTGCTCTTCTAGGGGTATTCACCCTGATTCAAACCCATTCATTGGAAGCTGGCAACCGGCTTAATCTTATTACTAACGATGAGGTCCTTCCCAAAGCAGAACGTTTACCTTTAAATGCCATTGGACAGGATGCCATAGTTTCATTTGGCACCCCGGAATTCCAGATGATTCACGTTGAAGTTTTTATAGCATCCCTTGACAACCCGTGCGGCATGGGCTTAACCAAGTCGGTCATTCGGTTGGATGATGGCAATGCCTGTGGTTATGCAGGAAATGGAATGCCTAACGACAGCATTGCAGTGTGCTGTGCGGATGTTGGTAATACCATCATGGTGCAGGTAAGCATTTCAGATGCTTGCGGAGGTGAAGTTGTTTTTATGGCCAATGTGATTGTCCAGGATGGAAGCCCACCACAAATTATGGCATGCGTATCTGATATTACTCTTTCCTGTTCCTATCCCATCAACCTGAATGATCTGAGTGCCTTAGGCATCATGGAGGTCAATACAGGAACNNGCTTTTTGAAGGGGGAGGTCCGGATGGCAAAGCTTTTCATGGGATGGTCATGGAAAATTGCCCTGAAAATCTGATGATCGAAGAAGAAATTGAAGATTTGAGATCGTGTGGATCCGGAGAGATATTGAGAACCTTTATTATAACAGATGGGGGAGGCAACATCGCCAGTTGTACCCAAACCATTACTCTAATCAATCCTTCTCCATTTTCGGAGGCAGACATTACATGGCCCCCTCATGTGGAATACAATACCTGTATGAATGCCGGTATTGACCCTGCTATCACCGGCCGACCCCAATTCAATCTGGAAAGTATATGTTCACAGCCTGCGGCCAGCTATACGGATTGGATATTTCAAACGCCGAATTCAGGCTGTGTTATGGTCGAACGGAAGTGGAAGGTAATCGATTGGTGTACATTTGATCGCACTCTTCCTCCCGGATCAGATCGCCCCGGCGAATGGTTTTATAAACAATATATCAAAGTCATTAATACCGAAGCTCCGGAATTCCCAAACATGCAGGATTCTGTAGAATTTTGCATTACCGGAACTGAATGTGCTCAACTCATCACTTTGGAAGCGGAAGCCATTGACGATTGCACTCTGCCCAAGGATATTCTATATTCCTTTTCAGTTGATAAAAGTTGTAACGGTCATATCGACACGTCTGGCAATGGAGCCTCTTTCCAAATACTTTTAATGGCAGGATCACACAAAATTCACTGGAAAGCTTCCGACCGTTGTGGAAATGTGGCAGTATTTACGCAAGTGGTAATCATTAAAGACTGTAAATCTCCTGTTCCTATTTGTCATCTGGGTTTGTCAACCAGTGTAACTACTATGGGTATGGTGGAAATTTGGGCATCCGATTTTAACAACAAAAGCTACGACCTTTGTACCCCTGCCGACCAATTGAAATTTTCATTTTCTCCGGACACCAGTGATCGTTCAAGGGTATTCGATTGTGATGATACAGATTCACCGGTTACTGTTGAAATGTGGGTGACTGATCTTGATGGAAATCAGTCATTTTGTGTTACGACCATTGATGTTCAGGACAATCCGGAAATCTGCGAAAACAATGGAGGTATGCCCCGCGCTGCAATGATTTCAGGACAATTGATAACGCCCATGAATACCCCCATAAAAGACGCTCAAGTCAACATTGAAGGCCCTGAATATGACGATTACAGAATGACCAATCCTGATGGAAAATATGCATTTGAAGACTTGCATACCCGATATGGATATGAAGTTATTCCTATCAAGGACGACTCCCCTATGAGTGGAGTATCCACTCTGGATCTCATACTCATTCAACAACACATATTAGGAACAAGACCAATAGACAACCCATTCAGTCTCATTGCTGCCGATATTAATAATAGTGGGAGTATTACTGCTACAGATATCATTCAACTCAGAAAAATGATTCTGGGACTGTATGATGCTTTCCCTGAAAATAATTCGTGGAGATTTGTACACACACAACATGGAATCATCGATAATGAAAGCCCCTGGCCGTTTGTTGAAGGGCTCTATGTTCCTGATCTTGTCGGTGATGTGATGAATGGCGATTTTATTGGAATTAAGATTGGCGATGTTAATCATTCCATTGAAGAAGAACTAAATAGAAAAACGATCGCTAACAGAAGTTCTCAGATGATGGTGATCCATCTGGATGACAAAAATGCCAATGCCGGTGAAGTAGTTGAGGTGACTTTGAGACTAAAAAGTTCACAGGATCTGATCGCCGTTCAATGGACCATTAGTCTGGACGATGAAAAATTAACATTTCTTGACTGGAAAGCTGAAGGCCTTGATGTCAAAGCAGATGAATTGGCGATTTTGGAAGGCGAGGGTCAGCATATTACTATGGCCTGGAGCAATTTATCTCCCTCACATATTACTTCAGGAGCAGCTTTGATCACCTTGTATTTTAAAATACATGAAAATATATTACTGAGTGAGCATATAGAGTTAGGGTCCAACATAACAAAAGCCGCTGCGTACAATAGCCAATTTGAACGGATGGGCATACAGGTTGAATGGAATAAGCCTGAACAATTTGGATTTGCCGTATTTCAGAACAATCCTAATCCTTTTAATCAACAAACCATGGTTAGTTTTGATCTTCCCAATGAAGGATTTGCTGAAGTTATCATTCATGATAGTGCAGGAAAACAATTGTTTAAAAACAGGAGCCAATTTTCTGCGGGTAGAAATCATGTGATGGTTTCCAATCAGGATCTAGGCAGAGTTTCCGGCGTTTTATACTATACTGTACAAACAGAATCCCATTCGGCTACCAAAAAGATGATATATATCAAATGATAAATTAGAAATACTTCTAAGTAATAAAAAAGACCCTGTGGAATTTTCCCAGGGTTTTTTTATGTAAAAAACGTTAACAATGCTTAAGCATTTATGAATAAAATCCAATTTTAAATTGAAGCTTAGTCGTTTCCATTGAATGTTTGTTCATTT
>JRYF01007953.1_pt1 | contig 11656 bp, 10 predicted proteins | sample 235331 | NCBI WGS metagenome assembly JRYF01 (sample SAMN03074217, study PRJNA261475) | activated sludge metagenome | biome: Wastewater Treatment Plant; feature: Wastewater; material: Activated sludge; isolation source: activated biomass of a wastewater treatment plant treating hydrocarbon... ... | reverse complement strand
TATCTACCGGAGGTACGATTTCAGGTAAACTGATTTCCTGAACCTTAACTTCTACCCAGCAAAGATTGGAATTCCCTGCCTTATCCCACACCCTAACTTCTACTATAACAATATTTCCTGCATCCGCACAGCAAAATTCTACAAATTCATTGAACACGGATCCATCAAATTTATTCTCACTGACACAAGTTGTTCCATCATCTTTTCGTCTTGCCTCAAAGTAATCCAGTTCACATTCATCAAAACTTCCATTATCAAAAACTAAAGCCGGAACCTTAACATAGCCTGAATCGCCCAGGCTTACAACACTTTTTAATAAACAAACGGCAACAGGAGGTGTTAAATCCTTTACTTCTACATGAAAAGTATCTGATGCTACATTTCCACACCAGTCGTACACATAATAAATAATTTCGTTATCGCCTAATGGAAGATAAATCCCTACCCCTCCATTTTTATCCTGAATAAATCCTCCAGGATATATAATATCGACTCTGATATCATCGGGATTACAATCATCAACAGCCTCTATAGAAGGTAATATATAATATCCTTCACAAGCATGTGCTATGGTTGAAATCATGTCATCCGGAAGGGGATTGATAATTTCTGGGGGGGTGGTATCTTTTACTTCTATAATCTGAATTTCCTCCCTGAATCGTCCCTGAGTACAATACCACTCCAATACTTTCCATGTCCGGAGGATTTTGGTGTGACATCCTTTTGGATCAGTAATTTCATGATCTTTATATATGACTAAAACATTGCATAGATTATCAAAATAAGGATATAATGGAGTGCCTTCTAAAGTTGGGACTCCGGTAACATCCGGGTGTGGAAATCCTGCTTCATCTGTTTCATAGTTATTGCATTCTAAAGCGGAGTTGTCATGTGATGTCCTGTTTTCCGGAAAATCAATATGGTCTACGTTGATTCGCAAAACATTGGTGATTTGCTCGCAAACTTCCGACTCATTGCCTGAACGATCCACGGCAACAAATCTTCGAATAATTCTATGTGTATATAATTCATGACAAGGAAGTGCTTCCTTAATTACTTCCACTAAAAATAAATCAGGATTTGGATCACAATTATCGACCACATCGGGAAGTCCCAAATCAGCGGCTTCTATACAACTGACTTCCCTATCCTCACAATCAATCACCGGAGGATCCTTATCTTCGGCTACTACATAGCCCCAGCAAGTATGTCCGTTATCCAGATTGGTAAGAATAGCTTTGATCTCCATTCCCGCAAACTCTCCGGATATAACCGGAGAACCAGGAAGAACTTTCCCATCTTTTGTCTCCAGACGAACTTCATAATTACCGCCATTCAATCCAACACCGATATGTGAAGGCATAACTTCCACCCTGCAGTTTTCAACAACTGACAATAAGATTTTGGAATAACATGCGACTGAATACTCCTCTCCAAAACGATCGTCTACAAACGCTGAATTGAGGTTTGAATTAAAAATTGGTTCTGTTTTTGACACCTTAAATAATGAAGAATCATTTTTAAGTGACATGGATGTAAAACCTCCTGTAATGAGAACACCCATCAAGGCAATACCGATAATAATGCCTTTCGACTTGTTTCCGGTTGGCTGGTTCATAAAATCTGTGTGTAAGTGGTTACTAAATACATCTACTTCTCTATGCAGTTTACACTGCCCACAACACTATTATCGGATCTCAGGAAAGTTAAACGTGAATAAAACTTTTAATTATATTCAAAACAAATATATAAATAAAACCTAAATATGTGTATATACATTAGAAAAAAAATTTATTTATATAAAATATAATATGTAAAAATGGATTTTCCTGGAGTGTGGCTGAAAAAAAATAAAGATAAAATGCTTTCAAAAAAGCATCAATGGATATTTTCAGGTGCCATAGAAAAAATAGATAAAAATGTACAATCCGGAAGTGTAGTATATGTTTACGATCACTCAAATCAACCGTTATGTACCGCCTTTTATCATGATTCCAATATATCACTACGAGTAATTTCGTTTACTTGCGAAGCTCCGGAAGCTGAATTTTGGTATACAAGAATATATAATGCCTATCATTTAAGACAGGCATTCGGCCTTCCCAATGCTCTGACTAATGCATATAGATTGTTCCATGGTGAAGGAGATAACTTATCTGGATTAATCATTGATATTTACCATGAAGTAGCTGTCTTACAAACCCACCATAATGGATTCCATCCCTATATTCATTTTATCTGTGAAGCATTATTAAAGGTCTTTCAAGATAAAATTCAAATAATTTTTCACCGGGATGAATCTCTTTCAAGAAATCACAATTCAGAAAGTGGCAAGTTCATATATAATAGTAGCAGTGTCCCAACCCCATCGGTGACTATCTCAGAGAATGGGTATTCATTTGAAGTGGATTACATGAAGGGACAAAAAACCGGATTTTTCCTGGATCAAAAAGACAATAGAGTCATTTCTGAATCTCTTGCCAAAGGAAGAAATGTATTGAATTGTTTTTGCTTTACAGGTGGTTTTTCAATATATGCCGGAGGGGGCGGTGCCACTTCGGTAACCTCAATTGATGTATCACAGTCTGCTTTGCAAATTTTGAATAAGAATATTGAAATCAATAAAGATCATATAAAAGCACATTTTGAGACATTGAAAGCAGATGTCATGGAATATTTAAAAGAAGTTAAACCAGGACAATTCGACCTGATGATCGTAGACCCACCTGCTTTTGCCAAAACTTTATCCAAGAGGCACAACGCCATTATGGCTTACAAAAGATTAAATAGCATGGCAATTTCTAAAATTAAAAAAGGAGGAATAATATTGACCTTTTCATGTTCTCAGGTAGTTGATACAGAACTTTTTACCCACACCATTACTGCTGCTGCAATGGAAAGTGGCAGGGAAGTAAGAATCGCCGGCAGATTATCTCAGGCTCCTGATCATCCCGTCAATATTTTTCATCAAGAGACTTCATATTTGAAGGGCCTGCTCTTATATGTGACAGGTTAAAGCATAAACTTTATACATTGGGTCATTCCAAATATATTTTTTATACCTCATTTTGAATTATTCTTAGTATTCAACATGTTATATGATTGTATAAGTCATTTCAACGGGTTTTATTTGTTGAAATTATAATCCATCCCAATGGTTCAATATTCATTTTCAAATTCAGTTCTTTGTTCTCACCCATTAAATCTTTAAGATATGAAAACCAATCCGAGAGAAATTCTGATTTTTTACAACCCGGCATCCAGTTTGGATAAGAAAACCCTTGCATATGCTCGCACAGTCAGCCCTCACGTGCGTTTTATTTCACATGACAATAATCCCAGCACATCAACTGCCTGGAAATATATGCTAAAATCCATGAATCTGCATCCCAAAAATTTATTGAATAAAGCCGAACCCGAATACCAAAGCAAACTAAGAGGGAAAGAATATGACCATGAAGGCTGGTTGAATATATTGATAAATAATCCCCATTTGATTAAGGCTCCTATTGCCATCAAAGGAAATACAGTCATGTTGATCGAGAATCCTACCGATATCCTACGCTTGAAATAAATAATTAATTTTAGTACATATTGAGGGGAATAAAAAAGGGGAAGTATACATGCAACCCCTTTTAGTAGCTTGTGACTCCGTCAGGATTCGAACCTGAGACCTACTGATTAGAAGTCAGTTGCTCTATCCAGCTGAGCTACGGAGCCATTATTATAAATCTCTTTTTTCAAAAGAAGTGCAAAAATATTAAAGTCTGGATATGTAAGCAATAATTTGACAGGAAAAATTCCCAAAGGAATTCTGACTACTTCGTTATACTTGTCTTTGGATGAAAGAATGTATATTGCCTGAAAAATTTTCCCATTCCCATGGAAATTATTGTGGACAAAGTGGAAATTGAACCAACATGGAAAAAAGAATTATTTCAGGAGTTCCAAAAGCCTTATTTTTCAACGATTAAGTCCTTCCTCACTCATGAAAAAAAGAACGGTAAAATTCTTTATCCTCCAGGATCACAAATTTTCAATGCCTTTAATTTAACTCCTTTTGATCAGGTGAAAGTGGTCATATTGGGCCAGGATCCCTATCATGGTCCTGGCGAAGCCATGGGATTGAGCTTTTCAGTGCCCAAAAATATTCGAATGCCTCCTTCACTTATCAATATATATAAAGAGATTGAACGGGACATTGGAGTAACTATGGCCAGGCATGGGGATCTCACGGGTTGGGCTGAGCAAGGTGTGCTCCTTTTAAATGCAATGTTGACGGTCGAACATAAAAAACCGGGAAGTCATAAAAATATAGGATGGCAGCTTTTCACTGATGCCGTCATCCAAACTCTATCCGTAAAAAGGTCAGGGATCGTTTTTCTTTTATGGGGCAATTTTGCAAAATCCAAATCCGTATTCATTGATCCCAGCAAACATTTAATATTGGAGGCAGTCCATCCTTCTCCATTAGCCGGAGGTTTATTTATAGGTTGTGAACATTTTTCAAAGGCCAATCAATACCTGGAAAGCCGTGGAATTCCAGGTATCAATTGGAAAATCGATTAATGAAATCCGTTCATTTCAACATAGTAATNNACTCACAACGTCACACTAAACAATATGAATAAAAAGAAAAAATGGATGATACTAGCTTCATGTTCAGGAATGTTTGCGATCATTATCGGTGCTTTTGGTGCCCATGCCCTTGATCCCCATCTGTCCGAAAAACAATCTGAAATATTCAAAACCGCTCAATTTTACCATTTAACACACAGCATATTACTCCTTATTCTAACACTTACTATCCCTTTGACAAAACCCATTTGGCATTGGACGTTGCGATCTGTCTTTTTCGGAATGCTACTATTTTCCGGCTCATTGTATTTGATTGCCATGCGCGAAATCATAGGATTCGGAGATTTGGGATTATTTGCTCTGGTCACTCCATTGGGAGGCTTAGGCATGGTTTTAGGTTGGGGTTTAATTGTTTTTGCAATATACAGAGGAGGGCTTAATGATGAGATATTTAAGTAATTGTACTGTATGATACAGGTTCTTGGTTTTATATTTTTTACTTTGCTGGTGGCCTGGTACGGATATAGAAAAACCCGTATAGATGAATTGCATTCTCAGGATGGCTACTTTTTAGGGGGAAGAAGTTTGACAGGACCTGTCATTGCAGGCTCTATGCTGCTTACAAATATTTCTACCGAGCACCTTTTAGGCATGAATGGCTCCGCTTATAAAAACGGAGCGATAATTATAGCCTGGGAGGTAACCTCGGCATTGGCCTTAATAGTAGCTGCTTTTTATTTTCTTCCCCGATATCTTTCCATGGGCCTTACTACAATCCCTGAATTTATAGAAAAACGATTTGATGGCGTAACCAGAGCTATGATGGCCTGTATACTGATTCTTTCTTTTGTTTTTACCATCTTACCCATTGTTTTGTATACCGGTGCTTTGTCTCTGGAAAATATTTTTGGATTATCCCAGACACTTTCTGTATCAAAATCAGAAGCCCTCGTATTAAGCGTTTGGGTGGTCGGAGGTCTGGGAGGGGTATATGCCATTTATGGTGGATTAAAAATGGTAGCCCATACTGATATGATGAATGGTGTTGGACTCATGATTGCTGGGTTGGCCATCCCTATTATCGCATTGTACGACATTGGTCAGGGGAATATTTTGGCCGGGATGGGTGAAGTTTACCGGTTTACACCAGAAAAATTCAGTACAGTAAGTTTGGAAAAATCTGTGGGACCAGGAAGCAGGGAGGCAATTTTACCATTTTCAGTCCTGTTTACTGGCCTGATCATCAACCAGATTTATTTTTGGGCCATGCATCAGTCCATTATTCAACGAGCCCTGGGAGCGGTAAGCCTGAAAGAAGCTCAAAAAGGACTTTTAATCACAGGATTATTAAAAATACTGATCCCTTTTGTGATCGTATTGCCCGGCATCATTGGATTTTATTACTATGGATCCCAATACTATGATGACCCCGATCAGGTATATCCCCTATTGGTCAAAAAACTCCTTCCGTCATGGGCCAGCGGATTTTTCCTTGCTGTCATCATCGGTGCCATTTTCAGCACCTTTAATAGTGCATTGAACAGTGCTGCTACTATCTTTAGTCTGGATATTTATAAAAGGTTTTTAAGTACAAATGCCACTGAAAGAAAAGTAGTACGTACAGGAAAACTTCTATCCTTGATTCTGGCATTGGGAGCGATAATCATAGCCCCGGCTATTGCCAAAGCACCGGATGGTCTCTATCAATTATTACAACAACTGAATGGTATTTTCTTTGTACCCATGGCCACCATTATCATAGCAGGATTTTTTATGCCATGGATCACCGCAAAAGCTGCCCGGGCAGGATTAATTTTTGGCTTGGTATTCTACATTCTGCTTTATTATTTTTTCAAAGTAAACATTCATTTTGTCCACTTATGGGGATTGGAATTCATATGTAATATAGCGTTCATGACACTCATTTCTTTACCCGCCTCTAACCCATCATCATTTACTGTTAAAGACATTAAAGTGGTGCCAACCCATCCCTGGAAGTGGGCATGGCCTTTCAGTTGGTTTTTGATATTAGTTATACTATCCATTTATATCTTCACTACCATCATATCATAAACATCATGAATAAGGCACAAGTACAAGGAAAAGCAAACCCATTATACCATGATATTTGATGGTCAATTCATATCCAATAATAAGTCTTTCAATGTCCTTCTGATTGGCCATTGTTGTCATGATATTATGAGGAACGGACAATTGAGAATGGGAGGCAGTATTGCTTATATGTCATCCATTTGCAATGCACTCGGAATCCAACCTGGTGTTATTACCAGTTTTGGTTCGGATTTTTTATTTTTCGACCCATTCTATTCTACTTGTAGAGAAGTAATATGTGTTCCCTCTCATTTCACCACAACATTCGAAAATATTTACACTGATCAGGGAAGAGTACAAAAAATACATAATAAGGCGTCCAATATTACTATACGTGATCTTAAAGAAATTGAAAAACCTCCAGATGTGGTAGTTTTGGCACCCATTGCTGATGAACTGGATGCAGAGCTGTGCCGGGCATTTCCGGATTCCATAACTATAGCTACTGTACAGGGCTGGTTAAGAACATGGGACGAATCGGGCTGGGTTCGTCAAAAGGATTTTGATTTGGAGGTTTTGAAAGGAATTGATATTCTGATCTTAAGTACTGAAGATTATCCCGGCATAGAAAGTCACATTTCCAGGCTGGTGGAAATTTTTCCTCTTATAGTTATAACTGACAATATCAATGGGGCATGGATGTATAGTAATGAATATTCCATGCATTTTCCTTCATATACTGTAAGGGAAGTTGATCCTACGGGTGCTGGAGATGCATTTGCCGCAGGATTTTTTATCACTTATATAAACACGGGTGATTATATTGAATCCATGATATCCGGACACACCCTTGCTTCATTAAATATTGAAAGATCGGGCGTCGAACATATTACTCACCAAACCATTCAAAATAGATTTAAGGATTACCCAAGAAATCTCATTAAAAAACTCTAGGATTTTCCCTTTTCACAAATGAATTCACCTCTTCCGCATTTGTCATTTTCATTGCTTGCGCATTCCAAAGTAACTTTTTTCTCCCTGGATAAACAAATGTTCCCTTGCTTTCAATCCGGAAATTGTATGCTCTCAATGCCAGATTACCCAATAGTACTGATTCTGTCAATGGACCCGCTTTGGCAAAATGACTACTGGGCTGATAGTTGTTTTTTATACCATTTACCCAATCTAAAATATGGCTGGTTTTTACTCTCGGCAGACTTTCAGGCACATTCAAATCTTTCATTCGTGATGAAGGCAATATTCGGGGATTGATACCGTACACATTGGCCATGATGATTCCATCGCTTCCCATCATCATAAATCCACCATCCTGGCTGCCCATGGGTTCATCATCCAGCAATTCAGCTGGTCTTGCCGGCATGATTCCTCCATCCATCCATACCAATTCAACCGGTGGACTACTTTCCCTTTGAGGAAAATACATGTGGATTTTACTACTTGGAGGACAGGACTCCGGAATATAATCAGGCCTCCAGAATTGAGAAAATATCTGTGTTGCACTGGCTTCAACGGCTTCAGGATAACCCAAATTCAGTACATAAAATGGTGAATCAATAATATGACATCCCATATCGCCCAAGGCTCCGGTACCATAATCCCAGAATGCTCTCCACGAAAAAGGATGAAATATGCTATGATATGGTCTGTACGGTGCAGGTCCCAACCATAAATTCCAATCCAGTTGTTCTGGTACTTCCATCCCCTCCTTAGGAGCAGCAAGTCCCTGTGGCCACACCGGGCGGTTTGTCCAGGCGTATACTTTCCTTACTTCTCCGATCAGACCGGCATTGTACCATTCCTGTGTTTTTCTGATTCCTTCACCGCTGGAACCCTGATTGCCCATCTGAGTTATCAGATGAGGTTTTCTTATTGCCATTTCAGTCAAGTCCCTAACTTCTGCGATATTATGGGCCAAAGGTTTCTCAATGAATACATGTTTGTCCAACTCCATAGAAGCCAATCCCGTAACGGCATGGGTATGATCTGGAGTGGAGATGATCACTGCATCAATATCGGCATGATGTCTGTCGAACATTACTCTGAAATCTTTGTATTTCTCAGCTTTACTCCATTTGTTAAATGCACGTGAAGCCTGATCCCAGTCCACATCAGCTATGGCCACAATGTTTTCATTCATTACCCCCTCCAAATTACTATAACCTCTTCCTCCTCCCCCGATAGCGGCTATATTGACTTTGTCACTGGGTGCAGTATACCCTTTACCACCCAGTACATATCGGGGCAAAATTGTAAATGCGGTTCCACCAATTGCCGCCTTCTTAATAAAATTTCTTCTTTTCATATAATACTTCTTTTTCCAAAATGGAAAGATATTCGGAATTTATCAGGAATACTTTCAATCTGGAAATTATTTCAAATAAAATCATGGAACTTCGTGTTGAGGCATTGAATCGTGGAGGTGTTAAGGTTGTTGATTATTTGTACCTTGTGCACTTTGTGCTATAATCTTTGTGGCCTTTGTGGTAATTAATAAATGTTGAATCGTTGATTCGTGGAGGTGTTGAGTCGTAATTTTGGAATTAATAATTGATAATTGTTAATTGTTAATTGTTAATTGATTTGTGGAGGTGTATAAGACGTTGATTATTTGTACTTTGTGATCTTTGTGCTATGATCTTTGTGCACTTTGTGGTAAAAATTAACCGGGAATGAGGTAAGAAGTGAGGGAATGAGGGTTAGAAAAAGTTGAGGCGCATGTTGATTTGTAGGCAGTGGGTAGTGTTATGTTGAAATATATAGAAATATATTGAAATATATCGGTATTCTTTTACATTTAACTCCTTCGGAGTTCTAAATAGGATATTATCGTCGTTGATTCGTGTATATGTTAAGTAATTGATTATTAATACTTTGTGGCCTTTGTGCTATAATCTTTGTGGCCTTTGTGGTAAAAAAAAGAATGTTGATGCGTTGATTTGTGGGGACGTTAGGTCGTAATTTTGAAATGAGAACAGTCAAGCACAAAATATTCATTAAGGCATTCAATAGGAATGGGATTTAGCCCATCTTTGAATGAGTAATTGCCATTGGCTTAAGCCAAAGTTTTGGACATGTGCTTACAACCCTTTTACAACGCAATGCGTCATAAAAGCTTTAAACCCAATTATTCTTAAATTCATAGAAACAATGAAATTACAATTATTCATTTCCGGATTTCTACTTTTCAATCTGCATTTTTCATTTGGCCAGATACAACCATTATTGGAGGGCGCTTATCAACGCTTTTCCGGCGCTTCAAGCATCATCATGCACACCGCTGAGAAAATGCCTGAGTCTTTATATAATTATAAACCAGCAAGTGATGTGAGGACTTTCGGGCAACTCATAGGACATATCATAGAATCAAATTACTTTTTCTGCAACCAAATATTGGAAGACGGGAAAGCAGTTGACACTGATGCTATAGTTGGTTCCAAAAGTAAGTTGCTGAGTGCGTTGTCAGAAAGTTTTAGCTATTGCGAAAATGCACATAAGCAACTCGATGAAAAATCATCATTGGATCAGGTACATTTTCAGGGACAATTAAAACCCAAATTGGAAGTGTTAAATACCAATAACATGCACAACATCATGCATTATGGAAATTTGGTGATTTACTTACGTATGAATGGGCTCGTACCACCTACCAGCGATCAGGAATTTATGAAAAAATTGATGGGTGGGTAATGATTTTCAGGTTAAGTTGTTTTGAAGCCAGGCAGAAAAATTATGCAGCCGAAAAAAATAGTAATTTTATAATTCAAGCTTGGACAAAAAAGCAATGTGGATTTTTGTACGAGGTTTAATTTATATCAACATGAAAGTGTCTGCTATTTCAGAAAAACACTCCATTTTCTGGTTAATCAAGTTGAAAAATTGCTCCTTGAAATTCTTTCAAAGTGGAAGCTCCTTTCGGAAAATCAGATTTCTTCAGCTAAAAGTCATCATATTTCTACTTTGGGCTTTTCCTGGATTTGTTCTGACTGGATATTCCGCAATAAACAATTTAAAGCAGGATTCGCTGACATTTTACGATGTCAATGCAGTGATAATTCCTGAAACAGGAACTATAGAAGTTAATCTGAAAATGGTCTATGGAATATGATTACCGTTCTGTGAATCCAGAAACAAGAATTTGCCAAACATGACCCAATATATAGCAGAGTGCGGCCTGCAATTGCTTTTACCTGTTTTGGCAATTGTCATCTTGATGAAAAACCACACATCAAAGAATTACTTTCGCATTGCATTGTTTGCAAGTGTTTATTTAATCTACCAATTGTTGTTGGTGATCCCTAGATTCTATGAAATTCTGCGATTTGTTCCTTCCCATCAATGGAATTGGTCAGGCAAAATACTGGCTATTGCTTGGGGTATCTCCTGCTATATTTTACTGAGGAAACCATTGAAAGAAAATGATTTTTTTACTTTCCGTCAGGACAAAAAATCAAATAAACTGACATGGTTTGTCAGTTTTATGGTGATAATTTCAATCAGCGTATTATTTTATTTTATTGATTCCAGCCCTTTCGATTGGGAAACCTTGGCCTTCCAGCTTACGATGCCCGGATTGGATGAAGAAATTATCTTCAGAGGAATCCTTCTGGGTCTTTTGCTATCAGTGCTCCCCGATAAAATCCCCTTTCTCGGCAATCCGTCTATTTTGCTGACAGCAGTATTGTTCGGATTAATGCATGGGCTTACCCTGACGAAAAATTTCGGGATAGAATTTGATTGGATATCCTTCCTGCATACCGGAGTGGGTGGTTGGGTGTTCGGTTGGTTAGCTTATAAAAGTAAAAGTATTGTCAAACCCATTATTACCCATAGTGGCACAAACTTCCTTGCTGCTCTGGCTACCATGATATAATTTAATGTGAATAATGCCTAAGCTTTTATTAATAATATTCTAATATTAAATTGATTATATGAGTTTTCCATTGAATGTTTGTTCATTTTCTTTCCCACCCCCCAAAGCTTTGGGGGCATTGGGGGCCAAACCCCC
>JRYF01000462.1_pt1 | contig 11690 bp, 12 predicted proteins | sample 235331 | NCBI WGS metagenome assembly JRYF01 (sample SAMN03074217, study PRJNA261475) | activated sludge metagenome | biome: Wastewater Treatment Plant; feature: Wastewater; material: Activated sludge; isolation source: activated biomass of a wastewater treatment plant treating hydrocarbon... ... | reverse complement strand
GCGCTGCTGCGCTACCTGGCGGTGGCGCACTACGGCCGCGGCCGTGGCGACTGGCTGGCCGGCGAGTCGCCGCCGCACTGGCTGGGCGTCGCCCGCGAGGCGCTGCATCCGCTGCGCGAAGACTTCGAGGCTGCGCTCCGCGCCGCACGCGACGCTGCCGAGGCCACCGACACCGCGCACACCGCGGACGCCCGTGCGGGCGCCACCCCGCCGGCGCAGGTCGAAGCCGCGCTGCGGACCCTGCTGACCCAGGCCGCGCGCGCGGTGCTGGGCCGCCTGTACCCGGCGGCAGCACCCGTGCGCGCGATGGGCGCGCACCATAATCCGCGGTCATGAAGATCCTGATCCTCGGCGCCGGCCGGGTCGGCGAGAGCGTGGCCGAGAGCCTGGTCTCCGAGCAGAACGACATCACGGTCATCGACACCAACCCGCAGCGCCTGGCGCAGTTGCAGGACCGGATGGACCTGCGCGGCGTGGTCGGCAACGGCATCCAGCCGTCGATCCTGAAGGAGGCCGGCGCCGAGGACGCCGACATGCTGATCGCCTGCGCGCCGCTGGACGAGACCAACCTCGTGGCGTGCAAGATCGCGCACGACGTGTTCGGCACGCCGACGCGCATCGCGCGCGTGCGCAGCCCGGAGTTCGCCGACGGCAGCCACCTGCTCGGCAAGGAGGGCTTCGCGGTCGACGAGGTGATCTGCCCCGAGGAGAGCGTCACCACCTACATCCGCAAGCTGATCGAGTACCCCGAGGCGCTGCAGGTGCTGGAGTTTTCGCAGAACCGCGTCAGCCTGATCGCGGTGCGCGCGGTGCAGGGCGGGCCGATGGTCGACCACGTGATCTCCGAGCTGCCCCAGCTGGCGCCGCACTCGCCGATGCGCATCGTGGCCATCTACCGGCGCGACCTGATGGGCCTGGACCGCCAGGTCGTGTGCGACGGCAACACCCGCATCCAGGCCGGCGACGAGGTCTTCGTGCTCGCCGCCAACGAGCACATCCGGCGCGTGCTGGACGCGCTGCGCAAGCGCGACGACCCGGTCAAGCGCGTCATCATCGCCGGCGGCGGGCGCGTCGGGCTGCGGCTGGCGCGCCAGATCGCGCGCCAGATGCACGTCAAGATCATCGAGACCGACCCCAGGCGCTGCGAGTACCTGACGACGCAGCTGCCCGACAGCGCGCTCGTGCTGCGCGGCGACAGCACCGACGAGGACCTGCTGGAAGCCGAGCACGTGCAGGACGCCGACCTCTTCCTCGCGCTCACGAGCGACGACGAGGACAACATCATGTCCTGCCTGCTGGCCAAGCGCATGGGCGCGCACCGCGTGCTCGCGCTGATCAACCGCAAGGCCTACGCCGACCTCGTGCAGGGCACCGGCACCCAGATCGACATCGCGATCTCGCCGTCGCAGGCGGTGATCGGCGAGCTGCTGGCGCATGTGCGGCGCGGCGACGTGGCCGCGGTCTACAGCCTGCGCCGCGGCGCGTCGGAGGCGCTGGAGGCGATCGCGCGCGGCGACCGCAAGAGCTCGCGCGTGGTCGGCCGGCGCATCGAGGAGATTCCGCTGCCGGCCGGGGCGCAGATCGGCGCCATCGTGCGCGACGTCGTCGGCGGCGACGGCACGCCGGGGCGCGAGGTCATCATCCCGCACCACGACACGGTCATCGAGACCGACGACCACGTGATCGTCTTCGTGCCGCGCAAGCGCATGGTGCGGCAGGTCGAGAAGCTGTTCCAGGTCAGCGCGATGTTCTTCTGACCGGAGCGCGTAGAGCCCGATGCCGCTGCTGGCCGTCGTCGCCCTGGTCGGGCGCCTGGTGGTGCTGTTCGCGCTGCTGATGGGCGTGCCGCTGGCGTTCGCGCTGCACCGCCACGACGAGGCCGAGCAGGCGTTCATCATCGGCATCACCATCACGCTGGCCTGTGGGATCGCGATGAGCGCGGCCACGCGCCGCTTCCGGCGCGAGCTGCAGCCGCGCGACGGCTTCGTGCTGGTGGCGCTGGTGTGGCTGCTGCTGCCGGCCTTCGCCGCCATCCCGCTGCTGCTCGGCATCCCCGGCATCGGCGTCACGCGCGCCTACTTCGAGGCCATGAGCGGCTTCACCGCCACCGGCGCCACCGTGCTGACGGGGCTGGACGAGCTGCCGCTGTCGATCAACGTCTGGCGCTGCTTCCTGCAGCTGATCGGCGGCCTCGGCATCGTCGTGCTGGCGGTGGCGATCCTGCCGCTGCTGGGCATCGGCGGCGCGCAGCTGTTCAAGACCGAGATGACCGGCCCGATGAAGGAGGCCAAGCTGACGCCGCGCATCGCCGAGACCGCGCGCGGGCTGTGGATCGTCTACTTCATCGGCTGCGTCGCCTGCACGCTGGCCTACCGCGCCGCCGGCATGAGCTGGGAGGACGCCTTCATGCACATGTGCACGACGATGGGCCTGGCCGGCTTCTCGTCGCACGATGCCAGCTTCGGCTACTGGGACTCGCCGCTGATCGAGGCGGTGGCGGTGTTCTTCATGCTGCTGGCCGGGGTCAGCTTCATGCTGTACTTCCTGGCCTGGCAGCGCCGCTCGCTGGCAGTGGTCTGGCGCAACGCCGAGGCGCGCGCCTTCGTCGCCGTGATGGTCGGCGCGACGCTGCTCGTCGCGCTCTACCTCTGGGCCCTGGGCAGCTACGACAGCTTCTGGACCGCGCTGCGCCACAGCGTGTTCCACGTGGTGTCGATCGGCACCACGACCGGCTACGCGTCGCAGGACTACGGTCAGTGGCCCTTCTTCGCCGCGCTGCTGATCCTGCTGCTGGGCTGCTTCGCGAGCTGCGCCGGCTCGACCGGCGGCGGCATCAAGATGATGCGCATGCTGCTGCTGCTCAAGCAGAGCCAGCGCGAGCTGGTGCGCATCGTGCACCCGAGTGTCGTCAACCCGGTCGTCATCGGCGGCCAGGCGGTGGACCCGCGCACGATGGCCAACGTGATCGCCTTCATGATGATGTACGGTGCGACGCTGGTCAGCCTGACCATGCTGCTGCTGTTCAGCGGGCTGGACCCGGTGACCGCCTTCACCGCCGTCGTCGCCTGCGTCAACAACATCGGCCCGGGGCTCGGGGGCGTCGGGCCGGCGTCCAACTTCGGCAGCCTGACCGACTTCCAGACCTGGGTGCTGACCTTCGGCATGCTGCTCGGCCGGCTCGAGCTGCTGAGCGTGCTGGTGCTGCTGACGCCGCAGTTCTGGCGGCGCTGAGCGTCGGCCGCCTGCTGCCGCCTGCCCGGCGCCGCGGTCGGAGACGTCTACCCGCGCGCCGGTGGCTGGAGCCAGATGCGGTCGGCGTAGGTCGCCAGCCAATGCGGGCGGAAGGCGACGAAGATGGCGACGATCATCCCGGCCAGGAAGGCATCGCCCCACGCGGCCAGGAAACGCGCCAGCATCAGGTCGCCCGGCTCCAGCCCGGCCGGCGCTGCATGCAGCAGCGCCGACAGGACACCCGCCGCCGCGCCGGCGAGCGCGGTGGCGAAGAAGCCGCGGCCGAGGATGTAGATGAAGAGCTGGTTGGGCAGCCAGCGCCGGATCGCCGCCCCCAGGCCCATCGCCAGCGTGGCCGGGATCACGCCCAGCCAGACGGCGCGATGCAGCGCCTCGGCGGCGCCCAGGTCGGCGAACAGCGCGGTCAGCAGTGCGACCGGCAGCAGGCCCAGCATCGCCAGCGGCCAGCCGGCCATCAGCATCAGCAGGCAGGCGCCCGACAAGGGCTGGGCGACCGCCATGTCGACGTAGCGGTCGGCGCCCCAGAGCGCCGGCAGCATGGCCCACCATGCCAGCCAGGGCCAGGGTGGCCCGGCAGCGTCCAGCGCGCGCCATGGACGCAGCGCCAGCGCCAGCAGCAGCGCGGCGACGGCGACCGCGGCATCGAGAATCAACATGCCCGGCATGCTACGGTGCGGGCGCGCCCCGATGGACGGCGGGGGCATGCCGCACTACACCGTCGCCGATGAAGACGCCGATCGACTTCTGGTTCGACTTCTCGTCGCCCTATTCGTACATCGCGAACGAGTGGGTCGACGCGGTGGCCGCGCGCCACGGGCGAACCGTGCGCCGGCGCGCAATGCTGCTCGGCGCCACCTTCCAGGCCGCGGGGCTCAAGCCGCCGGTCGACCACCCGCTCAAGCGCGAGTACGTGCTGCGCGACTTCGCGCGCTCGGCGCGCTTCGAGGGCGTGCCCTACCGCCAGCCGCCGGCGTTCCCGCTGCCGACCCAGCTCGCCGGGCGCGTGTTCTGGTGGCTGGCCGACACCGCGGGCGAAGCCGCCGCCGCGGGCTGGGCGAGCGCCGGCCTGCGCGCGATGTTCGCGCGCGCGGTGCCGCTGAACGACCCGGCGGCGCTCAAGGCGCTGGCGGCCGAGCATGGCCTGGACGCCGACGCCGCCGAGGCGGCATGGAACGACCCGCTGTGGAAGGCGCGCCTGAAGCAGGTCAACGACGAGGCGATCGCTGCCGGCGTGTTCGGCGCACCGTTTTTCGTCGTCGACGGCGAACCCTTCTGGGGCAACGACCGCCGCGCGCAGATCGAGCGCTGGCTGGCGAGCCCGTTCTGACGACCCATCCCCGGAGTACCGCACGATGCGCAAGACGGCCCATTCCCTGGTGCAGGAGGCGATGGCCGCCATCACCACCTACAGCGTCGAGGAGGCGATCGACCTGCACGGCCGCGACGACGTGCAGTTCATCGACATCCGCGACGTGCGCGAACTCGAGCGCGACGGCGTCATCCCGGGCGCCTTCCACGCGCCGCGCGGCATGCTCGAGTTCTGGGCCTGCCCCGAGTCGCCTTACCACAAGAAGGTGTTCGGCGACGACAAGCACCTGGTACTGTTCTGCGCCGCCGGCTGGCGCTCGGCGCTGGCGACCAAGACGCTGCAGGACATGGGCGTGCCCAAGGTGGCGCACATCGAAGGCGGCTTCGGCGCCTGGAAGGCCAAGGGCGCTCCGGTGGCCGACAAGCCCGGCAGGGGCTGAGGGCTCGGTGGACCATGCCGCCACGGTGCCTGACGAGGCGTGCCGGTGCCCGGATGGGTGAGGCCCGGGGCCCAGGGCCGCTGGCACCTTGACCGCGGCCCGGCGTGCGCCTGGCCGCACAGCGCGCCCCGCGGCGGCCCCTACAATTGACGTTGACGTCAACGTCAATCCACGAACACGGAGACGCGCCGCATGCCGACGCTGACGACGAGGCTCAACCCGCGCGGCGCCGACTTCCAGGCCAGCGCGCAGGCGATGCGGCTGCTGGTGGCCGACCTGAACCAGAAGGTCGCGCGCAGCGCCGAAGGCGGCGGCGAGGCGGCACGCGCGCGCCACACGGCGCGCGGCAAGCTGCTGCCGCGCGAGCGGGTCGAGATGCTGCTCGACCCCGACACGCCGTTCCTCGAGGTCGGCGCGCTCGCCGGGCTGGACATGTACGACGGCGCCGCGCCCGGCGGCGGACTGATCGCCGGCATCGGCCGCATCGCCGGCGTCGAGTGCGTGATCGTCTGCAACGACGCCACCGTCAAGGGCGGCACCTACTACCCGGTGACGGTCAAGAAGCATCTGCGGGCGCAGGAGATCGCGCTGCAGAACCGGCTGCCCTGCGTCTACCTGGTCGACAGCGGCGGCGCCAACCTGCCGAACCAGGACGAGGTCTTCCCCGACCGCGACCACTTCGGCCGCATCTTCTACAACCAGGCCAACCTGAGCGCGCAGGGCGTCCCGCAGATCGCCGTCGTGATGGGTTCGTGCACCGCCGGCGGCGCCTACGTGCCGGCGATGAGCGACGAGACCATCATCGTGCGCAACCAGGGCACGATCTTCCTCGGCGGCCCGCCGCTGGTGAAGGCGGCGATCGGCGAGGTGGTCAGCGCCGAGGATCTGGGCGGCGGCGACGTGCACACCCGGCTGTCCGGCGTGGCCGACCACCTGGCCGAGAACGACCTGCACGCGCTGGCGCTGGCGCGCAGCGTGGTCGGCAACCTGAACTGGGTCAAGCCGGACCAGCTCAGGCTGGCGCCGGCGCGGCCGCCGGCCTACGACCCGGCCGAACTGCACGGCGTGATCCCGACCGACCCGCGCAAGCCCTACGACGTGCGCGAGGTGATCGCGCGCATCGTCGACGGCAGCGAGTTCGACGAGTTCAAGGCACGCTACGGCAGCACGCTGGTGACAGGCTTCGCGCACATCGAGGGCCAGCCGGTGGGCTTCGTCGCCAACAACGGCATCCTGTTCAGCGAGAGCGCGATGAAGGGCGCGCACTTCATCGAGCTGTGCTGCCAGCGCCGGGTGCCGCTGGTGTTCCTGCAGAACATCACCGGCTTCATGGTCGGCCGCAAGTACGAGAGCGAGGGCATCGCCAAGCACGGCGCCAAGATGGTCACCGCGGTGGCCACCGCCACCGTGCCCAAGTTCACGGTGATCATCGGCGGGAGCTTCGGCGCCGGCAACTACGGCATGTGCGGGCGTGCCTATTCGCCGCGCTTCCTGTGGATGTGGCCGAACGCGCGCATCGGCGTGATGGGCGGCGAGCAGGCCGCCAGCGTGCTGGCCACCGTCAAGCGCGACGCCATCGAAGCCAAGGGCGGGGCCTGGGGCGCCGACGAGGAGGCGGCCTTCAAGCAGCCCATCCTGGATCAGTTCGCGCACCAGGCGCACCCGTACTACGCCAGCGCCCGGCTGTGGGACGACGGCGTGATCGACCCCGCGGACACGCGGCGCGTGCTCGCGCTGGCGATCAGCGCGTCGCTCAACGCGCCGATCCCGGAGCGGCCGCAGTTCGGCGTGTTCCGGATGTAGAAGTGTATGACGCACGTGTTTGGCACACACGATACACATCATGCGCACCAACATCGACATCGACGACGGCTTGATGGCCCAGGCGATGAAGGCCGGCCCCTACAAGACCAAGAAGGAGGCGGTCGAGGCCGGCTTGCGGCTGCTCGCGCGCCAGGCGGCCTACCGCGAGATCCTGAAGTGGGAAGGCAAGCTGAAGTGGGAGGGGGACGAGTCGATCGACTGGACGCAGCCGCCGGTGGCCCCGGGTGCCGCGACCGGAGCGGCCCGGGCCGTGACGCCCTCGCAGCCGGCCGTGCCGACGGCCGCCGAGCCCGCAGCGGCGGTACCGGATCCGGCCGAAGCCCATGGTCGTCGTTGATTCCAGCGTCTGGATCGACTACTTCGGCGGTGCCGAGGGGCCTGCGCGTGCGCGCTTGCGCGGCTTGCTGCACGACGGCGAGGTCCGCATCGTCGTGCCCGATCTGGTCTTGTTCGAGCTCCTGCGCGGCTTCCGCCACGAGCGCGACTACCGCCACGCCCGTGCGCTGCTCGAGACGCTGGCCATCGAGCCGGTCGGCGGCCACGCGCTGGGGCTCGAGGCGGCGCAGCACTGCCGCAGCCTGCGCGCGGCCGGCGTCACGGTGCGCAGCAGCCTGGACGTGCTGATCGCCGCCTTCTGCATCGAGCGCGGCTACCTGCTGCTGCACCGCGACCGCGACTTCGACGCCTTCGAGCGCCATCGCGGCCTGCGCGGCTGGAGCCATTGAGCGATGGACAACGTGTACCTGCGTGCCGAAGACGCGCTGCTGCAGGAGCAGCTGGCGCGTTTCCTCGCGCGCGAGGTCGAGCCGCGCGCCGCGCCGTGGGAGCGCGACGGCATGGTGCCGCGCGAGGTGCTGCGCCGCATGGGCGCGGCCGGCTTCTTCGGGCTGATGTACGAGCCGGCCTACGGCGGCGCCGGCGCCGACGCGCTGACCAACCTCGCTTTCGCCGAGGCGCTGAGCCAGTGCACCTACGGCGGCTTCGTCGTCACCGTGCTGGTCCACACCGACATGGCCAGCCCGCACCTGCACCATGCCGGCAGCGCGGCGCAGAAGGCGCGCTGGATGCCCGGCATCGTGCGCGGCGAGACCATCACCGCGGTCGCGATCACCGAGCCCGGCGCCGGCTCCGACGTCGCCGCCATCCGCACCCGCGCCCGGCGCGACGGCGACGGCTGGGTGATCGACGGCAGCAAGCTGTTCATCACCAACGGCGTGCATGCGGATCTCTACTTCGTCGCCGCGCGCACCGGCGCCGGCGCGCGCGAGATCTCGATCTTCGCGGTCGAGAAGGGCACGCCCGGGCTGGTCGTCGGGCGCCAGCTCGACAAGACCGGCTGGCGCTGCTCGGACACCGCCGAGCTGCACTTCGATGGCTGCCGCGTGCCGGCCGGCCATCTGCTGGGCGAGGAGGGGCGCGGCTTCTACGCCGTGATGAAGAACTTCCAGACCGAGCGCATCGCGCTGGCGGCGATGGCGATCGGCCACTGCCAGCAGTCGATCCGGCTCGCGCTGGCGCATGTCAAGGCGCGCCAGGCCTTCGGCGCGCCGCTGTGGGACAAGCAGGTGATCCGCCAGCGGCTGGCGATGGCCGACGCCAAGACGCGCGCCGCCCAGGCCTACGCCTGGCACTGCGCCTGGCGGGTGACGCAGGGCCACGACGTGGTGCAGGACGTCTCGCTGCTGAAGGCGCTGACCGGCGAGCTGGTGAACGAGGTCACCTCGACCTGCCAGCAGTTCCACGGCGGCATGGGCTACATGACCGGCACGCCGGTCGAGCGGCTGTGGCGCGACGCGCGCGTGCTGGCGATCGGCGGCGGCGCGACCGAGGTCATGCTCGACGAGGCGGCCAAACGCTACTGAGGCGACGATGGACGGTCCCGCCAGCCCGCTGCGCGAGCATCTGACGACGATGGCACGCTACAACGCGTGGGCGACGGCGCGCCTGTTCGAGTCCGTCGATGCCCTGCCCGAGGCCGACTACCGGCGCGACGCCGGGCTGTTCTTCCGCAGCGTGCACCGCACGCTGAACCACCTGCTGGTTGCCGAACACCTGCTGTGGCGTCGGCGCTTCGAGGTCGGCGAATCGCCGCGCCTCGCGCTCGACGACGAGGCCGAGCCCGACCGCGCGCGCTTGCGCCAGCGTCTGATCGACGGCGCGACCGCCTGGCCGGTGCTGCTCCGCCGCTGGGACGACGCGCGGCTGGGCGGCACGCTGGCCTACACCTCGACCCAGGGCGTGGCGATGGTGCTGCCGTTCGCCGCCACGCTGGCGCATGTCTTCAACCACGGCACCCATCACCGCGGCCAGATCAGCGCGGCGCTGACCGCGATGGGGCAGCGCTGCCCCGAGATGGACCTGGTGTGGATGCTGCAGCAGGAGGCGAGCGCGCGATGACCACGCTGGACATCCGCATCGAAGGCCCGGTCGCACGCGTCTACCTGAACCGCCCCGAGGTGCGCAACGCCTTCAACGACGAGGTCATCGCCGAGCTGACCGAAGCTTTCACGCGCCTGGGCGCCGACCCGGCGCTGCGCGCGATCGTGCTCGGCGGCCACGGCAAGGCCTTCTGCGCCGGCGCCGACCTGAACTGGATGCGCGCGATGGCCGGCTACGACTGGGAGCGCAACCGCGCCGACGCCGAGCGCCTGGCCGCGATGCTGTGGGCCGGCTGGAGCTGCCCGCTGCCCATCGTCGGCCGCATCCACGGCGACTGCTACGCCGGCGGCATGGGGCTGGCGGCGATCTGCGACGTACTGGTCGCCACCGACGGCGTGCAGTTCTGCCTCAGCGAGGCGCGCCTGGGCCTGCTGCCGGCCACCATCGGCCCCTACGTCGTGCGTGCGCTCGGCGAGCAGGCGTCGCGCCGCTACTTCGTGACCGCCGAGCGCTTCGACGCCGCGACCGCGCAGCGGCTGGGTTTCGTGCACGAGTGCGTGGCGCGCGACGCACTCGACGCGCGCGTCGACGAGCTCGTCGCCGCGCTGGTGGCGGGCGGGCCGGCGGCGGTCAAGGCCTGCAAGCGGCTGGTGCAGGACCTCGCCGGGCGCCCGATCACGCCCGAGCTGCGCGCCGACACCGCACGCCGCATCGCCGACATCCGCGCCAGCGACGAGGGGCGCGAAGGCGTGGCCGCCTTCCTCGCCAAGCGCGAGCCGGCGTGGCGGGCGGGCCGGTCGTGAAGGCGCTGCCGTGGGCACGCTGAACCTCGGCACCGCCGAGCTGCTCGCGCTCGCCGCCGCGCTCGGCTGGGCGAGCGGGATGCGGCTGTACGCGGTGGTCTTCCTGACCGGCGCCGCCGGCTTCCTCGGCTGGGTCGAGCTGCCGGCCGGGCTGCAGCTGCTGCAGCACCCGCTGGTGCTGGGTCTGGCCTTCCTCGGCCTGGCCTCGGAGTTCGTGGCCGACAAGATCCCGGGTTTCGACTCGCTGTGGGACGCGGTGCACACCTTCATCCGCATCCCGGCCGGCGCTGCGCTGGCGGCGGCGGTGTTCGGCGGCGACGGTGCGCTCTGGGCGCTGCTGGCGGCGCTGATGGGCGGCTCGCTGGCGGCCACCGCCCACGCCGCCAAGGCCGGCACGCGGGCGGCGGTCAACACCTCGCCCGAGCCGTTCTCCAACATCGGTTTGTCACTGCTTGGTGACATTTCCGTCCCGGTGCTGCTGTGGCTGGCGTGGACGAACCCGCTGTGGTTCGCCGTCGCGCTCGCGCTGGCGATCGTGCTGGCGCTGACGATGATCGTGCTGACCTTCAAGTTCCTGCGCGCGCTGGCGCGGCGGTTGGCCGGCAAGCGAACGCCGGTCACGGCCTGAGGAGGAGACGAGCTTGTTCCAGAAGATCCTGATCGCGAACCGCGGCGAGATCGCCTGCCGCGTCGCCGCCACCGCGCGCCGGCTCGGTGTGCGCACGGTGGCCGTCTACTCCGAGGCCGACGCGAACGCGCGCCATGTCGCCGCCTGCGACGAGGCGGTGCCGGTCGGCGGCGCGCTGCCGCGCGACAGCTACCTGCGCTGGGAGCGCATCCTCGACGCCGCGCGCGCCACCGGCGCGCAGGCGGTGCACCCGGGCTACGGCTTCCTGAGCGAGAACGAGGACTTCGCGCGCGCCTGCGCCGCCGCCGGGTTGGTCTTCATCGGGCCGCCGCCGGAGGCGATCGCCGCGATGGGCAGCAAGTCGGCCGCCAAGGCGCTGATGGAGGCCGCCGGCGTGCCGCTGGTGCCCGGCTACCACGGCGCCGACAACGACCCCGCGCTGCTCGCGCGCGAGGCCGAACGCATCGGCTACCCGGTGCTGATCAAGGCCAGTGCCGGCGGCGGCGGCAAGGGCATGCGGCGGGTCGACAAGGCGGCCGACTTCGCCGCCGCGCTGGCCTCGTGCCAGCGCGAGGCCGCGGCCAGCTTCGGCAGCGACCACGTGCTGGTCGAGCGCTACGTGCTGCGGCCGCGCCACATCGAGATCCAGGTCTTCGCCGACACCCAGGGCCAGTGCATCCACCTGTTCGAGCGCGATTGTTCGGTCCAGCGCCGCCACCAGAAGGTGCTGGAGGAGGCGCCGGCGCCCGGCATGAGCGACGCGCGGCGCGCCGAGATGGGGGCGGCGGCGGTGGCGGCGGCGAGGGCGGTGGGCTACGTCGGCGCCGGCACGGTCGAGTTCATCGCCGAGGAGGTTGGCGACGGCGACCTGCGCTTCTACTTCATGGAGATGAACACCCGGCTTCAGGTCGAGCACCCGGTGACGGAGGCCATCACCGGGCTCGACCTCGTCGAGTGGCAGCTGCGCGTGGCCGCCGGCGAGCCGCTGCCGCGCGGCCAGGAGGCGCTGAAGATCCACGGCCACGCGATCGAGGCGCGCATCTGCGCCGAGAACCC
>JRYF01011155.1_pt1 | contig 11712 bp, 5 predicted proteins | sample 235331 | NCBI WGS metagenome assembly JRYF01 (sample SAMN03074217, study PRJNA261475) | activated sludge metagenome | biome: Wastewater Treatment Plant; feature: Wastewater; material: Activated sludge; isolation source: activated biomass of a wastewater treatment plant treating hydrocarbon... ... | reverse complement strand
GCCGGCCGACCACCCGGCGCCCGGCTTCCTGCCGCCGTCAGCGACGGGTCCAGACGTCGAGCCAGGTCTGCAAATGCTCGCCCCGAAGCATCCAGTCGGCCTGCACGCGCGCACGCAAGGCATCTCCCTGGCGCGCCGCCTGGTCAAGGTCGCTCGTGTGGTCGCGAATCGCGTCGACCCACGACTTGAACCGGTTCCGTACCCGAGTCACCGGCAAGCCATCCTCGCTGTAGCAGCGCAGATCGCTGCAAACGACCGGAATGCCCAGCGCTCCATACTCCAACAGCCGCAGGTTGCTCTTGCACTGGTTGAAGAGGTTGTCCTCCAGCGGAGCCAGCCCGAGATCGAGGTTCAGGCTGGCGAGTTTGGCCGGGTACTTGTCGATCGCGACACCGGCGTGAACCTCGTGCACGATGTCGAGCAAGGCGTCCGGACACATGCCGAAGAAGACCCACTCGACCTCGTCCGCCAGCGCCTTGACGACATCGACGATCAGCGCGAGGTCTCCGGCGTGACCCGCCCCGCCGGCCCATCCGACGCGCGGCTTGCTCCCCTGGGCACGCTGGCTCACCCGGCCCTCCCACCACGCGGGTGGCAGGCGGTTCCTGACCACCCGGATGTCGCGGTGCAGCCCGTCGAAGGCCTCGGCCAGGGCAGGCGTCGAGACGACGAAACAGTCGACGTATCCCAACCCTTGCCGCAGTAATCGCATTGCATCCTTGGGAATACCGCGTCGGAACGCGCTCTTCATGGGCAGGTTGGGCAGGTAGTCGTCGAGCTCGTAGACCTTGAAGGCGCGGCCAAAGGACGCCAGGCGACGCATCGCCTCGAGCTGGCGCGCACCGATCTGGCGCTGCGTCACGACGACGTCCGGGTCCAGCCGTGCCAGCTCGGCCGGCAGCAGAGGTTCGTCCCGCACGATACCGTCGACGAGACCGGCCGCCGTCAACGCAGCGATCGGCTGCAGCACACGGTACTCGCCGCAGCCGAAGCGGTCGGCCGGGTGAGCCAGGACCACGGGCTGAGGACGCCACGGAAGCGGACGAAACACCAATGCGGTGTCGGCTTCGAACTCGAACCCCTGGCCCGTGAGCGACAGGTTGGGGTTGTAGGCCGGGTCGCGGGCGATCTGCGGCAGCCACCGGGCATACAGCGCGTCCTGCTCGGCCACGAAACGCTCCCGCCTCTCTTCGGCCGCCGCAGCGTCCACCCGCTTCTGGCTGACGCTGCCCTCGTGCAGAAGCACTGCGTCCGGGGTCCAGACAGTGAGATAGCCCGCAGCGCCCACCTTGAGGCACAGGTCGACGTCGTTGTAGGAAACAGCGAACGATTCTTCGTCCATGCCACCGACCTGATCGTAGACTTCGCGGCGGATCATCAGGCAGGCGGCCGTGACCGCGCTGTAGTTCTGGTCGACGACGAGTCGCTGCATGTAGCCCGCGGCGTCGCGGGGCTCGCCGCAGAATGCGTGCTCGGCCGGGCCGCGCAGGCCGAGCACGACGCCGGCATGTTGGACGCTGCCGTCCGGGTAGAGCAGCTTGGCGCCGACGACGCCGACCTCGGGGCGCAATGCGTGGTTGAGCATCGCGTCCAGCCAGCTACCGTCGAGCACCGCCGTGTCGTTGTTCAACAGCACCAAGTACTCGCCGCGCGCCGCGCGCGCTGCCTTGTTGTTGACCGCCGAGAAGTTGAACGGCTGCGGGCAAGACAGCACGCGCACACGGGCGTCGGCAATCGCGGCCACGCCGTCGAGCCACGCCCTGGCATCCGCCTCGTCACTGCCGTTGTCGACGATCAGCACCTCGTAATTGGGGTACGTCGTCGCCTCCAGCAAGCTCTCGACGCAGCGCCGCAGCATGGCGAGCTCGTTGCGGGTCGGCACGATGATCGAAACCAGTGGCTGCGCATTGTGGCCGTAGTCGACGCGGTAGCGGCGCACCCCGCGCGGCAGGATCCGGGCGCGCTCGTAGCCACGGCGCCGCAAGTGGCCTAGGATTGCCTTCGTCTCGTCATCGTTGGCGGCACCGTTTGGCGCAGCGCCGACGATCAGCGGTTCGGCGACATGACCCAGGCCCGCGAGCCCACCGTCCTCGAACATGCGAAGCAACAGATCAAGCTCCAGCGCCCCCGGTAGTTCGCGATCGAATCCGCCAATCCGCCGCCAGGCGTCGCGCCGCAACATGACGTGGCGCGCCATCGCAACCGGGAAGCTGAGCGTCAGATCGAGGTTTACGGCCGGCCGGAGCAGCGCGCCGAGCGATCCGTCCGGCCCACGGACGATCTCGTCGGCGAGAACTGCACGGCAGGACTCGGCGTCCATCAGCTCCAGCGCGACGCGTGCCAGTCCGCATGGCGTGAAGATCTCACCGGCCTCGACCACCAGCAGCCATGTCGCGTCGATCTCGCTCGCCTGCGCATTCAGGACGTCGATGGTCTGCCCGGGCCCGGCGCGCACGTAGCGTGCGGATCCCGGGAGCTTGCCCGGCGCGTCGCGGGGTCCGATGACGATGGTCCGCACCGACGGCAGCAGTCCCGCCGCGCCCTCCAGACTGCGACAGGTGGCGACGTGATCCGCATCGTCGGCTGCCCGATCGAGGACGAACACCGCGAGGCTGGTGGCCGATTTCGAGCCGGCCAGACGTTCGCGGATTGCCGCTCGCTGGGCCTCGTCGGCATGGCGTGCATCGAGCCACCGCTGCAGCGCCCTGGACGCCTGCGACATCGCGCCGGTAGCATCGTCGCCCCGCCCGTCGACACTCGGCAACGCTGCCACACGCCAGCCGAGCTTGCGCGCGAGCAGCCCGAACGCCCGCTCCAGCGCGTGCGCCAGCGTCCCGTCGAGCTGGCCGGCCTCGGGCTCGAAGTCGTCCTGCGTCAAGCCCAGTGCCGCGAGTTGCGCGAGCACCGCGCCGCGGACCCAGAACATCGTACCGGCGACGAAAGGGAGGTCGAACGGGTCACCGGCGACGCCGATGCGCTCGGCAAGGCCATGGATGGCCGCCGAATTGGTCTCGAAGCCCTGCGTGCTGCGTATGTCGGCCAGCCACTGCTGCGGTCCGGCCAGTCCGATGTCCGGCGATGCCTCGAGCGCACGCAGCATGTCGGTCACGCGACCGTCGGGCAGCAGATGCTTCAGCAGTTCACGGCGCCAGCGTTGCCCGACGGCTTCAGGAAGATGGGGCGAGCGCTTGCTGTGGAGCTTCAGTACGAAGTCGTAGCGGGACAGGTCGTGCGACTCGAAGAGCCCCACGAGCGCGCCGAGGTCGCGGCCACGGTTGGGCAAGCCCACAACGACCGCGTCGGGCCGATCCGTCAGGACGATGCGCCGGACCCACCCGAGCTTCTCGGGCGACGTCGTCACGAAAAGCTGCGTTCGCTCGGGGAGCGCCGACAGCGCCTGCGCGAACTCGGACCAGTACTCGGGATAGAAGAGGTGCAGGACGACAGCGATCCGCAGCCGTTGCGGATCGCGCGGCTCGTCCGCTGCCACGGCATACTGGTCCGCAGCCGCTCGGGTTCGCGTCGCATGCTCGCGGCACGCGACCACTGATCGCGCTTCGGCCGCTCCGGTGGCGATGCCGGCTACGCGCACCTGCAGCTCGGACTCGTTTCGCAGCCACTCCGTGGTACGCGCTGACCGATTGGTCAGTCGTCGAACGACCTCTGCCGCCAGCACAGCGCAGTCTGACGGTGTCGACGGCGCCGAAGCAGCCACCTGGCCTATGCGGATCATGCTGTGGTAGACACCGCGCCACAGCACGTAGTCGAGATCGACCTCGGGCTCGATGGACCACTCGAGATCGAACAGCTCGTATCCGTCATCGCCTCCGACGAGGTTGAACGGGGTCGCATCGAGCATCCAGCCCGGAAGCATCTGCCCTCCGCATGTGCTGCGAATCGACTTCTGCAATACGGCATGCAGCGGCCTGACCCAATCGGCAAGATGGTCGACAGTCCAGCCAGCGCGGGCGACGATGGTGGGCAGGCGATTGAACAGAAGCTCGCCCGGTCGCAGGGGTTCGCTTCGCGCCAACCGCATCCACGCCGGAATTGGCAGCCCGTACAGCGGTTCGCGTCGCACTTCCAGACCGACTTGCGTACGCATGATCTGCGTTTGCTTGCACAACGCCGGCTGCCGATCGGTGGCCCAAAGGTACGCCCGGACCTCACCGATCGAGGCAGCCGCGGCCGACTCGACGCGTTCGGCGCGACCGACGACCAAGAAACCGTCCGCGAGATCGCCGAGCAAACGGTTGTCCACGATGGCACGCCATGTCAGCACGGCGTCGGCACTACTGCGCAGGGCTCCGTCGTGGGCGACCGTGGCCAACTGGCCGAGCAGGTTGTGCAGAAGTGCCGGGTCTTCTTCGAACGCCGACTGGGTCACGACGACCGATGGTGCCTCTACGCGAGGCAAGGGGAAATACCAGGACGCGTGCCCCAAGCGCGCACTTCGCAGCGCACGCGCCAGCTCGGTGCGACCGAGGCGTGGCCGTGCCAACGAACTCCCCGCGGTCGTCTGGGGTGCCGAGTGCGCACTCATCGCGCCGAGCCGACCGAGGCTCAGAGGGTTATCCACCGCGACGACGACCACACCCTCGGGCCCGAGCACCCCAACCGCGTCCTCGAGCGCAGCGATGAGGCAGTCGAAGGAGTCGGGGCCGGGGGTCACTTCGCGTTCGCGCCAAGCCAGGCCATCGACCATGACGACGGCGTCGTAGGCATCACCGACCCCTCCTACCGCGGGCATCCGCGTCAGGATCTCCACGTTGCGACGGTCCTCACAGCGTGCACGCGCGAGCGCGGCCCATCGCGGGTCCGGCTCGACGACGGTCAATCGACCGGCCTCCTCCGCCAAGTATCGCGTGCGGCTGCTGCTTCGCGCGCCGAGCAGAAGCACGCGGCGACCTGCGAGCGACTCGGCGAGTGGGCGCAGCAGGTTTGCGGCACGCGGATCCAGCGCTGCCGGACGGCCGGTTTGAGCCAGCGCGCGGCGCAGCGACTCCGACGCCATCGACCGATCCTCGACCGAGCGCAGGACCTCCAGTGCGCGACCCGACTCGTCGTCATCTCGACCCATAGACTCAGCCTGAAGTCGCACGTCACGAGCGCCAGACCAGCAGTTCTGGTCGAAAAAGACCGATGTATCGCGCGGACGACAGACCTCGTAGCCTTCCCGCGTCAGGTATTCCACCAGTACGCACCGGGCAGGCCCCGCCTCGGTCCACGGCGGAGGCGGCAGCTCGACGCCGATCGATGAGCCTAGCACCACGAGCCGCTGCGCGTAGTCCGGCGCGACCGCCGGCTTATGAACGAGGGCGTGGTATAGGAGACTGTAGAAATAGTCGTGCGCCGACGGCGTATAGAAACCAGCGGGGCAGCGGCAACGACGCTGCAACATCGCGCGCTGCCATGCCTCGTCGTAGTAGCAGTCCCCCGGTTCGCGCAAATCGAATCGGACCTCACGGCCACCCACCATCGCGGCGTAGTGCACGCGGTGAGCTTGCGGGTAGACCTTGCGTGCGTTGAGCACGTAGGCCAGGTCGATGGACGAAGCGGTCAGCAGGTCGATGTCATCGTGCCCGCCGTCGCCGGCATGGTCAGGAAGACCCTCGAAGTTGCGCATGACGAGGTACTCTTGCGCGTCGTTGACGACGACGAAGAGCTGGCGCAGGTCCTTCCAGCCCGCGGCTCCGACGAGATCGACGTCCATGTCGTGCACCGTGCCATTCCAGCGTGCCGGCAAACGCCCCAGCAGCGCCTCATAGCCGACGCCGAAGAGCAGCGCGAGGTCATGTCGTGTCTCGGTCTCGGAATCCGTTGCATGGACACGATGGCCTCCCCCGGTCCATTCGCGAAAGGCCTGCTTGAGATCGAAGATGTTGACATTGACCGATCGCACGCCCTTTGACGTGGCGCGCTGCTCGTAGCGAGGAGCTGGATCGCGCACGATGACGACGAGAAATCGACCCGCGCCGCAATGCTCCTCCTTGAACGAACCCGGAGGAAGGCGTTGGCCGTAGAAGCGCGAGAAGTTCTCCGCCACGCGCGACGGGCTCCATCGAATACCGAACGCGGCACGGATCGTCAGCCGACGCGTCAGCTCCGCCAGGATCCTCTTCTGCTGCGAGCGCGCGTGTTCCCAGAGGATCAGCAGATGGTGCTCGGCCCGGTGCCTCGCGCCCATGCCGTGGTCGAGATCGGGGCACGTCGTCGGGTTCATGGTCGGAATCGCTCGTCAGCCATGGGCGCAATGTAGGAACTCGGCCGCACGGCGAAGCCCGGATTTGCCGCTGTTTATCGGGTTAGCTGACACGGGCGCGCAACGTGGTGTTCTGCGCAAGCGAACGCTGTCGACCTCGCGCGTACGATCGATGCGCTCAAGTCGTCGCTCCCTGGTGCCGAAGATCCGAGGTTGTTCGGGGGCGATCCATGGAAAAGACCGACCTTCGAATGCGCAAACAGCCTTGACGCGGGCCTAAAGGTCACGTTAGCTGCGTCCGATACCCACCCCAGCGGGCCCGATCGATCGGCAACCCGTGGTCCGGAACAGTAGGCCGGGGGTTCGACCGCACCGTCATCCGACGCCCGCGATCGCACCGACGGACGACTGCCGCCGGGCGCAGTCAGCGCGAGCTGACAAAGCCACGGGTCGGATCGACCCGTGGCCGAGGCCAGGCCGGCGTCCATGCCGGGAGTCGTTCAACTGAAGGAGCTTTCAACCATGGGTATGACGATCAACACCAACGTGATCTCGCTCAACGCGCAGCGAAACCTGAACTCGAGCCAGTCGTCGCTCAGCACCTCGATGCAGCGGCTGTCGTCTGGCTTGCGCGTCAACAGCGCCAAGGACGATGCCGCCGGTCTGGCGATCGCCGAGCGCATGAACGCGCAGGTGCGCGGCATGAACGTCGCGATCCGCAACGCCAACGACGGCATCTCGCTGGCGCAGACCGCCGAGGGCGCGCTCGGCAAGGTCGGCGACATGCTGCAGCGCATGCGCGAGCTGGCCGTGCAGTCGCGCAACGCGACCAACAGCAGCAGCGACCGCGACAACCTGCAGAAGGAGTTCGCGCAACTGCAAAGCGAGATCGACCGCACCGTCAAGTCGGCATCGTTCAACGGCAAGTCGCTATTCGACAGCAGCAACACGACCTATCAAGCAACGCTTAGCTTCCAGGTCGGCGCGAACACCGATGCCACGGACAGGATCGCCGTCTCATCGACCAGCCTGACCGGAACGGCGGCCGAAGGCAGTACGATCACGAGCGGCTCGAGTGCGTCGGCAGTGATGGCTACCGCCGTGACCGCATCGGCGACCTCTGGCGCCGCCGGCGTCGCGATCGGTAGTTGGACCACCGAACCTGCCGATGTCGGTGCCGAGATCGACGAGGCCATCAAGGTGATCGACTTCGCGCTGAAGGCGGTCAACGACCAGCGCGCCACCTACGGCGCGGTGCAGAACCGCTTCGACGCCGTGATCTCCAGCCTGCAGACCACAGTCGAGAATGTATCCGCGTCCCGCGGACGGATCATGGATGCCGACTTCGCTTCGGAGACGGCCAACCTGTCGCGAGCGCAGATCCTCCAGCAGGCCGGCACCGCGATGGTCGCGCAGGCCAACCAGTTGCCGCAGCAGGTGCTGACGCTGTTGCGCTGACCGTTGCCCCCGCACCTGCGCCCGGCTTCGGCCGGGCTTTTCCGTTTTCGGGGTGCCGCGAATTGGCGAGCGTTCCGGCGCCTACTTCGCCGATAAGCGTTGCCGAGGCAGCTGCAGAATCCGTTGCATCCGCTTGCCCGTGCCAGCGCTCGGGCCGGGGTCGATCCTGAATCGCGAAGGACATCCGCCATGCCTCAGACGATCAACACCAACACGATTTCGCTCAACGCACAGCGCAATCTGAACGCAACGCAATCGTCGCTCAGCACTTCGATGCAGCGGCTGTCGTCTGGCTTGCGCGTCAACAGCGCCAAGGACGATGCCGCCGGACTGGCCATCGCCGAGCGGATGAACAGCCAGATCCGCGGGATGAACGTCGCGATCCGCAACGCCAACGACGGCATTTCGCTCGCGCAAACGGCCGAAGGCGCGCTCGGCAAGGTCACGGATATGCTCCAGCGCATGCGCGAGCTGGCGGTTCAGTCGCGAAACGCCACGAACAGCCTCGGCGACCGGGAAAATCTCCAGAAGGAGTTCTCTGAGCTTCAGTCGGAGATCAAGCGAACGATCCAGTCGGCCAAGTTCAATGGCAAGGCACTGTTCAACGGCTCCGACGCGACTTTCGAGGGCACGCTGACCTTCCAGGTCGGGGCCAACGCGGCGGCAACCGACCGTATCGAAATCACGTCGGTCAACTTGGTGGGTTCTGCCGCCGAGGGCAGCACGGTAACGAGTGGAACGGTAGCGCAGGACGTGCTGGCTACCGCCTACACGACCGCAGCGACCAGCGGCGCGAGCGGCATTGCGATCGGCGGTTGGTCGACGGCCCCTGCGGACCCCGGCGCCGAGATCGACGAGGCCATGAACGTGATCGATTTCGCGCTTACGGCCGTCAACAACCAGCGTGCGACCTTTGGCGCAGCGCAAAACCGATTCGAGGCAGCGGTCAGCAATCTTCAGACCGCGGCCGAGAACCAGTCCGCCGCCCGCGGCCGCATCATGGACGCCGACTTCGCCGCCGAGACCGCCAACCTCAGCCGCGCGCAGATCCTGCAGCAAGCCGGCACCGCGATGGTCGCGCAGGCCAACCAGTTGCCGCAGCAGGTGCTCAACCTGCTCAAGGGCTGATCGCGATCCCCTGCCTAGAAACCCCGTCACGCATCCGGCCCGCCCGGCCGCCGACCTTCCGACGTCGGCGACCGGGCTGTCGCCGCTTTCGGCCCTCAAGTCCGCCGCCGCACGGCCGATAGAAGTCCGAATCCCCCCGCCCGGAGGTCACCATGTCACTTTCCTCGCCCGGCATCGGCAGCGGCCTGGACGTCAAGGGCATCGTCGACCAGCTCGTCGCGCTGGAGCGGCGCCCGATCTCGCTGCTGGCCTCGGCCAAGACCCGGCTGGATACGCAGCTGTCGTCGTACGGCCTGATGCAGAGCTACCTCGGCAATCTGCAGTCGATCGCGGCCAAGCTCGCCGACCCGGCCAACTGGACGCGCAACGCCGCCACCAGCAGCGATGCGGCGGTGGGCGTGACGGCAGGCGCCACCGCCAGCGCCGCGAGCTACGCGGTCGAGGTGCAGCAGCTCGCGGCCTCGCAGTCGCTGTCGTCGGCGGTCTTCGCCGACGAGACCGATATCGGCACCGGCACGCTGACGATCACCCGCGGCAGCGACAGCTTCGACATCGAGGTCGCCGCCGGTGCCAGCAGCCTGCAGGCGGTTCGCGACCAGATCAACGCCGCCGGCGCCGGTGTCACGGCGTCGATCCTGCGCGATACCGGCGGCGCGCGGCTGGTGCTGACCGGCAACGAGACGGGCACCGAGAATGCCTTCACGGTGTCGGTTGCCGCAGGCGCCACTGGCAACCTGGCCGCGCTCGGCGAGCCCGGCGGGCTGGTCGAGCGCCGCGCCGCGGCCGACGCCCAATTCACGATCAACGGCGTGCCGCTGAGCTCGGCGAGGAACCAGCTCGACAACGTCATCGACGGCGTCAGCCTGACGCTCACGAGGCTGACCAGTGCGCCGGTCCAGGTCACGGTGGCCGCGGACAAGGCGGCGATGAGCAAGGATATCGGCGACTTCATCGCCGCCTACAACGAGCTCAACCGCTTCCTCGCCGCGCAGACGCGCTACGACGAGGCGACCCGCCAGGCCGGCGCGCTGCAAGGCGACCGCACCGCGGTCGGGCTGATCAGCAAGCTGCGCGCGCTGGTCCAGGTGCCCTCGCCGGCCTCGGCGGTCTATGGCCGGCTCGCGGACCTGGGGATCTCGCTGCAGAAGGACGGTTCGCTGAAGCTGGACCAGTCCAAGCTCGACGCCGCAGTGGCCAACCCGGCCGAGGTCGGCAAGGCCTTGTCGGCCTCCGGCGACGGGCTGATGCACGGCTTCAAGGCGCTGGCCGACGGCATGCTCGGCAGCGACGGCGCGCTGACCGCGCGCAGCGAGGGGCTGCGCGCCAGCATCAAGCGCAACGAGCGCGAGCAGGAGCGGCTCGGCGACCGCGTCGAGCGAACGCGCGAGCGGCTGCTGCGCCAGTACTCGGCGCTGGACAACACCATCGGCCAGCTCTCGGGGCTGGGCAGCCTGGTGACGCAGCAGCTCGACGCGCTGTCGAACTTCTACAAGCAGTCGAGCAAGTAGGCGGCAGTCGGACGGCGGCCGGACGGCGTATCAGCCGCCGGACGGCGGCTGGGCCGGCTCCTCTTCCTCGACCGGCCAGTCACGGATGTAGGCCTTGAGCATCCGGTTCTCGAAGTCCTGCGCCTCGACCACCGCCTTGGCGACGTCGTAGAACGAGATCACGCCCATCAGCGTCTTCTTGTCCAGCACCGGCATGTAGCGCGCGTGGCGCGACAGCATCATGCGGCGCACCTCGTCCATGTCGGTGCCCGGGGTGCAGGTGAGCGGGGCGTCGTCCATGACCGATCTGACGGTCGCATCGCCGATGCTGCCGCCGTTTCGCACCACCGCCTTGATGACCTCGCGGAAGGTCAGCATGCCGGTCAGGTCGCCGTGGTCCATCACGACCAGCGACCCGATGTCCTCCTCGGCCATGGTCCTGGCTGCCTGCGCCAGCGGTTGCTCGGGCGGCACGGTGAACAAGGTGTTGCCCTTGACGCGGAGAATGTCGGCGACTTTCATCGGGGCCTCCTGGATCGAGGGCTGGTGGATGGTGGGCGCCCGTTCGGCGGGCGGTCGGCTTCGCAATCAATATAGCCCACAATCCGCCCGCGTCCACCCTATCGGAGACCCCATGCCCGGCCCCGCCGACCCCGGCTTCGACACCCTGGCGCTGCACGCGGGCGCCGCGCCCGACCCGGCCACCGGGGCGCGCGCGGTCCCGATCCACCTGAGCACGAGCTTCGTCTTCGAGTCCAGCGAGCAGGCCGCGAGCCTGTTCAACCTGGAGCGCTCGGGCCATGTCTACAGCCGCATCAGCAACCCGACGAATGCGGTGTTCGAGGAGCGCATGGCGGCATTGGAGGGCGCGGTGGGCGGCATCGCAACCGCCAGCGGGCAGGCGGCGCTGCACCTGGCGATCGCGACGCTGGCCGGCGCCGGCAGCCATATCGTCAGCTCCAGCGCGCTGTACGGCGGGTCGCACAACCTGCTGCACTACACGCTGCCGCGCTTCGGCATCGAGACGAGCTTCGTCGCGCCGGGCGACCTGGATGCCTGGCGCGCGGCGATCCGGCCCGGCACGAAGCTGCTGCTCGGCGAGACGCTCGGCAACCCGGGGCTGGACGTGCTCGACGTGCCGGCGGTGGCGCAGATCGCGCACGACGCCGGCGTGCCGCTGCTGGTCGACTCGACGTTCACGACGCCGTGGCTGATGCAGCCGTTCGAGCACGGCGCCGACCTCGTGTTCCACTCGGCGACCAAGTTCCTGTGCGGCCACGGCACCGTCGTCGGCGGCGTGCTGGTCGACGGCGGGCGCTTCGACTGGTCGCGCTCGGCGCGATTCCCCGAGCTGAACGAACCGTACGCCGGTTTCCACGGCATGGTATTCGCCGAGGAGAGCACGGTCGGTGCGTTCCTGCTGCGCGCGCGGCGCGA
>JRYF01008236.1_pt1 | contig 11719 bp, 10 predicted proteins | sample 235331 | NCBI WGS metagenome assembly JRYF01 (sample SAMN03074217, study PRJNA261475) | activated sludge metagenome | biome: Wastewater Treatment Plant; feature: Wastewater; material: Activated sludge; isolation source: activated biomass of a wastewater treatment plant treating hydrocarbon... ... | reverse complement strand
CTTTGAATTCGGACGCACTTCGGGAGGCAGAGACCATGATCTCTTGAGCCGCCGTCACATCGCCCTTCAGTCGCCGCTCTTTATCCTCGACAAGACCCGAGACAGTCCGACGAAGTTTCCGGTGTTGACGGCTCTCGAACAGTTCGTTAACTGCCCTATCGAGCAGTGAGCTTCGCCCGCTCAGATCGACATCGTGCAGGCTCAAATATCCAATGCTGCCCGATCGCTGATCCGGTATTCCGAATTTCTGAAACCTCTTTGCGTCCTGAAATATTTTCAGGTCCTCCTTGGCCCTATCGAACTCCACCCTCGCAACGATCTCTCTGGCTAAAGCTCGGCCGGCAACGATGCGGTTCTTATGCTCGGTGAAATCGCCCGTCGGGTCGGCCTTCAGGAGCTTTCGATAGGATACCGAATCGCTTCCCGCCGATTCGATCATTGATCGCTGTTCCTTCCAATTGTTTTCGNNAAATCAGTCCTCGGATCGACCTTCAGGAGCTTTCGATAGGCCACGGAATCGCGCCCGGCCGATTCAATTATCAAGCGCTGTTCTTTCCAATTATTTTCGTAGTCATTCTTGAGTTTCAGCTGAACCGACAGTTTTTCCATTTCGACCGTCTGCTCCGGTGAATATGAAGCATGACCTAAGTCGCTTTCGGGATTTCCGTTCAGGATGCTCGCAAGGATCTTGGCCTTGCTTTGTTCGATTTTCCCATCTTTCTTTATCGTCGCAAGCTGTTCAGCGAGATTTTCGGCGATCTCGCTTCGAAGATGGTCGGTCCGATTCGCTCCTGTCAGGGTCTTCCTCTTTCCCGATAACCGCGACGCGGCCCCCGTCAGCCTTTCGAGGAAAGAAAGTACCGAATTCTTATGCCCTTTTTGCTCCTTGTCCAAGTCCGACAGAGACACAGATCTTTCCCCAATATCGAACCGGAGATAGTATCCCTTCTCGCTCCGTTCTCTGTGCGTCTTGTCATACAACCGCGACCGAAGTTCGGAGATGTTCTTTTGCGCAAGGATCGAGCGAAGATCATCCCGGCTTCTGGGCTCTATTTCGCCCCACCGCACGCGGTCGGTTCGGATCCGTTCAAGATACGAGAATCGGCGGATGTCCGATCCGTCGAGACACTGTTGCTGAAGCGAGTCCAGTTCCTCTTTCGAGAGCGCCGGAACCGGAAGCTGGCGGCCGCTCTTTTTATACTCGCTACGGATTCGTCGAGCTTCCTGGATCACGTCGGAGAAATCGTTCTGAACCTTGTTTTTTGCGGCCTCCTCTTTCGCGAGCATCTTGTGAAGGATCGTTTTGATTTGCCGCTCGGCTGGTGTCGGCTGACTGGTTTCATCTCGAGGTTCTTGTTTGTGGAGATCCCGAAGCGAAAGCCGTCTTTTTCTGCCGGTTACCGGGTCGCTTACGGTGAACCGCATTTCGTCACCGTGGTCGAGCAAAGAATCGATCCTCGTCTCGATCCGGCGAAGCTCGTATCCGGCGAGAATCCCTTTGGCCAGGGCCTCACGTTCTGCAGCGATCCGGATACTCGATCTTTCGGTTGGCTCGCACTCTGTTCCGCTCCGAAAATGCTCTTGTGAAACTGCTTGTCTGTCGGATCGTTTCGGAACCTTATCGCGGGTTCGCTCGCGGTCCATAATTGCCTCCATCTTCTCAGCAGCCGCGTCGATCAGATGGCCATGGACAAGGATCTTTTCTCCATTTCGGATCTCGTAATGAGGAAGGGTTTCTCGCGGAATCTTCGTTAAGATCTGTCTCTCGATTTCTTTGGTGAGGTACCGCTTCTGTATCGCGATGTGAACGTGCGGGTTTTCGGTGTTGCGATGAACCGCCGCAGTCCACAAGAGACGTTCAGCATTCGTTGCGGTTTCGAGGCGCTTCATTGCGGCGCGCGTGATCTCCTTCAACGATCGTCGCCGCCGGGCTTCGTCGGCCCCCAGCTTTCGGTAATCTTCATCGCGAAAAGAGAGAACGAGGTGGTGCAGATCGTCGTTCGACGGACGCCCCTTTGCGATGCCGACCCTCATCGAATTGTTCGCACTTTTTACCGATAGATCGTCGGCGAAGGCGTTAAAGAGTTCGCGCGAACTCTGCGGCTCTCTCTCGGCGTCCAGTTTACTGTGAGCTATGTAGTGAACGAGACCGCGCGAGCTGCCCCTTTTCGACTGCACGCTTGCGACTATTTTCATAGAGGCAACGGTTCCGGTTTGTCCTCTGCGGACAGGGCTGGTGCCAAACCACGTATCTTCGTTGCGAAGTACAGTTCATCGACCAACTGCGGCCCCGAGTCGATCCCGTGAAAGGCGCAGCATTCGTCGAGGTCGAGGATCGTCTGTGCGATAACGGTCCTCATCGCGCCGTCGGCGATACGGGTGATCGTTTCCTTATCCGTTTCTTTGGGCGAAGTAAGCTCGATCAGCCGGTTCAGGATGATGTTCAGCACGAAAACCGAGAGACCCGACAGCGAATAGATCTCGCGCGAGAACGCGGAGGTGTTCTCCGATGCGATCTTCTGGTTCTCTTCGAGATTCTTTACCCGGTCGAGTATCTCCACCATGCGGTCGGATTCGCTCTCATCTTTGCGGCTCTGCTCCACCAGCAGATCCAGTCTGTCCCGGCACGGATTCGCACTGAAATGTTCGTATTTGTCGGACAACGCAAAACGGATCATCCTCCGTACTATCGCCGCTTTCCCTTCACCTGTTTTGTGGGCGATCTCGTCGAGCGTCTTTTCGTCCGCAGCATATGGCCTAACGTGTACCGACCGGCCATGCTGTTCTTCCGCGTCTCGCCCGATCTTGCTGGTGATTTTTTCCCTCTGAGTTTTCCGCATATTTCGCCCGGATTCGGACCTCCTTTGGTTTTGGTCAGATCGTGAGTGTCACCGATCCTCCCATCGCGAACATCAGCAAAACACATACCGAAACCGCCGGTGACACGGCGAACACCCTAGTTGTCACCTCGGTGACAATTCGTAAGGTGTTCAGCAACAAAGCATTGGCCTCGGTGACAGGCCGGAAAAGCGTTCTATCCTGTCGTACGGTGACAGCAGGCTCCTATGCATTTTTTAACCACCCCGCGTCCAACGGCTTATTTACTCACCAACGAGCCCCATTTTTCATCTCCTTTTCTTATCGAATTAGCGGTGGCACACCAGTTGATTGACCCCTTCGCGGAACGAAAATACAACCCCGAAGGAGTCGATCAAAAAACTATGACAACACCCTCTGAAACCAAGCCATCGGTAAAGCCAGGTCGGGAGCGACCGATGCTTCAGATCAACCGCCTCAACCACGTCCGGATAAACACAAAGATCCTCGACACCACCGACCGAAAACTAAAAAAGTACCTTCAGTTCACCGGCGAACAAATGAACACTAGGGTCACGAGCGATGACGTTATCGAGTACGCTCTCAACCTGCTGTTCGACCGGGACGTAGCCTTCAAGACGTGGAGCAAAACAAGAACCTGATCGGTACCCGATCTAGGCGGAAAACGCCGAAGGAAGCGATGCTACTCCGTCGAATGTCGAAGTGGAAATTATCGGATGGCCGAAAGTCGCGTAATGACCGACAATCTTATCAAGCTCGATCTCAAATGAACGGATATTCAACTGGCTACCCTCATTCGAAAGGTGCTCGGTAAGCAACTCCAGATCGTCGGAAAGCAGATCGGTTTGAACGGTTGAAGCAGCTCGAGCGAGTCGATCGGCTACCTCATGAAACAGGAGTCCGTCGTGCCCTTTCACCCATCTCCAGGTGATGTGGTGGCCGTAGCTTTGTTCGACCAGCCGCCCCCAGAAAGGGCGGTTGGTCTTCATTCGGTTTTTGCCATTCATCGTGTCGATCACGTACCGCGAATCGGAGAATATCTCGACACGGCAGGGGCGGCGAAGTTCCTCAAGCGCCTTCGCACAGGCGAGTATTTCGGCCTGCTGGTTGGTCACCGGGCCGAGGTATTTCGCAAGGAGCTTCAGCTCCATCCGGTTGCGATCAACCAACACTGCACCGCAGCCGGCGGATTGATCAGGCGATCCGTTTCGAAAGCAAGAAGCGTCCGCGTATATCGACACGATCGGTGTATATGTCTCGGCCGCATCGGGACGGCCGTTTTCCTGTACAAGCTTTAATGCGGTCACCTGGTTCCCCCCCGGCTGACATACAAAGCAAAGAGGGGCACCGAGATTCCCGATGCCCTCACAAACACTTCAAAACGCGGATAAATTGATGTTCGAAAGCCCTCTTTAGAACTGATCCACGAACGGTTCGTCTGCCTGTGATCCCTCATTCACCGGACCTGTGTAAGACGGCGCTGCAGGTTCCGAATTCTCATCGCCGGCTCCGCCCGTTTCCTGTCCATCTGAACGGTTTCCTCCGACGAACTCGAATGAGAAAAGTGCCACCTCGGCGCCCGATCGGGGATCGCCTTTTTCCGTGAGCCATGGATTGAAAGAAAGCCTGCCGTGAACCAGTAAATAAGTACCCTTCTTGACGTGTTCGGCCAGCGTTTCTGCAGTTTTACCGAAGGCCGTCACGTTGAACCAGTGGGTGACCTGGACACGCCCTTCGGGGCCGTTCTTAAACGAGTTCGAGGCGATCGGGAAACTCGCGACTGCAGTGCCTTTTTCCGAGTAGCGCAGGCTTACGTCGCGTCCCGCGTTTCCTAAAATTGAGATCGATGCAGACATGGTTAATTTTTGCTCCTTTGGTTAATTTCTACTCCGTAAGACAGCGGCGGCCCGGTTATTTGGCGGGCGGAACCTGTGCATTTCCGCCACCTGCCTGACCGCCGCTCGTTTTCAAATGTTTTTGCTATTCAACTTCTAGGCCGAAGTAACGACGTGAACCTGTCGGATCTGGTTGACGGGCTGCGAGAAGAGGTTCTGTTGCCGGTGTGCCAGAGCCGTCGAGACTTCCAATCTCAGTTCAGCTTCTCGCGTGCGAACCGCGTCCCAAAGCCGCTGTTTCTCCTGACGTGCAAGAGCCTTCGCTTCCGCGTCGTTGTAGAGAGCAAACTTGAGAAACCGAAGCCCTCCGTCAGTCGCCTTTTCGATCTTCCGAAGCCATTGCCTCGCGCTCGCCGAGAACCGGTTACGCAGACGTACTTCCTGAGATTTTGCGACGGTGTTGAGAGCTGTGAACTCCTTCAGCGAGAGCTTGTTCCGCTCCTTGAAATCCGCGTATGCCTGCTTCTTGAGCTCGGCCAGGTCCGCAGTATCGGAAGTGCCGCGGATCGCGAGGTACAGTTCCTGATACGCTTCACGGCGGAGGCTTCTCAGATGGAAATCCGAATACTGCCGCCGCCACAAAAGTCTTAACGCCGCGGCCGCGTACTGCATCTCCTCGAAGTCGGGGTTGACCTCGTGATCCATTACAAGTTCGACCGCCGCTCCCTTACTGAAAGTGAACAATCGGCGGGCCGAACGGACCACTCTTCGGTCGTAGATCCGATCAAGTGAAAGCGATAGCCATTCCTCGAATTCCTGATCCGAGAGCGGGTGTTTCGACGGCTCATTCCAGATTGAAACCGGCATCGCCGATCGTGTCTGATCCGCCCACGCTTCAGCTATCATCCGCCGCGCGTCTTGAACTGCGTTCCCGCCCATCGCGTGGCCGACAAACAGCTTTCCAACCTCCGACGCCAGTTGTCTTGCTTCGGGCGGCAGGCACGACGCATTCACCTCACAATCGAGATCGAACACCACCACCGAACGTTGCCCGCCGTTCATTGTTAACCCGATGAGGCCGTTTTCGTCGTACTGCTCCAGGTTGTCGAAAGTGAGGAAGTCCCGATCCAGTTCTTCGATCGATTTATCCCCATCCTCAAGGTAGTAAGCTGCGAGATCGTCGTAGATCATCCGGCTGACCTTCTGCCGTCCTAAACGTCTGAGAACCGCTTTCATTTCATTGTCAAAGATCGGCGTCGGCGCCGGGAGCGGCTTACGGTTCTTGACCGCCTCTTTGACTCGGCGCTGGTCGGCGACCGTGAGCTTCTGCTCAGCTCGTTCGAACTCTTCAAACGAGATCTCACGATCCGCAGTGGTGGCCGTTACAGCCTCAAGCTGCATACCGAGAAGACCCATTTCCTTGAGCACATCGCTTACGCATCGCGTCCGGATCTCGCCGTAGTAGTAAGCCGCGATCTGCTCGTACTCAAACTGGCCCGCATCCGGGCTTACGATCGCCTTCACGCAGCGAACAAACTCGCGTCCATCCTCCTCGTTGCCGAGAACCCGAACCGCATATTCGAGCGACATTATCCGCACGCGGTCGATCGGTTCCGGTTCGAGTTCGTCCGCTATCCTGACGACCACGTCCCCGAGGATCGCGAACTCTTCAAGTTCCCTTCGACGCATCGGATTGTTCCCGAGATGGGCACACCAGTCCTGCATCGGGGACCCTGTATTGAGCGGTGAGAATGCGAGGATCGCGTTCCGCGGAGCGAACTTTTTAAGCTGTTCCATATTCAATCGTTCTGCCATAACTTCCTCATAGATCCGGAAAGAAAAGAACCGGAGAAAACGCGTGGTATTGAGGGCAGCGCTTTCAAAGCCCTGAATGAAAAAATCACTTTCATTCAGGCTCGAAAATCCCTTTCAAGTTTCAGCAGGGACAATATGGGAGTTACGTGAGATCTGGCTTATTCTGATGCGAGTTCGGCTAGCCGCTTTTGAAGATAGGCAAAGGTGCGCGGCGCCCGACGCCTGAGCTGTGCCCGTCCGGTGCCGAGACCGTCTGAGGGGATAACGATTGAGCGAATTGTCTCCGTGACGGCATTCATGACTTTAGCGAACGCCGCGTCGATCGCGGCCTTGTTCTGCTCGAATTCGTCATCCGAAAAGAAAGCTTCCGTCTTATAGCTCGGACTCTTTTTCGTCGGTATCCCGAAGGCATTCGGCTCGCCACGCATCGCTGCTGCCTGGCCGCCGAGCCCCCGATGCTCAAGGTTATCGCCAAAAAGGAACAGCGTGTCGCGGTTCGCCCTGACATATTCGCGAGTGATGAAACGCATCCGTTCGACTTTGCACTTCATAGACACTCGAAGCTGTAGGACTTGCCGTACAAGAGGTGGACCACCGCCACACTTGCGTATCAGATTATGATGACGGCGGTCCGATGATGGATGGGCTGCTTTGGCGGGCTGAGGGCAGGTTGAAATCGGTATCAATATGCTGCCGCCTGCTGGATCTCGGACGGCATGTCCATCTGCGGCGGTACGATTGCGTCGTCCCCTCCATTGTCGCCCTCCTGTTTGCCGGTCAGGAACTGGAACTCCTGCAGGACGATCTCCGCACCCGACTGCGGCGAGTCATTCCGGTCGAGCCACGGGTTAAACGTAAGGCGGCCCTGTACGTAAAGCCGGTGCCCTTTCCTCACATAGCGGGCGATCGTCTCCGCCTGTTTGCCGAACGCAGTCACGCGAAACCAGTCGGTTTTCTCGACTCTTCCTTCAGGCGTGTTCCTGAACGTGTTCGAGGCAATCGAGAAGTTCGCAATGAACGTGCCGTTGTCGGTGATCTTGGTCTCCGGCTCCTTGCCGAGGTTGCCGATGAGCGAAATATTTGCTGACATGGTTGTTCGTTACTCTCCTGTTTAGTAATTAATCTCTGTTACGCCGAAAAGCGTCACGACCCGACGACCGCTACCAAGTGCGTCTCGCAGCCGCCGTCGAGCCGTGATCTGTCGGCCGCTCCAATTTTTGTTTCAGATTTGAAAGATCATCAGGTTAGTTCACCGACGCCGCGAGTTCCGTTCCTCCACCTCCGTACAAGTAAAAGAAAGCCTGTTTCCCGCAAGATCTCCCATGCTCGATCGAGTACCTCGTACCGGGGCTTGCGGCTTGTCGATCCACTTATTGCCGACGGCTTTTATTTTTTTGCTATTGCAGATGGGTTGATTAATGAAAAATAAGTGAAGCCGAAGCAAGTCGTTCTGCTACGCCGATCACGGCGTGCGGAACGATGATTTGGACAGGATGACAAGAGGATCGGAGGGTCCATTTTTGGGGCGCGGATTTTCGTCAGGAAGGTTGGCAGTGGGACATATTCTGTACCTTGAAGGTTCTACTGGGACAGATTCAGTCCCTATCCAAACGCTATTGGGACATATTCTGTCCCATTAGCGTTTACTTTCTGCACAGATTCATCCATAATACCCTCAGGGCGGCGGACGATACTGAATAAATAAGCGCGAGGAGTATTTGTGCCAACGAAGAAGGTCGAGCTCGAAGATTTCATCCTGAGACTGCTAAATCAAGTCCCAGAGGTGAGCGTCAAATCGATCGCAAGAGCGAAGGGGATCTCCGATCTCAATGAAACGGAACGAAGGGCGATTCGACGCGCCTTACGCTCATTGGAAGATCGTAGGCTGATCATCTCGAAGGGTAGCGGGCCCGCACGAGCCTACGTTCTTCTCGGACAGAAGCCCGACGAAAAACCGACAGCCGAGCGTATTGGAGCCCCCGAACCGACGGTAGACGATAATGTTGCGTATGTAGGTATCGAGCTTTCTCCGGAGTCTAAGGCCCTCCTCGAGTATGTTTCTCAGCCCGTGGCCGCCCGAGTTCCGGTCGGTTACGATCAAGACTTCCTGCGTTCATATCAACCGAACAGGACTTTCTATTTGACCACCGATCAACGCGCAAAACTGTCTGAAATCGGCAAGGTGGAACTGGCGGAGCGACCGGCGGGTACTTATGCCAGGAACATAATTGACCGGCTCCTGATCGACTTATCCTGGAACTCAAGCCGACTTGAAGGAAATACGTACTCGCTGCTTGAGACGAAGCGACTGATCGAGCTGGGAGAAACCGCCACTGACAAGGATGCGACAGAAGCTCAAATGATCCTGAACCATAAGGCGGCCATCGAGTACATCGTAGAATCGGCCGAAGAGGAGCGGATCACCTCACATGAGATCTGCAGCATTCACGCCCTTTTATCCGAAAACCTCCTGGGCGACCCAGCGGCCTCGGGCCGGCTCCGTTCGATAATGGTAGGCATTGCGGGCACCACTTATATCCCGCTGGAAAATCCGCAGGTGCTTCGGGAGTGCTTCGATCTTTTTGTTGAGAAGGTCAACGAAATTGTGGATCCCTTCGAGCAATCTCTGTTCTCGATCATCCACTTGTCTTATTTACAGGCGTTCGAGGACGTGAACAAAAGGACGGCGAGGATCGTGGCAAATATCCCGCTCGTCAAAAAGAACCTGAAACCGCTCTCATTTACCGATGTCGATCAAGCCGCTTATGTGAATGCCCTCCTAGGCGTTTACGAAAAAAACGACATCAACTTGATCCGCTCCTTATATATGTGGGCGTACGACCGGTCATCGCATCGGTACACCGCAATTCAGCGGTCAATGGGCGAACCCAATCTATTGAAGCTGCGGTATCGGGATCTCATTCGGGAGATTGTCAGGTCAGTAATCCTCGAAAGAGTCGCCGGCGAACAAGTTGTGCGAAAGATCCGTGATCGGATCGAAACGCAAGATATTCCTGAGGACGACCGTGCCCCTCTTTTCAGCTTGATCGAGAACGAGATCATTAGTCTGCACGAAGGAAACGTCGCTCGCTACAGAGTTCGTCCGAGCGAGTTTCAGGCTTGGAAGGACCTACAGCGGTGATCTGCCAATATCATCGCGGCAGTTCGATTAATGTGTGATGGTTCGTTTTTGCACCAGATTGGTTCATTCATGCACCAACATATGCAGAAATAAACCGCCGTACCGCCTCCGATCAATGTGCCAGCCGTTTTAGTTTCTTTATTAGTCCCGAACGGCTGATGCCGAGATCTTTCGCGGCGCGTGTTTGGTTGTAGTTGTTGGACACGAGGGCTGACTGAAGAAGATCCGTTTCGATCCTTTCAAGGTACTCAACCATCCTCTCACCTGGGGTGAACTGGGGCCAGGGGCCTAGCGGCGACGACGGGGACCCGCTTATATTTAAAGCCTTTTTGTTAAGCCGCTCCTCGACGATCTCCCGGGTCAACCTAATTCGCAACGAGCGTTCGGGCGAAGCATCGGCCGAAATGAGAGCGTCCAGGCATACTTTTTCGACAAAGGAACGCAACTCGCGGATATTTCCCTTCCACTGGGCGGTTTCGAGCAAACGGAGTACGTCTTCCTTAGCTGTCACCGTCTTGCCCGATTTCGAATTGAAGTTCGCCAGGAATTCTTTGGCGAGTGGCACGATCTCCTCGACGCGCTCCCGCAGCGGCTTCAGATAAACGGCATGCGCCGTTACGCGATACCGTACGTCTTCACGGAATACCGTGGGGTCGCGGTGTGTGGCGTAGATTATCCTGATGTCGACCTTTCTCGAACGGTTTCCGCCAACTCTGGTGACGTTTTTTTCTTCGACGACCTTCAAGAGCTTTGCCTGAAGATTGACGGTTAATTCGCCGATCTCATCTAAAAACAGTGTTCCGCCGGCCGCCGCTTCGAACTTGCCTTCCTTTGTTGATGCTGCTCCCGTGAAGGCTCCCTTCTCGTAACCGAACAACTCCGCTTCGATGATCGAGGGCGTAAGCTCCGCACAATTGACCGCGACGAAAGGCTTGTCGGCGCGGGGGCTCATATCGTGGATCAGCCTTGCGGTATGAGTTTTGCCTGTTCCTGTTTCACCAAGAAGACATAGGTCGAGAAAATCGTACCGTGCGAGAAGCGTCAGACTCCCAATGTCGTTTAAATTTTGTAACATTTGACTAATTTTCTTTTGCTAATGCAAAATTCATATAAAGCAGAACAAGCTGGGCTGCGTTTTCCTGTAGTAAAAAGTCACGAAAACCACTAGCCGTAAATTTCACTTCTAGCAATAAAAACCTCGCCCACGACAAGAGGTTACTTTGTCGAAGAACTTTTCTTTGACGAACACGCAGAACCGTCTGCAACCAGCAGCGGAGCCAGAATCAGAGAAACGAATAATCCTTTTGCGATGAATCCCGTCCCGAAAGGTGCGGTTCGAAGTTGGAACGCATGATCGAATCTCTCTTAGAACAGATGCCGCAAGGCGGCGCCCCCGATGACGAGCCGGATGCTCCGGCGTCGGACTCAGGGCAGTCGTCTGAGCGTTCGTTCCTCGCTGCTCTGCCGATCGTTCGACGAATTGTCGGCCGGCGCCGCTCTCGCCTCGATTCTAATAACGGATCGGACCTGGTTCAGGATGTGGCTCTCCGGCTTTGGCGGTGGCGCACAAAATACCAGGACAAAGGTGCTCAAATGTCCGGTGACGACTGGCGTTGCTTCGCGGCTCGGACCACCTACAACGAGGTAAATCGCCAACTACTCCCGGAATGGCAGACATCTTCACCTGTCCCTCGACGAAGTTCCGGAAACAGAAGAATCATCCGTTGACGGCCAAACCAACGCTGAAGTGTTTTCTCTCGTTCAGCAAGTTTGGCAAGCAACTTGCAAACTGTCATTACGGCAGCGTCGATCCCTGCTACTGCATTCACAAGAACTAATCATCTATTTCCTGCAAATCGGTATTACGGAAAAGCAGGTGGCAGAGATTTTGGATTTTAGTGAAAAGGATTGGAACGATGTTTGTGATCGGTTACCAATGACCGACGCGGAAATTGCCGAAAGAACTGAAGGAACTGCTGGATCGATCAAGAAGGCGCGGTACGAGGCACGAGTGAAACTCGAAGGATCGATACGAAAATGAATCCATCGGAGAACTTAACAAGGAATCAGATCGCGGCCTTCAGCGCCG
>JRYF01007763.1_pt1 | contig 11725 bp, 9 predicted proteins | sample 235331 | NCBI WGS metagenome assembly JRYF01 (sample SAMN03074217, study PRJNA261475) | activated sludge metagenome | biome: Wastewater Treatment Plant; feature: Wastewater; material: Activated sludge; isolation source: activated biomass of a wastewater treatment plant treating hydrocarbon... ... | reverse complement strand
GCCGTTCTCGCCGGCGCGGCTGGAAGAATTGCAGGCCGCCGGGCGGCCGGTGTTCGTCAACTTCACCGCCGCCTGGTGCATCACCTGCCTGGTCAACGAACGGGTGGCCCTGAGTTCGGCGCGGGTGGCGCTGGAAATGGCGGACCGGGAGGTCGTCGCGCTGAAGGCCGACTGGACCCACCGCGATCCAGTCATCACCGCCACGCTGGCCGCCTTCGGGCGCGGTGGGGTGCCGCTGTATCTGTTGTATTCCTCCCAGGCGACCGAGCCGGTCATCCTGCCGCAAATCCTGACCGAAGCCCTGGTGTTGCAAAACCTGCAAACCCTGTAGTCCTTCATTCACCCCCCTCGCCCGCTCGCGGGCTTTGTCAAACCACTCCACTTCGAGGAGAGCGAACCATGCCCAACGTAACGACCATCCCTCGCGCGGCCGTCGCCCTGACCGGCGTCGCGGCGCTGGCCTTGGCCCTGTACGGCGGTCTGGCGCGGGCGGCCCCGACCGTGGGTCAGCCCGCCCCGGACTTCACCGCGATCGACAGCAGCGGCGCGACCCAGCAACTCAGCGCCCAGCGCGGTTCCACCGTAATCCTGGAATGGACCAATCACGACTGCCCGTTCGTGCGCAAGCACTACGACACGGACAACATGCAGGCGCTGCAAAACGACGCCAAGGCGCAGGATATCGTCTGGTGGACGGTGATCTCGTCGGCGCCGGGCAAGCAGGGCTACGTCAGTCCCGCCGAGGCGAACGCGCTCACCGCTAGCCGGAACGCGGCGCCCGCCGCCGTGCTGCTGGACACTGACGGGAAGGTGGGGCGACTGTACGGCGCGCGCACCACGCCGCACATGTACATCATCGATCCCGAGGGGACGCTGGTCTACATGGGCGGCATCGACGACAACCCTTCCGCCAATCCCGCCGACGTGAAAACCGCCAAGAATTACGTGCGGGTCGCCTTGGCCGCCATGGACAGCGGCCAGCCGGTGAATCCCGCCTCGACCCGGCCTTATGGCTGTTCCGTCAAATATTGATAATCTTCAATAGGTTGACGACGAACGCTTCGGCCGGCACGGGCCGGCCGAAGTAATAACCTTGAGCCAAGTCGCAGCCTTGCTCCAGCAGGATACGCCGTTGCTCCTCGGTCTCTACTCCCTCGGCCACCACCTGTAACCCCAGGTTGTGACCCAAGGCGACGATGGTGGCGGCGAGCGCTCGGTTTTCAGGGTCGGTCTCCAGGTCTCGCACGAAGCTCCGGTCGATCTTCAGGGCGGTGACCGGGAGGCGTTTGAGATAGCTCAGGCTGGAGTAGCCGGTGCCAAAATCATCGATGGCTAAGCCGATGCCGAACTGGTGCAGGGCCTGCAGCGTGTCGGCCGTCCGGGCGCCTACTTCCAACAAGGTGGATTCGGTGATCTCCATCTCTAGCACCCGCGGTGGCAGACCGTGTAACGCAAGCCGCTCGCGCACCCGGTCGACGAGCCGAGGATCGTGGAAATGGCGGGCGGCCAGGTTCACCGCCACGGTCAGCGGAGGATGCCCCTGAGTTCGCCAGACCGCCAGTTGTCGGCAAACTTCCTCCAACATCCACTCGCCCAAATCGACGATCAGGTCGCTGGCTTCCGCCACTGGAATAAATTGCCCCGGCGGAATCAAGCCGCGCTCGGGGTGACGCCAACGCACCAGGGCCTCGGCTCCGACCAATGCCTCATCCCTCAGGCGCACCTTGGGCTGGAAATAGGCGACCAGTTGCCCGCACTCCAGAGCCTGACGCAGTTCGCTCTCCAGTACCAGTCTTTCATAAGCGGCGACATTCAGCTCCGGTGCATAGAACGCCCGGGTGTTACGACCGTCCTGCTTGGCCCGATACAGGGCGGCGTCGGCGTTCTTTAGCAAAGCCCCGAAGTCCTGGCCATCGGTGGGGTAGAGAGCGATGCCCATTGAGACGGTCACTCGCAACTGATGGCCGGCCACTGCGAACGGCTGGCGGAACGCCGCCAAGATCTTGTCCGCCACCTGTAGCGCTCCATCCTGGCCTACATCTGGCAGCAACAATACGAACTCATCGCCGCCCAGCCGGCAAACGGTGTCCGTGACCCGCGTCAACGTCTGGAGCCGCGTCGCCACCTGCACTAGCAAGGCATCGCCCTCGGCGTGACCCAAGGAGTCGTTGACTTCCTTGAAACGGTCCAGATCCAGAAACATCACCGCCAGCGTCTCGTTTCGCCGCGCCGCCAACGCCAACGCCAGTTCGGCGCGCTGGGTCAACAGCGTCCGGTTGGGCAGGTCGGTGAGGGCGTCGTAGTAAGCCAGCCGCTCGATGCGCTGTTCGGCTTCCTTGAGATGCGTGATGTCGGTGCTGATGCCGACATAGTGGGTCAACTGGCCGGTCGCGTCCCGCACTTCGCTGAGGGTGGCCAACGCGATGTAAAGCTCACCATCCTTGCGCCGGTTCCAAAATTCGCCCTGCCAAGCACCCTCCTGGGCGACGGTCCGCCACAGAGCGGCGTAGTAAGCCGCCGAATGTCGCCCGGATTTCAGGAAGCTTGGATTGCGCCCCAACGCTTCGGCTTCCGTATAGCCGCTCAATACGGTGAATGCGGGATTGACGGCGACAATGTTTCGATAGGCGTCGGTAACGAGGATCGCTTCCCGCGCCGCCTCGAACACCGCCGTCGCCAGCCGCTGGCGTTCCTCGCGCTGATGGATGGCCAGCGCCATGTGCCGCAAGTGGTCGGCCAGATCGGCGAACTCAGCGATGTGGGAAATCGGCCAGGTCCGGTCGTACTCCCCGTTGGCGATCGCGCGGGCCTGCTCGGTGTAGCGGGCGAAGCGTCGCGAGAAATCCCGGGCCAGCGCCCAGCCGGCGCTGGCGGCCAGTAGCAACGCGACTCCCAAACCGACGCCCATCATCCACAAGGTGACCGCGAGTTGCCGGAACGCTTCACGCTGGGGCTGAGCGACCAGGACCGTCCAACCTACCTGCGCCACGCCAACCACGGTGCCGGTTAAGGTTTCACCCTCAAGTCGGAAATTGTGGGTAGCGAAATCACCGCGCAGGGCGTTGCTGACAATCGGCAAATGGCTGAGATTAATTTGCTGGCCGCCCGAGCCGCTCCGGGAATGAACGATCTTCTGACCCTGACGGTCGAGGAGCAGGGCGAGCAACTCTGAATTCTCCGGGAGGTTGTTCGCGAGATCGGAGAGCGGTTCGACGGCGATTTCACCGACCACCACCATTTGGCCGGCCGCGGGTATCGCCAGAGCCACCGCCAGCCGGCCAGTGATCGCCGACAAGAACAATTCGGACCATACCGCCTCGTCGCGCGTCCGCGCCTGATGCAGAAAGTCCCGTCGGGACAAATCCAGACCGAGCAAATCTTCGCGTCGACCACGCTGGGTTACGGGCAGACCGACGGAATGCACCAAGTCCACTGCGTTGACCAGGTAGATCGCCTCGAACACTGTCCCGGTGCCGACGTGGGCGTCCAACAATTGGAACCAGTAGGGGGTGGGCCGGTAGCCCAATCCACTCACCAAGTCGGCGACCGCGTCGAGCTGGCGCCGAGCGCCGAGGAGGTAGGTTTCGACCTGGCCAGCCACGACCCGGGCCAGCGTCCGATGGCGCAAATCGATATCGGCGCTCAGGCGCGGCCACAGCACCAGCCACAACAGCGCGGCGACCGCGACCAGCGGCAGCGCCGCTACCCACGCAAACCGTTGCGTCAGCCATCCGCGCAGCGGTTGGGTCGAGGGCACGGCTTTACTCGACCACCACAAACCGCCCCTCCCGCACCACGGTGATAAAATTCTTGCGCCGCGCATCGCCAAAGTCGTCGAAGTTCAGCGGACTTTGGAGGCCCTCGAACGGTCGCGCCGCCAGCATGGCTTGCTTGAGACTTTGCCCGGACCGACGCTGGGCCAGAGCTTCCAGTACCACCTGCGTGGCGTCGAACGCGGCGGTACCGGCGAAACCGGGTTCCTGGCCGAACCGGTCCAGATAGACTCGACGGAACTCCTGGTAGCGCGGCGCGGCGCTGTTACGGTCGAAGCTTTGGGTCACCGTCTCGCCCTCCACCGCCCGGCCGCCGAGTTCCACCAGTCTCTCGGTGGCGCCCCATTCGGCTACCGCGATGGACACATTGGCGTCGAGCTTGCGGATTTGCTGGCATAACAGGGCCGTGTCCACGGAGTTGGCGATCAACACCACACCGTCGACGGGATCGGCGAGTAGCGCGCGGGCGACCGGCAGCAGAGCGGTTTCGTCGCCCGATTCGAAGCCCAGGGCCTCGATCACCTCGCCGCCGCCCTGCGCGAAGGTTTCGCGGAAGTCATGCAGCCAGCTTTCGGTGTAGGCCCGATTGTTCAGGTCGTAGGCGATCGCCACCCGGCGCAAGCCCTGGACGTGGATCTGATAGCGGGCGCTGACGATCGCGGATTCCTGGGTCGAGTCGTTTACCCGGAAGAAATAATCATCCCGACCAGACAACTCCTTGGTGGTGACGGTGGGGCTGATCAGCAACACCCGCGCTTCGTCGGTGATCGGCGTCATGCGCATCGCCATGGCGCTGGTCATCGGTCCGACGATGGCGACGACGCCTTGGGCGATGAGTTCGCGCGTGACCTGCTCGGCCACCTCGGGATCCTGCTGGTCGTCGCGGATCAGCAGTTCCACCGGGCGCCCGGCCACGCCGCCAGCCTGGTTGCGCAGTTCCACGGCGAGTTGGGCGCCGTTGCGCCCGGCGATACCGAGATCGGCGACCCGACCGGACGTGCCGCCCACGAAACCGATCAGGATCGGCTCCGGCGGTCCGCAGCCAGCGAAGAGAAGGAAGACGCTCAACAGCGCGCCCAATCCGGTCTGGATTCTGGCGCTCCAGCCCCCGATGCGCGAATGGCTTTTCATAAGATTGGTTCTTTCCCCTGTGCGAAATGCCGCGAAGAAAGGGCTTGGCGCGCCTGGTGAATGATTCAATAATAGTTACGATTAGTCGTGAAACAGGATTTTATTGCGCCCGATCGCGCCGTCGTCGGCCCGTTTTCCAGACTCCGAGAACCGCCTTGAACGCCACCATCATCGAAGCATTTCCTTCCCAGCGCGAACAACCTCCGATGCCCTCCCCCTCCATCCTCAAATCCGCCAAGTTGGCTAACGTCTGCTACGACATCCGCGGACCGGTGCTGGAGCGCGCCAGACAAATGGAGGAGGAGGGACAACGGATCACCAAGCTCAACATCGGTAACCCGGCGCCGTTCGGATTTCTGGCGCCGGACGAGATGGTGCAGGACGTGATTCGCAACCTGCCGGACGCTTCCGGCTACTGCGACGCCAAGGGGCTGTTCGCCGCGCGCAAGGCGGTGATGCACTACACCCAGCAGAAGCACGTCCGCGGGGTGCAGATCGAGGACATTTACATCGGCAACGGCGTGTCCGAGCTGATCGTCATGACCCTGCAAGCCCTGCTGAACAACGGCGACGAGGTGCTGATTCCGGCCCCGGACTATCCGCTGTGGACGGCGGCGGTGAGCCTGTCGGGCGGTACGCCGCGCCACTATCTGTGCGACGAGCAGTCCGACTGGCTGCCGGATCTGGACGACGTGCGCGGCAAGATCACGCCGCGCACCCGGGCGCTGGTCGTCATCAATCCGAACAATCCGACCGGCGCGCTGTATCCCGTGGAACTGTTGCGGGAACTCGTGGAGATCGCCCGCCAGCACCACCTCATCCTCTACGCCGACGAGATTTACGACAAGGTACTCTACGACGGCGCCCAGCACACCTCGCTCGCCGCCCTGGCGGAAGACGTGTTGTGCTTGACCTTCAACGGCTTGTCGAAAAACTACCGAGCCTGTGGCTATCGCGCCGGCTGGGTGGTGGTGTCGGGCGACAAGAGCCACGCGCAGGACTATATCGAGGGCCTCACTATTCTCGCGTCGATGCGGTTGTGCGCTAACGTCCCGGCGCAGCACGCGATTCAGACCGCGCTTGGGGGGTATCAGAGCATCGAAGACCTGGTCTTGCCCACCGGCCGGTTGGGCAAGCAGCGCGATCTGGCGTTCGAGTTGATCGCGGCGCTGCCCGGCGTCAGTTGCGTCAAGCCGCGGGCGGCGCTGTATCTGTTCCCGCGGCTCGATCCCCGGATTTACCCGATCATGGACGACCAGCAGTTCGTGCTCGACCTCTTATTGGAGGAAAAAGTGCTGCTGGTGCAAGGCAGCGGTTTCAACTGGCCGCATCCCGATCACTTGCGGATCGTGTTCCTGCCCCACGAGGACGACCTTACCGACGCCATCGGACGCTTCGCCCACTTTCTGGAGCGCTACCGCAAGCGCCACGGGGGGTGAAGGAATCACCCCCGAGTAAACGGTAGCATCCGGTTCAGAAATCCATCCCGTTCGAACAGATGATGCTTGAGGCCGAGACCGACGTGCCAGGCCACGAACATGACGGTCGTGTAGGCCACGACGATGTGAGCGACCCGCGCCACGACGGCGAGCCACTCTTGTTTGCCGATGGGGTTTGGCAGGTCGTGGAAGCCGAACAACTTGATGCCGAAGCCGCCGGCCATGACGAACAGGTAGCCGCTGATCGGTAACAGGAACATGCAGCCGTAGAGCAACATCTCGTTTCGATGGGAGATCGCGCGCTCCGCCGGCGACAGCATCGGCGCCCAGTCGGGCAACGGCGTTGTTTTGCGCCAGACGATGCGGAGCACCGCCAGGGCGAGCAACACGAGACCGATGGATTTGTGCCAGTTGTAGTAATCGCCCTGGGTCAGACCCAACAGCGTCTGATCCCGCATCAGGCGGGTCATGATGTTGGCGCCGATGTATTGGTGAACGAATAACAGGAATACCGACCAGTGCAGAAACCGGGTCACCACGCCGTAATGGGTGGGGGAGTTTTTCAAGCGCATGACGCAAGTCCAGGAAAATTAAAGATTGGATTAAAGACCGATTGACTTCCCTTTGCAAAGGGGGCCGGGTGGTTACGCCGAGATTACCCAAATCAATCAATAGTTCATTCATAGTGCGTAACGTCATAAAATAAATAAAAAAAATGCTATTGCCCGCGCGACCTTTTCCGAGTCGGCCGTGAATTTCGCGGTTTTCAGCCCGGCGCGAACCCGCTAAGCTCAGGCTCATCCAAGAAACCTGTTCCCATCAGGAGAATCCCCATGCGTGTTGTCGCCGCGCTCGTCCTCGCGCTTGCCGCCCCTCACCTTGCCGCCCAGACGGCCGCCGATCTCCCCAAGCGCAAGCCCGGCTTGTGGGAGATCAAAACCACCTTGGCCGAGATGGGTGGTTTCACCAACAACTTTCAGATTTGCATCGATGAGGAATTCGATGACCTGATGGACACGGCGGGCGACGACGAGACCGACTGCTCGGAGAATGTCGTGCGCCGGGACGGCAACCGCGTGCTCGTGGACGCGGTATGCCGGATCGATGGGACCACCGCGACCTTGCGCGGCGTGTTCGCCGGCGACTTTTCCTCCCAGTACACGGGCGAGATCAAGACCACTTACGACCCACCCATGCAGGGCATGACCACGACCCACCTGACCCTGGAAGGGCGTTGGCTGTCGGCCTGCCTGCCTGGCCAACAGCCCGGCGACGTGGTCTTGCAGGGGATGCCGAACATTCCAGGCATGGGTGACCTCAACCTTGAAGAACTGATGAAGAACCTGCCCCAGTCACCAAGTCGCTGAGCGATCCATCCAGTGGCAACCATGAAACATGATCGCTTCTTGCGGGATGCCCGGTGATGGACCCCGTTCAAACCCTGGCCCTGACCGCGGGAGCCGCCTGGGGCAGCGGCATCAACCTTTACGCCACCGTATTCGTGCTCGGCTATCTGGGAATGACCGGCGACGTCATCCTGCCCCCGGAATTACAAGTACTCAGCCATCCACTGGTGCTGGTGGCGGCGGCCGTGATGTACTGCATCGAGTTCTTCGCCGATAAAATCCCCGGCGTGGACACCGGTTGGGATACCCTGCACACCTTCATTCGAATTCCGGCGGGCGCGGTGCTGGCCGCCGGGGCGGTCGGCGACGTCAGCGCGCCCGTGGAACTGGCGGCGCTGCTGGTGGGTGGTTCCCTGGCCGCCACCAGCCACGCGGCCAAGGCGGGCAGCCGGGTGCTGATCAATACCTCGCCAGAGCCTTTCACTAATTGGACGGCGTCCGTCTCCGAGGACGTGGCGGTCGTCGCCGGCCTGTGGGCGGCCTTGCACTATCCCTGGGTCTTTCTGGGGGCGTTGCTGGTTTTTATCCTGCTGGTCATCTGGTTGTTGCCCAAGCTGTGGCGAGCCATCGTCAAGGTGTTCGCCTTCATCGGCCGCCTGTTCGGCGGGGGTGGCGGTAGGAGCGGAGGTGGGACGGGGCCTGTAAGATAACTCTCCCAATTCGTAGGGCTGGTGGAGCCCGCTGGCGGACGATGCTCGAATGAGATCGCCGCTGGCGGGCTTCATTTCAGTTGAAATCTGACATAGGGAAACGGAAAGCGGCATGACCCTCTTCTCAAACCGGACTCCATCCGATCCGGCCAAGTTCAGCGTCCTCCAGGTCGTCTTCAGCGGACGGATTCTGGTGGCTTTTCTCATGGGGTTCTCATCGGGGTTGCCCCTGCTGTTGACCGGATCGGTGTTGCAGGCCTGGATGGCCGAAGCCGGCGTCGATCTGGGTACCATCGGCCTGTTCGCCCTGGTCGGCCTGCCCTACACCCTGAAGTTCGCCTGGGCGCCGATTCTGGACCGCTACACCCTGTCCGCTTTTCTGGGCCGGCGGCGCGGCTGGCTGCTGGTCATCCAACTCGTGCTGGCCTTGGCCATCGCCAGCCTGGGTCTGACCAATCCCGGCGTGAGTCCGCTGAGCGTCGCCGTGGCGGCCTTGCTGGTGACGTTTTTTTCCGCCTCGCAGGATATCGTGATCGACGCTTACCGGCGCGAGTCGCTGGCCGACGACGAACAGGGCCTGGGCGCGTCTTTTTACGTCAACGGGTACCGTGTAGGCATGTTGCTGGCTTCCGGGGGCGGTTTGATTCTGGCCGACTTCATTCCCTTCTCCTGGGTGTATTTCCTGATGGCCGGCACCATGTTGGCGGGGATCGTCACCACCCTGTTCGCCCGCGAGCCGGAAGTGGCCGTCGGCACGCCAAAAACTCTACGGGAAGCGGTGGTGCAACCCTTCCTGGAATACTTTGCCCGTCGGGACGCCGTGCTGATTCTGCTGTTCATCCTGCTCTACAAGATCGGCGATATCATGGCGACGCACATCACCACGCCGTTTTATCTGGATCTCGGGTTCAGCAAGACCGAAATCGGCACGGTGGTGAAGTTGTTCGGGTTTTGGGCCACCGTGATCGGCGGGCTGCTCGGCGGGCTACTGATCCTGCGCTGGGGTATCTACCGGTCCCTGTGGCGTTTTGGCATCTTGCAGATGGTGACCATCCTCGGCTTCGTGGCGCTGGCCCAAGCCGGCCATAGCGTTCCCGTCCTGGCCCTGGTCATCACCGGGGAGAACCTGGCTGGCGGCATGGGCACCAGCGCCTACATCGCCTTCATGGCCAGTCTCACCAACAAGAAATTCACCGCCACTCAATACGCGCTGCTATCCAGCCTGATGGGCATCCCTCGGGTCATTCTGGCCGCGCCGACCGGCTATCTGGCGGAGGTGCTGGGTTGGGAGGGATTTTTCTGGTTCTGCACCCTGACCGCCATTCCCGGTCTGTGGCTGCTGACGCGCTTCCGGACCTGGATGACCCCAGCGACGCAGGCCGCTCCCGCGTAACACCACGCGAAATCTCCCCTCTCCGTGAGAGGGGAGGCGAACAGCTTAACGCGCCACCACCTGATAAACCCCTTCGGTGTAGGCGGCCACGTTATCCCAGTTGAACTTCTCCTCGACCGCCCGGCGGCCGTTGGCCCCGAGCGCCCGGCAATGATCGTGATCCGCCAGCAGCGAACCGATGCCGTGCGCCAAACCGCCGGGATTGGCATCCACCAGGAATCCGTTTACGTCGTGCCAGACGAACTCCCGGGGACCGCCGGCGGTGGTCGCCACCACCGGCTTGCCCGCCGCCCAAGCTTCCAGGACCACGATACCAAACGGTTCGTTGCGGCTGGGCACCACCGCGATGTCGCAGGCGCGCATCAGATCGATATACTGCCAGCGTGGCATGTGGCCGAGAAAAATGACTTCCCTGGCGATGCCCAAGTCGTGAACCTGACACATCACCGCCTCCTTTTCCGGTCCCTCTCCGGAAATGATGAACCGGGCTTCCGGATAGGAAGCCAGCACCAGTGGTACGGCTTGAACCAGCAGATCCATCCCCTTCTGCGCCGTCATCCGGCCCGGCGAAAAGAGGGTCGGCGCCAAGGGCGCGATCCCGTAATGGCGCTTGACCTCGGCCGGATCGATAAAGCCGTCGAAGTCTCGATAATTGACGCCGTTGGGAACGACGTGGATTTTCTCGTTCGGTACCTGATAGATGCGACGCAACTCATCGGCGAGGAAGTGACTGACCGCGATCACGACGTTGGCGTTATGGCAGCCGGCGGCTTCGGCATCCCGGACCCAGCGCGCGAACCCCTCGTAGAAAACGTTGCCGTCGCGACCGTACTCGGTGGAATGCATGGTCAGCACGCCGGGCGTGCCATAGCCATCCATCGCATACTTCATGGCGTTGGCGGCCAACCAGTCGTGGGCATGGACCAGTTCGAACTTGCCGATCAGGGACGTCACCTCATGGAAGCGATGGGCCATCGCTTTGCACATGTAGTCCATGCACTCGACAAAGTTTTCGTTCAAGCCGTGATCGACCCGATGGTAGTGAACTTCGTCGATGCAGTCGTAGTAATTCTGATCGGGCTGGCGCCGGGTGATGACATGGAGATCATGCCCCCGCCGTTGCAAGCCGGCGGCGAGTTCCGTGACGTGTACTCCCAGTCCTCCGGACGAGATGGAATGCAGGGATTCCGAAGAAAACATGGCGATACGCATGTGCTGCCTCCCGTGGGCGCCTCGTGGCCGCCGGTTGTTTTAATGAATTCGGGGAAACATGTATCGACATCAAGTGTATCACTCTGTTGCAAAGCAGCAATCCCTTTCGGTGAAAAATAATGGTCCGAGTGTGGGTAAATTGGCGAAAGTTTGCGCAATTCAACCCAAAACCTGATGAGACAAGAGCTTGGCGATGACGAAACGCCCGGGAGGGTAAAGTTATCCACAGAATCTGTGGATAACGGGGATAAACGCGCGATGTACCTTTTGCAGATCCGGCCGAGGGCAGCCACAAGAGCTGCCCCTACCCCGATCCTCCTTGGTCTGACCGCCGATGTCGAGGCACTCCGGCTGAGGGCGTGACGCGCCGCGCGAATCAGGCGGCCAATAACTGCCGCAACACGTAGGGCAGGATGCCGCCGTGCCGGTAGTAGGCCACCTCGACCGGGGTATCGATGCGGCAGAGCACCGAGATCTCGCGGACGCCGCCATTGGCGGTGTGAATCACCAGTGTCAGCGTTTGTTGCGGTTGCAGTTCGCCCTCGACGCCGAGGACATCGAAGGTCTCATCTCCGCGCAGGCCGAGCGACTGGGCGCTGTCTCCTGGTTGAAACTGCAAGGGCAATACCCCCATGCCGACCAGATTGGCGCGGTGGATGCGTTCGTAGCTGCGCGCGACCACCGCCCGCACTCCCAGCAACTGCGTGCCCTTGGCCGCCCA
>JRYF01011185.1_pt1 | contig 11728 bp, 5 predicted proteins | sample 235331 | NCBI WGS metagenome assembly JRYF01 (sample SAMN03074217, study PRJNA261475) | activated sludge metagenome | biome: Wastewater Treatment Plant; feature: Wastewater; material: Activated sludge; isolation source: activated biomass of a wastewater treatment plant treating hydrocarbon... ... | reverse complement strand
AGGACACGCTGCAATTGCCCGCCGAGTTTCTCGTTGACGCGCCGTGTCGCGCCCGACAGCGGCTCGGCGGGCAATTGCAGCGTGTCCTCGACTTGCGCCTGTTCGCCGGTGCGAGTCGCACCGGACACTACCTGCGTCCCAACAGTCCGGACGGTTCGGCGCCCGCCTACCCCGGTGCGATCGTGCTCGGTCTCGGACCGATCGGTGAGCTCACGCCCGGCGTGCTTGCCGAGACCGTCACGCGCGGTGTGCTGCGATATGCCTTCGAACACCTGCATCGAGACGCCTACGCACCGCGCGGCGACCTGCCGGTTGAGTTGCGACTGTCGAGCCTGCTGTTGGGCACGCAGCTCAACGCGATTTCGGTCGGCGACAGCCTTGCCGGCCTGCTGCGTGGCCTTTGGCGGGCAGCGCAGATTGGTGCGCGCATGTTCGGCACGCGCCGGCCGGTATTGATCCGCGAAATCGAGATCATCGAAATCGACGAGACCAAGGCTCTCGACGCGGCCTACGAGCTCGACCGCATGCTTTCGCGCGGCGAATGGCCGCAACGCTTCCATTGGAGCGCCAGAGTGCTCGAACCGCGCGAAGGCCGCACGCATGGCTACCGCCGCGGCAGCGGTGGCTCGACCTGGCAGCGCCTGATGGTGCAGCAAGACGAGTTCGGCGGCATGAACTACTCGCTGATCGGCTCGCAGGCGCGCGTCGAGGCGAGCAAGGTGCAGACCGACGTCTCGAGCCTGCGCGGCTTCATTGACCGTGTCAGCGATGATCGCGCTGCGCCCGGTGATGCGTTCGCCAGCGCACTTGATCCCGCGCTCGGCGGCGTGCTCTACCAGCTGTTACTGCCGCACACGCTTAAGGGCCGCATGTCCAATCTCGACAACACCGTTTTGGTGGTCGACGACCAGACTGCGGCCTACCCCTGGGAGCTGATCAGCCCGCCCAGTGAGAACGTGGCCGATGGCGAAACGCCGCGACCGATTGCCGTCGACGCGGGCTTCGTGCGCCAACGCCTGACCGACGAGTATCGCCAGCTCCCGCGCGTGCACACCGGCCACCACGCGCTGATCGTAGGCGCGCCGTCGAACGCCGGCTGGACCGACGAAGCCGGTCTGCCCTTCGCGTTCAGCGACTTGCCCGGTGCGCGCGAGGAAGCGCGGCTCGTTCAGGATCTGCTCGAGCACGACGTGCGGCGCGAATGGGAAGTAGAGGCGCTGATCGGCCCGCCGCCCTCGCGCGGCGCGGCGAATGGCCAAGCCGGCTTTGAGCAGGTTTTGGTCGCTCTGTTGCGGAAACCCCGACGCGTCCTGCACCTATCGGGACACGGCGTGGTCGACCAGTGGATTCGTCGCATTGGCAATGGCCCCGACTCGCGCGCGATCCGCAAGAGTGGGATGGTGCTCTCGAACCAACAACTGCTCGGTGCCGTCGACATCGAGCAGATGAGCACCACGCCGGAGTTCGTGTTCATCAACTGCTGCTACTCGGGCCGCGAGGGCGACGTCTGGGCAAGTGCCGGCCGCGGCGGCGCGCGCGGCACCCAGCGCTCGCTCGCGGCGCTCGCCTCAAGCCTGGCGCTGAAGTTCATCGACATGGGCGCGCGCGCGGTGATTGCGACTGGCTGGCAAGTGGATGACACCGCGGCGCTCGACTTCGCGCGCGAGCTTTACCGCGGCCTACTTCAAGGTGTGGAGTTTGGTGAGGCCGTGCGCAGCGCGCGCGAGGCTGTGTACGGCCTGCATGGCGCGCACTGCAACACCTGGGGTGCCTATCAGTGCTACGGCGATCCGTCCTATCGCCTCGGAGAGATTGGCGATGGCCTGCAGGGCCGGGGCCGCGACGATCCCTGGGTGGTTGGTGCAGCCGGCTCGATGAGCGCCGACGAACTCGCGGCGCAGGTCGGCCAGTTGCGCGCGTCGGCTGGCGGCGAAGACGCGCGCGAGGTTGCACGCAGGCTCGGGGAACTGACCCGAAAGCTCGAGGCCGACGACCGCCGTCGCGGCTGGCTACGCCACTCGCACGTGCGCGCCCAGCTCGGTCTGCTGTACCGTGAAATCGGCGATCACCGCGAAGCCGCGTGGCTGCTGCAGCTCGCGGCGCGTTCTGCGGATTCGAAGCTGCCCGTCAGCGGCATCGAGGCCCTGATCGGCTCGCTGGAGCGCGTGAGTGGCGAGGCGAAGGACGTGGGCCGGGCGCGCAGCGCCGGCACGGAGCTGATGGACCGACTCGATGAGCTGGCCAGCGATGCCTCAAGCCGATGGCCGCTCGAGGAGACCGAAGGCCGCGATGAGCCGACGGGCGCGACGCAGCGGCTTGCGCTGCGCGGTGGCATGTACACGCGCAGTGCCATGGATGGGCTACGCGACGCGCGAGTGGAGCCCGTGGCTGGGCTGAGCGACGCCCTAGTGGAGCAGGCCATCGCGGATCTTAAGGAAGCGCACAAGGCCTATAGCGACGCCTGTGAGCGCAAGTGGAAGGAAGGCGACAGTGCCGCGCGCCGCGCCCACTGCCTCGCCGGTGGCATGCTCGCGATCACGCTGCGCGCGCTACTGAGGCAAGCCAAAGGCAGATCCCGCGACTTGCCGGTCGACATCGCCCCAGCGGTGGCACAGGCGCTGACGGATGACGAGCTCACGCAGCGCGCCCGGCTCACGCTGCGGCTTGGCGAGGACATGATCGTCGAACTGGGCCGAGGCAACTGCCAGACCTTTGAACAGGCTGCGACCGACATCGATCTGCGTACGGCCTGCTGCCTGTTTTCGTACATTCACCAGTTCGAGACGCCGCAGGAGTTGGGCCTGAAGGTCGAGCAGATCCGTAGCGCAATCAGCGGCATGCTCGCGCTGTGGCCGTCGCCGCTCCAGGTGGAGGATGTGCGGTTTAGGTTCGAACTGATCCTCGACGTGATGAGCCGCGTTGTTGAGGTCACCGAGGCGAGCGCCGGCAAGAACGGCGACGGGGGCGGGGGCTCGCCGGCAGGGACGATGGCACTACCGCAACTGGTAATCGCGCTCGTGAAAGAGGCGCTGGTGCTGTTAGGCGGATCGGCGCGCGAGGTCGGCTGAGGCAATGTATCGACAACTGATATGCCAGGTGAGACCACGAAGCACTTCGGTGCATTGGAGGACTTGATGACCTACGGCCTTGCGAGTTGCCTTTCCGACCGGCAAGCCTTGCATCTGCCATTGACGAAATAGTTGCGAGAAAACCGCTGCTTCACTATTTAGGAGATGAAATGGAAGTATCAAGATCTTTCTTTCTCGCTTTCGCGCTTCTGGCCTCGGGTTCGATGAGCACATTGGCTCAGACTCAGACCACTGCTCCCGTGCCGAAGAGCCCATCTACTCCTCAGCCCCAGCCAGTGGGTCCGCCCACCCCTCCAACCGGTCCCTTTCCTTGGAAGACTCCAGACCGGGACCGAAAATTCTTCACTGATAAGGAAGCAGTAAAGAATGTGATGGACAAATCGAATAAGCCCAGTTTAGTCCTGGAAGACTATCAACTTACCACGAAAAGGTCTTTTGAGTTGCTTGCGAAACAGCGTTCGACCGGGAATATTGATGAAGCAACATTTCAGAGGGAGGCGGCAGATTATGAGAAAGCGATGCGTATATATAGAGATCTGAGCAAATCAAAATGACAGAACTATTACCTCATATTTGGATTGGCTTTAGTTCTCTGTTATTGCCTGCTCTCGTAGTTGTTATAGTCGTAGGCGCTCTGTCCGCAGTGTTACTTCGCCTTATGTTGCCGACGCCTTCACGTGAAGGCGCTACTTTGGTAGTCGGTTTGTCATTTTGTGGATACATTATCGGCGCAATAGCAGGAAATAGCGAATCCGCAATGTCGCAGGCCATTATTACCGGGTTCATCGGGATTCTGTCCGGACTTGTTGCTTATGTGCATGTAAAGGAAACCACAAAAGCGAGCGGGCTGCGTACGCAGGCATCAGTAGCGTTGGTGGCTATGCTTATAGCACTATTAATGGGTCTAATTGTTGGAGGCGCTTACAAGCGACGATTTGAGTCGTACCGTGTAGCGATTGAAAACTATAAAATATACTACAAGGAGTTCGCTATACCTCTTTGTTTGGCAGAGCGGAAACACGTACTTGAAGGAAATGCGGAACCGAGCATTTCGTCGGCGTGCCAAAGTGTAGAACTGGGCCTCAAGCCGCGGTAGCAGCGGAGTACACTGTTTCTCGTTGACGGTTCGATGTTCAGAAGCTGCCGCTCGCGAACGAGCCATCCCGACCCTACCGGGCATCGGCGTGGGGGGATGGAGCGCCAAGATCAAGGCGCCTCAGGTCGGCATTGGCGCCAATGTTGTCTGCGCGCGGGTGGCTAAAACTCGTGTGCGCCCTGGGCCGGCCGTGACGGCTATCCGGCGATGATCGCGTCCGCCACGCAGCCACGAGCCGGGGGTACCTGAAACGTCTCCCTTGTTGGGATGATGCGGTGCGCTTCGTCGCGAGGTATGCTTCCGCGCAAGAGCGTTGCCGTGGTTTTCGGTGCAGTCGATATGCGCCTAGGCAGGAGGTCGGATGGCCCGTTCTCTATATCGAGGTGCCTTCTTCGCCGCATGTTTTGCCCTTGCTGGAAGTCTTCCGGCGACGGCGCAGGTGCCGCCACACGCGCCTGGAACGATCTGCTTTACGCCGAGCTTCTGGTGTTGGGCGACCCCACCCGGCCCTCCCGGTGCGACCTGCTTCTGCCCGTCGCAGCGAGGACCGGTGCAGGGCGTCCTCGGCTAGCGAGAGGCACGGGTTCCTGCCCCCGCCGCGGTGCAGACCGCGGTCGGTGGGTTCTGACTTGGGTGGGAGCGGCGCATGGCTACCGGCACTTTGCAGAATCTGATCGAAGACGCGTACCTCGTTCTCGATTACGCAGCGCGGGCTGGTCGGCTGTCGGACGACACATTGCCCAAGGCCCTTCAGGAGGCCGACCGCGAGTCCGCCGGAGGCAACCAGGTCGCAGGCATGCTCGCGCTCAGCAAGGCAATGAGTGCCGCAGTTGGAGCGATCGCGCCGATTACGCTCATCGACCTAAGGGCAGGCCGCAGTCCTTTTGACAAGCAGCACACGTCCGCAAAGCTGCTGCAATATTGCCTATGTATATTCACGGTCGTCTTGGCCGCGCTGATCGGATACTACTCGTTTTCGGTGCAAGGCAAGGAGAATGCGCTGCGAGAGTATCAGGACGTACGAAATCAAAAGATCGCGGACAAGATAAATGAGCTTTACATGCTGGCCCAACATGACGAAGTGCGGACCAAGAAGGACCCGAGGTATCAGTCATATCTCAAGAATCTCAACGAGATTCAGACGCTTGACGCACGCGATCAGACCGCGGTGAGTTTGATCGTCGAGCAATCTCAGTTATCGATCAGTTGGCCATTTCGCGGCGAGATCAATGACATCATCGCACGAATTTCTGCTGCATTCGGTGTGACTCCAAGAAAGGATTTCCAGCTGCCGCAGCAGACATCTGCATTCCCGTCATCCCCTTACGAAGACCGATGCTCGAATGGGCCGCGAGTGCAGAAGCCGCTTCCGGCTAAGCCTGCACCAGCGGTTTTCGACACTTGGCGAGACGTCGTTACTCGCGAAGAGCTGAATCAATTTTGTTTCAAGGAGATGATGGGAATAAAGTATCAGACCTCGGTCGAGCAGACGTCGCTGTATCACTCTGCGAGAATCAGAGATCATGTGTCGTTGCTGAACATATGGATCCTGCCTTTTCTATCCGGCCTGTTGGGTGCGACAGTATTTCTTCTTCGCGACTCCATCAGTCCATTGACCGCAAGTTTCGGCTTGCCTCGCGTAATTGCGAGATTGTCCCTCGGTGGCGTCGCAGGAATCATAATCGGTTGGTTCTGGGTACCTTCCGGCACCGTTGGCGCCGAATTCGGCAAAGGCTCGTCGGTACCGATGGCGCTGGCCTTCATCACCGGCTTCAGCATCGACATCCTGTTCTCGGCACTGGATCGACTAAAGGGGGCCCTCGCGGCCCCGCCGCAGTCAGTTGGGCAAGTCCAACAACAGAAATAGGGTGGTGGGCCGAATGTACTCTCGGCCTGAAACCACGATCTGCACGCGCGTGCTCAGACTGGGTGGGGGGTGACGTGCAGTCAGGTGGATTCGCTTGCGGCGCGATCGAGCGCGTGAGGCGTTACGCCCTGGGCGGCCGGAAAGCCGCCGCTCGCGAGCGGTGGCTAGTGGCCGGGTCCGTCAGTTCGTGGCCGTGCCAGGAAGCTGACCACGGAGTTGGCGCCCTCGACGGGCAAGGTCAGGTTCCCGCGATCTGGACGTAGACCCGGACCCGGCCATCAACGGTCGCTGGTGAGGGGCAGCTGTCGGGCGTCTCGTTAGGTGAGAGTCGCACAGACCGTGACGACGCCCTTCACGAGTGCGGTAACCTTGCCGTCACGGGAAAGCTAGGCAGTTCGAGCGTGCATCCGGACGAGCCGTCGAACACTAGGGGCGATCGGCGAGTCGATGATTCACACTGAAGTTTCGTCCCGCTGCGCTTGGCTGTTGCGCTTCCGGCCGTGATCGGACAAGCCAAGGACGATGGAGGACGATCAAACATGGCCCCCAGCGGCTCCAAGCCTCGGCACGGGATCTTCATCTCATACGCTCGTCTGGACGGCGAGGCTTTCGCCAACGCACTCCGCGAACGACTCGAGTCTCCTCCCCATGGCCTGACCGTCTGGCAGGACCGTCAGCGCGAGGAAGGTGGGCGCGATTGGTGGTTGCAGATCACGCAGGCCCTGGACAGCGTCGAGTTCATGGTGCTGGTCATGACCCCGGCAGCATGCACGTCCCCGACGGTGAAGAGGGAGTGGCGCTATGCACGGCAGCATGGCGTATGCGTCTATCCGGTCGTCGCCTCCAAGGACATCGACATTGCATCGCTTCCAAAGTGGATGCAGTCGATCCACTGGTACGACCTGGAGCATCAGGAACAAAAGTTCTTCAATGACCTGAAGACACGATGCCAGGTTCAGCGCGTCCCCAACATGGGCGGGACGCCTGGCGAAGGCACCGTGTATCGAAAGGGGCGGATCGCCGAGCTCAAGAAGAGTCTGCTCCGAGGCAACGGCGATCCGGCTCGTTCGACGACGGCACTGGTGGGTCCTGGTGGCTACGGCAAGACGACGATCGCGCAGTTGCTCTGCGAAGACGACGACATCCAGAGTGCCTTCGACGACGGCGTGTTGTGGGTGACCCTGGGAAAAGAAGCGACAACCGCCAGGCTGGTCAGCCTGATCAGCGATCTTGTCGAAACGGTGACTGCAGAGCGTCCGAGCTTCGAGGGGATGGACGCAGCATCGACCCGGCTGCGGGAGGTGCTTGCCGACCGAGATGTGCTCTTGGTCCTTGACGACGTCTGGCAGGCCAGCGGCCTTCAGGCGCTCCTGATGGCATCGCCTTCATGTGCGAGGCTGATCACGACACACCGCTTGAGGCTGTTGCCAGCCGATACGGCAGAGGTCAAGGTCGGCGCAATGAATCCATCGGAGAGCGTCGAACTTCTTGCCAAGGTCATCGGCACGGGCAACCATGACGAGCTGGAACAGGTGGCGGAGCGTCTCGGGTACTGGCCCTTGCTTCTCGGATTCGCAGGCGCATGGTTGCGGACGCGAATCATGGAGGGCGGCCAGCCGCTAGCCTTGGCGGTTCGCGCGCTTGACACGGCACTGAGCAAGCGCGGGTTCGCAGCATTCGACCCGGACGACGATGACGCCGCCGGTCAGGCCGTCGCGAAGACGCTCGATCTGGCGCTCACCGGTCTGTCGACCGACCTTCAAGCGCTGCTCAGCCAACTCGTGGTCTTTGCCGAGGAGACGCGCGTACCGCTGCACGTGGTCGAACGGCTGTGGTCGCACACCCACGGGCTCGATGCATTCGAAGTCGAAGAGGCCTGTCGGCGTCTCAATGACCAGTCGATGATCGCCGGCGTGGAGCTCGGTGATCGCTTTGTGCACCTGCACTCCACCATCCTTCTGTCGCTTAGAGGCAGGTTGGGCGCCGACGAGTCCCGCCAACAGCACGAACAGCTGCTTCGTGCCTATGCGGCCCAGGACACACCGTGGCATGAGGTCCCGGAGGACGGCTACTACGCGCAGCATCTCGCTGCGCACCTCGTGGGTGCCGGCCGTTGCGACGAACTTCGCACGCTGTTGCTCAGCTTGGATTGGATCGAGCGGCGCCTTGGCGCCCGCAAGGACGCGACCGGAGCAACGGGCCGCCTCGACATGTACGGTCTGCTCGAAGACTACGATCGACTAGGCGGCTTGCCCGAGTTGAAGTTGATCCGACAAGCACTCTGGGCTTCAGCGCATTCCGTCTATGCAGACCCCGGTCAGCTCGTGCTGCAGATCTACGGCAGGCTCGGTGCATCCGACGATCCCGCGCTCCAGGGACTTTGCCAAGATTGCCTCGGGCGGAGATCAGCGCGCGACCTGCTTCCTCTTCGTCCCCACCTGACCGCGCCCGGCCCGCTGCTGTGCACGCTCACCGGGCATCGCTGGATGGTCGACGGCGTAAAGCTCGTGCACGAGGGGCGGCAGGCCCTGTCATGGTCAAGCGACGGGTCATTGTTCATCTGGGATCTAGCCCGCGGCGAGTCGGTGGGCGAACTGCGTTTCGATGGCGGGCCGGTAGCGAAGGTGGTGACCTCTTCCGATTCGCGTATCGGACTGTCGTGGTACGGGAACGTGATGGCACCTGGCAAGAGTGTTGTCGTGTCCTGGGATCTGCTCGAAGGGCGCCTTCTGCGTGTTCTCGAGGGACATACTGCGCCCATCGTCAATGCGGAATTGCTGGCCGATGGCCGGCGTGCCATCTCATGGTCGCACGACGAAACGCTGCGCCTTTGGGACGTCGTCGGCGGCCAAACGCTTCGGATTTTCGAAGGGCACGGGTCACCAGTCGACGGAGCCATCGTCATGCCAGGGCCGGGCCATGTGCTCTCATGGGCACGGAACGGAAGTCTTGTGCTTTGGGACCTCGAGCACGAGCAGCCCGCCCACGTCCTGCAGGGCGTCGGGAGTGAAACGGTCGGCGCGCTGCTGCTGGGCGAGACATCGCAGGCGATCTCCTGGTCCGCGCGTGGTGAACTGATTCGTTGGGACCTCGGCAATGGTCGAGACGTGCTCCGTCACCGGGTCGAAGGGGATCTTGTCCGCGGTGTCGTAGTCCTTCGCGATGGGCAACGCGTGCTGACCTGGTCCGCAGACGGATCGATCAGGGTGTACGGCCCCAATGCCGCGCTGCCGATCTCGCAACTCGACGGCGGCGGACAGATCCGCGAGCTGCTCGTGGCTGACGACAAGCGCCTTGCTGCATCGATAACGATCGAAGGTCAGGTGGTGCTTTGGGATCTCGAGCAGCTTCGGCCCCTGCATCGCTTCGAGCAACGCGTCGGCGACTGCGGTGGCGGCATGTGTGCCGCAGCATCCTCCGGCCCAATCCTGCTGTGGCCCTTCGGGAACGACGCGTTGGTCTATGACCGCACCAAGGACCAGCCCGTGGTCGTTCTCCGCGATCATTCCGATGCGGTTCGTGGGGCGATGTGGCTGGACGGTGGGACGAGGGCGATCACCTGGTCGTTCGACGGGACCTTGCGTCAGTGGGACGCGATCCGCGGCGATGTCCTGGGGGTCTACACAGGTCACGGCGGGACCGTGTGCGGAGCATTGGTGACGTCCGGACGGTCCCAAGTGCTTTCGTGGTCCGCCGACGCGACCCTGAAGTTGTGGGATCTCGACCAGTCGGAGACCCTTGTCCACGCGGACAGCCATCTCGCGGGCGTGCTGACCTTGGAAGTTCTTCCAGACGACCGCCATGCCGTGACGTCCGCCGAAGACGGATCGTTGAAGCTCTGGGACACCGAGACCGGCCGTCTTGTCAGAAATTACCAGGGGCACGGCAAAAGGATCCTGGGAGCCGAGGTCGTCGCCGGGAACCCAGCTCGGCTGCTGTCGGTGGGGCTGGACGGGTCACTCAAGGTGTGGTCCGTGGACGACGAGGGGCCGGTACTCGACCTGCCGGGCAATGCTGACTCGCCTGCACCGATATGTCTGCTCAGAGACCAGGCGCGCGCGATCGTCGGCCGCACGGACGGTTCGCTGGAGTTGTGGGATCTTGGTCATGGCGCACTCATCAAGGCATTCCGCAGTCATGGAGCTCGCGTGGAGCAGATCCAGACCGATGGCGAAGAAGCCTTGGCCGTGACCACCTCGGCCGACGGTACTGTCAAGGTCTGGGACACGGCGCGCGGCGTCGTGTGCCACGAGCTTCAGCCCAACCAGGGATCACGGCCCGGCTTGATGGTGGCGCAGACCGCGCCCTTGGCCCTGACCTGGGCAGGCGAGTTTGACGACGAACCGCAGGACACCGCGATCAAAGTCTGGAGTACCGATTCGGGCACGCTGATGACGGCGCTGATCGGGCATTCGTCGCGAGTGAATGGGTTAGCCCTCTTGGACGATGATCGAACAACCCTTTCATGGGGATCCGATGGCAGTCTCCGCCTTTGGAACACCTCGTCGGGCCAGCCGCTGTATTCCGTAATCGCAGCGCCTGCGGGTGCCTACCTTAAAGTGGCGCTGAGTCCGGACCGCACGATAGCCGTGAGTTGGGCGGGAGACTTGGTTCGCGTTTGGGATGTGCACCATGGAACGCTGCTTCACGACCTTTCGGGCATCGCAAGGCCGTTCTCGGACCTGAACTTCCATGCCGATCAGTGTTTGGCTCTGACCTGGTCCAGCAACCGACTCCAGCTGCCTGTCAACGGCGACATCGGCGTCTGGGACTTCCAGCAGGGTCGTTGCCTGCGGACGCTTCGCGGGCATCGGGCGCCGGTCATGGCGGTCCGTGTTCAGTCGGGCGGGTCACGAGCCCTGTCATGGTCCCGCGACAGGACGCTTCGACTGTGGGACTTGCGGGATGGTCGATGCCTCGAGGTCGTCGAGTTCGACTACCCACCTTTGCCCTTCACCACGATCGAACTGGCGCTTGGCGAACAGCGTGCCGTCATTGGCGACATGCGAGGGAACGTCCATTCCATCCGGCTCGGGCCATGCGCCCAGAGCTGACCTGCGCGCACGCGGTGCGTTGTGCCGTCCGATGTGAGTTCGTCGAGCAGGCCGTCGACCCGGTCGCGGGGAAGCGATCCTCCTCGGTCGCTACGCCCAGGAGGGCGTGGCCGTGGGGTAAACGCCTGCCGGGCGTATCGTCCTGCGGACTGGCAAGAACGTCGGCTGCCTCCTGCACCCTCAAAGGCGTGCATGGTACGGCCAAAGCAGATCGCTCAGCCGCTCTGCTGCCCTACCTTCGGGTGTTTCGCTTTGGTCTGACCGGCGGCTTCGGGGCGACGAATTGGAGGCCTTGGATGTCGCCAGTGGGTCGGTACCGCATGTACGTGCGGTTGCGAAGCGGTCATCGGAGAGGTGAACCTTGCCACGAACGGGGGTGGCTGCACTACTTCGCGTAGCGGTCATTTGGGCGCGCGCCGATCGTCGGAGGCAATGACTGCTTCGTCTCGGTCAGCGTGAGTACGCGCGCCGGCCGCCAACGTCAGCAACCGCTGCTGAACAGCCGTTCCCCAAGCGCTTGCCCAGCATCGAAACCCCTCTCTCTCAGCCGCCGTTTCCCCGAGACACCGACCGGACCGCCCCTGACCATGGGGCGTGCTTGTCCCCCCCCCGCCCCGCCCCG
>JRYF01001974.1_pt1 | contig 11732 bp, 18 predicted proteins | sample 235331 | NCBI WGS metagenome assembly JRYF01 (sample SAMN03074217, study PRJNA261475) | activated sludge metagenome | biome: Wastewater Treatment Plant; feature: Wastewater; material: Activated sludge; isolation source: activated biomass of a wastewater treatment plant treating hydrocarbon... ... | reverse complement strand
TTAACGCCAACGGCGCCCTGGAACGCATCGTCAACTTCTTCCCCGAGGATGCCCGACCGCAACTGTTGATGGACCTGTCGTTGAACCTGCGCGCTATCGTTTCCCAACGATTGATCCGCTCCCTAGAGGGTGGACTGGTGCCGGCGGTGGAAGTGCTGCTGAATACACCCTACATCGCCGACCTGATCCAGAAGGGCAAGATTGACTACGTCAAGGACGCCATGGAGCAATCTACCGAATCGGGCACCCAGACCTTCGACCAATCCTTGTTCAAGCTGTACAAGGACGGCAAGATTTCCCGGGAAGAGGCGATCAAGAACGCCGATTCCAAGAACAACGTGGGTCTGCAAATCCGGCTGGCCGAAGGCACGGGCGGCGGCAAGTCGTCCAACCTAAACGACTTGGCCATTCACGACGAGGAAGAAAACCGGGGGCGGCCGTTTTGATCCTCGGGCCGGTCGCGCTGTCCCGCCGCATGGCGGACATCGCGCCATTTTACGTCATGGCGTTACTGGCCCGCGCCCGGGAACTGGAAGCCGCCGGCCGTTCGATCATTCACCTGGAAATCGGCGAACCGGATTTTCCGACCGCCGCGCCGATCCTTGCCGCCGGTCAGCGGGCGCTGGCGGAAGGCCGCAAACCCGGCACACCGCCGCCTTACATCTGGAAGCCCATGTCGCACCGCTGCTCTCCCCTCTCCTACAAGAGGGAGGAAGGATTCCATCGTTCTACCAATGCTGGCGAATCCTCTCCACCCGTTTCCGATTTACTCCAAAGTCATAGTAACCGGTCCGCGACGCCGAACGCACCTGAATCACGCCGGGCGGACTGAAATAGAACTCCACGTCATCCACGAAACCGAACACCGCCGAACGGAATTCCGCATGGAGGTAGTCGTCGTCGGCCCGCTGGACTTGAACCCGCTCCATGCCGCGCAAAACCTCCAGCAGCCGCGCCCGCGCCTGGGCGGAATCGCCCTCATAGCGCAGCGGTTCGACGCGCCGGTCGGCGTCGGTCGCCTGCGACGACACGCAATTCGGCGAGTCGGGACACGGCGCCAGCCGGCCCTCGGTCACGCCCAGATTCAGGGGTGGTCGCCCGCCCGAACAGCCCACGCCACTCAGCAAGGCGATGATGACCAGCCCGCTGAGAATCGATTTGTTTCCCATGTCTTCGCTCCATACAGCCATTGGTGAAACCGGTACAATTCACTATGATTGCTAAAAATCAGCATTCACTTTGCGGAGAACCCGCTGGCGGTTCATAATCAAGCCAGCATTATCAGCCAGCCGGTTCCCGCGAACTTGTCATCCACGGATCTGCAACCTCCGAAACTCCTCATGTCGGCACGCATAGCGACGGTCAAACGCGACACCCTGGAAACCCGGATTCAGGCGCGCGTCGATCTGGACGGCGCGGGCAATGCCCGACTGGCCAGCGGCCTGCCCTTTCTCGATCACATGCTCGATCAGATCGCCCGCCACGGGCTGATCGATCTGGACGTTGAGGCGCAAGGCGACCTGCACATCGACGCCCACCATACCGTCGAGGACATCGGCATCACCCTGGGACAGGCGTTCAAACAAGCGCTGGGCGACAAGCATGGCATCCGTCGCTACGGCCATGCCTACGTCCCGCTGGACGAAGCGCTGTCGCGGGTCGTGCTCGACTGCTCCGGACGGCCCGGCCTGGAATATCACGTCGAATTTCCCCGCGCCCGGATCGGCGATTTCGATGTGGACCTGTTCCGCGAATTCTTTCAGGGTTTCGTCAACCACGCCCTGGTGACCCTGCACGTGGACAATCTTCGGGGCCGCAACGCCCACCATATCGCCGAGACCGTGTTCAAGGCGTTCGGCCGCGCCTTGCGCCAGGCGGTCGAACTCGATCCGCGTGTGATCGGCGTACCTTCGACCAAGGGCAGCCTGTAAATCATCTCCAGCATTCCGTATTTCCGCGAGTTTTCCCGCATGACCCGCATCGCGATTATCGACTATGGCATGGGCAATCTGCGCTCCGTCGCCAAGGCGCTCGAACACGTCGCTCCCGAAGCCCAGGTACGGGTCACCCACGACCGTCGCGAGATCCTGCGCGCCGACCGGGTGGTGTTTCCCGGCCAGGGCTCGATCCGCGATTGCATGAGCGAACTGGCTCGCTGGGATTTGGTGGAGGTGGTCCGGGAAGCGGCGCTCGGCAAGCCTTTTCTGGGCTTGTGTCTGGGACCGCAGGCGCTGCTGGAATTCAGCGAGGAAAACGGCGGCGTCGCCTGTCTGAACGTCCTGCCAGGGCGGGTGATCTGGTTCGGTGACCTGCGCGACCCCGTCACCGGCGAGCGGCTCAAGGTGCCGCACATGGGCTGGAACCAGGTCCACCAGACCGGCGATCATCCGCTGTGGCGCGGCATTCCCCAGGACAGCCGGTTTTATTTCGTGCATAGCTACTATCCCCAACCCGCGGACGAGGCGCTGGTGGCAGGTCGCACTGATTATGGGTTCACCTTCGCCTCGGCCCTCGCGCGGAACAACCTCTTCGCCGTACAGTTCCACCCGGAAAAGAGCGCTCAGGCGGGACTGCGGTTGCTTGCCAACTTCGTGGACTGGAATCCCTCGTGATCGATGGCCGGAGTAGAAACACGCCATGTTGCTCATCCCCGCGATTGACTTGAAAGACGGCCAGTGCGTGCGCCTGCGTCAGGGACGCATGGAAGACTCGACGATCTTCTCGGACGATCCGGTGGCGATGGCCGGACGTTGGGTGGAAGCCGGCGCCCGCCGCCTGCATCTGGTGGATCTGAACGGAGCCTTCGCCGGTCAACCGGTCAACGCCCAAGTGATCCGTCGCATCGCCCAGACGTTTCCCGATCTGCCGATCCAGGTCGGCGGCGGTATCCGCGATGAGGAAACCGTGGATGCTTATCTGGATGCAGGCGTCCAGTTCGTCATCATCGGTACCAAGGCCGTCCAGGACCCGCATTTCATCAGCGATCTGTGCCTGGAATATCCCGGCCACGTGATCGTGGGACTGGATGCCAGGGACGGGCGGGTCGCCATTAACGGCTGGTCCAAGCTGACCAAACATCAGGTGGTCGATCTGGCGCGGATTTTCGAACGGGACGGCGTCGAGGCCATCATCTACACCGACATCGGCCGCGACGGCATGATGCAGGGTGTCAACATCGAAGCCACGGTCCGACTGGCGCAGGCGATCTCGATCCCGGTCATCGCCTCCGGTGGGGTCAGCACTCTGGACGACGTGCGGGCGTTATGCGCCGCGGGGGTCGAGGGCATCATGGGCGCGATCATAGGCCGGGCACTGTACGAGGGCAGCATCGATTTTGCCGTCGCCCAGCAACTGGCCGACGCCGCGGAGAACGGCTGATGGGACTGGCGAAACGCATCATTCCCTGCCTGGACGTGGATCGCGGCCGGGTGGTCAAGGGCGTCAAGTTCGTGGAGATCCGCGATGCTGGCGATCCGGTGGAAATCGCCCGCCGCTACGACGAACAGGGTGCGGATGAGATTACTTTTCTCGACATCACCGCCAGTTCCGACGACCGCGAAACGATGGTGCATGTCGTCGAACAAGTCGCCAGCGAAGTCTTCATCCCGTTGACCGTGGGCGGGGGCATCCGCGCCTTGAGCGACGTGCGGCGGATGCTGAACGCCGGCGCCGACAAGNNCATGGACCGCGACGGCACCAAACGTGGCTTCGATCTGGAACTGACCCGCGCCATCAGCGAAGCGGTCAACATTCCGATCATCGCCTCGGGCGGGGTCGGCACGCTCGATCACCTGGTGGACGGCATCCTGCTGGGCAAGGCCGACGCGGTATTGGCCGCCAGCATCTTCCACTTTGCCGAATACACCATCGAACAGGCCAAGCGCCACATGCGGGCGCATGGAATTGAAGTGAGACTGTAATTAATGATGCAACTCGAAGAAATTCAGGTCGCCATTGAATCTCTTCCCCCTGAGAAATACGCTCGGTTAAGACGGTGGTGGTTGGAAAAAGATTGGGAACAATGGGACAGACAAATTGAAGCCGATTCCGCTGCCGGAAAATTAGATTTTTTTATCAAAGAAGCACTTGCCGAAAAAGTGTGGGGAAATTTACGAGATCTCTGAATGCATAAAACCACGCCTCGTTTCTGAAAACACTTTCAGGCTCTTCCAGAACCGGTTCAAGGCATTGCCAAAAAAAATTTTGAATTACTCCAATTAGACCCCTTTCATCCATCACTGCATTTCAAAAAAGTAGGTAAATTTTGGTCGGTTCGGGTCGGAAGCAGCCATAGAGCACTAGCCGTTGAAGATGGCGATGATCGTGTTTGGGTTTGGATTGGCTCCCACGATGAATACGAACGTATCATCAAAGAACATGGGTAATTTTGACACCCTCCTTTTACATGAAGGTTAGGCTGATGACCGACGACTGGCTGAACCGCATCCAATGGACGGCGGACGGTTTGATCCCCGCCATCGCCCAGGATGCCGGCAGTGGCCGGGTGCTGATGATGGCCTGGATGAACCGGGAATCATTGCAACGTACCGTGGAATGCGGCGAGGCGGTGTATTGGTCCCGCTCCCGGCAACAACTCTGGCATAAGGGCGAAACTTCCGGCCACATCCAGAAGGTGCAAAACATCCGGCTGGACTGCGATCACGACGTGCTGTTGCTGGAGATCGAACAACTCGGCGGGATCGCCTGCCACACCGGCCGGCAAAGCTGTTTTTTTCTCGAATTACGCGACGGCGAGTGGGCGACCACCGACCCGGTCCTGAAGGAACCTCACGAGATCTACGGTTCATGAGCGACGACGTTCTGCGCGAACTGGCGGCCATCCTGGAAGCGCGCAAGCAAGCCGACCCCGACAGTTCCTACGTCGCCCGTCTGTACGCCAAGGGCCTGGATGCGATTCTCAAGAAAGTCGGTGAGGAAGCCGCTGAAACCCTGCTGGCTGCCAAGAACGGCGACCCCGAACCGCTGGTGCGCGAAACCGCCGATCTCTGGTTTCATACCCTGGTGATGCTGGCCCATCAGGGACTGGGACCGGACGCGGTTCTCAACGAACTCCGCCGTCGCTTCGGCGTCTCCGGCCTGACGGAAAAAGCCGCCCGCGCCGCCGGCTAAATCGCGGGCCTCAATTTTTTGGCTGGCGAAATCAAGTCTTAACCTTCATCCTTCATCCTTCATCCTTCATCCTTCATCCTTCATCCTTCCATTGAGGTCACCGTATGAGTATCGGTATCTGGGAATTACTGCTCGTTCTCGTCATCGTCCTGATCCTGTTTGGCGGCAGCCGGTTGCGCAACCTGGGCACGGATCTGGGCAGCGCCATCCGCGGCTTTCAAAATTCCATGAAGGAAGGCGCCAAACCGGAAAACTCCGAAGAAACCGCCTCCGGCCAGAATCCGCAACCCCAAGCCCGACTCGGCGATTCCGCGACCCTGTCGGCCGATCCACTGACCAAGGAACAACAAGGAGACAAGGTCTAACTCCGGGCACGCCTGTATGTTCGAAATCGGCTTCTGGGAACTGGTCATGATCGGCGTGGTGGCGCTGATCGTGGTTGGACCCGAACGGCTGCCCGGCTTGGCACGCAAGGCTGGGTTGTGGCTGGGCAAAGCCCGACAGATGGTGGCCGAGGTCAAGGCCGACGTCGACCGGGAATTGCATTTGGAGGAACTCAAGCAGTCGTTGCGCCAGCAGACGGGCCTGAATGAAGTACAGGATCTGGCCGACCGTGTTAAATCGGCGCGGCGGGAAATCCAGGAGGAACTTGAGGATTTGGGGCCGCCGCCCGGCTGGCGACCGGGTATGCCGACCACGCCGCCGCCCTACTCCCCCTCCGCTCCAGAGTCGCCCGCGGCCAACGCGCCTTCTCAGGTCCAGTTGCAGAAATCCGCGTCGGCTCCGACCGATCCGCCGCCCTCTGCGCCGGTCTCGCCAACTCCACCCTCTCCCCCACCGTCGAATTCCGTCCCGTGACCGATACCGACCGCGAACAACCGCTCGTCAGCCACCTGATCGAATTGCGCAGTCGCCTCTTGCGCATGATCGTCGGGATTCTGATCGTGTTTCTGGCGCTGTTGCCGTTCGCCAACCCGATCTACACCGCCTTGGCCGGACCCCTGCTGAAACACCTGCCGGCCCATAGCAGCATGATCGCCATCGACGTTCTGTCGCCGTTTCTCACCCCAATCAAGCTCAGCCTGGTGCTGGCGATCTTCATCACCATGCCGTGGATTCTCTATCAGGTCTGGGCCTTCGTGGCGCCGGGGCTTTACCAGCGGGAGAAACGGCTGGCTTTGCCGATCCTGGCCTCCAGTACCTTGCTGTTTTACTTCGGTATGGCCTTCGCCTACTTCGCCATCATGCCACTGTTTTTCGCCTTCGTGACCAGCACTGCCCCCGAGGGTGTGGCGGTGATGACCGACATCAACGCCTACCTCGATTTCGTGTTGACTCTGTTTTTCGCCTTCGGCGTCGCTTTCGAGGTACCGGTCGCCACCGTGATCCTGGCGTTGGCGGGGGTGATCACGCCCGACGCCATGGTCGCCAAACGGCCTTTGGTCGTGCTCGGGGCCCTGATCATCGGTACGTTGTTGACCCCGCCGGACGTGATCTCGCAAGTTTTGCTGGCGCTGCCGGTGTGGCTACTGTTCGAGATCGGGGTGTTCGTCTCCCGATTGCTGCTGCGCCGGCGCCGCGAAGCGTCCGAGACGGCGACGGAATCGACCGGCGAATCTTGATCCTCCAGTTACTTCAAATCCTCACGAAACCACCGCGTTGCCTCCGCATCCAAATGTGGTGATGACGATTCGAGCAACCCGGAGAGAGAGGCCATGAAGGGGAATCCCACGAGACGACAAGTGCTGATCGCCCTGGCGGGCGGTTTGGTCGCGGCCCCAGCGTTGGCTTCGCGCCTGTTGCAACCCACGCCGCGCCAAACCGCCGGGCCGTTTTACCCGGTGGAACTGCCCCTGGATCACGACAACGATCTGACCCGGATTCAGGGGTCGAGCGGAGTGGCCCAGGGCCAGATCACGGAACTGACCGGCCGTATCCTCGCTCTCGACGGGCGACCGCTGCCGAACGCGCGGGTCGAAATCTGGCAATGCGACTTCAACGGTCGTTACCGGCATCCCGGCGACCGGCGCGGACCAGCGCCCGATCCCTATTTTCAGGGGTTCGGCCGAACCACGACCGACAACACGGGCCGTTACCGCTTTCGCACCATTCGTCCCGTACCCTATCCGGGTCGCACCCCCCATATTCACATGGCGGTGTTTCCCGAAGGCGAATCGCCCTTCGTCACCCAACTCTACGTCGAGGGCGAACCCCGCAACACCCGCGATTTTTTGTTCAATCGCATTCCCGTCGAACGCCAGCCTCTGGTGCTGGCCGAATTCCGTCCGACACCCGGCCAGGATGCCGAACTGGCCGCCAGCTTCGACATCGTGCTCGGCGGTCGCGACGGCACACCGAGCGCCTGAACCGGCGGCGCGAGCGGGCGTGGCATCGGCCGCCCAGGTGGCTCACACCAGCACCAGATTGTCCCGATGAATCAGCTCCGGGTCGTCCACCGGTCCCAGCAGCGCCTCAATGCGGCGGGTGGTCTTGCCGATGAGCAAGAGCGCCCGCTCGGCGTCGTAATTCACCAGACCGCGCGCCACCTCGACCCCGTTGGGGTCCAGGCACGACACCAGATCGCCACGGTTGAACCGGCCTTCGAGCGCGGTCACGCCCACTGGGAGCAGGCTCTTGCCATCCGCGCGCAGCGCCCGCACCGCGCCGGCGTCCAGATGCAGTCGGCCCGCGACTTGCAATTGCACCGCCAGCCACTGCTTGCGCGCGGCCAGCCGGCTCTGCGTGGGACGCAACAGGGTCCCCAGTTCCGCCCCGGCCGCCACCCGACGCAACACGTCCGGTTCCCGACCCCAGGCCAGCAGGGTGAACGCCCCGGAACGCGCCGCCTTGGCCGCCGCGCGCAGCTTGGTCGCCATCCCGCCGCTGCCCAGATCGCCAGCGCCGCCGGCCATCGCTTCCAGTTCCGCATCGCCGGCCCGCCCCTCCGGGATCAGGCGAGCATCCGGAAACTGGCGCGGATTCCGGTCGTACAATCCCTGTTGGTCGGTGAGGATGACGTACAACTCGGCCTCGACCAGGTTCGCCACCAGCGCGCCCAGGGTATCGTTATCGCCGAAGCGGATTTCCTCGAACGCCACCGTATCGTTTTCGTTGATGACCGGTACCACCCGCAACCGCAACAGGGTGCGCAGGGTGTTGCGGATATTGAGATAGCGCTGGCGGTCGGAGGCGTCCTCATGGGTCAGCAGGATCTGCGCGGTCCGAATACCGTGACGCTCGAACGCCGCTTCCCAGGACTGCACCAGTCCCATCTGCCCGACCGCCGCCGCCGCCTGCAAGTCGGCCAGCGCGGTCGGCCGCTGCCGCCAGCCCAATCGTCTCATGCCTTCGGCGATCGCGCCGGAGGTGACCAACAGCAGTTCCCGGCCGGACTGATGCAGTTCCGCCATCTGCGCCACCCAGGCGTCGATGGAAAACTGATCCAGCCCCTGCCCGTCGTTGGTAATCATCGCGCTACCGATCTTGACCACCCAACGCTGGGCCGCCCCCAACTGTTCACGCGTCTTCTTTCTGAACATCTTTCACCCCCGCATCCGCGGGCGCCGACATCCGATTCGCTTCTTCCGCCCGCCGCCATTCCTCCAGTCGCGCCATCACAGCCTGCGCCAACGCCTCGGTGCCGTCGCTGTTGACAGCGGCGATCTCGAAAATCGGCCCGGTCCAGCCCAGTGCCGTCGTGATCTCCTCGATTCGCGCCGCGCGCTGCTCCAGTGGCACCAAGTCCAGCTTGTTGAACACCAGCCAGCGCTCGCGCTCCGCCAGATCGGCGCTGTAGCGGCGCAGTTCGCCGAGAATGACCTCGACATCCCGCACCGGGTCGCCGCTATCGCTGTAGGGTGAAACATCCACCAGATGCAGCAACAGTCGGGTGCGGGACAGGTGACGAAGAAATTGGATGCCTAATCCCGCGCCTTCGGCGGCACCTTCGATCAACCCTGGAATGTCGGCCATGACGAAACTCTTGAACGGTCCGACCCGTACCACGCCCAGGTTGGGATGCAGGGTGGTGAAGGGATAATCGGCCACCTTGGGTCGGGCGGCGGATACGGCGCGGATCAGGGTCGACTTACCGGCGTTGGGCAGCCCCAGCAGGCCCACGTCGGCGATGACCCGCAGTTCCAGCCGCAGGTTGCGCGCCTCCCCCGGCGTGCCCGGCTTGAACTGGCGCGGCGCGCGGTTGGTGCTGCTCTTGTAGCGGGTGTTGCCGAGTCCGTGGAAGCCGCCCCGCGCCACCCGCAGCCGCTGGCCCGGCTCGACCAGATCGCCGATGAGTTCTCCGGTGTCGGCATCGTGGGCCACCGTGCCGACCGGCACGATCAGAGTCAGATCCGTCCCGCTCCGACCGGTGCGGTTATTGCCCATGCCTTTTTGGCCGGGTTCGGCGCGAAACTGGCGAGTGTAGCGATAATCGACCAGGGTGTTCAGTTCGGAGTCAGCCTGCAGATCGATGTTGCCGCCATCGCCGCCATCGCCGCCGTCGGGACCACCGAAGGGAATATATTTCTCCCGTCGCAAGCTGACGCAGCCGTCACCACCGTCGCCGGCCTCGACGCGGATGGTGACTTCATCGACGAATCTCATCTTAACACCCTCAAATATCAGGCAAAATAAAAGCCCCAAGCGGGGCTTTCGACGGACCCGAACCGCCGGTCGCTCACGACACCGGCTGGATGTTCACATACTTACGCTTGAAGGGGCCTTTGGTCTCGAACACCACATGCCCATCGACCTTGGCGAACAGAGTGTAGTCGACGCCACAACCGACGTTCCGGCCTGGATGGAATTTGGTGCCACGCTGCCGGATGATGATGTTGCCGGCGCGCGCCAGTTGGCCGCCAAACAGCTTGACGCCCAAGCGCTTCGACTGGGAATCGCGCCCGTTGCGGCTGCTGCCGCCCGCTTTCTTGTGTGCCATGATTCAACCCTCTGGATTCGACGGCGCCTGGAGCGCCACCGCGTCGGAAAACCCGCCGACTTCACCGACACCGCTGATGCCACTGATGCGCAGTTCCGTGAACCACTGCCGGTGGCCTTGGGTCTTATGGTAATGTTTGCGGCGGCGGAACTTGACGATCCGAATCTTCGGACCCCGCCCCTGAGATTTCACAGTGGCGGTGACCCTGGCGCCTTCGACGTAAGGAGCGCCGATTTGAATCTGGTCGCCGTCGGCGATCATCAACACCGTATCAAACTCCACAGAGGCGCCTTCCTCAACTTCAAGTTTCTCGACCTTGAGGGTCTGGCCTTCGGTGACCCGGTATTGCTTGCCCCCGGTCTTGATGACAGCGTACATGGCGAAATCTCCAAGCTTTCCAAGCCGCCTGCCCGGCGGCGAACAATGGCATCCGGATCGTCCGTTCCGACTGAAGAGGGTAATCTTAGCGACGCGCCCGGTCCAGGTCAAACTCATTGTCCAGGTCGTCAAACTCATTCCAACCCACGGGCGATCTCACCGCTCGCCTTGACCCTGTCGCCGCCAGTCCGTAGCATGGCCGGCGTTTTCTTAAAAAACCACCATTCCCATGGATATCGAACAGATCCGCGCGCCCATCGCGGAAGACCTGCGCGCCGTCGACGCCCTGATCCGCCGGCAACTGCATTCCGACGTGGCGCTGATCAATCAGTTGGCCGGCTATATCATCGACAGCGGCGGCAAACGGCTGCGTCCCGTGGCTACCTTGCTGGCGGCGCGCGCCTGCGGTTACGCGGGCGACGACCACATCGCCGCCGCCGCTATCGTCGAATTCATCCACACCGCCACCCTGTTGCACGACGATGTGGTGGACGAATCCAGCCTGCGCCGGGGGCGGGAGACGGCGAACGCGATCTGGGGCAATCAGGCCAGCGTGCTGGTCGGCGACTTCCTGTATTCCCGTTCCTTTCAAATGATGGTCGGGATCGGCAGCATGCGAGTGATGGAAATCCTGGCCGACACCACCAACACCATCGCCGAAGGCGAAGTGCTGCAGTTGCTCCATTGCCACGATCCCGACACCACCGAGGAGCGCTATCAGGCGGTGATTTACGCCAAGACCGCGAAGCTGTTCGAGGCCGCCGCGCAACTCGGCGCGGTGCTGGCCGGCCGACCACGCGCCGAGGAGCAGGCGCTGGCCCGCTATGGCCGGCATCTGGGGACGGCGTTTCAGTTGATCGACGATGTACTGGACTACAGCGCCTCCAGCGCGGAACTGGGCAAGAATATCGGCGACGATCTGGCGGAGGGTAAGCCGACCTTGCCGCTGATTTACGCCATGCGCCACGGCGCCCGCGAGGAAGTCCGGATCATCCGTGCGGCCATCGAACAGGGGGGCCTGGAGCAACTCGACATCGTGACGCGCACTATTGAGTCGACCGGAGCGCTGGACTATACTGCGCGTCTTGCCGCCACAGAGGCCGAGCAGGCCATCGCCGACCTGGATTTGCTCCAGGACTCGCCCGCCAGGGATGCGCTCGCCGGCTTGGCTCGTTTCGCGGTCAGCCGCCGCTATTAGTTCCCTTCTTCGCTTCGGGGTGTAGCTCAGCCTGGTAGAGCACTGCCTTCGGGAGGCAGGAGTCGGAGGTTCGAATCCTCTCACCCCGAC
>JRYF01005424.1_pt1 | contig 11768 bp, 9 predicted proteins | sample 235331 | NCBI WGS metagenome assembly JRYF01 (sample SAMN03074217, study PRJNA261475) | activated sludge metagenome | biome: Wastewater Treatment Plant; feature: Wastewater; material: Activated sludge; isolation source: activated biomass of a wastewater treatment plant treating hydrocarbon... ... | reverse complement strand
TCTTATTTTGTGCACATTACTAAGCCATTTTTTTGAATTGACATATTGCATGTTTTCCAATTCGGCAAGCAAGTCATTTTTCAGTTTTTCAGGCATTTTCCCGTGGCGAAGTCGCAAGTTCGTTAGGTGTTTGGTAAAACGTATGAAGTTTGTCCATGCCTTTTGTCTTTCGACTGGATTTTTTTGCACAGAAACATATTTTTCAAACGTGGCGGCATGGTTAAGGATGATTTCGTGTTGTTCCATGTTGCCCAGGTATTTTTCAAAGTATATTTTGAGCATCAACGCTTTAAAGATAAAATCATAAGGTTTTTTTCTCGTTGAAATGCTAATGAGTAGTTCATGTGCCATGTCAAAATCCCCTTGTGCAAAATAGAGGTGACTTGATGCAGCATTAAAGGCATCCGTGGCTGTGGATTTGTCCAAATATGCTTTGTATGCGTTGATGAAATGCGATGCCCAATCCAATATGTTGCATTCCACGGCGATTTGGCTTATGTTCAGATACGATGCTACCGACATGCGTTTATTGGCAGTGTAAAGACCCTTGCTTAAGGCCCACTGAAACAAGGAGAGCAAATCTTTTTCAATGCTCAGACCCTTCAGGGAATACAATCTTACTCCAATATTCGTGAAATGCGTAAGCAAATAGCGTATTTCCTGATAGGGCATACGTTCGGCATATTGAACAAACAGGTTTCCCGCTTTTTTGAAGCGGACTTCTTCTTCGTTGCTTTGATATAGCAATATCAATTCGAGGTAAATCTTTATCAGCAAGTGCTGATCAGGCCCGGCTTCCGATTTCGCATCGTTCAATATATTTCTGGCTTCTTCGATTATTTCGTCCAACAAAGAAAAATGTGCGTCAATGGACTTTATTTTAGAATAAGCATTCCATTCGGCAAACTGCCTGAGTTTTGTCAGTACAAAACAGCAATCGAGATGTTTTGCTGCCGAGACGAAGCCCGGTTTTTTTTGGCCCAGTTTATCGGCTCCGGGGTGGAAATATAACCATTGATGTATCTGGTACAGCATCCAATAGTCATCGCTGTTTTTTGCGGGAGTATCATTCAGTCTCGATATGAGCGGGCTGGAATATTTACTGAAATCCTCGAAGTTTGAGCGCCTTGCCAATGCCCTCATCAGCAACTCCTCTTTGGCAGTGATGCAGGACTGGCGAGCTTGCAGTTGTATGAACTCCGGTTCGCCATCCTTCACCTTTTTTTGCATCGTGGGTACGAACATGGCTTCCTCCATCGCCAAAAAAGTTTCGAGCAGGTGGTAAATGCCGGATAACAGGTGGTTAAGTTTGTCGTCGAGCATCTTCCGCCTTTTGCCGGCGGTTTCCTCAATGCCAACAGTGTCCTGCTTCACTTCCAACCGTTCGGAAAATAGTCTTTCGTAATTCGCTTCCAACTCCATCTTGCTTTCGTCGAATGTCGGGTAGTGTTCCTTGATGCAATCGAAGAAAACCCTCGTCCCTTCGCTCTCAGTGAAATAGGGCGACTGGAGGAATTTGTCGAATTTCTTTAATTCTTTCCGGCTCAGAGAAGCCAGGAGGTTGAACAATTTTTGATGTCGCATACACCCGGATTTTTTTTGCTGCCCTTCGTAAAAAACGAGGTTGGTTTTTGTCTCAAATGTTTGTAAATCAGTGCTTTGTCATTCTTTTTTTCAAAAAATGCCCCGTAAAGCAACGCAGATTTTTCCATAAAAGACAAGTGGACAAGGCCGAATCTTGCACGCGAACCCAATACTGCTTGAGTGTGGAGAAGAGAAAGAAAATGAGATTTTTCCTTCTCCAGCCACATTGTTTTTTTTGGAGAAGAGTCTTATCATTTTCCCCATAGTCCCACGCTATGTCTATTTACTGCAGCGCAGTATTTATGGAAGACCTTGCAACGGCGTGAAGATACACTGCCGCCGTCATTGCACCCATGCGTTCACCAACGCAACCCTAAAGAATTTTTTTTTTTCAAAAAAATGCCCCACCCTTGTTGACTTCACGCCTCTCCAATTGATTTTGATGTAAACCGGATAGCTAAAGCATCCGGCTTCCCTGCGACGGTAAAGCGCCCATAAGCATCATCATTTCACAAGTAAATATCCGTGCCATGAAAAAATCAATTCTGCTTCTTTTCTTCATCATTTTTTGCTCCCTGTTTTCTCATGCCCAATGCAATTACAAAGGAGTGCCGGGCAAGTTGAAGCGATATTGCGTTTCGGATAGCAAGCCCAAACCTGATGCTGCGACAGGGCTTAGTTTATGGTTCGACAAATATTACTTTGTAGGCCAGGTTGGGTTTGCCAAGTCGGGCAACGAAATGTACTTGTACTTGCATTTGGCCCGCAATTTCAGCAAACGATTCGAACTGCGAAACACAGATCGGCTAGTATTGACTACTGCCTCCGGCAATGAAATAGAAGTTTTTCCGGCAGGAGACTATTCCGGGAAAAACATGATGACCTGGTATGCGGTAGGATGTTATTACAGCCTGTCAAAACCACAATTGGAACTGCTCTCAAAAGAAAAAGTTGAGCGGATCCAGCTCTATGTTTCATCGGAAAACGAATTCGAAACCACAAGTGACAGCGGCGGCAACGGTTGGCAAAAAGACGAGCAGGGAAAGGTTTTTTTCCGGCACAATATAGAAGCAGAGGGCAAAAAGGAAAAGTGCAGGAAATCGGCAAGTTGTATTTTTCAAAAAACTTGACGGCAGATACTATTGCATTTTATCTTTTCGGTATTCAAGCAATATGCATTGTTCCGTGAAACTTATACAACACGATCATTTCAAAAAAATAAAAAACTAACTCGATGAAAAAACAATGTTACTTAATCGCATTCTTATTTGTTTTCGGCTTTGGAACAAATGGACAGGAAATGTATCAAGACAGTCCTCTTCCCGGGCCGGTCATTTTGAGAACCCACCTGGTCACATCACCGTCCGGTAGCATGGGACTTGCTCCTGACAAAAAAGCCACAAGGCAGGCCCCTGCTCTGAAATACGACGAATTTGGCGGTCAATACGCCATTGGCCTGGGTTTCGGGGATGGTTTGATGGGCAATTTCCGGTATTCCCTGAGTCCCAAAACAGCGCTGGAAGCGGGGTTGGGCTATGGCTCGACCATCGTGCCGATCGAAAATAGTTTTTTAGAAGACGACAACCCTTTCAATACCGAATCCAATGTGCAAATAGAAGGGGCTGCCCACCTGATGGGCGTTCGACATATCAATCCAAAGGGAAAAATAAAGGCAAAAGGCATCATGCTGCGGATAACGCACCTGTTCGGGAATTTTGCCACGACCTCCTTCTCTGCCGGCTATGGCATCGAGGTGTTCAATCCCAACAAGAAAAAACCTACCCGGTCTTATATTTTTGAAATCGGTTTGAAGGCGGGCTTACCTCATTGGGATACAAACGCATTTGGCCTCGGCAAACCGCCTGCTGCTTTTCCTTATCTGCGCTTCCGTTGGTTTTGGTATCAGTAATGACCGGCATTTTGTAACTACTTAGCAGGNNACCCTCCTAAACAGTTACGGCGATTTTACTTGCCTAAAATAGAGCGCAAACATATAACTAACTTGACATGAAGAACAAAAATTACCTTATCGTCGGCTTTACCATTTTGGTACTTATCGGGGCATATTTCGGCTATAGTGCCTATCAATTGGATACATCAAAGTGGCTTCTTGGCCCTGTGGGCATGGTGGATAAAGAATGGAGAGGAGCCATGATGACCATTGCCGAATATGAAAAATATGTCAACGAAACGCTCCGTCCTTTGGAAAAAATGTACGGACGAACGGGTGTTTTAACGGGCGGTTCAGAAAAAAAACTGAAAGCAGCCAAACAGAAGCGGGATACCTACTATATGATTGGTTTCTCACTTAGTATCATTGGATTGTACGGGTTGGCACACTCGATAATCCAGAAACGGGAATTGCATAATGAACTAAAAAATATAGAATCATGAAAAAACAACTTTTTACTCTCATCCTTTTCTGTTCAACTTCTCTTTTTTGCTTGGCTACTGCACAAACCAAGGCAGACACCTTCAAAATCCAGGATTTTCCGTTTAAAATATGGTATCAGGGCCAACAGGTCAAAAAACTGAACCGCCTGGAACCGACATTGCTCTCCAAACAAGACTTTTCCATTCGGAAAGACTGGCAAAGCTCCAAAACCATCCGGGGCGTGGGCTTGGGCGTACAAGCCGTTGGGGTAGGCATGATGGGCATTTCATTGGCACAATCGTTTAAAGGAGAAGGCGGTTCTTCCCTGCTATTGGGAGGTGCTACGGTCAGTCTCGGTGGTGTGATTGTCCAAATCGTCGGCATCTCGAAAGCCAAGAAAGCCATGCGCCGTTACAACAACATCCACCTCGGTCGGGAAGATACCGTCCCATTGGACTTCAAACCGGAGGTCATTCAAAAAGACGATATTGCGTCGGATACAAAGCCGACCAAAGCCCCAAAGCCAGAAAAGGAGCAGGCTGCCGAAAACGGCAGCCCTGAACCTCCCGCTCCCCGGTTGTTCCCGCAAGCTCCTATCCGTACTTCTTTTTTTCAAAATGGCGACAGCCTTGCCAATCTCAAACCTTCCGCCGGCGACATCGGATTCGGCATCCGGGCGGACGGGCTGCGGGGCATATTTTGGGAAAACAACTTTGACTCCCTCACGCTCCAGTTTCGTAAAGTGATGGACCCCAAGACGGTTTACCGGGGCGATATAAGCCTGGTGTTTATCAACACAACGGTCGGGAATAAAGAAGTCAACAACAGTGGCGGCTATCTATTTGCAGAAAGCAGTGAAAGGCAGTTTGCACTGGGGTTTACGCCTGCCATCGAGCGTCACTTCAAGGGCACTCGCAGGCTCGACCCTTACATCGGTGCAGGGCTTCCCATAGTTTTTGCCGGTAAAACAAAAGACACAGAGAAATTCGAAAATGTAAGCGGTAGCGGGACTTATTTCAAAAGAGAGGAAATAGCCACCCTCCCCGGTGGTTTTGGCTTCGGGTTGGATGGCTTCGTCGGTGTCAATTATTTTCTCGCCGAACGGTTGTCCATTGGTCTGGAGTACAAAATGGGCTTGTCCTGGCTGCGCATTAAGGGCAAAACCAAAATAAAGGAAACCATCAGGATTAAAACCTTACCAACAGGAACAGAGGAGAAAACCATCAAAGAAAACGACGGCGATGAAGTGAACAATAGCCTTACCTTTTTTGGAAACAAGGGGGTGGCGGGGTTGAATTTGATTTTTTATTTGGGGAGGTGAGGCTTTTGGGGGTACCTTCTTTCAGTTTTATTTTTTTAAATCCTATGCAATATGAAAGCGATTTTTATACTATTGATTTTTGTTTCCCTCTTTGTAAAAATAGTTATTGGACAGACACCGCTCACCTGTGATGCTGACATATCAGGCAGTATCAGCACGCCTGGCGAGGTAGATCAATACACTTTCACTGGAGTTGCAGGCGAAAGAGTAATTATCCGAATGAACGGAGATTTCTCTGGACTGGATGCCAGATTGGAATTGGTCAGCCCATCTGGGGCTGTGATTGCCACTGATTTTCACCCAACCGGTGGACTTGCCAGAATTGGCAACCCCTCGTTCATTTTACCACAAAGCGGAACCTACCTGATAAGAGCTTCCGACAATGGGAACAACGAGACTGAAACCTACGGCTTGTCGCTGCAAATCCTCAAACCCTCCTGCACCCAAACCATCGGCTGCAACAGCGACTTCAACGGCAACATAGACAAGTCGGCGAAAATAGATGCCTACTCCTTCGACGGCATTGCCGGGGAGAACATCATCGCCCGCATGAACGGCGACTTATCTTCCCTCGATGCAGCGCTTGAATTGTATGACCCCGACGGCTTGCTCATCGCCAGCCACCTGAATGCCAGCGGCGGGCTGGCCCGCCTGCTCGACAGCCAGGGCAACAACGTGATAACCCTCACCAAAACAGGCACTTACATCCTGCTTGCAATGGACGACGATGGCAACAACAATGAAACCTACGGCTTGTCGCTGCAAATCCTCAAACCATCTTGTGCCCAGTTGATAGATTGCTTCGGTTCGGTCAGTGGGAGTATTCAGCTTTCCGCCGAGATGGATGCTTATTATTTCGATGCCCAATCGTGCAGCACCATGCAAATTATCATGGCAGCAGGTTCTTCCTTTAATGAAAGTCTTACACTGTATGGCAGCGATGGGACTTTCATCCAAACTGCAGTTTCCGGGACTGCTTCCTCGGCTCAACTGACGGTGCAGCTCTCCAATTATCCATTTAGCAGCTTCCTCCTTGTCGTGGAAGAAAACGAAGGCGACAACACAGGCAATTACACCATAAACCTGTCTTGTTTAAGCCCGACCTTGACCGTCAATGCTACTCAAATTACCCAAAATGCCCTGGGTGGAATGCAAACCTTAGAGGTAACAACCGCCTGTTCCTCATGGCAACTTACCGGAGGAGCCCCCTGGGTAACGACTAATTCCAACAGTGGCAGCGGCAACAACAATATTGCCCTGACTTTTGACCCCAACCCCTCTCCGGTCGCCCGAACGACCACCTTCACTTTGATGGGATGCTGCCATTCCATCACGATTAACGTAACACAATCAGGTGCCACGCTGACTGCCGTACCCACTCCCCTTAGTGTGAGCAATGATGGGGATGTTTTGCCCTTGACCATCAACAGCACCTGCTCCGATTGGGTGCTAACCGTGCCCGCCGACGCGCAATCCTGGATTGACCCCGACACTATTACAGGAAGCGCAAGTCAAGTGGTATCGCTTACTTTTTTGCCCAACAACAGCCCACTCCCGCGCAATACCACGCTATTGCTGGCTGGCTGCGGCATCACCTTCCATGTGGCCGTGAATCAGGCTGCCTCCACCCTCACCGTCAGTCCCATGTCGTTGAACGTGGGAACGCCTGCGGGGCAATCCTCGATTACTGTCACGAGCAATTGCAACAACTGGGTCGCAACGACAGATGTGGCTTGGCTTTCGGTCATTCCGGGCAATGGCAGCAATAACGGCACCGTCTCAGTGGTATATGAAGAAAACTGCGACCACCTGAGCCGAAGTGGTACCGTCACTCTTACCGGATGTGGTATCACCAGAACGATTAACGTAACCCAGGCAGGCGCTACCCTGGCAGCCAGTCCGACGACTTTGTCAGTCGCTTCGGCAGGTGGCAGCACCAGTTTTAATGTGACCGGCTCCTGTTGCGGATGGACTGTTTCGGAAAATGCCGACTGGTTCAGCCTGAGTATTTCCGGTGGTACACAACCTGCTACAATAACTGTGTTTTATGAAACGAATACGCTAACCACTGCCCGCTCTGACACCATTTTCGTGAACGGATGCGGTTTGACGCAAATAATTGTCATCACACAGGCAGGCGTTGCACCTGTTTTTTTAAATGTGAGTCCGCAAACGCTGAATGTGGCTTGGAACACTGGACAGGCAACCCTTGCCATTTCGAGCAATTGCAGCGCCTGGAGTGTTTCAGCCGATGCTACCTGGATAATCCTCTTTCCAACCAGCGGCAGCATGAACGGCACCGTCACCGTATTTTTTGAAAACAACCCAAATTGTGAGTCTCGAACGGCTACAATCACGCTTACTGGATGCGGCTTGGAAACTATCATTCCTGTAACTCAGACAGGTCAGGTTCAGCTATCGGCAACGCCCAATGTACTGAACCTCGGCTCTGCCAGCGGGCAATCTACCTTCAGCCTCAGCAGTAATTGCACGAACTGGACAGCGACTGCCAATGCCTCCTGGCTCACTGTTATACCTGCCACCGGTAGCGGCAATGCTACTGTCACCCTCCAATACCAGGCAAATACCAGCACACAACCCCGAACTGCCACGATTGCCATCACTTGTTGCGGAGAAACCATTACTGTCACGGTCACGCAGGCAGGCCAAAGCAGTGCGCCCTACATCAATGTTTCTCCTCAGGTACAAACCGTACCGCATGAATTTGGGCAAACCACCTTTGAAATCATCAGCAATTGCGATAACTGGACAATCACCGACGATGCAGACTGGCTGTTCGTCAGCCCTGAGTCTGGCATCGGCAATGCTACCATTACGGCTTTTTACTCCACGAATGCCTCACAAATACTGCGCACAGCGCACATCACTATAACCGGTTGCGGCATCAACAGCGTGGTCACCATTCATCAGGATGGCATGACGGCTGTTTGGGAGCGGCCGGAGGTGGCTGCGCTTTTGGTGTTTCCTAATCCTGCTTCAGAAGCTTTCTCGGTTGAAATACCTGCCAACATTCCGCCCGGCATATTGCGGGTAAGGGGTTTTATGGGAAATACATTGTCAGAAATGAAAGTATTTCCCGGCAGGGTAGTGGCGGTTCATAGTGGTCATTTGCCCGAAGGGATTTATCTGGTGGAGATGGTTGTGGATGGGGAGATACGCGGAGCGGCGAGAGTGGTTAAGATGCGGTAGTTTGAAAACGAGCATGTGGCCTCCGTTCACCTGTTTCGGGATGCCTATTTCCAAGTTCAAAGAACTGAAAAGGGCGATGCTTTATCAAGGATGTCTATTCTGTTTGGTTCGAGGCCGACGAGAAGGGGCGGTTCATCGAGTTCTACTTCGATTGTGTTAACTTTGCCTTCTCAGCAATCCTGCTTTTCACCAATTGCAACGGCATGAAAAACCAACCAGCCCCGTGTACGGACGAAAGGATGAAAGAAGCTATCGAGACAGGCAATATCGAAGACATACTGGATTGCCTCCTTGAATGCTTCAACAAGTTCAAAAAATATGTTTTTTGGGGAAGTGCCTCTGACAAAGGCAGGGAAGAGGATACGTTTTGGTGCGCTGCTTTTAAATTGATCAACAAAAGGAAACGGGGGCATATTACGCTCACGACAAGTGTTTGCAATTATTTTCAAGGCTTTGTGAGAAAATGTCAGCGAAAAACAGCTAATGTCAACATCACAAAACCGCTTGACGATTTGTATTTCTTGAAGAGCGATTCACCATTTGATGACCTCGCCGACAGCTTGGGCGAACATCTGGATGCCATCGAAAAATGCCTGGAAACCTTGGACCAAAAGTGCCAAACCATTATCCGCAGCGACCTGTTCGGGGTCTATGGTGAAATCACGGACGATGAATTGGCAGCTTTGATTGAATATGGCAACTGGCGTGGCGTTTCCGTTAAGGCCAAACGGTGCTACGACGAAATCTGGGTCTGCATTGATAAAAATTACCCGGGTTTGTTTCCTGAAAAAATTAAAAGACCTTAACTGTTTAGTGAACACGGAAAAAAGACTTTGGCAATGACTGAAGACCAATTATACAAAATCAGCCGATGCATTCGAGAGGAGATGTCTTCGGAGGAATTGTCCGAATTTCATAAGGAATTGGAAGATGACCCTGAACTGCTGCGGGAGTTCAACAAACGCCGGTTGACGGCGGCGGTCATTTACAGAAAGGATTTGCGGGATTTCAAAAAAAAACACCGCGACGTTTGGACCCATTCCAATACCCCTGAAGATACTCCCAAAAAAACAACTCCGATTCGTTTCGGGTCAATAATAGCCATCGTGGCAGCGGTGGCATTGGTGGCAGTGGTGCTGTTTTGCATTTGGCAGAACTTGCCAACAAAAGAGGAGCCCGATAAAAAAGAAATACTGGATAACGCTGTGCCAGTTGCCAGCGAAGGTGATAATCCGGATGCCATAGATGCCGTGCAACTGCCCATCGAAATACTTGGCAGTGAAGGGGTTTCCATTGCGGATATTATGTTCAGGGTCGAGGTTTATCCCGACACGGCTTTGAATGTCCCGGCGTATCAATTCGCCGAAGCCGAAAAAATGGATATTTATGTGCCCTCAAGCCCCGAATATGAGGAGGGACGTTTTGCGAGATATGTGAGGTGGGGTGACCGGCATTTCCTCCAATATGGTAACGAGTGGTATGAAATCTTTAGGACGACCGGCTCGGAAATCAGAACACTATTGACCGTGGAGGCACCTGATTTTCTTAAAATGCTTTCACCGGATTGATATCAAACCATTGTGCCGGACATTGCCAGGGGCGAATTGACCCGGCCTCGCTGCAGTTCTTGTAACCGCCCAATTTATTTGGCGACGACCCAATATATGTCCACCGACAAGCATAAAAACGTGCGTTTTCCACGGGCGACCAAATAAATTGGGTCGTTACGAACTGGGTCTCGACTTTTGACACAATCTCTAAATTCGCAAGCCCCAATTTAGCGGCTAACTCCAAGTTACCCGCTAAATTCGACACCACTTTCAATTTGCGAGCAGGTCAGGAGTTCTGAATTTATTCCTGAATGAAACAGACATTCTTCATGGGCAGCATATATTTTAAAATTGGTCTTATCGTCCTTTTGTCCCTTGCCTGCATGGGGGCTTGGTCACAAGTGGAGCCAAACGGTTTTTCCCCGGAATTGGAAGTGGATTTTGACCCCGTGTGGGACTCGCTGCTGTCGGCAGGTGCCATGCCGAAAAACTGGAAGAAGGATTTTTTGCCATCCGCTGATTTGCGCAAGGATTATCGCTTTTATGCCCCTTTGGGCCAGGGAACAGCACCTTATTGTGCGGTATGGGCCTTGGCGCACGCAGAGAGTTGCGAGCGGTTGATATTCAATGCAGGGGCGGAGCGCTTGCTTCCACAGCCTTTGCTTTCTTCGGTCAAAACAAAGGGGAAAAATCCGCAGCTATTGGGCGATGTCATTCTTGTAGCATTGGAAGAAAAAATGATTTCCACCCAGGCATGGTCGGCAGTTTTTTCACGGTTCGAGGAAAAGGAAAGCAAGATCATTAAACTTAAAAGAGCCATCTCCAACCGACACCCCGTGTTGGTGCGGCTGAGCAAGTCGCCGGAAAAACCCAATCACAACAAGCAATACCGGCCTGAATCTTATGCCGACAAAGCCCACGCCATGGTCGTGACCGGCTATGACGATAGATTCGTTTTCCTGATGAACAGCCGGGGGCAGCATTGGGGGGACAGTGGCTATTGCAACGTTCCGAAAGACACTTTTTTTCAATTGGTCATAGATGGCATCATGCTGAATATCGAAGCGAGGGATATGGCTGCCGGCTGGTCAAACCCGCCGGTCCCGATTGCCGGTGAAACGATTCTGTACCGCAAATCGGGAGATGTTTGGCCTGCGGTCAATATGGCATTTGATACTTCATCTCGTGCCTGCCTCCCAGTCCGGGCATCGGATTGGGACTTTCACCGCGACAGATTTCAACTTGGCATCACCCTGCCTGAACTTGCCTGCATTTATCTGCTCAACTTCACACCCGACACGGTGGCCTTGTTGGAGAAATTTATTTACGAACCTGCCGGCTACCATTTGATGCCCCCTTTCCGGCTGGATACTCCGGCTGAATTTCTGGTGCTGCTGCACGCTTCGGTTCCATTGCTGGATATGGAAGCAGCCATGAAGAGCTTGAATGTCGCTCATGGCAGTGTTTATGAACGTATAGAAGATGTATTTGGGACGGCGCTCGTGCCACCGGCTGCCATCCAGCGGCAGGAAGATGCTCCCGCCACCTTTAAGGCCGAGGATACAGAAGGCAGTAAAGGTTATATCGTGCCGACAATACTTGGTTTTCAATCGTTCGAGGATCGAAAATAATTGTGCATAACTTGTCCCAGTTTATCGGGAACGGGGCTGCGCAAACATTTTCTAAAACCGCACGAGGGCAAGAAAACCTGAGAGGCTGTGATAAAACC
>JRYF01005884.1_pt1 | contig 11812 bp, 10 predicted proteins | sample 235331 | NCBI WGS metagenome assembly JRYF01 (sample SAMN03074217, study PRJNA261475) | activated sludge metagenome | biome: Wastewater Treatment Plant; feature: Wastewater; material: Activated sludge; isolation source: activated biomass of a wastewater treatment plant treating hydrocarbon... ... | reverse complement strand
TTTTCAACGTACTCGCGCGTATTGTCGGTCAGCCGCATGTTACGTGCCAGGGTTTCAATTGTGTTCGCCATACAGAACCTCCTGAAAAGGTTATCAACGGCGCAAATACGCCGTTGTCAAACACGGGTCAGATCGTGATGTGACAGCGCGCGTGCGATGGTGACCGCATAAACCTCCAGCGCGCCGGCGGAAAGCAAAGCCTCCGCGCTGGATTGGATCGTGGACCCGGTCGTCGCCACGTCATCCATCAACAGGACGGAACGGCGCTTCACAACTTTGCCATCAGCTTGATACGCCTTCGAGACATTCTCCCTCCGCTGGGAAACATTCAAACCAACCTGCGAACGGGTCTCGCGTGATTTCCACAATCCCTGTGGGGCATATTGCAGTCCAAGTTCATAGGCAAGCGGACGCGCGACCAGCGCAACTTGATTATACCCCCGCTCCCTCAGCCTCTTTTTCCCGAGCGGCACGGGGATGAGCATGTCAACATTCAAATTCAGGGATTGGATGAAACCCGTCATCTGGCGCGCCAGCGCATCTCCGATTCCCATATTTCGGCGGTATTTCAAGGTATGCAAGGCGTTTTGCACCGGAGAATCAAAAACCGCCCAGGACCGCATCTTCCGATACGCAGGCGGATTCGATGCGCAATTTTCGCATGTAACTACCCCGCTTGTAGGTATTCCGCATTTATCGCAGAACGGCTCGCGAATATGAGGAACGCGCAATTGGCAATCCGGGCACCACGCTTCTCCCAATTTCCCGCACCCACCGCAAACCGGAGGGAAGAGGAGGTCCACCCCGCTCCAGACCCATCGCCAGACACGATACGACCACGGAATTTTATTCACATGAGTATGAGGCGCTGCCACGGGTACTTCACAAAAGTCATCCGTCGTGACGATCGAGTCGTTTCTACCCTTTCACGATCCACCGATTGTATGTCATCAGAGCGCCGACGTCATGATCTGTAATACAGCCGGCGTCAAAATAATGATCAGGATCGTCGGGAACATCAAAAACGCCATGGGGAGCACCATCTTGACCGGCGCCTTATGGGCTTCTTCTTCAGCCCGCTGGCGGCGCTTGACACGCATCTGATCCGACTGGATGCGAAGTATCTTTGCCATACTCACGCCGAGTTGTTCGCTCTGGATGATCGCGGCTACAAAGCTGGTCATCTCCGCAACGCCCAGCCGATCGGACATATCCTTCATGGCATCGCGGCGGGTCTTTCCAAGCTGAATCTCCCGGATCGTGCGGGCGAACGCCAGCGAAAGTTGATTGTCCCATTTCTCGCTCACCTTGGACATGGCGGCATCAAAGCCCAATCCCGCCTCCACACAGATCGTCAGCAAGTCCAGAGCATCAGGCATTGCCTTGCGGATTTCCTTCTGGCGATTTGTGATCCGGCTGGTAAGCATCAGGTGCGGGAGGAAAAACCCGCCAAAGGTTCCCCCAAATATATACAGGGCATTATCGTTGAAGTTCGGGGTCTCCGATAACATTACCGTGGCTGTTACAAAACCACCCATCGCCACTCCCAAGATGAACCGGATTGCAAGGAATGTGGCGGCGTCTATGGGCCATGGGTTACCCGCAAGTTCCATCTTTCTGGCAGTATCTTGTATCGCCTTCTGAGGGGTAAATCGCGCGGATATCTCGCCGATCTTCCTGACGATCGGGATAACGACGCGTTCGGAAAATGGTTGGGATAGTTCGATCTCTTCAAGCGAGGCGACGTCCCCGCTTTGAAGATATTCAGCCAGGCGTGCCTGCAACGGATCTTCCTCCTCCTCGGAATTCTGCCGCAATCCCACCGAAATCACACCGACAATGACAATCAATACAAACAGGACGCCGGCAATCAGTAAGATCGTTGTGAGACTCATGACTACACCTCGATATCTGCAATTTTCATCATTACAAAATAACCGGCAAGGATCAAGCCCAATATTACGCTCACAGATATTATGCCGCAGAGCGGCTGGCCAAGCCCAAGAAACTCAGTCGGGGCAAAGAACGTCCCAATGTATTCAGGACTGATGAACCAGAGCGCAAGCCCCAACCCAAGAGGAATAAAAGAGAGAATGGCGCCGGACGCCCTTACATTTGCTGTCATCACGCGAATCTCACCCTTGATCCTGACACGTTCGCGGATGGTGAAGGAAATCGTATCCAGGATCTCAGAAAGATTGCCGCCGACCTCCCGCTGGACATTGATCGCAGTAATCACAAAATCAAGGTCCTCGCTCGGAATACGGCGAAAGAGGTTATCCAGTGCCTTTTCCATTGGAATACCGATTTGCATTTCCTGGACGACCCGCCTAAATTCATCTGAAATTGGCGATGGCAGTTCACGGCTTATCGCCTCCATCGCCTGCATGGTCGAATAGCCGGCACGCAGACCGTTAACCATCAGGTTCAGCATATCGCCCAATTGATCGTCAAACTTTCTGATCCTGGCTGTCTGCTGCTGTTTGACGTAAAACCGCGGCGCGAAGAATCCGACAACGCCGCCAATGATTATGGAAAACCAGTGTCCCTGGATTGCCCAGGCGCCAAGACCCAGGACAACCGTGGAAATAAATACCAGGGCATAATATTCGGCAACTTTGAATTTCAGGTCCGCGCGCGCCAACTCCCTTGCCACGCGATCCCCCATGGAAGAACCGGCAACCCTGCGATTTACCCAATCGGTCACGATGGACCTGGCGGCTTCTTCCTGGGCTTCTTTGACTTGTTCATCCTCCCCCAATTGACCGAGGCGTTCATCAACCAACGATCGTTCACCGGCTATGGAAACCACCACCCCAACGATCAAAAGAATCAAGATAAGCACGCCACCGATTAGCAATAGATTCATAACTTCAACCTGCCTGCTCCTAGTCTAGTAGCGTCTTCGCTCTCCGATGCCGAAAATGGAGGGCGGTAAACTGATTCCTGCCGCTTCGATCTTGTCAATGAATTTGGGTCTTAACCCTGTCGGGCGCAAACGACCCACAACCTTCCCGGCTTCCACGCCCGTCTGCTCAAAGACGAATATGTCGGTCATGGTGATCACATCGCCTTCCATGCCGCTTACTTCGGTGATGTGCGTCACCTTACGGGTGCCGTCCCGCATGCGCTCCTGCTGGCAAACGACGTCAAGGGCGCTTGCCGCCTGTTCGCGAATGGCACGGACAGGGAGATCCATGCCCGCCATCAAGCACATTGTTTCGACGCGGGAAAGCGCGTCGCGCGGCGAGTTCGCATGCGCGGTCGTCATGGACCCATCGTGACCCGTGTTCATGGCTTGGAGCATATCCAGGGTCTCGCCTCCGCGGCATTCTCCAACAATGATCCTTTCAGGGCGCATGCGAAGCGAGTTAATTACAAGATCACGGATCGTGATTTCGCCGCGTCCTTCGATGTTCGGCGGGCGGGATTCCAGAGTGACAACATGCTCCTGGCGAAGTTGGAGCTCGGCGGCGTTCTCGATGGTGATAATCCTTTCGTCATCAGGAATAAACCCGGACATGATGTTCAGGAGGGTCGTCTTGCCGGAGCCGGTACCGCCGGAAATCAACACATTTAAACGAGCCTCCACACATGCCTTCAAGAATTGAACGGCTTCATGGGTGATCGAACCAAATTGAATCAATTGATCAACGGTAATTGGGTTTTTCGAAAATTTTCGGATGGTGAGTGTCGGTCCCACCAGCGAGATTGGGGGGATCACCGCATTCACACGGGAACCATCGGGCAAGCGTGCATCCACGTATGGACTGGACTCATCAATGCGGCGACCCAAGGGAGCGACGATACGATCAATTACCCGCATAACATGGTCGTTATTTTCGAAGGTCACCGGAACACGATGCAATTTACCCTTACGTTCGATATAAACGTTCTTGGGACCATTCACCATGATTTCCGTTATGGTGTCGTCTTCCAGCAAAGGCTGCAGGGGACCGAAGCCGAGTATCTCGGCGGCGATCTGCTCGAACAGGCGGGCGCGTTCCGGTCTCGACAATACGATATTCTCCTCGGCGAGGATCTGCTCGAAAAGATCCTGTATCGTACGGCGAACTTCATCTGTCCGCGTAATATCCATGGTTGGATCAAGTTCGGAAAGAAGTTTGTTCTGAACCCGCGTCTTCAGGTCGAAATAGGATCCGGCTTGTGGAGATGTGATGGGCGCGTTCACCCTTCGCGACTGCAACGAGGAGAGACGCGATCCTTCTCCCTCATTACCGGACGACTGACCGCCACTCGAAGCAGAACCACCCTGTCCCTGTTCGATTCTTTTTAAGAGAGACATATTTTTCCATCTCCTTGCACTGTATCAATTCACAAATAAGAATTATTCGCTGACAGACTCTTGCGCCGCAACCCTTGCCCGAACGGCTTCAGCCAGGGCGAACACTCCGCGAGCAATGGGTTGATTCTTGTTGTCCAGCACAAACGGCACGCCGCGATTGACGGCTTTTACCGCTGTTGCTTCATCCACCGGTATCACCAGGGCTACTTCCTGCTTCAAATTATCAGCAACGCGTTCCGGGGTAATATTCACCTTTTTGTCCATGCGATTCATGATGAACATCACGCGATCGCGCCGGACGCCGAGGTTCTGTAAAAGGTCCAGGAAGAGGCGGCTGTTTTTAATCGCCGGGATGTCCTGTGTGGTCACGAGGATAACGATGTCGCTTACATCAATCGTCGCCAACGTCAGGTCGGTAAGAATCGGGGCTGTGTCAACGATCACGTAGGCGTACAATTGCGTCAAATATTCGAGCATTTTGGAAAACTGTCCGCTTGAGACTTTTTCCGCATATTCCGGACGACTCGGTGCGGCAAGTATATGCAGACCGGTTCCCGAATGTTTGATCATCACCTCTTCCACGAATTCGGCGTCCAGTTCCTCCGCGCGAGGGGCAAGGTCAAGCACGGTATTCTTGCCTTGTTCATTGACAAACACAGCAACGTCGCCGAATTGAAGATTGCCATCCACGAGCGCGACTCGTGTATCAGCATTATTCAGCGCAAGCGCCAGGTTGACAGCCAAAGTGGTGCACCCGGTACCGCCTTTCGGGCTGTAGACAACGACAATTTTTCCCCGAGTCCCTCCGTAATTGACTGCAGCACCGGGAATACCGGCAACCGGAGCGGTTTGCGTCCGGGCAACCTTTGATTTCTCCATTTGAGCCATTTGCCCGGCGCGGCGAATGGCGGAAATCAATTCATCGCCCATGGGCGGTTTGGTGAGGAAGTCCCTTGCGCCAGCCAACATGGCGCGGCGCATATAGTTCTGGTCGCTTTGAACTGACAGGATAATGACCTGGATGGCTTGATGCTTGGCATGGATCGCTTCCGTAGCCGCAATCCCGTCCATGTCCGGCATGTTGATGTCCATCAGGACAACATCAGGGTTCATATCCTGGGATGCCTGGATAGCCTCCTTCCCGGTCCGCGCAACCCCCACCACCTCGACGTCCGACTCGAACTGCAATAATTTCTTTACATTCTCGCGGGTCTCGGATACATCGTCAACGATCAATACACGAATTTTTTCGCCCGGCATGTAATTACCTCAGGGTTGATTATTGTTGCGGCGCGATGATGTCATTGGGTAAAAGGGGAGGCGCCAGGAAATCAACACGGGTATTTTGAGCGTAGGGAAGTTTGGAGGGCAGTGAAATATTGTATTGCGTCAAAATACTTGTCAACGTTGCGGATTGCGCGTCGACCCTTGAATTGTCGTTCGGGTTCCGCAATGTCATCGAGAAGACCGCCCCACTATACACGAAATAATTCAGAGAAATCGAATCCTGCGGGGAAACCATCAGGGTAATGATGTCCGGTCTCTCATCCGCCTGTGACGTGACAGGCGCCGCGTTCGGATCCTGCTGTGGGGTGACCGTTTGCACTTTGAGCGGGAAATTTCCCAGGTTCAATACGGTGACATCCTGCAAGACCAACTGGCACACCAGGCGGGGGCGCTGGGCCTCGGATGGAACCACATAGATGGGCTTTTGGAAAGTTGGATCGAGTTCGGTACGTCCCTGCCGTTCCGGCAGTTCCTGGGTCAGCGAATCGATGGTAATGAAGGGACGCTCGTTTTCAGGGAAGTAAATATCCCTCATGGTTGACAGGTAATTTGGGAGCGCTGATTGATAGGCGGGATCAACATCCACAAAGGTCATACAAACGTTTACATTGATGTGCGCGCCTTGATTAATGGCATAAGCCGAGGTTGCAAGCCGGTCGGTCGGGATGGAGACCGCAACCATACCGGCAGGGACCTGGAACGACCAGGACGGAGGAGGCAGATCGCCCGGTCCTGCTCCCACCATCGAAGATGTGATCAGTGTGCCCTGCTCAAGAGAGAAACGCGCGGTCTGCCCAATGAGATTCGCCTCCTCTCCCACCTCGAACATGACCTCCACAACATTTTCCGGAGGGATGGAAAACGTATTCAGCATTTCCTGGGTGATTACCGTTCCTTGAGGGATGTTCTGTCCGGCATAGTAGACCCGCTTTGTAGCCGCTTGTGTAGCCACCACAGCGGGTCCCCCATCCAGACTGAATTGACCATTGAAGGCAAAATACACCAGCGCCAAACCGACGATCACTATCAGAACCAGCAAGATCAGTATTCTTCCGCGACGCATAGGAAATTCTCCTCTCATACCTCCGCCAATGATTTCGGCAGATATTCCAGTTTGAAATATTATACAGTATATCGCTAAAACTTCAATGACGGTTTGGTAAAAAAGTAAGGCTCTGCCACTTGACAGAGCCGGTACGCCCAGGGAAAACAGGCTGCAGGATCAGGAGCGGGCTGGAACGGCGAAGGTGATTCGCGTGCCCTTCCCGACCGAACTATCCACCTCGAAGGTTCCGCCCAGCATTTCCGCCCGCTCACGGATCAATTTAAGTCCGAGGCTGTTTCCCTGTTGAACGACCTCCGGGTCAAATCCCCGGCCGTTATCGTCAACGCTGACGCGCACGCGGTCCTCCCCCATGTCGAGCATCACCTTGACCTGGGTCGCCTGGCTGTGACGCGCGGTGTTCCCCAGCAATTCCTGGAGGGCGCGAAACATCATGACCTCCAGATAAGGTTCAAGCCGCCGTTCGTTGCCCGTGACCGTTACGCTCACGTCGAGCGACGTTTGTTCCTTGAACGCATCCGCATACCTGCGCACTGTCGGCACCAGACCCAGATCGTCCAGCATCATTGGGCGCAGTTCGAATATAAAATTACGAACCTTCTGAAATGTCCCCATGGCGGACGACTTGAGATTGTTTAGTTCCTCTTTCGCCTGTGCGGCATCCACATCGAACAGGCGCATGGCGATCTCGGTCTGGAGGATGAAGTTGGAGAGAGCCTGGGCGGGACCGTCGTGCATTTGACGCGAAAGGCGCTGCCGTTCCGTCTCCTGGGCGTTCACCAACATTTCCACGCTTGCCATCGTTCCCATGGCGCCGCCTCCAACGGATGAAGCGGAGACACCGCCCTGAGAAGCAGGGGATTTTTCCAACAGGGATTTGAAACGTTCCAAATGAGTTTTTTCAGCCTGCAACTTTTCCAACTGTCCCCGCATGACAAAGAGGCGCTGTTGGGCGTCCAACGCGGAGTCATAGGCGTTGCGGATCTCCTGAGGCGGCATGGTATCCATTTGACCCTGCACCTGCTGGAGGTGGGTCGTAATGGCGGCATTGCGCTGGGAAAGTTTCGATAATTCGCCCTGACTCTGTTCGATCATCAAGGTGATCTCGCGCAAGGCTCTGGTCGTCTCCTCCAGTTCCTTTTGCAGATCCGGTTCGCCGCCGGACAGATTTTCCATGGTCATGAACTACTCCTGAGGTTTGATCGTCGTATCCTGCAACTTAACCCAGCCGCGCTTCAAGGCATATACGACCGCTAGTGTGCGGTCTTCCACGCTGAACTTCCGCAATATGGAGGTGACATGGTTCTTGACCGTCTGATGACTGATCCCCAGCAGATTCGCGATTTCCTTATTGCTCATGCCGCGCACCACACAAGACAGGACCTCCATTTCACGGTCGGATAGTGGATGAAACGGGGAACCCGGCTCACTGTAAGACCTGCGCGCCCCCTCCATCTGTTCGTCTATCCAGGTGTCCAATTCACGGCGGTTGAAGATATTCCCCGCGATTGCAAATTTTCCTTCCGCAACGGCGCGTATGGTACTCGCCAGGACATCCGGTTCGATCTCCTTGGCGCAATAACCCGCCGCGCCAGCCAGCACCGCATGGATCGCCTGTTCGATGTCATCGTAACCCGTCAGGAGAACCACGCGCGTCGGCAGGTGGTCGGACGTGACCTGGTGTGTCACCTGTTGACCGTTCATCTCCGGCATGTTCACGTCAAGAACGGCAACCATCGGTTTGAACGCGCGGATCTGATTGATCGCCTCTTCGCCGTTAGCCGCCTGGGCAAGGATGTGAAAATCCTTCTCAAGCGATAATGCATCCACCACACCCTGGCGAAACAAAGGATGATCGTCTGCAACGATCAGTGTTATCTCTTTCATCATGCAGCCTGTTCCCTGGAAAAATAGTCTTGGCAGGAGTATAGCACAGTCATCCCGGACGGGCAATTAAACATTCGAATCAAATATCCGCTTCGCCATGCGCTTCATCGCCAGCGGTAAACGGACATATCCTCATCGAATGGAAATTCAGCCAGCCCGGACTTAAAAACAACAGTGCGCCCCTCGATCAGTCGCGGATACCAGCCCGGAAACGTTACAAGGTATTCCGCCGAGGCGGAATCCAAATATTCTGCAAGCCGCGCCTCATCCCGAATAATAGGGACAACCTGCGGCGTGACCAGCCCGGCAAGATCAATGAGAGGATTCTGCGTAAAGTACCCGATCGCGCCGATGTCATGGACCGCCAGCGCCGCATGCGGGGGTAGATTCTCATTCACCCATTGCGCGGTCCGCACCATTTGGGTTTCGATCAGGATCACATCCCGGGCGTTTTGTTGCGCGCCCACCCACTGAAAAGAGACGGTCAAAACGATCGCCAGCGTCTGCCACAAAAAGGAGATACGCTGGTTTGCCTTCGGGGAAGTGGCATACCCCATCAAGCCAAGCATCCCCCACAGATACAGGACCGGGAACGCGGGAAGGATGTAACGTCCATGCTGATAGGCGGGCAGGCGCATAAAATAGATTCCAATATACCCGACGAACCAGATCAAGCCAGCCGCCGCCCCCCAATGCCGTTCACGAATGATCTTATATGCCCACAGGAAAAATCCCGGGACCAGCACGATAAACGGACTGGCAATTATGGGAAGAGCGTAATCCATCAACCGTTCGGACAAGGTTTTGGAAAGCCAATATTCCTGGTATTCCGCCTGTTTTGCATAGAAAGTATTGGGCATGGGCGCGCCGGAAAGGGCAAGATTGAAAAGCAGGTAAAAAACGAACAGGATGCCAAACCCAATAAACACCTTCACCAACGCGCTCCCGCGCGTCTTTAACGTGGTTTCCTGGAAGAATACTGTAAACAAAATGGGACCCAGCAGGGTCAAACCGTCGGGGCGCACCCAGACGCTTAAACCGGCGAGCAGCCCCAGGGTCAGGTATTGACGCGTGTTCTCCATCAACATCCCCAGGACGATCAATATGAGTAATCCATGCAGGAGCGTTTCCATGCCCGATGCGGCGGACCACGTCAAATGCCAGGCGAGCGCGATGAACAACCCGACCCAGGGGATTTTTGTCCGGTAGGTTTTCACCGCCCGCCGCGCGATGTCCTCCGCGTGGATCGCCATCAGGCTCAACACGACCCAGCCCAGAAAATAGGTCCATGCGTAAGGCGCGAGGCGGACCAGGTATCCGATCGAAAGCAATGCCGTCCACAGGGGAGAGGTGGAACCGGCGGAGGCTTCGCCGGGGCGGAACGACCATTCACCATGCAATGCAAAATTGCGCGCGTAGGTAAGATGGATCCAGGCGTCATCGAGCGGAAAGCCAATGCGATAGGTCAACCCGCTGACCGTCAAAAAAAATCCAATGCCGATCAGCGCCGCAAGAGAAAGCACGATCCGGCGATCAAGGTTCCAGTTCGATGCGATAGAGTTTCGCCTCATCCACCTCTCCCAAATAAACGAACGCGGGATGACTTTGCGGGTCATCGTACAAATCCCGGATCGCCCCGAACGTCCCCCCTTTTTCAAGGACAAGATAACCCGCACCGAATTTTTCGGCAACCTGCAGGATGGTTTCCTCGTCTCCGAACGGCAATGCAATTGCGGGACGTCCTGAACCGATAAAGTATCCCGGCGGATTGCGGACGATCACAACGTCCATCGGGCTGATCCCGTTATCGAGGAATTTCTCCTCCACCGACGCGTAGACCGCGTCGTCCTTCGCCCAGCCGCCCGCAATGACGCGAGAGTTGACGAGATGGGCGGTCATCAATACCGCGAGCAGGGCGATGATTCCTTGAAATATATAGGGCGCGTTCTTATCCGTGAACTGACCGCGCCTCTGCAACCACGAAACAAACACATCCGTTCCAATCGGCGCCGCGACCCACCAATACGGCTGGAACGCCGCGCCCGCGTGGAAGAAACTTCCGCGCGAACCCGCGAACGGAAAAATGATTGTCATTACTGCGAACAATAGCAACCAGCCGGTAACAGATATTCTGGTTCGTAGATCATTTCGTAATTGCCATAGACCAATGAGCATCAATGGAAAAAGAAAAATCTCACCTTGCGCCGCGAAAGTATTGCCCAAATTGGAATTGAAGGCGCGGACTCGATTCTGCAGAGCCAAATCCCACCCCCCCTGTAAAAATCGTTCACGCGTGATGTCCTCTGGCGGATAGATGAACGTCTCGTTGTAACTTTGAAGCCACAATAACCTCCCGCCGCCTGGGGTCATGAAGGAATCGAACAAGGTGATGTTGCGGACATGCCAGAAGCCCATTGTGAGGAGATAGCCTAGAAGAGCAAGCAAGCCTGCTGGAATTACAAGACGAAGCCATTCCTGGAACGTGTTGCGTGTTCCGTTCTCATGGGCAGGCTTCCATATTGCAACCAAACCCGCAAGACCCAGCCAGAGCAGACCGTCACTGCGGGAGAGGGCGAGCAACCCCGCCAGCAGACCGAGAACGAACCAATATCTCGTCTGCGAGTCATCTTGGAGCAGTTTGGTGACGGCGAGAAAATACAATCCGCCGAAGAGCATGAAGAGACTAAAGTTATCTGTCACGCCGACGAATGGGGCATGATAGACAGAGAAAATGGCAAACAAAGCAGAGATGATTGCCATATCTTTTAGTTTGGAAAATAGATATGCTAAATGGGCTGTGATTGGAACAACCAATGCAGCAATAATAATGAAGGGAATTCTTGCAACTGCGTAACTTGTATTATTTAGCAACCACATTGGAATGGCAGAGATAATAGAAGCAAGCGGAAACCAATAGGTATGTGATGGATGTGGAAGCGATTTTGTGCCGTCTAAATAATTCCAGAGATAGGGTTCGTTGAAGCCTTTGCCTGTAGCAAGTTGGATTCCGCCAGCATAATAATATTCAGAATCTAAGTAGCCAGGCTTGGGTTGAAATTGGGCAAAGGTGATGGGAAGGATTAAGCCAGATAAAAAGAGGAGGAGGTAGGTGCGGAAGTTCATGTGAGTTAAGAGTAATAAGTAATAAGTAACGAGTGAAGAGTAATTCGTGATGCGTAAAATGCTCTTTACGAATTACGTTTTACGCATTAATTGCGTGGTCTTGATATGCCCTTCGCAAAAAATGCTCAGGGCTACTCGACCACCGA
>JRYF01006957.1_pt1 | contig 11829 bp, 9 predicted proteins | sample 235331 | NCBI WGS metagenome assembly JRYF01 (sample SAMN03074217, study PRJNA261475) | activated sludge metagenome | biome: Wastewater Treatment Plant; feature: Wastewater; material: Activated sludge; isolation source: activated biomass of a wastewater treatment plant treating hydrocarbon... ... | reverse complement strand
ATTCTTCTGCCTGTGCTATGTACTACAACTTGAAATGACTTTTCGGAGTGGACTCATCGGAGCAACGCCCCATGCTCAACTGCCCAGATTTCGCTCCAGCCAATCCTCAAGAACCGCAAATATCCATACCCTCGACCATAGGTTGTCGTTTTTGCCGGAGGAAAAATCCTGCCACAGTTGGCTGGGCAGTTCCGGCCGCACGAGGCCACGCTCGCCGAATTGCGCCAATTTCTGTGCGCAAAAGGACTTGAGTTCCGTTTTCAGCCAAACCTTCCAGGGGAGTTCAAATCCTTTTTTTTCACGAAAAACAACCTCATCGGGCACGAGGGGGTGGAGGGACTCCACCAGGAGTTTTTTTGCAAAAGCGGGATACTTCCACTGGTCGGGGATGTGCAGCACATACTCCACCAGTTTATGGTCGAAAAACGGGACACGCACTTCCAGGGCGTGGGCCATGCTCATCTGGTCGGTGTCTTTGAGCAACACGTTCTGGGTGTAGGTGGAAATGTCGGCCACCGTGAGTTGGCTGAGCAGCGGCAGCCGGGCAATGTTGCCCTTTTGCCCCACCAACAGTTCATGGACGGCATCGGATGCATGGCCGTTTGCGTGGGCAAGGGTTTTTCCCAATTCCTTCTCGGTCAGCAATTTGCGGAAAGCGGGATACACATCCTCGACGGCAGCACTGCGGGCAGTGGCAATTTCTTCCACCCTCGCTTTCTGGTGGCTTTTCAAAAAAAGACCCGCCACGGAGGCCGCCCCGGTGCGCAGGCTGCGCGGTATTTTCCAAAAAAGCGGCATCTTGTTCAGCCGCAGGTAGTGATTGAAAATCGGGTAACCCGCAAAGAGTTCGTCGCCGCCGAGGCCCGACAGGGCCACCGTGATGCCCGCTTGTTTGGTCACTTTCGACACGACGTAAGTGTTCACTCCGTCGCCCGTCGGCGCATCCAATGCCTGAAGGGCAGCGGGCAGGGCATCGAGAAAGTCGGCGGGTTTGAGCAGCAGCGGATGGTGGTTGGTTTTGTACATCCGGGCCACCAGGTCGGAGTAGGCCGATTCGTCGTACTGCGGCTCCTTGAATATGATGGAAAAAGTGTCAACGGGCCGTCCTGCCGCCTCCGCCATCAGGGCTACCACCGCCGAGGAATCTATACCGCCGGAGAGGAAAGCCCCAAGCGGCACGTCGCTCACCAGCCGCCGCTCGACTGCTTCGTACAAGAGACGGCGAACGTTTTGCTTTACCGTATCGTAATCTTTGTAGGCCGCCGGGTCGGCCTGTGTACCGTTGTTGTCGGGGGCCAGCTTCCAGTAGGCTTTTTTTGTAAAAACCCCTCCCTTCACGATGGCATACTCGCCGGGCATCAGTTGGGACACACCCGCCACGATGGTATGAGGTGCATGGACGGTTTGGTAGGTGAGATAGTCGTAAAGCCCCTTTCGGTCGAGTTCCCGCCCCACCAGCCCACTGGCCAGCAAGGCCCTGATTTCGGAGGCAAAAAGGAACAGGCCGTTTTTTTGATGAAAATAAAGCGGCTTGATGCCGAGCCGGTCACGGGCGATGAACAGGCACTGCGCTGCTTTGTCCCACACTGCAAAGGCGAACATGCCGAAGAACCGCTCCAGGCAAGCCTCTCCCCACTGGATATAGGCGGCCAATACCACTTCGGTATCACAGGCCGTGCGAAAGGGGTAACCCGCCAGTTCCTGCCGTATTTGCCCAAAGTTATAGACCTCTCCGTTGAACACGATGGCATACCGCCCCGTGTTGTCCCAGAACGGTTGGTTGGCCTCCGGCGACAGGTCAATGATGGACAGCCGCCGATGCCCCAGGGCCACGTTTTCGTCCACATAATGCCCTGCTGCGTCCGGCCCCCGGTGGGCGATGGCATCGGTCATGCGCCGTATCCGGGCTTCTTTGGAGGCCGGCTCACCGGCGGCTATGATTCCTGCTATTCCACACATGTTTGTCTAAGAACGGTTGGTGTAATTGGCGTGAGTGGGGTCTGTCTGTCAGAAAATTGCGCCTTTGACTTTCACCTCCGGGCCAATGCCCTGCAAAATGACTTTAGCCAAGCCGTGCGCGAAGCGCCATCTTTTCATACAAATCGGCGTGCATATCCGCAATGGCATCCGCATCGAAGCGGAGGCGATTGGTAAAGCCCCGCTCTACCAACTGCGCCCGGTACCCGTCGTCGTGGATGATTTTCAAAATACCGTTGCGGATGGATTGCACGTCAAAAGGGTCCACCAGGCAGGCGGCATCGCCCGCCACATAAGGCATGGACGAAATATTGCTCGTCAGCACGGGCCGCCCTACGGCGTTGGCCTCCACGATTGGCATTCCAAAACCCTCATAAGTGGATACGAAGGCAAGGATATCGCATTGCTCATATTGGGCGAACATTTCCTCGTCCGTGATATTGCACACGGCGGAAAACTCAATGCCGTGCTGCCGGAGTTTTTCGATGTGTGCCTCGGTCAGTTTTCCCACAACGGAGAGGTGGCAAGGGATTCCTTCGAGTGCTTCCGCCAATCGTTCGAGGTTTTTGTTCGGGGCCAGGCCGACGTGCAGCAGCACGGGTTTTTCTTTGTTGAAGGGCTTGGCCGATGGCTGATAGACCGGGTGAATAGGATCGGGAAATACCAAAATCTTATCGGGAGGGCAACCCGTGAAGCGGATGACTTCTTCCTTCGTAGCTTCCGAAACGGCAATGACCCAACGGCTGCGCCAAACGGGCAGGTCAAACCAGAACCATTTGTAAAACAGGCGGGTCGGGCCGCTTTTCAGGTAGAGCACATAACAATCGTGGATGGTCAGCACGGTCTTGCGCTTGCGGAGCAGCAGCGCCAGGTAGTGTACATCGCCGGTGATGTGTTTCACGTCGCCCTGCCACAGGGCCGCTTCCACTGCATTGTAGAGCCGCTTGAACAGGCCGCTGCTTTCGTATTTCGATACTTTGACGATGCTCCTGATGTTTTTTGGAAGCCGGAAGCGGATGTCATTGAAAATAAATTCGATGCTGAAATTGCCGTGCGAGCGGGGTTTGCGGTGCAGGAACACCACTTTGATAGTCTCTTTCGCCCGGCCTTTGTCAGCGGCGCCGGCGTGTGGCGCACCGGCCACTTGGGTTTCACTTTCCATGCCCGTCAGGGGTTGGTTCATATTCTTGCGTCAAAGAATTTTTTGAAGCCCCATTGTGCGATGAAATAAAACATCGCCACTTTGATAAGGTGGTTGACGGTGGACAATACGCTGCTTTCCACTTGTATGCACCCGGCAAAAAAGAGGGGAATCCAAAGCAGTGCCGCAGGCGACGAAAAAGCCGACATTTGAAAAAGTTTGGCGTTGACAAAGCCATAGAACATGCCGTAAAACAGCAGGAACAGCGCACCGCCCCATATACCGAAGTTCACATAGGCATCGCCCACTTGCCCGATGTCCATCGCAGTGCCCTCGAAGGGCTGGAAGCCCGTGAACCGGCGCATGTTCTCGTGCCCGTCCACGGTGGGTTTGTCGGGCCAGATAAACCGGGGGATGAAGGATGCCGCCAATGCGACAAAGATGGTTTCGCCTTTGGCAAAAGGTTCGTACTCAGGCACATAGCGTATTGCCATGGAGGTGAGCGAACCCTGATTGGAGCGGTCGAGCGCACCGGTCAGGATGGCCTGGCCGTAAAGCAGTTCCGGGTTGTTCACCCTGTCGGAGGACAATTGCTTGAATATCTCGACCCGTTGGCTCAGCCCCACGTCGTAATTCTGCCAGGTGTTGAGCCTAAATTCGTATTTAATGGACTGTACAAACAACAACAGCAAAACCCCGCCCGCAGCGAAGAGCAGTTTTACATAAAACTTGATAGGGTATTTCATCAGCAAAATCATTATCAGGAAAATGCTCCAGAAAATCATTTCGCCGAACATGCTGTACCGGATGGATTTTAATATCGGCAATACCCACATGGCAATGAAGTAGGGCATCCGGCCTTCGTGATTGGAAAACCAGATGTAAAGCCCGCCCACGTAAATAAGGTGGGAACCGATGACCAAAAAGTGTGCAATGCCGGAAGGCGCAAACGGGCTGACGACCGTGCAGGCCACGCCCGCCCAAAAGACCTTGATGCCCGTGTCCACGTTTTTTGCCAGGTGAGCCTCTATCTCTTCGATGCGGGTCTTGTGGTCAATCTGCGTCGCCTTGAAAGGGAAGTTGAGGCCAGCGATGAGGGCCAGTGTGGCGGGCAGCGCCACCGGGAAATAGCGCTCCGCCGGAGTAGCCATGAAGTTGAAGCCTTCGTACCAGTCAATTTCCACCACATAATAGGAAAGTGCCGGAGACAGCAAGTAGGCCACCGTCGCAAGGATGGCCATGATATCCAGCGGCCTTATTTTCCTGCCCAGGTTCCAGACAAAGTCCAACATTTGCACGCCAAACAACGTCAAGCTGAAAGTCAGGATGTTTTCAATGAAAATTTGGGGCTTTGCAGCGTACACCAGCACGACCAGGCAGCAGGCAAAGAAGCGCAAATACTGGCTCTCCGCAAAATGACGGGCTATCACCGCACCCGGGGTTACTTCCATTTTTCTGCCCCCCTCCTCCGGTTGCCCGACCGGGAGGCTTTCTGATTTCGGGAGCATGATATGTTCGGTTTCTTTTTGCATGAAATTTCTATCTGCTACTCCTGCTTTCAACGCCACTTGTATTGCAGTGCCTTTTTTTCGATAAAAACCCACGACAGCCAAGCCAGCAGCACCGTCAGCGTCAATACGGGGATAAATATCCAGCCATTTAGCGGAATGTCCAACAGGAGCAGGGAATTGATGACCAACAGGTGGTAAATATAGACCCCGTAGGAAATGTCATTGCCCCGCAGCAGGTCGTGGCTCAGGCGGGGACGGGTGTAGGCCGCCGAGATGACCACCATGGCCAGCAGGAATGTAGCCACCAGCCCATAAAAGTCGGGCCAATAGGCAGGCAGGTACAGGCCGGCCATTTCACCGGCAGTGATGCAATAGACCACATAAGCGGCCAGCCAGTACCAAAACTTGTTGTGGACGTATTTTTCTATTTTGTCAAAATTCTTGAACAGCATTATCCCCACCAAAAAATTGAACAGGTAGGGGATGACCCACGAGTACATGATTTGCCCCTCCATGCTCGACAAGACGAGGGTACGGGCATAAGTCGTGACCGCAAAAACGACCGCAAACAGGAGGAGCAGCCTCGTGTTTTCCGTCCGTCGGTCGGCATTTCTGCTGCAATGGTAGTAGATGACAGGGATGACGAAATAGAACTGGAGTTCTATGGTGATGGTCCACAGGCTACCATTGGGGATGCCGTTGCCGAACACGGGCGACAGGCCGGTGAAATAGGTCTGGAACATGGTGGACTGGCAGAAAAGGTAAAGCCACAAGTCCTTTTTGAAAAAAGCCGATGCGTCCAGCGGGTTGAATATGAATATCAGCACCACCGAGACCAGGACACAAGCCCAAAGGGCAGGGAATATGCGCAAAGCCCTGTTTTTGAAATACTTGCGTATTTGGTTCCTGTTCCGCTCAAACGACCAATAGACCAGAAACCCGCTGATGGTGAAAAATATCGGCACGCCCGGAAAATAGGCGATGATGTTGTGCAATATCCCGGCCTCCACATAATTCTTGGAGAGGCCCATATTGTTCAGCGTGTGATGAAAAACCACCTGCAAGGCGGCAAGCAGCCGAATCAGGTCGAAATTGTTCACTTTGCCCGGCCTTGCTGCTTGCGCAAGGGGTGCCGACGATGTTTCTTCTAAAACCTGTGCGGGTTTATTCATGTGCAGGTTTTCTCATTTATGCTTTTGCGATAGCGCGCACTTTAGTTTAATATTGAGAATAAGGAGTTGGGGCGCATCCCCCGTAACGACCAAATTTATTTGGCCAAACGGCGAAACAATACACTTTTATTCCGCCCAGTGCCCTTATCCTAATTGACCGCCAAATAAATTTGGCGGTTACGGGGGATGCGGCAACTTGATTTCCAAACCATTCAATTCGGTTTGAAAGCATTCAAATAGATGCTTTCGTGCAGGCGCCAATCGTCTTCTCCATCAATGAAATGCTGTTCGGGCATCCGCCGGAACTCCGAACGCTCTATGCGCTCGAAGCCGGCATCTTTCAGATATAGCGACAGGGTTTCAAAATCCCATGCAAACAGGTGGTCGCCTCCCATCCTGAACATCTGGTTGATGATCTCCATGCTCGTCCTGAATGGATTGACGGCGTTCCCGTGGTGCAGCATTTTGGCAAAAAAATCTTTGTCGCCTTCCGCATAAGCCCGCATATATTTCTCTGCATCGGGCAGGATCAAGCGCAGCCTGCCACCGGGTTTCAACAACCTGAAACATTCGGACATGAACTGAATGGCATCCTCTTGTGTCAAATGTTCCAAAAAGTGTTCGCAGTGAATATACTCGGCGCATTGGTCATCCATCGGCAACCTTTCCCTAAGATCGTGGTAAAAGGTGTTCTCGGATTTCATCATATCCACGTTGATCCAGCCGGGGTGGGCCAATGTGCCACAGCCTAAATTGATCTTGACTGATTTGTGCTGTGCGGCTGCTTTTCTCAAAGCGCCGCCATACTTTGCGTCTTTATATACTTTACCAAAAAGACGCTTTGTGCTGGTCGAGATGCCGCGCAAGTCATCCCGTAGGTTTTTTGAGATGAGTTTTTTTATCAAGGTTCTCATCCCGTAATGTTTTTCACTGCGCTACGGCTGATTTTTCAAATTGATTGTGAAGGAACCCAGCCCTTCATGGCAAGGGTATTTCACGACAAAAACAACCGTTTGAACAGTAGGTTAGCGTTTGTTTTACTGAACAACCGATGAGTCCGCTCCGAAAAGCCGGCACAAGAGAAAAAACAAACAGAGATAGAATTTTATTTGAAAGAAAATTTTTTAAAAAAATTTTCTTTCAAATAAAATTCTCTGTCTAAATATTCTTCTGTCTGTGCAAGGTACTACAACTTGAAATGACTTTTCGGAGGGAACTCAGAATTAAATCTTTGAAGGTTGTTGAGTGCGAGGTTTGCACACCCCTGACCCCCTAAAGGGGAACCAAATCTGCACATACCTACGGACTTTCCGATTTGGTTCCCCTTTAGGGGTCAGGGGTGTTTGGGATTGGCACAACTTAATTACATTGTACTTCTCTCGATAGCAACATCACTACCTACCACCTCCTCCGCATAGCCGGGAAATACGGCCCGCAACCTGTCCATCACAACGGCTGTGCGAGCGGCCATGCTCGCCCTGCTGTCGGAGATGCTGCTCAGGCGCTTGCCGGGGAATGTGCCCTCGTGTATGCCCGATGGACGGTAAATCGTTTTTTCCCTGTATTCACCTATCTGGGAGGCCGCCCGCTGCGTGTAAAGGTTAGCCTTGTTCCGATTTTCAACGTCGGGGAAATGATGGAGGATATTGGCCCGCAGGGTGTCCTTGTATTTCGTCAGTACGGAAAAAAGGCCGCCCTTTATCCCCTGCACAAAATCCCGCAACGAGTAGGGCTTCCGAGCGGTGGTCAATTCCACTTTTATTTTCCTGCCCGGTTTCACATAATATTCCAGCACTTCCTTCCACGACCAGGCCGGCTCGGAGATAAGCACATAATTGCCGGGTTTTTCTTTGCCTTGAACAACGTGGTACAACCCTTCGGCTATGGTGAAACAAAAGACCGTATAAGAGGGCGTATCGGGATAGATGAAGTGTTCGTATTTACCGTTCACCAATTTCACGGTCTCTGTGCTCACGCGCTGAAGCGGCCCATGAACATGGCCCAATCTGAAAACAAAAGTATCCTTCCCGTTTTTCCTGCCATGTTGGAAGGCAAGCCGTTCTCCATATCTTTTGGTGTGGGCATATATGCTGTGGGGGATGACATAATGTTTTGCTTTGTTGAAACGCTCGCTCATGCCAAAGGCATTGATGGAACTGATGAACACATATTTGGCATCCGGCTTTGAAAAGGCAAGCGCCTTTGTAATGTTGTTGTGGTAATAGCTGTTCGTGTCCTTCACGTCGCCCAACCGGACGGAAAAATCCACGATAAGGTCGAGGTCTTTCAGCAATTCCCGGCATTGTTCGGGGTCGCCGAGGCTGCCGGTCCGGTATTCAATGCCCAGCCTTTTCAACAGGGAAGCGCTCACGCCCGCCCGCACGATGGCCACTACCCGCACGTCCGGGTAGGTTGCCAAAAAAAGGCAGACTTCCAGCCCGACTTGCCCACTTGCACCGATAATTCCTATGGTTTTCATCTGTTTATCGTTTGCCCGTGCCAGGGTTTTATTACGGGGTCACTTCAAGTGCCCCCGTAATTTTATCCCTTTAAATTTTGCAACTGAAACTATTCAGCCCCCTGCAGGACGGGGCTGTAAAGCTGCTCAATGATTTCCGTCGTTGCCACGGCATCGCACAGGTTGGTGTAGTTGGCCGTCCGGGTTTTCAGCGCAACGTGGAAATCCTTCCAGAATGCGTACATCACATCGTATTGGTTGCGGGGGTAGTCCTCCAGCAGGGCATCCACGATTTTGTAGGCCCGCCCGCTTTTTCCAGCCCGCAGTACCGGCACGGCATAATCGAAAAGCGAAAACGTGAGGGTTGCATGGTCGAATTTCATGCATATATGATATCCGGCACTGTGGAAACAGGTCACGAGCAGTTCCATCTCCACAACGTGGCCATCCCTGTCCTGCAGCTCGATGAGCGCCTGGGTGTGCAGGTCGAAGCCATTTTCGTGCTCCATTTCCTTTCTCACCACGTTGGCCCGTTCGATATTGGCCATGTAACAAATCGCATCAATGTTGTGGATGGCGCTTTCGAACAATTGCCCGCCGCCGGCAAGTGCCAAGTTTTTGGCGAAGCTGGCACCGGAACTGGTCTGGGTGGCCGTGCCGAAGTTGCTCCGAACGGAGCGCAAAGCCCCAAAAACCCGGTCTTCGATAAGGCCCTTCACGATTTGGACAATGCCCATGCGGCGGCGCAACAGGCCGGAACATATCGCATAATCGTCGCGGAGGCTGTTGATTTCCCGCAATTCCCGCAAGCTCTTCGCCACCGGTTTTTCGATGTAGAGCGCAGCAGGTTTGTCTTTTAAAAATTCGTAATAGGGTTTCCTCGTGCCGTAAGGGCAGGCCAGCATCACGAGGTCGGTGGGGGTGGTTTTGTCAAGTTCATCAGGGCTGAGGGCCAGCGGTATGCTGAACGCTTTGGCAGCCGTGTCGGCGTTTTTCTTCGAAATATCCAATATCCACTTGGGTTCCGTGCCGATGGCCTTGAGCAGCGGCAGATGCGCCGTGAACACAATATTTCCGCTCCCGATGATACCGATGGTTTTAGGCTCCAGCATGTTGGGTTTGCATGGTTTGCATGACTTTGAAAAGAGCGGGGGTAAATACCTTTTCAAAATTATATTCAGCAATGAAATATTGATAGGCGGAGTCGCTCAGCGCTTTGTAATTGTCCATGATGGCCCCGATGACCTCCAGCAGCGAGGCCTCGGAGAGGTCGGTGAAATGCGCCCACTCCTTGTCGCCGAGGTATTGGCGGAAATGCGGCGTGTCGAAAAGCACGACGGGCAGGCCCACAGCGGCATACTCGTATATCTTGTTGGAAGCCGTGCCGAGGGTCTTGTTCATGATGTCCTGTTTGGTGAAAATGGCCAACCCTATGGTACAGGTGGAGGCCAGTTGCGGCACCGAGCTGTACAGGCTGAATTTTTCAAAAACGAGTTTGTCGCTGACACCACATTCGCCGGCCAACCGAATCAGTTCCTGTTTGTAATCTTCCGCAATCCAGCCTTTCAGCACCAGTTGCAAGGGTTTGCCGTGTACCTTATGGTGCAGGATGCGAATGATGTCCTCGTACCCGTGCTGACGGCCCAAGGCCCCCTGGTAAATCATTTTGATGACGGGCTGGTGTTCGATGTTCCGGGCCTTGTAATAGGGTTCGTAAAAACGGATGACCGGATAGTTCGGTATGACAAAGGATTCCCGTTTCACCTGATTGACCGGATAATAGGGCATCCTTTCCACGGCAGGCAAGGAGAAGAAATCGAGTTGGGCAAACATCTGTTCGTGGTATTTGATGACCAGCCCCATCAGGGAATATTTGCCAAATTGAATATTGTCCCGGTCAATGGCATCGTAGCTGTTGAACCACGAAAGCCCCTTGTAACCTGCCAGCCGCCCGACGGCCCAAAAGGCCAGCAAGCCCAAATAATCGTGGATGATGACCAACCTGTAATCCCCGGCCCGCAATTCCCGGTACAGCGCCATGCAATATTTTGCAAAACGGGCAAACTTCCACAAAGTGCCTTTCGCCGCTGCATCCTGCACCCCAATCCGTGTCCCGATTTCCTTCAGCGCAGGCGCAAGCGGGTAAGACTCTGCCGGAAAATCCAGGTTGTTGCGCAGGAACACGACCGACCTGAAATATTGCGCCAGCACCAAAATGGCGTTCATGGTCGGCGGTTCGGGCAGGCCACCGTACATGCACAGCAGCACATCCTCTTGCTTCGCAAGGTCATTTGACACGGACTTCTTTTTGCTTAATACTTCCATATTTCCAATTGGTCAGTCAAGTTGTTGATGGTAAGTTGGGTTGTTGAAGTGGTTTCCCTCAAACAACCTTCCGAATAAAATCTGCGTACCGCTCGCCGTATTGGTCCCACGACCACTCCCGGATGCCGATGGCGGCGGCATTTTCCTTCATCCGGGCCAGGCGGGCCGGATCGTCGTGCAGGACTTGGATATGGCCGGCAATGGCATCGGGGTCGCGCACGGGCACGATGTGACCATTCTCACCTTCCCGTATCACGTCCGGCCCGCCGGTGTTGGTGGTGGCAATAACCGGCACGCCACAGCTCAGCATTTGCAGGATGACCATGCCGAAACCGTCTTCCAGCGACGGCACAACGGCCACGTCGCAGGCGCTGATGTGTTTGGGCAGGTCGTAGTGGTTCACATGGCCGAAGAATTTCCAATTCGGCCGGGCGTACTTTTCCACCGTGCTTTTTATCTCGTCGTCCACTTTGCCGATGAACCAGGCCTCAAAACGGTCTTCTGGAATATGGAGCCGTTGGAGCGCCTGAAACAGGTAATACAAGCCCTTGCGTATGAGCAGGCTGCCAAGATAGATGACCCGGAATTTGTTGTCGCCTTTCGGCAAACCGGAATCCACTCGCTGGAAGTAGCTGCTGGAGCCATAAGGGTTCAGCACGAGTTTGCTGGCCGGGATGCCATATTCCATGAAGGATTTTTTCACGAAAGTGGAAGCAATGGAGATATAGTCCGCCTCCGCATATTCCTTGAGTTCCTTCTCCACCGTGCGGGGGTCAATGCGGAACCGGATACCGAACTTCTTGTACTCATCGTGCAGGATAGTATCCTGATAGCAAATATGCGAGGAACCCCGCTCCAGCACCGTGATTTTGCCTTGTTCCTTTGCTTTCCGCAACGCATGTAGCGACATACCGCTCCATCCGATAAACACCTTGCTCGCTCGCTGATTGGCCATTTGCCCGGCAGCCCAGCGGTCGAACAGGGCATCCCACAGCACGGGTTTTTCCCAAACCTTCATCCCAACGGCCAATGGCACGGCGGTGCGTATCTTTTCCACCGGGATTTGCTCCTTGTCCACCCGCGAGGTGAAGCGCCGCATGAGCGTGTTTTTTGGATAGGCATACGTCGTGAGCAACCCGCTCAACAAGCCGTGTTTCTCCAACTGCTCAGCCAGGTTGAAGGCGTGAAATTTACCGGCGCAGGAGATGGTTACCAATGGTTAATGGATAATGGTTAATGGTTAAT
>JRYF01002233.1_pt1 | contig 11835 bp, 11 predicted proteins | sample 235331 | NCBI WGS metagenome assembly JRYF01 (sample SAMN03074217, study PRJNA261475) | activated sludge metagenome | biome: Wastewater Treatment Plant; feature: Wastewater; material: Activated sludge; isolation source: activated biomass of a wastewater treatment plant treating hydrocarbon... ... | reverse complement strand
GTAGAAGCGGTCGAAGATGTGAGGTAAATGCTCAGGTGGAATGCCAACGCCTGTATCACTGACAGAGATTTGAATTTCATCGTTGAGTCGTTTTGCGCTGATGGTAACCCTGCCGCCTTCGGGCGTGTATTGCAATGCGTTGCCAGTGAGATTGGTCAGGATTTGAATGGCGCGGTCTTCGTCGGCAAGAACAGGCGGAAGGTCAGGAGTCAGGTCGAGGTCCAGAGAGATGCGTTTGGCTTGGGCTTGAGGCGCGAGTCGTTTGGTCACGGTCTGCACGAGCGAGGAAACAGTCAGTGGACGGAAATCCAATGGATACGCACGGGCTTCGACGCGGCTGAGTTCCTGCAAATCATCCACGAGACGATTGAGGCGATCCGCTTCGGCGTGAATTTGTTGAAAGGTTTCATCATTGGCAGGCAGGACACCATCCATCAGCCCTTCCATCGAACCTTTGATGGCGGTGAGCGGCGTGCGGAGTTCGTGGCTGACATCGCCGATGAGACGGCGTCGCATCGACTCAACCTGATCGAGGCGCTCCGCCATTTGATTGAAGCGCATGGCAAGTCCCGCGAGTTCATCCGCGCCGATCACTTGCAGGCGTTCGTCGTATCGCCCGTCGGCGATGCGTTGTGTGGCATGAGACATTGCCAGCACAGGCGCGACAACGCTTCTACTGAAAAGAAAACTGAGTGCGAGCGCGGCGAGGGTCGCCGTCAGCGCGGCATACAGCAACGCCTCGTTGAAACTGGCGCGGAAGTCAACATACAATTGCGACATCGAATCCGGTCCGCCCATCATGCCATTCATCATTCCCATACCTGACATGTGACGATTGAACGCAGACGGCAAAACGAACTGACTGGCAAGGATCAACACCGTCACGCCCAGCACGATGATGACCAGATACGAGAAAAAGATCTTTGCGCCCAAATGCCTGCGGAAATAATCAACCATAATTCCTCACTTACAGTGGCTCATCTTCAAAACGATACCCCACACCGCGCACAGTGGCGATCAATTCATCGCGTCCAAGTTTTTGCCGCACGTGTCCGAGATGCACATCCACCACGCGCATCTCGCCGAAATATTCGCCGCCCCACACTTTTTCGAGCAACTGCTCACGCGATAGAACGCGCCCGCGATTTTCAGCCAGCGCTTTCAGTAGATCAAATTCGATGGCGGTCAACTCGATGGGATTCTCGTCCACGCTGACCTTGCGTGCATTTATATCAATGCGGATATGCTTGAAGGACAACACGCCTCGTTCGCCGCCCGAGCCTGCTCCCGTCTCGATACGCCGTAACGCCGCCTTGACCCGCGCCACCAACTCACGCGGACTGAACGGCTTGGTCACGTAATCATCCGCGCCGACAGACAGACCGACGATCTTATCCGTTTCCTCGGTCCTCGCCGTGAGCATGATGACATACACTTCGGATTCGCGGCGCAAACGTGAGAGCAGTTCGATCCCGTCCATGCCTGGGAGCATGACATCCAGGATGACCAGGTCGGGCTTGAAGGTGCGCGCGGCTTTGAGTCCTGCATTGCCGTCCGATGCGGTGAACACCTCATACCCCTCAGGCTTGAGATACGCGCTGACCAGTTTGGTGATGGAGGGTTCGTCGTCAATGACGAGTATTTTTGTCATGTCGTAATTCTACCTGTAAAGAAACAAGGCGGACACATTTCGATGTATCCGCCCGGATAGTCAGTGACGATTACTCGAATTCAACCTCTTCGATGAATGTTCCATGCCAGGAGTGCAGGAAGACCTGTCCGCTGTAGCCGTTTACGCTCAGCATGCTGACGACCTTGCCGTCCTTCTCGAAGTCGAACGTGTAATAGCCGTAAAACTGGGTGGGATGCTCGACTGCCGCGCCTGCGAAGTTCGCATCGAGATACTTCTGGGCATATTCAATTGCCTGTTCGGGCGTGACGGTCATTTCAGCGGTGACATCAAGGGGAGTTATGCTGTTCCAACCTTGCATCATGCCGCCATTACCCATCATGCCATAACCACCCATCATCCCGCCGAAACCGCTCATCATATTGCCATGATTGATGCCGCTGTATTTCAAGTTCCACATCATGTTGGGACCGTGTTCGGGGTAGGCGGTTTGCGAGACGGGATCCACAAGCAGTTCGAAGGCGCCGATACCTGTGCTGGCTTCCTTGACGATGACGTAGCCGTTGTTGTCGAACACCATGATCTCGGCGATCTCCAAATCGGAATTGTTCAGGTTCGCCAGATATTTTTCGGCGGCGGTTTTCGCTTGGTCAATGGTGAGAGGCGTGACGTTGGCATTGTTGTACCCGTAGCCGCCCATCATCCCGCCATTGCCCATCATGCCTGGTCCGCGTCCATTCACACCTGCACTTGCGGCAGGTGCAAGTGTCATATTTGGACCGTAGGTGTTGTTCCAGCCATAGCCATACATCATGTTTCCTGGTGCAAAGACGTTCATGCGTGCATAGATACTCCCCGCAAAAAAGATGACCGCCGCCAGCGCAAGGACGGCGAGGACGGTCAGGGCGGTGGATAAAGTTTTGTTCATTTCTGTGGTCTCCTTTTCAATCACACATCCGTGTGTTGTTTTATGACCACAGTATAGGATTTTCCATTGAAGAGGGTGTAAAGCGACTATAAAGATATGGTAAAGGTTATTTGAGTGGATTTTTCATGATTGCTCCACAATTTTCATCCCTGAGACGCGAACAAACTCTCTAGCAAATATAAGCATCACAACGTAAATTGCCTCTCATCCTCACTGCAATTATTATGCAGGCTTAATGGAACGATTCCGGTGGACATTCAATACTTGAAATAAGTTCCAAAAATACAATCAGATATTAATTTTCAACACATTCAAGACTAACTGTAGTGATACATCCAAAGGCGATCCTTTAAATGAGGTTTTCGACCGGTAATTTCAGTCCATACCTGCTCGACCTCCATATCAAAAAATGTTCCAGCATTTAATACGGTCAATTCATGGATTTTTACATCACTTGGAAGGGAAGATAACCAATCGATTTTTACAAATATATCTCAACGAGGTGATGACCACTCACAGAGAGGGCGAATTTTCCTTGGGTATCGTGATGTCGGTCTGATAGCAGCAATTCCAAATCTAAAACTGGCTAAGGCGGAACGGAGGCGATTTCCAAGCCTTCTTCCATGAAACGGAATAGATCGTCCCAGGAGTCAAAGACCATATAGCGTGTCAGGGCGCGCAGGTCGTTGAAAAAGGTTTTGCGTGCGCCGAGCGCTTGGCGTAAACGTTGATAGGCAGGTGTCAGCAACTCCTGTACGGTATGTAACAAGAACGCCAACAAGTTCAAAGTCGCCAGAACATTGGCTAAATCCTGTGAGCCGTGACCGAAGTTGTGCTCAAAATGATAGCCTTTGGTCTTCAAGACATTGTTATTTTCGTTCTCGATTTTCCAACGGGAACGTCCCACTTGGGCAAGTTCGGCGACATTGTCAGCGCTCACAGGATGATTGGTGACGAAACTATTTTGATAGAGGATTTTGCCTGTCTTTTCATCGGTAATGACTAACTCGAACCAGTTGACCCGTAAAGCATCGTCGCCCTTGCGCAAGGGGACTTGGAGCGCGAAACGATACCGCCAGAGTTCACCGCGTTTGCCGTTCCAGTGTCGTTGTGTGAGCGTTTCGAGAGTGTGGTTCTTGTCCAAAAAGTCCAGCCACTGATACAAGCCCTCGTGCGACTCGGGTTTGCAGACGAAAATGAAGAACTGCTGGTAGGTTTCGGCAAGTAATTGGCAGAGCGGCTGATTGGCATACAAATCGTCGCCCAAATAGGTCACAGAATGTGCCGCAAAATGCCCCTGAGACTGCGCCAGCCAGCGTTTTGCGGCGTTTCGCTCACAATCCTGCTTCTCCTGCCCGTCTTGCGGCACAATAAACTCGGGCGGCAGGGGCAAGACTTGTGCCGTCCCAGGTTTGACGAAGACGGGCGTCACGGCGCTGTGATAAAAATGCTCTGTGCCAGCGCGATCCGTCCGTTTCAGGCACTTGGCGCAGGAAATCTTCTCGGATGAGAAGAAATTCACCCCGTCCAGCGCGATGGCGTAGGTCTGCAATTCATTCCGAAAGCGCAACAACTGCTGTTGCCGTTTCAATTCGTCCAGCACATACCAGAAATCCACGGCAAATTCTGTATGGGACAGCGGGTCAACCAGATTCCGAATTTGTGGGTCGCTCGGTATCTCAGTCACTTGAAACAAACTGCGGGCATTGTTCCGCCCTTTTTTGCTCTGTAGCAGCCGTTGGTGCGCTAAAAATGAACCCGATTGCATGAAAAACACGGCAAAGGCGGATAGGACTCCATCCGCAATGGCGTAGCGTTGATTATTGTTCGGCTGGCGGCAGTCTGGCAGGCTCGACCAGCGCTCGCGTAAGCGTTGCATCAGGGCTTGGAGGGATAGGCTAGGGGGCATGGGCTCGCTGATACCTTACCACAATTTCCACCTATTTTCAGATTTGGAATTGCTGCCAAAAATTAAATTTGCATTATAAAAATATCCACATAGATGCCCTGAGTAGGAATCGAACCTACATCTAAGCCTTAGGAGTGCCTTGTTCTGTCCATTGAACTATCAGGGCGGCGGGGAAATTATACCTCAAAGAAAATATTGATTTGATCATATTGCCTGTTCCACAGCCTGTTTTTCGAGACGGATTAAAATCTTGAGTTTAGCGTAACTTTTGCGCAATCAGCGCAAGAATCGTAAAAAACGACGAAAAATAATTTTGCTGTAACACCCTGGTTGGCGCCGGAAAGAAGAGTTGCTTGCCAGCAAAGGCGCTTACCGGGCTGAACTTTAACAACATACCTTCTGAATTTTGGATGACTTTGGCCGAAGTATGGGCGGCGACCTGCACTTGCTTCTTGATACCCATCTTGCCAAGGGGCAGGGTATTCTCACTTTGCTCAGCATGCTGGTCGATCCAAACAGTTGCCCAGCGGATAAAGTTAGCGGCGAAAATGGTCATGGCTTCCTGCAAGTAAATGGCCGGTTCGGAACGCACTTTGAGCCGGTGGAGATAGAAGACCTGTTTCGTTTCCTGGATGCCAGCCTCAATGGTCTGGCGAGCGTTGTATTGGCCAAACCAGGCGGGCAAATCAGTTGTCACCACAGTCGTGCCGAAGTGTGCCAGGGCGCTGTGCTTGAGGGTCTGTCCGGTGTAAAAACGCTCCAAGGCGATATCGAGCGGATAAGGGCAATGTTGCAGTTGCATCCCGCTCCAACCGATCATTTCTGCGTTATTGCCCACGCGTACCCATGCCGTCTCAGCCGTTACTTGTTTCTTCAGCATCTGGACGATCTTGTGGTTGTGCAGCTTGACATACACCTCATAGCCCATTTCAATCAGCAGAGCGATGTTATCGTATGTGCCGAAACCAGCATCCAGACGGAAGCAAGCTTCCACTGGATTTGGATTTTCAGCGTTCTCCTGCTCAAACTGTTCCAAGCGTTTGCGCAACACTTTTTCCTGCTCCAGGTGCCCGCTCAACCAGGCCTGTGTCTTGTCCAGTTTTTTCATGGCGAGTTGCACCGCCTTTTCGCGGCGCACACAACGGCGTTCAAGTACTCCAATGCGCTTAGGGTTCGTCGCTTCTCGCAGTTGTGTCACGGTTTCTTGCTTGGCGCTTTGCGCCGCTGCCAGAGCGGCCCGTTGGCTCACTAACCGTTTTTCAGCAGGTACACGACTCTGGACAAAGGCTTCGATCCGCCTTTGCAGCAACTCTGTGCGCCGTCTCGGTCGTTGTCCGCTGCGCGCCTCAGCCGCCAGCACCATCGCTTCCGCTTGTGTGCACGAAACCGTGTCTCCGGCATGATGTTCCACCGACAGCCATAGCCGTCCGTAGGTCGGGCTTTGCAGGCTCACTACTCCTGCCTGATAGCCCAGCCGGATCTCGTCTGCCATATGTCCATAGGCTGCATTCGGGTACGTTTTGCTGGTGTTCGAAACTGGCAGCCCGGTCAGGTCACCATCGTACTGCAACTGAGAGCCTCGTGATTGCAATCGAGCCAATTCACGCTCCAAAAACGGTTGGCTGACACGCTCGAGTACACTCACAATCTCATGTGCTTCGGCCCAACTCAAAGCACTCATCGTCCGGCTGACGCCCGTATAGTCTGCCCAGTCCGCTTGCCCCCAGGCTTGAGCAACCGCCAAATCCTTATCCAGCGGATGCGCCGCCAGGCTGATGTCTTGCAGGTACTTCGCACCTGACAAAATTGCTACCAGAAATTCGATCACTTTCGCTTGTGGCGTGTGCTCGTACACCTTCTGGTTGATCTGAACCGCTTCGATGCCTGAGAGCAATCCAATTTCCCTGGCAAAGTGTCCCCAGGGAACCAAAAGCGCATGTTGGGTTTCTTGTTCTTGAGCCATATCCATTCCTGCTGGTTGAGTTGGCTCAAGATTATGTCATCCTTATTCAGTTGGTAATGTTCAAATTTTGGTGCTTTTCACGATTCCGCTCGTGATTGCACAACCGTTACGTTAAGGGTGAATTGGTGCTTGAAAATGGTTGTTTGCGAGTAAAAAAATATCCGGAGATAGTGTGTTGCTAATCTGGGATCCAAGGTTTTCCACCCGCACTGAACAGGGATTTGTGCAAGTGATTGATAGCAGTACAGGTGAGGTACAGGTAAGCGCAGGCGACTATGTTGAAGCCGGGGGAGGCAGTTTCCCAAGAGGAACATGGTTGAAACAACCAATCCCAAAGGAATATCCCGGAACTTATTGGCTCGTCGGGGAGTACATAAAGAAAATCGACGACCATGAGACTTTGATATGTATAGAAACCAGGAAAATGCGGTTGCCCAACTGTGGCAATCGCATTTTTATTACGCCCAATTCTCCAGTATCTCTTTCACCTTTGCCAAAAACCAATCCGCGGACGCACCGTCAAGGATGCGATGATCGAACACGAACGACAGATACACCATCGGGAGGATGGGTTTTACATCGACACAATCTCTATGTTCAACCATAAAATCCCGTCACCCATATACGAAGTTGCCTGACAGGACTATTGTAGTTTCTTTGAATCCACATTTTCATTGACAAAAAAAAACGGGTGTAGAATGGATTTACGTATATAACGTGAACAGGAGGTTTTATGAATCACGAAAAAAGCCCGCAACTTACGGAACAGGAATTACGAGTTTTACAGTTGGCCGCCCAGGGATTGACCAACAAGAAAATTGCTTCGAATCTTGGTATCAAACCGGTAACTGTCGAGTTTCATGTAAAGAACATTTTCAGAAAACTGAACGTTTCTTCGCGTGTTGAAGCGGTTGTGCTGGCTGAAAAAACAGGTCTGGTTTAAACCTATGGAAATCCATAGGTAGCCAAAAGGCACAAAAGGTCATAAACTAAAATACGATCACGATTATGAAGGAGAAAATAAAATGAAACAAAGAAAATCGATTTTCCTTGGTATTGTTTTGACAGGGGTGTTTTTATTTTTTCTGGTTTTACAAGCAGGTGGAGTATTCGCACAGAATGTGACATTTGAAGAAATGCTGAATATCCCACCTGCTCAAACAAACAATGCCCTCACTCCAACCACAGTTATTATTCCAGAAGGAATGTCCACCCCGTCAATTCAAGATGGCAACAGCAATGCTGTGAATTTGGAGCAAACGCATATAGACTTGGAACAGGTTAAGAAAAACGAATCAATCATTAACAGCGCAAAAGTATTGGTAGAAAAGGCAAACAAGAACTACATTACACCTGGATGGTGGCATTCCGCATCTAAAATATTTGTTCAGCCCAACTTAGGCTACGGGTCTGTTGTTCTGTCAGATGGTTCTCCAGTGCCATCGGATGAATGGAGAGAAGATTCTTGGACTCTTCTGGATGAAAATGGGCAAGTCATCCAGGAAATAACTCTTTCGGATTTTGGCCCATCTATACCATTACAAGTTGGAATATACAAAGCTGAAGAAAACACAGTCAACGATCAGCAATCCAAGTACACAAGAACCATGGACAGTGGTTTTCTTGAAAGCGCAGAAACGAGCAAGGACATCGTCTTTTTAGAATCAAAAGATGGTGTGCTTGGAGAAGAGCCTGTGGTTGTGTATACCTCCATGACAAAAAATGAGGCGCCGATTGAATTTGGCAGCCGTCAGGTAACTGCTGGTTATACCGATTACTACTTTTCAAAAGATAGTGGACTACTCTTATTAATAGAACATTATGATATTTTGCTTGACGGCCAAACCCAATTGGTCCAGAGAATCGAGACGCTCCTTATGGAGAAAATAGACGAACCTCCCACCGAAGTGTTGAAGTATTTAGAATAACCTGTTGAGGAGATCATATGAAAACAAAATTGTCTTATTCTATTATATTGAGCATAATTTTATTGCTTTTGATGCAAATTCCGGTTTTTGCAAATGCTATAACAATACCAACGTGGGTTACGGAAATGCTATTGTAGATCAAGGCATGGTGGGTAACCAACATGCCTGGAGGGCTGCGCATTTTGAATATACTACGTTTCCAGATCAAATCATGCCGCAACTTGGTGCTACAGTTTGGACCACTTATGTGACGTGTAATTACGGGTACCCGTTATATAGCTATGCACAATACGAAAGCTATAATAACAGTTGGATGATACAAAACTATGTAAGGTCGTATACATCTTATAATGGGTCTTGGATTCTAAAATCAGATGTCACCTGCCCAATTGGCAAGAAAATAGTTCGCTGGAATTATGTAAACCATTATTGGCAGGCATCTGGAGGCGCGTATGACAATGCTGAAAAGATTATTTCATCAGAAAATCAAGCGGCAACCTTTTACGATGTACCCTTAAGTCACTGGGCCTATTCTTATATCGAAGCTATATATCAGCTTGGTATTATGGACCCCGTAGCAGTTAATCACAATTGTTATATATCCGCTTTTTGTCCAGGTCATTATGTGACCAGAGGCGAAATGGCATACTTTCTGGAACGTGGCATACGCGGATCCGACGAAGATCTTCCACGGGGAAGCGGTATCATCTTTAGTGACGTTCCACAAAGTTATGAAAATTCAAGCGGCTGGTTTGGATATCCTACCAGCAACGTTGTAGGTTTTATTGAGAAATTAAGTGCAGATGGAATTACAGGTGGGTGTTACACAAATCCGTTAAGGTACTGCCCGGATGGCACAGTCACCAGAGCGCAAATGGCCGTGTTTCTTCTTCGAGCAGAACATGGAAGCGGATATACCCCTCCTGCAGTAAGCAGTACTTCGTTCTCAGATGTACCAGGGAACTATTGGGCGGCGGCCTGGATACAGCAACTCTATAACGAAGGAATAACTGGTGGGTGCTACACTAATCCTTTACGATACTGTCCCGAAAATTCAGTAACACGCGAGCAAATGGCCGTTTTTTTATTGCGTACTTTTGCCCCGTGATTAAGCATTACATCTTTCTTGATAACAAAATCGGCAGAAATCACTCCGCCGATTTTGTTGTTATTACAGTTTTCCAATGTATCCTTTACCTTCGCCAAAAACCAATCTGCGGATGGACATAACGATTGATATTCGGGTGACCTTGTCCTTCGGTCATTGGTTTTCTCAATATCTATAATTTCCGCGCCGCCATCAGGAACACGGGAAACGTTTTCTCCCTGCCATCCACTTCCTTCTCGATCTTATACGCCGTCGAAAAACGGACGTTTCCAAACCCTGCGGCTTCCACCCACGTTCGCAGTTCATTTTGTTCGAAGCCTTTGTGAACGTCGGTTGTCCCGTCCGTATGGAAGGAACCGTCCTCTTTCTCCAGATCGGCGACGATCAAGTATCCATCAAGTTCAAGCATGTCGTAAAACTTTTTCAGAATCCCTCGCGCATCATGGATATGATGCAGGACCATCAGCGAATAGGTGATGTGATATTTTCCCGCAGGCAAAGGTTCGGTCTCAAGATTGAGCCGAACGGGATACATATTCGTCACACCGGAAGCGGCGATCTTCTCATTCAACACATCCAACATTCCCTGTGACGTATCCGCCAGCGTAATCTGCCCCAAATCTTCCTGCAGCGCAAAACTCAACAGACCTGTCCCGCAGCCATATTCGAGCGCATTCATATCGGTTGAAAGCGGAACCGCCTTCCGAATCGCCTCCGCCACCACGCCGGCGCGCTCCACTTTTTTGGGATCGGAGTCCCAGTCTTTTGCGCGTTCGTCGAAGTTGGTCATGCCCAATTCTCCAGCGTCTCTTTCACCTTCGCCAGGAACCAATCCGCAGACGCGCCGTCTAAAATGCGGTGATCGAACACGAACGACAGATACACCATCGGGCGGACGGCAATCGCGTCATCTATGACAACGACCCGCTTCTGCATCGCGCCGACGCCTAGAATCCCGCATTGAGGCTGGTTGATGACTGGGAACGCGAAGAGCGATCCGCTGATGCCGTGATTGGTCAGCGTAAACGTCCCGCCTTTGACGTCATCCGGCTGAAGTTTTTTCGAACGGGCGCGGTTGGCGAGGTCATTGACCGTCCGCGCCATCGCCAGCAGGGACAAATTGTCCGCGCCCTTGATGACAGGCACGATCAATCCCTCCTCGCCGAGAGAAGTTGCCATGCCAATGTTCACAGCCTTGTGGATCAGCAAGCCTTCATCCGTCCACGAGGAATTGACTTGCGGATACGCCTTCAACCCCGCGACAATTGCCATCATGAAATACGCCGTGAACGTGAGATTGACGCCGTCCCGCGCAAAGATTTCCTTGTTCGCAGCGCGATGCTTTGCCACGCGGGACATGTCCGCCTCCATGACAGTCAGCACGTGAGGCGATGTGCGCTTGGACATGACCATGTGCTCGGCGATCTGCTTCCGGATGACCGTGTGTTTGATGAGTTCATCGCCAACGATTGGAGTAACAACAGGTGTTGTGTGTTGCGTAGAGGGTAGAACGGTCGCGACTTTCGACTTTTGACTTTCGACGTGATTCAATACATCATTCTTCGTGATCCGCCCGTTCAACCCCGTGCCAGTCACCTCCTGTAAATTAACCCCATGCTCCGCCGCAATCTTCGCAACGACAGGGGAAATAAAACCGAGATCAGTCGAAGGTCGAAGGTCTAAAGTCTCAGGTTGAGCAGAAATTGACCTTTGACCTTCGACCTTCGACTCTACCTTCGCGGGTGTACTTTCCACTTTCCCGCTTTCCACGCTCTCACCTGGCTTGCCGATAAACGCCAAAATCGCTCCCACCTTCGCCGGGACGCCCTCCTCTGCGATGATCTTCAACACCGTCCCCGAAGCGGGCGCAGGGATTTCGGTGTCCACTTTATCGGTGTTCACTTCGAGGAGCGGCTCGAGTTCATTGACCGAGTCGCCTTCCTTCTTCAGCCATTTGATTACGGTTACTTCCTCAACGCCTTCACCGAGCAATGGGACAAGTACTTTAGTTGCCATTTATCCTCCGAATATGAGTAAACAGTGATCGGTGATCAGTTATCAGTGTCTTCGTCGTCAGATTCCGTGAAATAAGCGCCCGCTTCTTCCCCTATGCCACGGGGAGGTTCGCCGCAGAACATATCGGCTTTGTCCATCATCCCGTTCAGCATACGCCCTATTTCGAGACATTTTTGAATTAACTGAGCACTTGTTTTATCGTCAATATATCCACATTCCAGAGCAGTCTCAATCCAGTGCTGAGTTTCCATCTGTTCCCCATCAGAATCGGTTAATTTACTGATAAAGTGCTTTTCATATCGTCGCTTTGCCCAAGACTCAGCGATATTTGCACCGATTGAGCGCGATGAACG
>JRYF01004467.1_pt1 | contig 11841 bp, 13 predicted proteins | sample 235331 | NCBI WGS metagenome assembly JRYF01 (sample SAMN03074217, study PRJNA261475) | activated sludge metagenome | biome: Wastewater Treatment Plant; feature: Wastewater; material: Activated sludge; isolation source: activated biomass of a wastewater treatment plant treating hydrocarbon... ... | reverse complement strand
TTGATGCGCGCCGACTTGCCGGAGCGGCCGCGCAGGTAGTACAGCTTGGCGCGCCGAACGTCGCCGCGCCGCTTGACCTCGATCGAGGCGATCGTCGGCGAGTACAGCTGGAAGGTTCGCTCGACGCCCTCGCCGCTGGAGATCTTGCGCACGATGAACGACGAATTCAGGCCGCGGTTGCGCCGGGCGATCACCACGCCCTCGAAGGCCTGCGTTCGCTTGCGCGTGCCTTCGACCACGTTGACGCTGACCACGACGGTGTCGCCGGGTGCGAATTGCGGGATCGACCTGCCCTCGGTCAGGCGGGCCATCTCTTCCCGTTCGAGCTGCTCAATGACGTTCATCGCTCATCTCCAGTTGCCATCGTGCCGCGCCCTGTTCTAGGCGGTGTGCCCCGCGGTGTCGGCCGCGGCAGAGGATGGATTCAAAACCGCCGGCGCCTCCGGTGCGCCGGCCCGCTGCGCCAGTTCGCGCAGAAATCTTTCGTCGCGCTCGTCGAGCCGCCCTTCGGCCCGGGCGGCAGCCAGCAGGTCCGGTCGGTCGCGCGCCGTGCGGGCCAGCGCCTGATCGCGCCGCCAGCGGCCGATCTGCGCATGGTGCCCAGACAGAAGGGCCGCCGGAACCCCGCGCCCGCGCCACGATTCCGGGCGGGTGTAGTGCGGCGCGTCGAGCAGGCCGTCGGCGAACGACTCGTCGGCGGCCGACTCGATCTTCAGCGTCCCCGGCAGCTGCCGCACGACGGCGTCGATCAGCGCCATGGCGGCGATCTCGCCGCCCGACAGCACGAAGTCGCCGATCGACACCTCCTCGTCGGCGCAGGCATCGATGAAGCGCTGGTCGATGCCCTCGTAGCGGCCGCAGACCAGGACCAGCGCGCCGGCGCCCGCCCACTGGCGAACGCGCGCGTCGTTCAGCGGCCTGCCGCCGGCCGACAGCGCCAGGACCCGCCCGCTCCGGCCGATCTCGGCCGCCTGGGCGGCGCGCGACGCCTCGACCGCCGCCGCAAGCGGCTCGGCCATCAGCACCATGCCGGGCCCGCCGCCGAACGGGCGGTCGTCGACCGTGCGGTGGCGGTCGACGCTGAAGTCGCGCGGGTTCCAGGTGACCAGCTTCCACAGGCCCAGTTCGCGCGCGCGCCGGGTGATGCCGTGGTCGGTGACCGCGGCGAACATCTCCGGGAACAACGTGACGACATCGAACCGCATCGGCCTGCCGGCGCACTACCAGTCTGCTTCCCAATCGACCCGGACGATCCGCTGCCGGGCATCCACCTCATCCACGTACGCTTCGATCAGGGGCACGAGAAACACGCGCGCGCCCTGTGCGACGCGAAGCAGGTCCTGCGCGCCGTTGCTGTCCATGCCGACCACTTCCCCGAGCCGGTCGCCGTTGCGGTTGACGACTCGACAGCCGATCAGGTCGACCCAGTACACCTCGCCCTCGCCGGCCGGGGGGAAGGCCGATCTCGGCACCCCGACCGGCTGTCCGCGCAGGCCGTCGGCCTCTTCGGGCGTGTCGACGCCCTCCAGCTTGGCCACCCATCCCCCGCCATGCCGGCGCAGGCCTCCGACCCGGACCTCCCGCGCGGGCTTGCGCATCAGCCACCAGTTGCGGGATGCCTGCAGCACCTCGGCGGTCTGCGAGTGCGGCTGCACCCGCACCCATCCCCGCACGCCGTAGGCGCCGCGCAGCACGCCCAGCTCCACCAGGTCGGCCGGCGCTGCCGCCGGCTCAGGCGGCTGACTTGCCAAACTCCTTGACCAGTCTGGCGACGGTGGGCGAAAGCTGCGCGCCCACGCCCTGCCAGTACGTCAGCCGGTCCGCGGCGACGCGGAACCTGGTCTCGCCCTCGGCCGCGACCGGGTTGTAGAAGCCGACGCGCTCGATGAAGCGGCCGTCGCGCCGGTTGCGCGAATCGGTGGCGACGATGTTGTAGAACGGACGCTTCTTGGCGCCTCCGCGGGCCAGTCGGATGACGACCATGGGCTGATTCCTGAGTTTGTTCCGGCGCCTGCGCGCCCGAAAAGCTCGCAAGTTTAGCGGAGCCGGGCGTCGCGGAGCAAACCGCTCGCTGCGGCGCGGATCGCTGCGCCGCCTACGATTGGCTCGGTGGCGCGGCGGCTTTGCAGGAGTTTGCCTCGCGCCGCGCCCTACCCGCTCGCCCCCGACCGTATGCCGTTCCGTCGCAAGTCCCTCGCCGCCCTGCTGGCCTTCCTGCTTGGCGCGCTGGGCGCGCACCGGCTCTATCTCGGCCAGGCGCTGTGGTGGCTTCCGCTGTCGGTCACCGCGCTGACTTTGCCGCTGCTGTTCGGGGTGCGGAACTGGTACCAGTCGCCGGCCTTCTTCATCCTGGCCGTGCCGGTCGTCGCCGGTTTCATCGAAGCGCTGGTGATCGCACTGACGCCGGACGAGCGGTTCGACGCCCGCTTCAATCCCGGCGCCGACCGTCGCAACGAAAGCGGCTGGGATGCCGTGCTGGTGGCGATCGCGACGCTGATGGTCGGCGCCACGGTGCTGATGACCGTGCTGGCGCTTTTCCTGCAAACGATCTTCGAGACCTGACGCCCGCGCACGGACGCAACAGGCGCACCCGTTCGTGGCCGAAGTTGCGCTGCGCGGCTGACGCCCGCGCAGGGGCGCACGACGCGGCAACGACGAAGCCCCAGTACCTGCAGGCCTTTCGCGAGCCGAGCGGTCCGCCGGAGGATCCTGCAACGGCGCCAGGTGCCGGACGGCGCGGGGCGCCCGGCCGCCCCGCGCGGGCCAGATCAGAACTGGTCGAGTTGCGGCCCCAACCGCGGCGGCGCGAACAGGTCGTCGCGCAGTTCGAAGCGCCCCTTGCCCAGCCCGAGCCGGGCACAGGCCTTGTCGAAGCGCTGCCGGATCAGTTCCGCCCACAGGCCGCTGCCCTTCATTCGGGTGGCGAAGTCCGCCCGGTAGTCGCGGCCCCCGCGCATGTCGCGGACTCGGTTCATCACCCGCTCGGCCCGTTGCGGGAAGTGCGCCTGCAGCCACTGCCGGAACAGCGGCGCCACCTCCCACGGCAGCCGCAGCACCGTGTAGAAGGCCGCCCGCGCCCCGGCCGCGGCTGCCGCTTCGAGCAGGCGCTCCAGTTCCGGCTCGTTGACGAACGGGATGACCGGCGCGACGTTCACACACACCGGCAAGCCAGCCTGCGCCAGCCGCTCGATCGTTCGCAGCCGCCGCGTCGGGCTCGCCGCGCGCGGCTCGAGCGTGCGCGACAGGTCGTGATCGAGCGTCGTTACGCTGATGAACGCGGCCGTCAACCGCTGCTGCGCCATCGGCCCCAGCAGATCCAGGTCGCGCTCGATCAGGCCCGACTTCGTGACGATCGCCACCGGATGCCTCGTGCCGGCCAGCACCTCGAGCACCGCGCGCGTGATGCGCAGTTCGCGCTCGATCGGCTGGTAGGCGTCGGTCGCCGAGCCGAGATTGACCACCGCCGCGCGGTAGCCGGGCGCGGCGAGTTCGTGCTTCAGCACTTCTGCCGCATTGACCTTGACTACCAGCTTCGTCTCGAAGTCCAGCGCCGGCGACAGGTTCAGGTAACTGTGCGTCGGCCGCGCGTAGCAGTACACGCAGCCGTGCTCGCAGCCGCGATACGGATTGATCGAGCGGTCGAAGTAGATGTCCGGCGAGTCGTTGCAGGCGAGCAGGCTCTTCACCCGCTCGTGCCGCACCTCGGTGGGCAGCGGCGGCAGCGCCTCGCCGTCGGCGAGCAGCGCGTCGAGTGCGTCGCCGTCGACTTCGCGCGTCACCGACTCGAAGCGGTGCGGCAGGTTGCCGAGCGCGCCGCGGCCCTTGCGCACGAAAAGGAACGGCGCAGCCGCCTCGTCGGCGGCTGCGCCGTCGTCGGGCGCGGCGTCGCGGCGCCGCTTCAGGCGAAGTCCCTGACCAGCGCCGCCTGGACGTTCGGCGCCACTTCGTCGACGCGCACCCGGTAGTTGGCGTGATCGATGCCGACCGCCAGCGCCGCGCCGCCCTTCAGCGCCGCGATCATCGGCGGCGTGAACTCGAAGCGCAGGAAGTGCACCGAGGACGTCTTCTCGTCGTTCTCGCGCTCGAGATCCTCGTCGGCGATCGCGTAGACCTTCCCGTGGCCGTCGACCTGGAGATAGACCGTGTCCTCGATGCCGATCAGCCTGCCCAGTTCGCGCTTGCGCTGCACCGGGTCGTCGTACTCGATCATCATCGTCGCCTTCAGGTTGCTGCCGTCGGGCACGAGCGGGTTGTAGGCGTCGAGTTCGCCCTGGATGCCGTCCTCGTCGAAGGTCTTCTCGATGCGCAGCATCTCCTGGATCTGGTAGCGGATCGTCAGTTCGTCCTCGAAGATCAGCGTCACGTGTTCGCCGAGGCGCAGCGTGCGGTTCTTCTTGTGCGCGATGACGCGCGCGCGGAAGTCCTTGCGGCTCTTCGAATACGCCTCCAGCGTCATCAGGCTGTCACGGGAAATGGCGGCCATGTTCAACTCCAGACTCCTTTCGTCTCTAGATGCCGTACGCCTTGCGCACGAGCGTGATGGGATGGGCGACCTCCGGCGTCTTGCCGCCGAGCGCGTCGGCGGCGTGCCGTTCGATACCCTGCTCGATATGGCGGCCGGCAAGCTGGCAGTCCGAACTGATGAAATCGGGCTGCGCGCCGGCCATGCTCTTGAACACCGGCTTGCCGATCTTCATCGCCATGGCGTGAAACTCCTTGCGCGTACCCCAGATGCCGGAGTGCCCCGAGCAGCGTTCGACGGTATTGACCTTGGTCTGCGGCAACAGTTTCAGCAGTTCCTCGGTCTTGCGGCCGATGTTCTGCACCCGTCCGTGGCAGGGAACGTGGTAGGAGACCGTGCCGAGCGGCTGCTTGAAGTCGGTCTTCAGCAGGCCGTCCCGGTGCCGCGCCACCAGGTACTCGAAGGGGTCCCACATCGCCCGCTTGACCGCCTGCACGTCGGCATCGTCAGGGAACATCAGCGGCAGTTCCTGCTTGAACATCAGCGTGCACGACGGGATCGAGGTCACGATCGCGTAGCCCTCGCGCGCCAGCCTGGCGAGTTGCGGCACGTTGATGTTCTTCAGGTGCTCGACGGTGTCCAGGTCGCCGATCTCGAGCTTCGGCATGCCGCAGCAGGCTTCCTTCTCGACCAGCATGTAGGGGATCTCGTTGTGCTCGAGGATCGCCAGCAGGTCGTGGCCGATGCCGGGCTCGTTGTAATTGACGTAGCAGGTCGCGAACACCGCCACGCGTCCGGGAGTGCGTTCGCCGTCAATCACCGGACGTTTCGGGTTCGAACGCGCCTTCGAGCGGAACTTCCGCGCCGCGAACTCGGGCCGCCAGGCCGTGCGCTCCAGACCCAGCATGCTCTCCATCGCCGCCCGCGCCGGCCGGGTGCGGTTCACCGCGTTGACCGTGGCCGTCACGATCGGGATGCCCGCGAACATGCCGACCTTGTCGGTCGAGGTCATGAACCTGTCCGTCGCCCGGGCGCCGTGCTTGCGGAAGTGCACGGCCTTGGCGCGCAGCATCAGGTGCGGAAAGTCGAGATTCCAAGGATGCGGCGGCACGTACGGGCACTTGCTCATGTAGCACATGTCGCACAGGTAGCACTGGTCGACGACGTCCTTGTACTTCTCCTTCGGCACCCCGTCGACCTCGCCGGTCGGGCCCTCGTCGACGAGGTCGAAAAGCGTCGGGAATGCACCGCACAGGCTGACGCAGCGGCGGCAGCCGTGGCAGATGTCGAAGACGCGTTCGAGTTCCTTCTCCAGCGCCGCCTCGTCCCAGTAGGCGTCGCTCTTCCAGTCGATCGGATGACGGGTGGGCGCCTCGAGGCTGCCTTCTCTGACGTTCATGGGAGTTTCCTGAGGGATCGTTGAGCGCTTCTCGCAGCGCACGGGCGGGCTGCCGGTGCGCTGCGAGAAGCGGGCCGCGTCCAGCGGCCCGACGGGCGCCGGCTCTGCGGGAGAGCCGGCGCCGGAGCACGAGTCGCGTCAGTCGGCGATCGAGTCGAGCGTCTTCTGGAACTTGTTGGCGTGCGAACGCTCGGCCTTGGCCAGCGTCTCGAACCAGTCGGCGATCTCGTCGAAGCCTTCCTCGCGGGCGGTCTTGGCCATGCCCGGGTACATGTCCGTGTACTCGTGCGTCTCGCCGGCGATGGCCGCCTTAAGGTTCGAGCGCGTCGGCCCGATCGGCAGCCCGGTGGCCGGGTCGCCCACCTGCTCCAGGTACTCCAGGTGGCCGTGCGCGTGGCCGGTCTCGCCTTCGGCCGTCGAGCGGAACACGGCGGCGACGTCGTTGTAGCCCTCGACGTCGGCCTTAGACGCGAAGTAGAGGTAGCGGCGGTTGGCCTGCGATTCGCCGGCGAACGCTTCCTTCAGGTTGTGCTCGGTCTTGGAGCCTTTCAGCTGTGCCATTGGGGTATCTCCTGATTCGAATCAGACAACAGAAAACCTGGACCGCCGCTCGAGACGACGGCGCCAAGCGGATCGAACCTTAGAAGCGGAAGGGCGGCGACACAAATGAGTTGTGCCAATTTCACCGATAGACGACGCCTATCGACAGCGCGCGCCAGCAAGTCTTCGCAAAAGAACAAGTCTGCGCGCATCGAGCGCCGAACGGCCCGACGCAGATCAAGCTTCGGGTCGCCTTTGCCCTGATTGCGGTACGGCGCCCTCGGGGCGGCGCCGGGCCGCCCCGAGGGCGCCGGTCAGCCGAGTTCCTTGACCAGCTGCGGCACGGCCTCGAACAGATCCGCCACCAGGCCATAGTCGGCCACCGAGAAGATCGGCGCCTCCGCGTCCTTGTTGATGGCGACGATCACCTTGCTGTCCTTCATGCCGGCCAGGTGCTGGATCGCCCCGGAGATGCCGACGGCGATGTACAGCTGCGGCGCGACGACCTTGCCGGTCTGCCCGACCTGCCAGTCGTTCGGCGCGAAGCCGGCGTCGACGGCGGCGCGCGAGGCGCCGAGCGCCGCACCGAGCCGGTCGGCCAGCGGATCGAGCAGTTTGAAGTTCTCCGCCGAACCCATGCCGCGGCCGCCGGAGACGACCACCTTGGCACCCTGCAGTTCGGGACGGTCGCTCTTGGCGATCTCGCGGCCGACGAAGGCCGACAGGCCGGAATCCGCCACCGGCGCCAGCGCCTCGATGGTCGCGGCACCGCCCTCGCCGGCAGCCTCGAAGTTGGTCGGCCGCGCGGTGACGACCTTGATCGGATCGGTCGCCTGCACCGTGGCGATCGCGTTGCCGGCGTAGATCGGCCGCGTGAAGGTGTCGGCCGACTCGACGCTGATGATGTCGGAGACCTGCGCGCAGTCGAGCAGCGCGGCCAGCCGCGGCAGCACGTTCTTGCCGAAGGCCGTCGCCGGCGCGAAGACGTGCGAGTAGTTCTTCGCCACCGCCAGCGCCTGCGCGGCGACGTTCTCGGCCAGTTCGTCGGCAAGCTGCGGCGCGTCGGCGTGCAGCACTTTGGCGACGCCGGCGATTTTCGCCGCCTGCTCGGCGACGGCCTTGCAGTCCGAACCGGCCACCAGCACGTGGACCTCGCCGCCGGCCTTGGCCGCGGCGGTGACCGTGTTCAGGGTCGATGCCTTCAGGTGCTTGTTGTCGTGCTCGGCGATGACGAGGGCGGGCATGCTTGTTCTCCAGGAATCTCGCTTCGCCCCGCGGCGCGGGGCGCGGCGCCGCGGGCGCGGCCGCCGAATTGACCGTGATCGGGCTGCCTCAGATGACCTTGGCTTCGTTCTTCAGCTTGGCGACCAGGGTCGCCACGTCCGGCACTTTGATGCCGGCCTGCCGCGTCGGCGGATCGGCGACCTTCAACGTCTTGATGCGCGGCGCGGGATCGACGCCCAGGTCGGCCGGCTTGATCGTCTCGAGCGGCTTCTTCTTCGCCTTCATGATGTTTGGCAGCGTGACGTAGCGCGGCTCGTTCATGCGCAGGTCGACCGACACGACCGCCGGCAGCTTCACGGACAGCGTCTCGAGGCCGCCGTCGACCTCGCGCACCACCTGCGCGCTATCGCCTTCGACGGTCATCTTCGAGGCGAAGGTCGCCTGCGGCAGGCCGGCGAGCGCGGCGAGCATCTGCGCGGTCTGGTTGGCGTCGTCGTCGATCGCCTGCTTGCCCATCAGGACCAGCTGCGGCTTTTCCCGATCGACCAGCGCCTTCATGATCTTGGCCACGGCGAGCGGCTGCAGATCGGCGTCGGTCTCGACCAGGATCGCGCGGTCGGCCCCGATCGCCATCGCCGTGCGCAGCGTCTCCTGGCACTGCGTCACCCCGCAGGAGACGGCGATGATTTCGGTCGCCTTGCCGGCCTCCCTCAGCCGCACCGCTTCCTCGACGGCGATCTCGTCAAAGGGATTCATCGACATCTTGACGTTGGCGATGTCGACGCCGCTGCCGTCGGACTTCACCCGCACCTTGACGTTGTAGTCGACGACGCGCTTGACGCTCACGAGGATCTTCATGTTTCGGTTCTCTCCGCGGGATTGCCCGCGATTATACGAAGCCCTCTCCGCGCGGCCGTCGCGGCGAGTGCGGCCGATCGAGGCAGCCCTCTAACGAAACCACAGCGGCAGCAAGGCGGCCTCGATCCAGGCCCAGCCTCCGGCTACCAGCAGGTAGCGCAACAGCTTGCCGACCGCGAACAGCGCCAGCGACAGGTATGGGTTGAAGCGCAGCCAACCGGCCCCGACGCACAGCGCGTCGCCGAACAGCGGCACCCACGAGAACAGCAGCGCCCAGTAGCCGTAGCGGTGCAGCCAGACGACGGCGCGGGCGTCGGCGCGGTTGGGAATCAGCCGCCCGAGCAGGTACGAGGTCATGCCGCCGAGGGTGTTGCCGGCCGTCGCCACCGCCACGGCGTGCGGCAGCTTGTCCGGGTGCTGGTGAATCACCGCGATCAGCACGACCTCCGAGCCGCCCGGCAGGATGGTCGCGGCGATGAAGCTGGCGATGAACAGGCCAACGAAGCCGGCTTCGGCCGAGAACTCGAACATCGAGGGCGGGCCGCCTGATGCAGGCAATGAGACGGATTGTATTTGCCGAGATTTCGCCGACCGATGCGCAGCGCGACGCTGCGATGCTCGCCCCATGCGCGGCGGCGCCCCGGCGACATGCCGATCGCGCCGGACAGGCGCGAATCGACGAACTCCGCCGGGCCGAATGCCTGCGCTCTGGCGCGCTGCTGCGCCTGGCCGTTCTGCGCGAGCGGCTGCACAGACGGGATGCCGCCGCGGTGATGCGTCTGCGTTTCGCGCAGGCAACGAAATCGGGTAGACCGGCCAGTGCTGCGTTCGTGCGCAACGCGCCAGTGCCGCTGCGGGCGCGGCCGATGGCCGCGGCGAGTGCGACCGGCACTTCGACGCGGCCGATCAGCCGCTGGCAAAGAAGCCACGTACCGCCATCAGTCGCGACGGCGCGCACTGCAAGCTCGCTGCCACCGGCGATCCGAACGCCCACCGATCGGCGGCGTTCGACCAGCGCCGGGGCCGCTTTCGGCGTCAACGCCGGTGCGCACGCCTCGACTCGCGGGCGCTGCGGCATGGATCCTGCCGGCAGCCGGAGAGACCTCCGGTGACGGGCCAACGAGGGCCGGCGGGCAGGCGAAGGCGGACGTTCCTCGTCGCCGGACCGGAGTCCGCCGGCGGGCTAGGCTCAGCGATAGCCGACCCGGTCGAGAATCCGCTGCGCGGCGATCTGGCCCTTGCCGACGGACGAGATCGGCACCGTCTCGGCCTTGAACTTGCCGAGCGACAGCAGGGCCTCGTTCGAAACCTCGACGTTCTTCACGACCGGCCACTCGTTGTTGCCGTCAGCGAAGTACGCCTGCGCCTGCGGGCTCGACAGGTATTCGAGGAAGCGCACCGCGTTGTCGCGGTTCGGCGCATGGCGCGCGACCCCGCCGCCGGAGACGTTGATGTGCGTGCCGGAGGTCGCCTGGTTGGGCCAGATGAAGCCGACCCGGGCGACCACCTCCTTGTCCTTCGGGTCGGACGAGCGCATCAGCCGCACCCAGTAATAGCTGTTGGTCAGCGCCACGCTGCACTCGCCGGCAGCCACGCCGCGGATCTGATCGGTGTCGCCGCCGCGCGGCGGCCGCGCCATGTTGGCGACCATCCCCCGGGCCCAGGCTTCGGCGGCGGCCTCGCCGCTGCGCTCGACCATCGCCCCCAGCAGCGACAGCATGTACGGATGCGAACCCGAGCGCGTGCACACGCGGCCCTTGTTCACCGGGTCGGCGAGTTTCTCGTAGGTATCGACCTCCTCCGGCCTGACCTTCGCCTTGTCGTAAACGATCACCCGCGCCCTGGTCGAGAAGCCGAACCAGCTGCCGTCGTTGGCGCGCAGGTTGGCGGGGATCCGCTGGTTGAGCACTTTCGAGTCGATCGGCTGGAACAATCCGTCGATCTGCGCCCGCCACAGCCGCGCCGCGTCGACCAGCAGGATCACGTCGGCCGGGCTGTTGGCGCCTTCGCTCTTCACGCGCTGCAGCAGGGGCTCGTCGCCGAGTTCGATGCGGTTGATCTTTATCCCGGTCTGTTTCGTGAAGTCGCCGTAGAGCGCCTCGTCGGTCTGGTAGTGGCGCGCCGAGTACAGGTTCAGCACCGGCTGCTGCGCGCCCGATGGCGGGGGAAACGCCACACTGGCCAGGCCGCCAACCAGCAGAAGTCCCCACACCAGCCGCCGGATTCCGATCCGCTCCCACCGTGGACGCTTGCTTGCCATCGCTTTCTCCAGAATTGTTCGGGAACCCGCCCGACCCAGGCGCAGCGACAGCATGTCGCACGCGGGTCAGATATTAACGCGACTCATTCGCGTTTGCGTATTACTCCTATTTGATCTCGGTCAAAGCCGTCAAGGCCGAACGGGGTCGGACCAGTCCTCCAGCTCCAGCCTCTGCGCGGCGCGTTCAGCCCCCATCGTCGGCGGAGTCGCGCGTTCGTCATCGAACGGCACGAGTCGGCGGGCACCGTCGAATCGGCCACTCCAGTAGGCGCCGTTCATGTCTTCAATGCGCACCTGCCCGCGTCGGGCCGGCGCATGCACGAAGCGCCCCTCTCCGAGGTAGACGCCGACATGAGAGCGCGGCCGGCCGAGGGTGTTGAAGAAGACGAGGTCGCCCGCCCGCAGCGACTCGCGCCCGATCTCGAGTCCGGCTTGGCCGATTTCCTCCGACCGGCGAGGCAGGTCCAGACCGAGCGCCTGGCGGGCGGCGAATCGCACCAGTCCACTGCAGTCCAGCCCGGTGGCGGGATCGTCACCGCCCAAGCGATATGGCGCGCCGACCAGGCCGATCGCCGCCAGCGCCAGTTCGCTGCCGCCGGCGGACTGACCGGCCGACTCGACGGCGGCCAGCAGGATCGCCGCGGCGAGCAGCGCTCGCGCCGCCGGGGAAAGACGCCCCGAAGCGCGGCCCAATACGCTTGGTCGACCCATCATGGGCCATCAAGATAGCCGAACAGATGAAGAAAATCGCTGCCGTTTGCGGCAGCATCGGACGCAACCCTGGTCCTTCCTTCGCCGTCCCGCCCCCCACGGGCGGGCAATCATGCACAGCCAGGGCGAATCGCCACCGAAACCGCGCCCGTGCCCGACAGACCACGCATCCTCGTCGCCGCCGCGTCCCGAGAAATCCGTGCCGGCATCGCGCAGCGGGTTCGAGACCGCTTCGATGCGCGTGAAGCTGCCGACGGCGAAGCCGCCTGGCAGGCGATGCTGCTCGACGGCTCGATCCGCGCGGTGGTCGCCGACCTCGACCTGCCGCGGGTTGACGGCTTCGACCTGATCGCGCGGGCGCGCGGCTCCAGGGTCAAGCGGGTCCGC
>JRYF01010775.1_pt1 | contig 11844 bp, 10 predicted proteins | sample 235331 | NCBI WGS metagenome assembly JRYF01 (sample SAMN03074217, study PRJNA261475) | activated sludge metagenome | biome: Wastewater Treatment Plant; feature: Wastewater; material: Activated sludge; isolation source: activated biomass of a wastewater treatment plant treating hydrocarbon... ... | reverse complement strand
TGTACGGGCCGGGGCGGGCGATGATCCAGAAACCCATATCGACGGCCAGATCGAGAAAACCTGCCAGATTTCGCATGGGATGGCTGTGTCCGTCGAAATCCGATGTTCCTGCTTCAGGCTGGTGCCAAAGCCAGGGCATATAGGCGGCTACGGAGTTGAAGCCAGCATTTTTGAGCAAACCCAGGCGATGCGGCCATTGATCAGTAGGGGTGCGGAAGTAGTGAAATTCACCTGCTTGAAGCAGGAGGGGCTGGTCGTCAAGCCAGAACTGGTTGTTTTTGGCGTAAAAATGGGTCATGTGTGTTTTTTCTTGAACCCTAAAATTGCCAACGCTTTTTGGATATAAGGGCTGTTCGTGTAAGTTTCCCACACCAGGCGGCTGAGGTAATTTTCGACCATGAGCATCGAACACCCTTTGTCAATGCCGTAGAGTGAATGGCTGTACCAGGGAGGTGAAACGTCGAGGTTGTACGCGTCAAAAAAGCCGTACCGTCCCCAGGTTTGGGGGTGATTTTGGTAGAGGTATTGGATCATCTCCAGTGTCAGGTCGGGGATAAATGGGAGGGCAGATAACGCGCCATAAATGGAAACTGTTCCGTTGGGGGTTGGGGAATGGCGAGCAGGAGTAGCCCCGGAAACATCATAGCCCCATGGACTGTCCCCTGCGCTGGCACCCCAACTGTTGCGATGGTATGTTTTGAACTGGTCGGCATGTTCGAGGCAAAAATGGCGATTGGCAAGCGCGGCCAGCCGGGTGTTGTTGAACCAGTCTACACCATTGGGGTCGAGATAGTTTTCGGTATCCAACCAGGCCTCGCTAAATTGGTAGGCGAACAGGTTGCCACCAGGGTTGATAATGATTTCCTGCCCTTCATAAATGCCGATGTCTCGCGAAAATCCCTGATAGAGTTTTCGGGCAAGGGTGGGTTCGATGTGTCCGGCAGCTTGTAAATACATCATTTTTTGTTCAGCAGCCATCTCCCATTGGTAGATAAAACCCGGCTCGCCAGTAACGTAGTCGCCTCCCTTGTCGGGATTGTAGGCCATCCGAAACAGGGTAGTCCCGCCTTTTTCAAAGATAATGAACGGCCAATCCACGCGTTCGAGCAAGTGATGGGCAAGTTGCTCGATCTCCGCATCTCGAAAATAAGCGGCAGCGGTAATGACCCCATTCAGACACAAGGCAGTATCAATGGTAGAGTATTCGCATTTCCAATGCCTTGTCCCGGTTTCCATATCTACGAAATGGGCGAAAAAGCCACGGTGATGGCTAACCTGGGTAAGCAGGGTCTGTAAGGTTTTTTTGGTGATCTCCCGCGCTTGTTGTCGGGGGATAAACCCTCGCTCAGCCGCAATAACCCAGGCGGTCAGGGCAAAACCAGTGGAAGCGATGGATGCGACGGTAGGATCTTTGGTGGAGTCGACCGTCAGGCCAAAACCCTGGCTATTGGGTTTGAGATTGGTGAAGTCGAGAAAAAAGTCAACGGAGCCCTTTAGTTCGTTGTACAGAACCTTTTGAATGTCCATAGGTTACTTCCTATTTCCTGAGAGTTACAAGGGAGGATTCACGCTGGACGAGCCGGGTTGGAAGTCTGGATAGTTGAGAAGGAGGGTTTTCATTCACCAAAAAATCAATCAATTGGGTTGCAGCAAACGAGCCTAATGCAAAGCGTGATACGTTGATTGTGGTCAAGGCGGGTTGGATATATTTTGCAATTTGAATGTCATCAAACCCGACGACGGCAATATCTTCCGGGATTTTGATTTGACAGTCCTTCATCGCTTTGATAAATCCGATAGCCATTTGATCATTTGCACAAAAAACAGCCTCGGGCATATTCCCGGATGCGATGATCGTTTGGGCAACCTCATAGCCGGAGACCTCGGTAAAATTCCCATCAAAGCACGGGATGGACAGGTTGTTTTTCTCACCTTCGCTCAAAAAAGCCTGTTTTCTTTCCATATTGTCAATGGCATCCGACGCACCGGAGATAAAATAGATTTTCCGCGCGCCCTGGTCGTAAAGGTGATAAAAGGCTTCTTTTGCGCCTTGCGCGTTATCAATCAACAAAGGTAACAGGTAATCCGCCTTCAAGTAGCGATCCAGCACGATGATCGGGAACCGGTTGGAGGCCAGTTTGAGCAGGATGTCACTTTGCACTTTCAAGTCGAAAACAATGGCCCCATCTACCTGTCGCTGGGTAAGGATTTTCCGCACCGCCCGGCTCTCTGGGCAGACAATTAGCTCGTAATCGGTTTTCAAGGCGATATCGTGTATCCCTTCCAGAATTTCCTCATAAAACGAACCGCCAAACCGGGTGATGAAGACGCCAATGGTCAACGTTTTCCGCTTTTTCAAATTTCTGGCGAACGCATTAGGGTGATAATTGAGTTCCTCTGCCGACTCCAAAATTCGTTTGCGGGTATCTTCACTGATGGTTCCGGTTCCGTTCAAGGCATACGAAGCCGCAGTGACACTGACTTTTGCGTGTCTGGCAACATCTTTGATGGTGGTCATGTACTTTATTCCTCCTTTGTAATGTGCAAACGAGCCAACCCATTGAGAATCTGTTCATTTTGCATCAGGATTTTGTGGACCAACTTATTCTCGTAGTTGGCCAGCATCAACAAGGTGATGCCTTTGTCAATCCCGATCACATCCGTGGCATACCAATCTTCACNNAAACGCTCGATGGCATAGTAATTCATCATGGCTGATTGCACCTCTTCGGGCAGGAAAATGATCGAGCCGATTGCACCAGCAGGGGGGATGGTATCGTCAATGAAGTGCGCGCGGTTGTCATAGCCGGAAGGCGGCGCGCCGTACAAGCCGTTGTACCCGCTGGGGCCATCGCAGGCTGTCAGTCCCCAGGCGAGGGGCCCCAAGGTGTTGTATTTTCGTTCCATCGCAACAGCAAAGTTGTAGTGCGCCAAAGATGCTTCGACAGAATTATCGAACCAGTTCACGCCCTCTTTGTCGGTGTAGGCACTGAAATCTATCCAGGCATGACTAAACTGGTAGGTAAAAATCGAGCCAAACCAGGAATGGATGAAGGGTTGTCCTTCGCCAAAGCGGGCATAGTGCCGGGTAAAGGTATAGTAGGGGGTCTCGTCCGTGGGGTGGGTGTCCGAGCCGGCTGCCAGCACATAGAGCATCAATTGTTCGGCGTAGAAATCCCAATGGCCCTCGAAGCCTTTTTCGGGGCGGTACGCCATATAAAACATCTGGCGCGATTCGTCTACGAACCAGGGCCAGTTCACCTCGTCGTACAATTGTTTTGCTTTGCGTTGGACTTCCCCGCCAAAATACTCCCCAGCCGAAAGCACACCCATGAGCAAGATGGCGGTGTCTATGCTGGAAACTTCACTTTCCCAGGCACGTTTGCCGGTTTGCATGTTCACGAAATGATAGAAAAACCCTTCAACGCGCTCCATCGCCAGCAGGGTATCCAGGGTATTGTTGGTTCGCTCGTAGCCCGCCTCATACGTGATATAGCCTTTTTCGATGCCGATCAGATAGGCGGTCAGGCCAAACCCTACCGAAGCGATACTGGCAATCCCTTCCGAACCCGGGTAGCGGTCACGGATCAGGCCAAACCCAGGGCTGCCCGCGTTTGTGTTCGCCTGCTCCCAAAAGAAATCGAAAGCCCCTTTCATCTCGAACGCGATGGCTTCTTCGATGTCAACGGGTCTTTCCGTAGGCGGTGAAGTTTCGGTCGGGGAGAGCGTTGCCGTTGGAGATGGTGTGCTCGTCGCCCGGACGGTGGCAACAGCTTCTGTCACGACAACCGGGACTGCTCCCGGCGACAAACAACTGCCGAACAGCAGCGAACAGAGGAGAAGGCAAACAATCGCTCTATTCACCGGTAATCCCTGTCCGTTCGACAGATTCAACAAACCATTTTTGCAGGACGAAATACATGAGCAGCAGAGGCAGGATGTTCAAGAAGGTGCCGCTGAGTTTGACAGCCTCGTTGAGACGATCAAAAATGTTTACCGTGCCAGGCGGGTATAAATTTTCATACGCCTGCACAAACTTAGAAAGCTGCATAGGGAGGGTTTGGATGCCGCCTTCCAGGAAGATGACGGTTAGAAACGTTTCGTTCCAATACCATACGGTGGAGAAAATGAGCGACACAATGAAGGAAGGTACTGCGGCCGGAAGCGCGATTTGGAGAAAAATCTTTAAGTCAGAGGCGCCATCTAATCGGGCCGCTTCTTCCAGCACTTTGGGCAAAGATAGGAAGGTCTGATAAAAAATCAGGATGAAAATCGCGCTTTTGTATCCCTGCCCCATCATTGCCGGGAGGATCAAGGAGTAGATGTTCCCAAGCAGCCCAAACTCCCGATATGTCAGCATTTGCGGAATGACGGTATTTTGCGCCGGGATAATGAACGTGGCAAGAATGAGCGCAAAGATAAGATTTTTGCCCCAAAACCGGTAGCGTGCCAGCCCATACCCCACCAGAGAACAGACAAACGTTTGGATGACCGACGGGATGATGCTGACCATGATGGAGGCAGCCAGGGTTTGTGGATAATTCAGGACACGGTAAGCCTTGAGATAATTGCCGGTGTACAGTTCCGTAGGAATCCATTGCACCATTGGATTCAACAAATCACTCGGGCTTTTTATGCTGGTGACGAACATGAAAAGGAGCGGGTAAAGGTAGACAAAACCAATGGCGATCAACAAAAGATACAGAACACCATTAAATACAAGGCCATAGTCCGTGCGCGTGCCCAGGAAAATTCTTTTCATGCGGTCCAACTGTGGTATTTTCATCGGGAAGGGCCTCTTATCCACCTTTTTTCTCCGCCTGAAAATTCAGGAGCAAATAAACCAACGCGAGCAGGACAAAAAGAACAAAGAAATATAAAAAGGACATGGCACTGGAATAGCCAATTCCACCCTGAACGGCATAGGTTTGGCCGTAGATGTATTTGATCACCTTGTTTTCGGAAAAATGGGACAGGGTAATAATGGTATAGATGGCAATGATCACCGTTGTCGTAGAGAGCGAGGGCAGGGTGATTTTCCAAAATGCTTCCCAAGCCGAAGCCCCATCAATGGCTGCTGCCTCGTAAATGCTTTTGTCAATTTTTTGCAAACTGGACAAATAGATCAGGATTTGCACCCCGGAAAACCAAAGGATCAGGATGAACGAGGTCAGCAGATATTCGACCGGATTGCGGAGGTAGCGTGGCAATTCGGTCAGGAAATCCAGCACAGCCCCCGTCAGGGCAATCCCCGGCACTGAGGTTGCCCCTTGCGAGGCCAACTCTTGAATGACCGGGCCGCTGGTGATGACCACTGGCAAGAAGAAAATTGTACGGAAAAAGCCCTTGAATTTGAACTTTAGATTTAAGAACAAGGCGATTATCAACGAAAAGATCAGGATGATCGGGACGGAAACCAGGGTTTCAATGGCATATTCGATCAACAACTCCACGAAGGTTGGATCCGTAAACAAGGCGCGTGTGTAGTTGTCCCAACGCACAAAATTCAGATTGATACCCGTAGCAGAAACCGTCACCTGGTTCATGCTGAAGAAAAAGGTTTGAATGAGCGGAGCCAGGGTAAACACCGCAAACCCTACAATCCAGACAATGACGAAAGCATACCCGTACAAGGCTTCGCGCGTCCTGTGCTTCATTCCTCTGGCCTGGCGGGTGGGGCTGCGAACGCTCATGGAGATACCTCCGTCAGCACTGCATCCTTTCCATTGACGGTCATATCACCAGTAGAGAAAGGCGTGTCGCGATAATTGACAATGATCTGTTTTCCATTGCCATACGTAGTGGCGATCACCCCTTCTGCCAGAGTTTGCCGGGCAATGACCGGCGCGCCTTTGACCGGCCCCAGCAGGGCGTTTAACCATTGGTAAGTTGCTTCAATCTCCTGACCCCATTGGGCATAGGATGAGGTATAAATCCAGCTGGAATAGGTATTCAGTATTTTGGCTGTGGCTTCCTCAGTAAGGAAATAAGATGGATATGCCCCAAAATCTACATGGCGCAACAAATCATCCTGTTTGTTCGATGAGAAATTTAGTGCCGTCCCATAATATGGGACATACCCGGCCAGGACAATTTGCAAAAATGGCACAGCTTCAGTGGCGTAGATGTATCCACTGTTGGACAAGGGAATATCATAATAGGCGTGCATATACCCAAACATATAATCATTGGGCATGTAAAAAGCAGCCGGCCCGTCGTTTTCTGCAAGCAAAGCCTGGTACATCTGAATGGCAGCTTCCCGGTTTAACAAGTGATTCTTCTTGAAATCGCTGTACAATGTCGAGCCGATCCCGTCCAGAGCCAGACCGTATGGTTCCGCAAAAACATCCTTGCTCAAGGAGGTATAGCGGCTGCTGAGCGTGTCGAAATTGAAATAGTAATTGACCTTATCGCGGTTATAGCCCAACAGGTTGAAATTGGTGATGGACATCGCCAAATCGTTGCGCGCCGAATAGCCTTTCTCCTCCCAAAAGGCCGCTTGAGGATCCACGTAGAGGTAAAAATGACCTCCGTGGGCAGTAATATCCTCGGCTACGGCGCGAAGCTGGCCCAAACTCCCCAATTTGCGTTCCAGTTTCAACGATCTGGGCGGCATCGCGGACGCTCCCAATGGTTGCCAGCCATAGTAAATGACTTCGGGGTTTTTTACTGCCAAATCTTCGAGAATATTTGCCATCTGCGTGACAGTGGTCATTGGAATGGAACGATGCCAGAAAAGGACTTTTTCCTTTTCCCCCGCTAAAAACTCAAGCCGGATTCCCATCTCGCCATCGGGGGTAGAGATTTGATGCAGGATACCTTTTTCCACCAAATACTGCTGGTAACTTCTCGCCATCCCCGTGTAGTCGCTGTCGTCACCCGTCAAAAAACGGTAATGTATGGCCACATCAAACGCGTTCGTTTTAGGTTGCAGCGTAGTTACACCAGCCCCGGATCGGTTGGTAGCCTGGAAGAAACTTTCGTTGTAAAGGAAGGCATTGTATAAGAAATTGAAATTGGTGATGATGCCCGAAGGGTGAGCATGGATTTCACCATAAGATGCGCCTTTCTCGACAATGGCAATATAAGCGTTGTGCTTTTCCTCATGGACCATGCCGATAACCGGGATGGAAATTTTATAAGGCCGGTTGATCAACGGATCATAAGGCAGGGTGGTGATCATCCCCAAGTCCGCACCGTAATACCGACCATAAAACATGTTTTTCGCTTTGGTCGTCGCGGCAAAGCGAATCAAACTGCCTGACCCATCGGGAATGAACATGTAACCGGGGGTTTTATCTTCTCTGGTGGCGGCAAAAAAAGGATAGACGTACAACAAACCGAGTTTGAAAGCCGGGTCTTCTTCCCGTATGGACGCAAAAGGCACATCCACCCGGACACCGCTGGCTTCTAATTGCACATTGACAACCAGCGTGATCGAAGGCTCCAGAAACGTGAGCGCGGCCTCGAAGCCTTCCGGGGTGGGCGTCAGGGTCAGGGTATGATCGGCATTGGTAATGGAGGCGCGGTTTTTGGTGGCTTTTTGATCCAGGTAATCTATGCTGATTCCGCTCCGAGCAAAAGCAGTCCATGTCCGGTTGAGCCGGTCTCCTTCGCCGGGTTCATCCAGGTTGGAATGCCAGACGTACCCACTTCGTTTGTCTACCACTTTGAAGGCCAAAGTGGTTTCGTCTGCGTAAAGCTGAAACGTCTCATTCTCCGCCATCAGCGCGAAGGGTTCGGGAATGTCCGCGCGCGGTTCGCCCCAACTTACAGGGGCAAACGGCATGACCGGTTCGGAGGGCCTTTCAGCCGTCAGCGCGATGACATTTTGCGGTTTTGCNNTAAGGGGTTTAGCCACGTAATCTGACCTCCTGCAGAACAGCCGAAATAAAGTCGAAAAGCTGGTCGAAAAGAACGTAGAGAATGTACCCGGTCAGGACAAACAGAGCCATCGTAAACAGCGTGATCAGAATATTCCTGACCGTTTCGGAAAATGAGTAGTTGTGAATTTCCTTGACCATGATGAAAAACATGATCCCTATCCAGCCCCACATCAAATTGAGCGAGAAGGTATACAGGAAAATCTCGTTACTGGTCAGCACGTTCGAGATCAAGGCAATCGGCAGGGCAAACAGGGCGTATGGGAACAAACTATACGCGCTGCCCATGACGACATCCCGGACTCGCCCTTCACCATCGCTGATTGTGGAGACCAGATAATTCGCCACATTCCAGAGAACGATGAATAGCAAGGTGTAGACGATCTCATTTTCCACCCGAATGTAGGCCAAGGAAGCATACGGGTTGAAAATAAATCCAGTCACATACAGCGATAAAACCCTGACCACAATCACCCACGCATAGATGATCAGGGCAAAGCGCACACTACCGCGCAAGTCTTTTTTGATGTAATAAAAACTGTCCGCCGGTTGTTTGATGAACCGGAACATAAAAATAAAGTCATCCACCCATTTGATGTGCTGCAAACCCTTGAACCATCTTCGAAGCGGCTCGAACCATTGATACCGTTTGTCCAGCCGCTTGACTCCGCTCTGCACCAATGACAGCCCCAATAATCCTAGCAAAGCCTGTGTCAAATATTGCTGCAAAACGAGATTTCGCAATTCCCAAAAAGCCTCCGAGTACCCGGCGCGGTCTTCGGCGTATCTATAATTTGCCAGCGCGTTGGGGTAATCGCCCTCCTTGAAATACGCGTCTGCAATCGCTTGATACCCCATGAGGAAAGACCCATTGAAGTTCAAAACCTCCTCAAAGTAAGGTCTGGCTTCACGATAATACCCTTCCATGTACAAACGGACGCCGTCATGTACCTGGCGTGCAAAAGCCGTTGTTTGATAGATGACCAAGGCGTTTTTGTCTTTATCCAAAACGTAAATTTGTTCTTGATGCCGGGCAATCGCGGTGGGATTCCTGAGTGTGCCAAGCCGTTGATCCCCTGAATCCTGCGCTCCAAACGCAAACAACATGGTTCCGTTCAAATCATATTCAAAGATCACCCCATTGGCGTCCACCGTTAAGACCAGTCCATTTTCGCTGACATGGATGTCCCGGAAAGAGGTGGAACCTATCGTATTCGGGAAGATGTTTTTGCCGGAAATGGTAAAACGCCGGATACTCTTGCTGGGGGATGTTCCGGCGGTGATTGTAAAAACCAACGCCTGGTGATCAATGGCAAGATTGGAAGGAGAGGCGGCTTCGTTCTTGATAAACTGGTCCAGTTGTTCTTTGGTCAAAAACATCCGTTGCAGCATCATCTTGAGTGACATGGTAGCGGAGTTTGCCCCAAAATAGCCGATGAAGTTGCCGTTGGTGTTCATTTGTACCAGACCGTTGACAGAGCCTTCACTGACGATATATAGATTTTGGCGTGCGTCTACGGCGATTTTACGAGGTAGAAATTCTCGATTTTTGCCAAAGAGAGGTTCGGAAGGCCGCCCGAACTGGTGCAATACGTTGCCACTTGAGTCAAGAATAATAATCTCATCTTGTTTTGCATCGGCCACATAGATAGTCCCCTGCTCATCTACGAACAAACCGGTTGGGCCTTGTAAAATCCCTTCGCCATAAGTTGCAGCAATTTCGAAATCCTGCAATTTTACGATCCGTCCATTTCCGGTATCGGCGATATAAATGGTCCCGTCCGGGGTGATCATCATATCTTCTGCCCCGGAGATAGGCAAATCCACCTCGGCAAAAGGGGTGTATGCGTCCTGGGTTCGGAACAGCCATCCGTTTGGCCCCATCGCCCATGTGGTATAGGGTGACTCAGCCTGGACGCGGAGCGCGGTCAAGGCCAGGATCAGGATGACGAAGATTAGCTGAACAATCCGTTTCATTACTGAACTCAAGGCGTTACTTTTCGACCATACTGTTACTTAAGCCCCGAATGGGACATGGTGCTCATCACCTGGCTTTGCAAAAAGATGAAAATGATGAGGTTGGGCAAAAACATGATCAACGAAGCTGCCGCCGCAATGCCTTGCCCGGCTACAGCATTCGCCCCGGCAGTGGTCGTCGTCAGGGTGGTCAAATAGAAAGCAAAGTTTTTCAGGCTCTCGCTGTTGATATACAGGGTAGAAATATCGGCGTTGTTCCAGGTGGCTTGAAACGTCAAAATGGCAATGGTCGCGATGGCAGGCTTGATCATGGGCAGGATAATGCGCCAGTAAATGCCCACATCGGATGCACCGTCAATTTGAGCNNTCAATGAACTGTTTGAGCAGAAACAACCCGACCGGCATCGCCAAACCTGGAAGAATATGCACCAGAAAGGTATCTATCAAGTTCAGTTTCTCGATGACCAAAAAGCGTGGGATTGTGACGGCAATTGGTACAAACATCAACGCGACGGTGTTGACCGCGAAGAGGGTTTGTTTGAGCTTAAACCGCTTTTTGGAGAGGGCATAGGCCGCCGTGGACGAAACCAGGATCGAAGCTCCAATGGTGACCACCGTGATCAAAATTCTATTGAACAAATACCGGCTGACCGGAATCCCGGAAGTGGATAGTTTGGCAAACAGATCGTTGAAATTCTTGAAGGTTGGGTTGAGAACAAAAAAGCGAGGGGGGTAGGCGAACAGTTCATCCGGCGGTTTGAATGCGTGCGAGAAGATGAAGATCATCGGCAGGAGCATGAAAATGACCAAAGGCAGCAAAACAACGTAAAACTTGAGCTGGCTGGTATGAAACCCTTTGGGGTTGATCCCGCTATTGTGGAGGCCGGAATACTTGCTGAGAAATTTCTTTCGCTTCATAGCACTATGCCTCACTGCCGAATAACCGGTTGGCAACCCTGGCAAAAAAGAGCACCATCAGGAGTAACACGACCGATACGGCTGCCGCGTACCCCATTTCGTACCGCAGAAAGCCAAAATCTTCGATGTGATTGACGATCAGCTGCCCGGCATATTGCGGGGTCGGATTACCACCAGAGAGGGTGACGCCAATCGCCCCAGCCTGAAACGTGGCGACGATGGCTATCACCGCGCCGAAGAGCATTTGCGGCTTCATGGACGGGATGGTGATGTGGATGATTTCCTGAAAACGGTTGCTGATCCCGTCAATACTGCCCGCCTCGTACAATTCGGGGTTAATTTCCAAAATGCCTGCCAGCATTGCCAGAAATCCAACACCCATACTGCTCCACAACGTGACAATGATCATGATCGTCATCAAATACTGTGGGGATTGAAGCCACTGAACAGGTTCTTGAATCAGGTTCAACCCTAGCAGATAGCTGTTCAGATAACCGTTTTGATCGCCGCTGAACAGGGTTTTCCAAACGACAGTCATCGCCACCCCTGTGGTCATGGACGGGGAATACAAGATCAGGGCCAAAACGGTGCGAGGGCCTTTTGGAAGTTGTGCCAGAATCCAGGCGAGGCTAAAGGCCAGGATATATCCGCCCGGCCCGACAATTACGGCGAATTTAATCGTGTTGGGCAGCACGTAGCGCATGAAGATGTCGTCTTGCGTCAGCAGGCCGATATAATTTCGCAAGCCGTTGAAGGTCGGAGCCTGGATGGTGTCGAAAAAGGTAAAGGACAATAAAAATGCCACAAAAACCGGCACGACAATGAAAATAATGAACATGAGCGCGTACATAGACAGAAAGGCATACGCACTGCCTTCTTTATCCACCCATTTCCTGACCGTGTGGCTGAAAGGCCAGTTTGCCGAGGACTTTTGCCCCAGGGGAAGGACCCGTTGGCGCGTTTGGGCGGTCATTTTCCCTCCTCCATCCACTCTTTTACGGTCTCTATCGTGGGAATCTTGAACTCTTGCACCTTGACTCCATTTTCGAGATACCCAAACTCATCC
>JRYF01003529.1_pt1 | contig 11849 bp, 9 predicted proteins | sample 235331 | NCBI WGS metagenome assembly JRYF01 (sample SAMN03074217, study PRJNA261475) | activated sludge metagenome | biome: Wastewater Treatment Plant; feature: Wastewater; material: Activated sludge; isolation source: activated biomass of a wastewater treatment plant treating hydrocarbon... ... | reverse complement strand
CTCGGAATACTTCGGGATTCCCCAAAAACACCCTTGCTAAGTAGTTACGTGCGTAAAATTAAATTTTTCGTTCGCAATGAACCGAAATTTCTTGCCAATACTGCTCCGTAAAGATGTTATTGACCCACAGCGTTATATGGTAGGCCTGATTACATAGAGTCATCCCATTGGTACACGAACCACTGACTGTCAATGTTTTAACAAATCGCTTGATGCTTAATGGCTAATGATGCAAATTAATGAGGTGGCCAAGTGGCTTCACTTTTTTTTCCGGCCGATGTGCCGGTTGCAGATTTTTTCGATGGTATGTGGGTCGGAGACACCGCAGATATGCAGTTCGGAGGGACCAAACTTTTTTTCCTTTCTCTTTTTGAAAACCAGCCTGACGCTGCCTTTGGCGGAAGCCCTGACGGAACGGGCAGACACGAACGCCGTCCAGGGTGTTTTTTTGACTTTGTCGCCCTTCAACACAACCAATTCGTTTTCCGTAGCGGCATACCACTTTTCATTGGGACGAAACAACCCAATGCCCACCAATGCACAACAAATAGAGAGCAATCCCAAGCCAATGGCCATGGCGAACAGCAGCCGGGGTTCCTTTGAAAAAAAATACCATCCCGCCAGGATGCTGCCCACAACAAACAAAAGTCCGCCCGCCAGCAACAGCATGGATGCTAATTGCTTGGAATGTCGGCAAACGGATAGAACCATAAAATCGGGGGTCTCTCCGCCCAACAGATCAGGTTTAGTAACTCGACTTCGGGCTGACATTTGATTTGCTTCAATGGTGATGGGTAAAGAGATGTTTTCAGAAGTAAAGGTCAGAGGAAATACAGGGATAAAAAGATGTAGATTTCATTTGGTTTTTTGGGCATCAGGGCAGGGGGAATAACCCTGTGGCCAAGAGAGAACGTATCGTATTGTTCATTGTGTTGGATAATAACACGGGGATAAATAAACTGGCCCACAAAAGTAGGGCAAACGACTATCCCAAGATGAGGCGGCGAGGACGAGTGGTTGAAATAACGAGCTGAACGGTCGAATTTTTTACTTGAGCGGCATCATTCGGCCTGCCAAAGTTTTATTTCAACACGAGTGCCGGCAGGGTTTCCCTCATCGTCTTTAAGATCCTGGGTAATTATTTGTACATTAACACCGTCTGCCCATTCGAGCGTTTGGAGGTAGTCTGCGATGATTTCAAGTCCCCGGCTCCGGTAAGCGCCTGATAGTTGCTTCATCTCCCTGGCCTTTTGCCTGCCAACACCGTTATCTTCTATTTTTATGCTCAACAGACGGCTTTCGGGCCTCTGCACTTCTACCAGCAAAAAGCCCTTGCCCTGTTTGTAGCGTATGCCGTGATTGATGGCATTTTCCACAAATGGCTGAAGGAGATGGGACGGGACAGGAACGTTGCCAGTGCTGTTCTCTTGAGGAAACACTATCCGATAATCGAATTTTTCGCCGAACCGCATTTTCTCCAATTCGACGTACAAACGGAGGATTTCAAGCTCGTCATTCAGGGAAATGTACCGTTGCCGGGAGGCTTCGAGGAACATCCGCATCAGCTTGGCAAAATTGGCGAGATAGATGTTTGCCTGAACGGTATCGTTTTTTGCAATGAACAACTGAATGGCCTGCATCGCATTGAATAAAAAATGTGGGTTCATCTGGGACTGGAGCGCCTGAAGTTCCAGTTCGGCGAATTTTTTATTGATCGCCGTTTTCTCCTGTTCCCGCTTGCGTATCGCCTGTATCCAACGCCATATACCAAAGGCCAACAAAATGGCAGCCGTTGCCAAAAACCACCAACGGAGTACAAGAGGATAAGCGATGGAGAAAGTATAGGTGTCAGGCTTGCTTATCATGCCGTTGCAATCCTTTACCCAAACATGGAAAGTGTAAGTGCCCGAACCGAGATTGGGCAACGCCACGCTGGTTTGGTTGCCAACCGCCACATCTTTGCCGTACGTACCGTTCACATCCAGTTTGTAATAAAATTGCACCTCATTTTGGCATTTAAAAGCCGTGGCCAAAAAGTGAAACCGGATGAAATTTTCATGTAGGGGCAGTTTTTCGTCCTTTTTGAAAACAGCCCAATGCTGGCCGCTTTTTTCTGCACGCCAGATGCTGATCAATGGCGGGGGATAATCTTGTTTGCCAGATTCATACATAAGTTGGCTCACTCCCTTGTCGGTTGCGGCAAAAACGGTGTCGCCCCGCACGTAAACCTGGTTGGTACCAGGCGAACTAAGCCCATCGTCGAGATTGTAGTAAAGCACCAGCCACTGGAGGTTTTCCCTGTCGGTCACGAGCAGGCATTGGATTCCCCTGTCGGTTGCCAACCAGACCCGGTCTTTTCCATCCACAAAAACATGCTGCACGACGGATGCCCTCAAAAAATCATGGCGAAAGGGATAGACCCGGCCCTGGCTTATGGCGAAACCACCACCATCCGTACCGACCCACAACGTTTGATGCTCATCAAAGGCAAGTGAATTGATATTGTTGCGCAGCATCGGGTAATGCGCTTTCAGTGCATTGAGAGAATCTGCGCTGCCGTTTTCCCACTTGAAAAGACCGTCGGGCTGACCTACCCATACGGCTCCGCCGGCATCCTCCGCAACAGCATAGGCCCTCCCATTCGTAACAAGTTTAAAACGCAACAAATCATCACGCATCCATTCTATTTCATAGGTGCCGTAGGCAGTAGTCGCAAAGAGGTTGGGAGTTCCTCGGGATGGGAACACGGACTTGAAGGTGCCATGGCGGCGAATTGCAAAATTCCCGCTGCTCAGACCAAGTAGGTTATTGCCAAAGTCATACATATCATCGAAAACATGACCTACTTTGATAGTGCTGCCCTGCCAATCAGGGGGTATGCGCAAAAACACAAGTCCCTTGTACTGCGACACGACAACCAAATACTTTCCCCATGTCGTGATCTGATAGATTTTACCATCCAACATGCTTCCATCCGGGAAACTGATATCTACATTTTGTTTTTTTTGATTTTCGATGAAAAACAAACCACCGCTCCCGTCGGCAAACCAAGTACGATTCATTCCGTCGCAACCCAGGGCTTGTATCTGTGGGTGTGTTTCTCCGGCGTAATGCAAAGCACCTGAGCCGTGTGCGGGAAAAAAGTAAACCCCGCTATTGGCGGATGCCAGCCACATATTGCCTTCTTTATCCAAATTTCCTTTTACGATTTCAATCCCGGGCGGTGTATAATAAGTGCCTAACAACCGGTCTCCCCTCATGAGAATAGCCACCCCGACACCAGCCATAAGAGTCAACCCATTCTCGTTGAAGTAGTGTATGCTCCGAAGGTCGTGTCTCTTCAACCATGGGGCGGGGGTTTTGCTAACCTTTTCACCATCAAGTAGATATATAGAATCGGATGTATAGCACCAGACTCGCTGGCGGTTTTCGACAATTGTGAATTTGGGTATCCAGCCCGGAACATTCCCAAGCTGGGCAAATCGGAATTTTTCTGCTCCACCAAATACATCCACTATGGTATCAGAATCAAAAAACATTAGAAACCCATTGCGAAAAGATGCAAAGTTGATCGACTCTGTAATGGGAAGAAGCAACTCTGTGGTTCCCTCTTTCATGCGATGGATGCCGTTCGAGAAAAGATAAATTTCCCCTTGCTCGTTAATGGCTATATTGTCAATTTTATCTCTAATGCCGGGCAAATTGATTTTGCCCAGGTTATCCACTTTCAGGTCGTAATACCAAAGCGCAGGCCCGAACGTGCAAAACCACAACCGTCCGGTAATCGTGTCCGCAAACATGTCCCATATATCGTTGAAAGGTAGCCCGTTTTTGGCATTGAATACGACAAATTCGTTTCCATCGTACCGTGCAATACCCATCTCCGTCAAGATATTGATGAATCCCCACTGATCCTGCACCACCGTATAGGTGCGCCAGGAGGGCAATCCATCGTCGGGCGTGAAATGCCGGAAGGTGTGCTGCTGTGCAGGGATAAGGGCAGGCAAACAAAGAAGTATGAGCAGCCAAATCGAACGCATCTACTTATCAGGTTTGGGTATGCAGAACCGGGGAGTCTCAAATGCCGGCTCCTTGATTCCTCAATCGCCCGCAAGATACCACTTCTCTTGCGCACGGCGGTTTCGGCAATAAAACTTGTGGTAACTATTCAGCATGGGAGAGGAAGAAGAAAAAATTGCATTTTTTCTTCTTCCTCTCCCATAGAGCAGTTTGTTTTTTGTGAAAAATTTTCAATTTTTCACAAAAAACAAACCTTGCTGAATAGTTACGAATTGTTTTTGAAAGGAAAATCCGAGCGGCTTGTTTATCGCTGTTTTTGAAAAATCTTGCCTACCTTGCATAAAAAATCACTGGGCATGGTAAAAACCATCAAAACATACAAGCAAGTACCGGAGCGGCCCGAAGTGCCCAAATACCTCGTGCGGGATGTCATCGAGGGGGTGGCGTTTTATTACAAAGGCTATCGGGAGGTGCTCAACGGTGCGAAAACCATTGAGGAAATTATGCCTTACAGCACCCTGCAATCGTTGATAATCAACTACTTGCTCAAACAATTGATTTTAGGGCTTGACGAAGACGAGTTCCACGTCTTTGGAGGAGAAACGGGCTTGCACCTCGCAAAAAAAGTCAACTATGGCCTCGACTTGGCCGTGTTCGACACGGCTTCCCTTCCTTTTCACGCCATTGACGAACACTATGCCGCCACCCCTCCACGCCTTGTCGTCGAGGTGGACGTGAAAGTTGAAGCCCCGGAAATCACGGAAGAAGATTTCATAGAAAAGAAAACCCGCAGCCTGCTCGATCACGGGGTGCAAAAAGTCGTTTGGGTCACCTCCAAGAACAAAAAAGTATTGATAGCCGAAAAAGACAAAGACTGGACGGCCCAAAGCTGGCACGAGGAATTTGACCTCATGCCCGGCATCACCGCCAACGTCGGTGCCTATTTGAGGAAAAAAGGCATCCCGGCGGGCAATTGAACCGTTAACTCACTCCTTTTTTCCCAACCAAGACAAGCCTGTCAGAATCTCTCTCCTGATAAGGGTTCAAATGATAATCACCATAAACCCTTTCGATGCCCAGACCTACTTTATTGAACATCCTTTCAAAATCAGCCCGTTTGAAAGCACGTACCCGCTCCGTGAACTCATATTGACGGCCCCTGTCCCTAAACCGGATGTTTTTCAAAATATAGCCTTGAGCATCCATCCGGCGATAGATGTGGAAAGTCACGTCCCCAACTCGTTTCACCTCATAATGGCGTAGGTTGCGGGCGACCTTTTCGGTGTTGAAAAAATCGAGTACCACCTTGCCATCGGGCCGCAAACCCTTGGCAATGTTGAGCAGGGTTTTCAGGTGGTCTTTTTCCGTTTCAAAATAGCCAAAGCTGGTGAAAAAATTGAAGACGTAATCGAAGTAGTTGATACGGAAGGGCAGGCGCTTGTCGTGCTGGAAAAACGAAAGCCGTTCATTTTCAAATTGCTGCGCGTAGCTGATGTTTTCCTGCGAGATGTCGAGGCCGGTAACGCAGTATCCTTTTTCGGCAAGATAGCGGGAGTAGCGCCCTTTCCCACAAGCCAGATCCAGCATGATGGCACCGGGCGGCGGGTCGAGTGCCATCAGCAGCCTGTCAATGAAATCCCTCGCTTCAGCCTCGTCCCGATTGCGATAAAGCAGGTGGTAATATGGCGAGTCAAACCACTCCTGAAACCACTCTCCACGTTGCTTTTCTTTTGTTTGAAAAAGTGTGTTGTCCATGACGGGCAAAGATAGGGCGCACTGAAAAAAGAAATGTTAATTTTGCACTCGGTTCATTTGACATTCCTAACCATACATAAAAACAAACGACAGCTATGCGCATCTACCTTGACAACGCAGCCACCACCCCGCTCCGACCCGAAGTCATCGAAGCCATGACCCGGAGCATGGAACTCCATTTCGGCAATCCTTCTTCCATCCACGCTGACGGACGAACGGCACGGGCAGCCATCGAAGACGCGAGAAAAACCGTCGCAAAGCACCTCCGGGCATCCATCGGCGAAACCTTTTTTACCTCCGGCGGAACGGAAAGCAACAACATGGCAATCAAATGCGCTGTCAGGGACCTCGGCGTTCGGCGCATCATCAGTTCCCCCATAGAGCACCACTGCGTCCTGCACTCCCTCGATTCTGTTGAAAAACAAGGCGTTGCAATTGAAATGGTACCTGTGGACGAACGCGGCAGATTGGACTACGACCACCTCGAATCCTTGCTTCAAAGCGGTAACGGAACCAAAACCCTCGTCAGCCTGATGCACGCCAACAACGAAATTGGCACCTTGAACGACATGGAACGCATCTCTCAACTCTGCACAACTTACGGAGCCTACTACCACGCCGACACCGTTCAGACCATGGGACATATCCCCGTTGACGTTTCCAGCACCAAAATTCATTTCCTGTCCGGCGGTGCGCACAAATTTCATGGCCCAAAAGGCTGCGGGTTCATCTACATCAATGGTGAAACGAAAGTGAAGCCTTTCATTGACGGCGGTGCGCAGGAGCGCAACATGCGCGGCGGAACGGAAAACATCTACGGCATCGTGGGGCTTGCCAAGGCATTCGACCTCGCCTGTATCGAAATGGAGCAGGATCGTGCGCACATAGAAGCCCTGCGCAGCTATTTCATGTTGCGGCTTGAGGAAGATTTCGACGACATCCGTTTCAACGGCGACTACGATGGCGATTACCTTTACACTTTGCTGAGCGTATCGTTCCCTCCGTCCCCCCGGTCGGCCCTTCTATTGCTCCAACTCGACATCGAGGGCGTGAGTGCATCGGGCGGCAGTGCGTGCAGTTCGGGAGCCGAAGCCGGTTCCCACGTCCTCAAAGCCATTGGTGCCGACCCTGTGCGCAAAGCCATTCGCTTCTCCTTTTCGAGGTTCAACACGAAGGTCGAGATTGACCACGTCATCGAAAAACTCCACAAATTCGTTGGGGCAGAGAGCCGAGCGGGGGTCGTTTAGGGACGAGGCATCAATAAAGTGTACAAGACTGGGCGAGCTATTTTTTCTTGTAAAGAACTTATCAAATCAGTGCATAGCGGCGCTACGGACTTATTTGATAAGTTTTTTAGAAGGAAAAAGAGCCAGCCAGGATGTACACTTTATTGGTGCCTCGTCCCTTAGTACAGCCTTGAGACTTTCCAAATTAAAAAAACTTGGAAAGTCTTGAGACCCCACCCTCACATCGTGTTTTTCATCCTTCTATCAAATTGCTACCGCAACTTGCCCCCCTCGCGTCAAAGTTTCCAGTGGCGTTCGCCATGCAAAATCCCCAGTTCACAAAAAAAAGTTGAAGTTTTAACATATTTGGTGGTAACCTCGGCGTGTTTTCGGGAATACATGACTAGAAAACTGCGTTTTAACAACGTGCTTGCGCAGATCATCCTTCCTGTATGAAACTTTGCCACCAGGTCTGCCTTTTCGAGCAGCCAATTCCTTTCGGGCAAAGTGATTTTCAACGATACGAAACTACCTGAAAAATCACTTGGAGATGAAACACCGATTATCACTGTCCCGGTCCAGCAGCCCTATTGCAGCTTTGTCACTTGGCAAGCCAGCCTATGGTTGCGCAGTTAATTTAAATGTTCCAAAACAAACACTTTCACGCCCTTTGGCGTTGGGGGCTTTCTGTTTTCTTCACCCCACGCACCCGGAAATAGTTGTGACTTTGTTTGGGCTTGCATCCCTTCAATTGGGCCTCGCATTTTGGATTCATGTATTGTTGAAAAGGGTAAATCAGTCCGACTGGAGGCTTGGCCAATACAAAAACTTGGCAGAAAAACACGCCCAGCAATACATTGTTTTGACGCAACGGATACGCGAGCCGCTCAAGCGGTTGCTGAACGACACGAATGCCTGCCTGAACAATATGCCACAGAACCATTTTGAAGAAAACGGCAAAATGGCCTCGATAAAAACAAGTGGCATGCAACTCATGTACGAACTTGAAAAACTACCTGACCCTTTCGGCTTTGACACAGATATGCAAAACGGCAAGCATCCGAATGAGAGATCCTTGCTATATGACAATACAGTGCATGTTAGTAAAGATGCCGATACCAAGCCACAGGCTTTTGACCAAAAACTAGCCGAATTGATGTTGAACAGTGACTGCGATGAGATTTTCAAAATCGTCGGCAACCTGCAAAACAGGTCACATTCCACAAGGGAGGTTCAATTTCTTCAAAATGTCTGCAAGGCAATAAGGGAAAACATCACTGACCCGGATTTCAGTACGGCGAAACTCTGCAAACAGTTGGCATTGTCCAACTCGAAATTGCACCGTATGTTAATGGAGTTCACCGACAAAACACCTGTACAACTTATACGCTCCATCCGCATGACAAAAGCAAGGTACTTGCTTAAGACTTCGGATTTGAGCATTGCTGAGGTTGCGGTGGAATCCGGTTTCAAAGATCCAGCTTATTTCGCCCGGATTTTCTCAAAGGAGTTTGGCATCTCACCATCGGAATACAGGAACAGCCAACATATTGAAACACTGGTGCAATCATAGGGCATAAATTTTATCAAAACGTGTATTTTGGTTTTTTCGTCCTGTTTTTTGGCAATTTTGTCCTAACACATATACTTCCTTTTGTTGCATTTTTGTATTGTCCGATTGTAACTATTTAGCAGGGGGTGTTTTGGGGGGGGAAATTTAAATTTAAAACCCAAAAACACCCCAAAAAATNNCACCCTCCTAAATAGTTACGTCCGATTTTCATTTATACCACCAAAAAGTGGTTTTTGAGTGATTCATTGACTCAAATGGTTGATTTTGTTAGAAATTTGCGAGGCTTCGCCTCATAAATTTCTGTCCTTTAAGTATAAAAGCGTAACCTCGCTCCACGCTCTTCACCACACAACGAAATCCCGCTTCTTTTCCTGGATGAATCATAAAACCATGCTTTGTTCTCCGCTATATTGACATGCTGGAGAAAGGCCAGTGTAATATATGCACTCCAGGATTAGTGAAAACTACTACAACTCTTTTTGCACTGCAATGGAGTCCGGCGATACATTCAACACTAAAGAACAAGATGGAGAACACCAATGTACAAAAGCGAATTTCGGATAAATCAATATTGTTCACCCAAAATTTTTTTCAAATGAAAACAACATTGACCCACCTGTTAGCTATATCCTGTGTACTGTACATGGTAAATAGCGCAAACGCACAGTCCGAGCCTGTGCTTACTTTGGTTACATCGCTGAACCCGCAGGGTGCCGGCCAATTGGTATTCATGCCAAATGGCGACCTCGAACTCGAATATTGGGACAAGGATTTGATAGAAATACAGCTATATGTCGAGGACGCAAGTTTCAGCCGCCAACAACTCAAAGCCCTTGTCCCCTGTGGGTTTTACAAAGTGGATTCCCGCCTCGATGGCGACAAACTTTTCATATTCATGCCGAACCAAACAAAAGAAGTGAAAATCAACGGTTTGCTGGTGAACAACAGCATCAAATTCCGCATGAAAATGCCGAAAGACATTTTACTGAAATATGAAACAACGAATAAAATTACCATAGTGAAAGCCTAATGAAAACAAGCCACAACGAGGAAATCGGGATATTATACCCCGCTTTGGTACTACTTGGCTGGCAATATCCCTGATTTTCTCACATACCCACAACCTTAAAATTCAATTCAAATGAAAACAAACCCTGTTACCTCAGTAGTCAGTCAAGTGANNATATGGAACGCACTTGTCAGATTTTGCTTGACTAACCACGCAGCGATGATAGCAGCTTTTGTAGCTATCCTGATTTACGGTGCCGAAACAAAGGCCTCCCCTACCCTACTTTTTGTTGAAACAAACACCGCAATAAAGGCCGGATCGTGCCTCGACGCAGAAGATACCAGCATATCAGCGGAAATCAGCAAAAAGAAAAAAAAGAAAAAAAGGCGCAATCCGTATATGCCCGTCCGGCTGTTTGAAAAAGGTCAATGGGATGCCCGCCTATCCTTTGGAACTGTGCCTACCTATTTTATGGACAATGCCAAAATGCTCATGCCACCTGTACAAGCCGGCATGGACTATCGGCTCACACAACATTTCAGCTTGGGCACTGCCTTTGGTCATTCCATCTCAGAAAGCCAGCCCCGCATTGTAAATGACGGTTCACAAGTGAGTTGGACGAACAACACCACATTCCTCGCACTGCGCCCCGGTGTTCATATTACGACTTTGGAAAATTGGGATTTCTACGGTGGATTTTCGGCAGGCTTCCACTTAGTGAACATCCAACCCAACTCCCTCCTCTCAAATGCGGAAATGCTGGAAATGGAAAGCCATATCGGCATAAAAAGGCACCAGTCCAATTTTGCTTTTTCAGGTTTCACAGGTTTCCGCAGGGTCGTTTCTCACCGATGGACCGTCGGTGGGGAAATTGGTTCGGGCATTTCTCTTTTCACCGTAGGTGCAAGCCTGAAAATCAGCAAGAGCAAAACCGACCCTGAACCCCTGTCCAAGCGGAAACCAACCAGCAATAAATGTTGCGACATTACAAGAAAATAACCGATGTCCTGAAAAAAAACCGACTTTTCGACCGTCAAATAGCCCTTAATTTCCCGGCAAGCAATAATTTTGGGTGTTGCGTAAGGAAACCCTTGCCGCAGCAGCAAAAAACTTGACTTTATGCCTAACACAAAAATCGCCGGGATTGGATATTACGTTCCCGAACACGTCGTGACCAATCACGACCTCATGCGCCACATGGATACCTCCGACGAATGGATACAGGAACGGAGCGGCATCGTCGAGCGCAGATACGCCAAACGACACGAAGAGACCACCTCCGTTATTGGAGCCAAAGCAGCAGAAATCGCCATTCAACGGGCCGGCATCACAAAAGAAGACGTTGATTTCATCGTATTTGCAACGCTTAGCCCTGACTACTTTTTCCCCGGCTGCGGTGTCCTGCTCCAAAGGGAACTGGGTATTACCCACACGGAAATCGGCGCACTGGACATCCGCTGCCAGTGTTCGGGGTTCGTCTATGGCCTTTCGGTGGCCGACCAGTTCGTTCGTTCGGGAATGTATAAAAACGTTTTGTTGGTGGGGGCCGAAGTTCACTCCATGGGCCTGGATTACAGCACGCGGGGCCGCAACGTCACCGTGCTGTTTGGTGACGGAGCAGGGGCCGTCATTTTGCAGCCCACCGACGAACCGGGCAAGGGCATCCTCACCTCCAAACTGCACTCCGACGGAACCCATGCCGAGCAACTGGCTTTCATCAACCCCGGTTGTCACAGTGGCTATCACGACCGTAAAATGGGACTGGGCACAGACTTCGGCTACGACGAATCGGCTGAATTTGGGGGCCTGTTCATCACCCAGAAAATGATGGACGATGCCACGCTTTTCCCCACAATGGACGGGCAACTTGTTTTCAAAACTGCCGTCACCAAATTTCCCGAAGTCATCATGGAAGCCCTGAAAGACCAGGGTCTTCAACCCACAGACATAGACCTGTTCATACCACACCAAGCCAATCTCCGCATCAGCCAAATGGTGCAACGACGGCTGGGCCTCCGCGACGATCAAGTTTGGAACAACATCCAACGCTACGGCAATACAACCGCTGCAACCATCCCTATTGCGCTCGGCGAGGCATGGGATGCAGGTAAAGTAAAAGATGGTGATCTGATAGCGCTCGCAGCTTTCGGCAGCGGTTTCACATGGGGAGCATCACTGATAAGGTGGTAGGATGCAGTGAATCAAGTGAGAATAGCGTTTCAACCAGAAAACTCGTAACTGCCTGGTAGTCAGTCAAGTGATTTTT
>JRYF01002007.1_pt2 | contig 11852 bp, 9 predicted proteins | sample 235331 | NCBI WGS metagenome assembly JRYF01 (sample SAMN03074217, study PRJNA261475) | activated sludge metagenome | biome: Wastewater Treatment Plant; feature: Wastewater; material: Activated sludge; isolation source: activated biomass of a wastewater treatment plant treating hydrocarbon... ... | reverse complement strand
TCGTCGAACTTGTCGCCGCCGACCCGGATCGAGCCCTTGTAGACCATGCCGCCGAGGCTGATGACGCCGACCTCGGTCGTGCCGCCGCCGATGTCGACCACCATCGAGCCCGAGGCCTCCGACACCGGCAGCCCGGCGCCGATCGCGGCGGCCATCGGCTCCTCGATCAGGAAGACGTCCGACGCACCGGCGCCCAGCGCCGATTCGCGGATCGCGCGCCGCTCGACCTGGGTGCTGCCGCAGGGCACGCAGATGATGATGCGCGGGCTGGGCCTGAGCACGCTGCGCGGGTGCACCATCTTGATGAACTGTTTGAGCATCTGCTCGGTGACGGTGAAGTCGGCGATCACGCCGTCCTTCATCGGGCGGATGGCCTCGATGTTGCCGGGCACCTTGCCCAGCATGGCCTTGGCCTCGGCGCCGACGGCCTGGATCGTCTTCTTGCCGCTCGGGCCGCCTTCGTGGCGGATCGCGACGACCGAAGGTTCGTCGAGCACGATGCCCTTGCCGCGCACGTAGATCAGCGTGTTGGCGGTGCCGAGGTCGATGGCGAGGTCGGTCGAGAAGTACCGGCGCATGGAAGCGAACATGGGCGCGTGAAGGTGGGCGCTGGCGGCGGGCGCGTGGCGGGTGGGCGCGTTCGGTGCGGGTGGCGGCGGGTCGCGGGCTCGGCCGGGCTTCGTCGGGATCTCACCGCTTGCGCGTGCCGTGGCTCTCCTTGGCCTGCCGGTGCGGCGTCGGGGTGCAGGCGATGCGCAAGGGCGGATCGGCGGGAGGCGTGGAGGACGGCGCTGCGGGTCCGCTGCTGGGGGGCCGCGGCGCGGGTCGGCCCCGGGTTCTGAATGACCGCGGATAATACTGCACGGGCCGTGCCGGCAGCCGCCGCACGCGTCCCGCGAAGGTAGCTTTCGGTTACCGCATCCGCGCGCCGGGTCGGGCACTTGGCCGCCCTGCGGCGGCGTCACCAACCTCCTCCACGCCCAGCGAGAACCATGGCCCTCACCGCCGAGGACGTCCGCCGCATCGCCGATCTGGCACGGCTCGATCTGTCGGCCGCCGAGCAGCGCGCGATGCACGCGCAGCTCGACGGCTTCTTCCGCATCGTCGAGCAGATGGGCGCGGTCGACACGCGCGGCGTCGAGCCGCTGTACACGCCGCTGGCGGCGGTGCAGCCGGCGGCCTTGCGGCTGCGCGACGACCGCGTCACCGAAGCCGATCAGCGGGCCGCCAACCAGGTCAGCGCGCCGGCCGTCCAGGACGGCCTGTACCTGGTGCCGAAGGTGATCGAGTGAGTGCCCCGGCCGCGACCGAACTGCACACGCTCGGCGTCGCCGACGCCAGCCGCGCGCTGGCCGCCGGCAGCGTGTCCAGCGTCGAGCTGGTGCAGCACCTGCTGGCGCGGGTGCAGGCGTCTGGCGACCTGGGGGCCTTCCTCGCCGTCGACGCCGAAGGCGCGCTGGCCGCCGCCCGCGCCGCCGACGCCCGCCGTGCCGCCGGCCAGGCGACGCCGCTGACCGGGGTGCCGGTCGCGCACAAGGACATCTTCGTCACCCGCGGCCAGCCGTCGACCGCGGGCTCGCGCATGCTGGCCGGCTACCGCAGCCCGTTTGACGCCACCGTCGTCGCCCGTCTCGGCGACGGCGAGCCCGGCAGCGGCCCTGGGGCCGGCATGGTCAGCCTCGGCAAGCTCAACTGCGACGAGTTCGCGATGGGCTCGGGCAACGAGAACTCGGCCTTCGGGCCGGTGCGCAACCCCTGGGACCGCGAGCGCGTGCCGGGCGGCTCGTCGGGCGGCTCGGCAGCGGCCGTCGCCGCGCGGCTGGTGCCGGCGGCCACCGCCACCGACACCGGCGGCTCGATCCGCCAGCCGGCCAGCTTCACCGGCATCACCGGCATCAAGCCGACCTACGGCGTGTGCTCGCGCTACGGCATGATCGCGTTCGCGTCCAGCCTCGACCAGGCGGGCGTGATCGCGCGTTGCGCCGAGGACTGCGCGCTCGTGCTGTCGGCGATGAGCGGCTTCGACCCCCGCGACTCGACCAGCGCCGAGCGGCCGCCGCAGGACTTCCACGCAGCGATGCAGCGCGCGCGCGACGGCGCGGCGCCCGGCCGGCCGCTGGCCGGCCTGCGCATCGGCCTGCCGCGCGAGTTCTTCCCCGCCGCGCTGGCGGCCGACGTCGGCGACGCGGTGCGCGCCGCGCTGGCGGAACTGGAGAAGCTCGGCGCCACGCTGGTCGATGTCAGCCTGCCGCGCACCGAGCTGGCGATCCCCGTCTACTACATCATCGCGCCGGCCGAGGCCAGCTCCAACCTCAGCCGCTTCGACGGCGTGCGCTACGGCCACCGGGCGGCCGACCCGGCCGACCTGCACGACATGGTCCGCCGCACGCGCGCCGAAGGCTTCGGCGCCGAGGTCAAGCGGCGCATCATGATCGGCACCTATGTCCTCTCGCACGGCTACTACGACGCCTACTACCTGCAGGCGCTGAAGCTGCGGCGCATGATCGCCGACGACTTCCAGGCCTGCTTCGGCCGGTGCGACCTGGTTGCCGGCCCGGTGGCGCCGACCGTGGCCTGGCGCCTGGGCGAGCAGGGCGACGACCCGGTCAAGGCCTACCTGGCCGACATCTTCACGCTGCCGGCCAGCCTGGCCGGGCTGCCCGGCATGAGCGTGCCGGCCGGCTTCGGCGCCCACGGCCTGCCGGTGGGCCTGCAGCTGATCGGCCGCCACTTCGACGAGGCCACGCTGCTGCACGCCGCGCACGCGCTGCAGCAGGCCACCGACTTCCACCAGCGTTGCCCCCCATGACCACCAGCCCCCTGGTGCGCGGCTACGAGGTCGTGATCGGCTTCGAGACGCACGCCCAGCTCTCGACCGCGAGCAAGATCTTCAGCGGTGCGCCGACCGCCTTCGGCGCCGCGCCCAACACCCAGGCCTGTGCGGTCGACCTCGCGCTGCCGGGCACGCTGCCGGTGCTCAACCGCGGCGCGGTCGAGCGCGCGATCCGGTTCGGGCTGGCGGTGGGCGCGCGCGTCGCGCCGCTGTCGATCTTCGCGCGCAAGAACTACTTCTACCCCGACCTGCCCAAGGGCTACCAGATCAGCCAGTACGAGGTCCCGGTCGTGCAGGGCGGGCAGGTGGACTTCCTGTTCGGCGGCCAGGAGCGCATGGTGCGGCTGGTGCGCGCGCACCTGGAGGAGGACGCCGGCAAGAGCCTGCACGAGGACTTCCACGGCCTCACGGGCATCGACCTCAACCGCGCCGGCACGCCGCTGCTGGAGATCGTCACCGAGCCCGACATGCGCTCCAGCGCCGAGGCGGTCGAATACGCCAAGGCGCTGCACGCGCTGGTGGTGTGGCTCGGCATCTGCGACGGCAACATGCAGGAAGGCAGCTTCCGCTGCGACGCCAACGTCTCGGTGCGCAGGCCGGGCCAGCCGCTGGGCACGCGGCGCGAGATCAAGAACCTCAACAGCTTCCGCTTCCTGCAGCAGGCGATCGACTTCGAGGTCCAGTGGCAGATCGACCGCCTCGAGGACGGGCTGGCTATCGAGCAGGCCACGGTGCTGTTCGACCCGGCGACCGGCCAGACGCGGGCGATGCGCAGCAAGGAGGAGGCGCACGACTACCGCTACTTCCCCGACCCCGACCTGCCGCCGCTGGTGATCGCGCCCGAGTGGGTCGAGCGCGAGCGCGCCGCGCTGCCCGAGCTGCCCGGCGCGATGGCGCAGCGCCTGCAGCGCGACGACGGCCTGCCGCCCTACGACGCGGCGATGATGACGCAAAGCCGCGCCTTCGCCGCCTGGTACGAGGCGGCGCGCGACGCCGGGCGTGGCGCCGGCGTGCCGGCCAAGGCGGTGGCCAACTGGCTGATGGGGGAGATCTCCAAGCGCCTGAACGCGCAGGCGCTGACGATCGACGCCTGCCCGGTGGCGCCGGCCACGCTGGCGGCGCTGCTGGCGCGGGTGCACGACGGCACGATCTCGAACAATGCCGCGCGCCAGGTGTTCGACGCCTTGTGGCAGGGCGAGGCGGCCGACGTCGACGCCCTGATCGAGGCCAAGGGCCTGAAGCAGATGAGCGACACCGGCGCGCTGGAGGCGATCGTCGACGAGGTGCTGGCCAGGAACGCCAGGTCGGTCGACGAGTTCCGCGCCGGCAAGGACAAGGCCTTCAACGCCCTCGTCGGCCAGGTGATGAAGGCCACCCAGGGCAAGGCCAACCCGGCACAGGCGGCCGAACTGCTGCGGCGCAGGCTGGGCTGAAGGGCGGCGGGGGCGGGAAGGCGGCCTCGACCGGCCGCCGGGACAGCGTCAGGGACGCGGCGCGTCGGCGGCGCTTGCCGCCGCGACCGGGCCGAGCGAGCCGGGCGCGGCGCCAGCCCACAGCTGGCGCAGGCGGGCGAGCTCGACGTCGTAGACCCGGTTGATCCGGTCCAGCTCGGTCTCCAGCGTCTGCATCGCGATGCGCTGCGCCACCATCGCGGCCTCGTTGGCGTCGAGCTGGGCCTTCAGGCTCACGGGCACCGCGCGCCCGAGGTAGAACTCGGCCTCGTCGAGCATCGGCTTGCGCTCGGCCTCGAGCGCCGACATGCGCAGCGCCGAGCTGCGCATCGCCGCCCGCACGGGCTCCAGCGCCGCCTCGCGCGCGCGTTCGTGCGAGGCCTCGTCGGGGAAGCGCGCGATCAGGTTGCGGTCGCGCCGCACCGCATCCGCCGCCGCGGCCCGGCGTTCGGCCTCCTGCCGCTCGCGGGCCTCCTTGGCGGCACGCTCCTCGGCGGTCAGCGTCGGCGGGTGGATCGCCCGCAGCGAGCCGTCGCGGTTGAGGACGCGCTGCTCCCTGGCGCTGCATTCGGCGATCGGCCGGTCGGAGGTCAGCTTGCGCCCGCGGTCGTCGACGCAGGTGTAGATGCCGCCCGGCGGCGCGGCCTGCTGGGCCGCCGCCGAGACGCAGGCCAAGGCCAGCGGCAGCACCCAGGCGCGCACCGGCCGGCCACGCCGAGGCGTGCGGCCGGTCGTCGGGGCGTGGCGAGGGGGCTGCATGGTGGATGAGTTTTCGACGCGATCGTGGGCCTGGTGTACCCGTGCCGGCGCGACGGCACACAGCCGGCAACCGGACTTACACGCCGTAACGACTGCGGTAGGCCTGAACCGCCTCGGCGTAGGCGCCCGATGACGCATCTTGCCCTGAGTGCAGATAGTGCAACAGGTCATCAAGCCCGGCAATCGCCGCCACTTCCAGACCCAGCTCCCGCGTCACGTATTGCACGGCCGAGAAGGGTAGGTCGCGCCCGTCCTCGACCGCCTTCTCCTGGCGGTCGAGCGCGATCGCGACCCCGCAGGGCTCGGCGCCGGCGGCCCGGATCAGCGCGATCGACTCGCGCACCGAGGTACCGGCCGAGATCACGTCGTCGACGATCAGCACCCGGCCGGCGACCGGCGCGCCGACCAGCACCCCGCCTTCGCCGTGGTCCTTGGCCTCCTTGCGGTTGTAGGCGAAGGGCACGTTGCGCCCCTGGCGCGCCAGCTCGACGGCCACCGCCGACGCCAGCGTGATGCCCTTGTACGCGGGCCCGAACAGCATGTCGAAGCGCAGCCCCGAGGCCAGCAGCCGGCGTGCATAGAATGCCGCCAGCCGGCCGAGCTTGGCCCCGTCGTCGAAGCCGCCGGCGTTGAAGAAATAGGGCGACAGCCGCCCGGCCTTGGTCCGGAACTCGCCGAAGCGCAGCACGCCGGACGCCACCACGAAGCGGACGAAATCCTGCGCCAGCGCATCGGGCGGCGGCGCGGACGGGGCCGCGGCCGGGCCGGCGGTCGTCGGATCGTGATGCATGGGGTCTGCGCAGGTGTTTCGACTCGTCACGCTCAACCTGAACGGCATCCGCTCGGCGGCCGACAAGGGCCTGCTCGACTGGGCGGCGCAGACGGATGCCGATTGTATGGGGGTGCAGGAGCTCAAGGCCCAGGCCGACCAGGTCGCCGGCCGCTTCGACCGCCTGGGTGGCCTGCAGGGGCATTTCCACTTCGCCGAGAAGAAGGGTTACTCGGGCGTCGGGCTGTACGCGCGCAAGGCGCCGCGCAAGGTCCTGGTCGGTTTCGACGGCGGCGAGTTCGACGCCGAGGGCCGCTACGTCGAGGCGCGCTTCGACACCGCGCGGCGCAAGCTCAGCATCATCAGCTGCTACTTCCCGAGCGGCTCCAGCGGCGAGGAGCGGCAGGCCGCCAAGTACCGCTTCCTCGACAAGCTGTTCCCGCACCTGATGCGGCTGAAGGCCGAGCGCGAGTTCATCCTGGTCGGCGACATCAACATCGCGCACCAGCCGATCGACCTCAAGAACTGGCGCAGCAACCAGAAGAACAGCGGTTTCCTGCCCGAGGAGCGCGCGTGGATGACGCGGCTGCTGACCGAGGGCGGGCTGGTCGACGTGTTCCGGCGCCTGAACCCGCAGCCCGAGCAGTACACGTGGTGGAGCAACCGCGGGCAGTCCTGGGCGAAGAACGTCGGCTGGCGGCTGGACTACCACCTCGCCACGCCCGCCATCGCCGCCAAGGCACGGCGCGAGGCGATCTATCTCGAGCGGCGCTTCTCCGACCATGCGCCGCTGACGATCGACTACGACTTCAGCCTGTAGGCCGCTCAGCGCGCGACGGCCGTTTCGGCGCCGACGCCGGCGCGCCGGCGCTCGGCGCGTATCCAGGCGCGCGCCTGGCGCAGCGCATACGCCATCGCGTCGTCGGCGGTCGACCAGCGGTGCCCGCAGGCCAGCAGCTCGTCGCGAAAGCCCCGGCGGCCACCGGCGCGGGTGGCATCGCCGGCCTCCACCGCGAGCGCGGCGGTGTAACCGTCACCGCGCGGTGACTCCAGCGCGCCGACGAAGACGCGGTAACCGGATTCCTCGATCTCCTGCAGGTGCATGCTCGCGGCCCCATGCGGGGTCGGGCGCCCCGCCGTCCGTGCCGATGGTGCCGCGCGCGGCGCGCGCTGCCATCCACCGTCGGGGGGCCCCTCGAAGGGGGATGCGTACCGTTCCGGGTACAGCCGCCGACGCACTATGCTCGCGGCCTTGTCCGTCCGGCGTGCCGCGCGCCGACACCGCCGCCTGCGCCCCGGACTGCCGTGCGGCGGGGACTGCGGCGACTTCCTGAGGCCATCCCGTGACCCCATCGCCCGATCCCGTCCAAGCCGCCGCCGGCTACCTGCGCATGCCCACACTGGCCGGCGACCAGGTCGTCTTCGTCTGCGACGACGACCTGTGGGCGGTGCCGGCGGGCGGCGGGCTGGCGCGGCGGCTGAGCGACGGCCTGGGTGAGCCGGCCTGGCCCGCGCTGTCGCCCGACGGTCGCTGGCTGGCCTACACCGGGCGCGACGCGCATCACCCCGAGGTCTGGCTGATGCCGGCCCTCGGTGGCCCGGCGCGCCGCCTGACCTGGCTCGGCGCCGACTCCCAGGTGCGCGGCTGGCTGCCCGACGGCCGCGTGCTGTTCGTCAGCAACCATGGCCAGCCCTTCGTGCGCAACCATCACGCGTTCGCGATCGGCGTCGACGGCGGCCTGCCGGACAAGCTGCCACTGGGGCAGGTCAACCACCTCGCGCTCGGCCCCGGCGGCGCGCGCGTGATCGGGCGCAACACGGCCGACCCGGCGCGCTGGAAGCGCTACCGGGGCGGCACCGCCGGCCACCTGTGGGTCGATGCCGGCGGCAGCGGCGAGTTCGTGCGCCTGGCCCTGCCCGGCAACCTGAGCTGCCCGATGTGGCTGGCCGGGCGGATCTGGTTCCTCGGCGACCACGAAGGCGTCGGCAACCTCTACTCGTGCCGGCCCGACGGCGGCGACCTGCTGCGCCACACCGACCACGCCGTCTTCTACGCCCGCCACGCCGCCACCGACGGCCGGCGCATCGTCTACCAGTGCGGCGCCGAGCTGTGGCTGTTCGACCCCGCTGCCGGCGGCGGCCAGCGCATCCCGGTCGGGGTGCCGGCGGCCCGCACGCAGGCCGCAAGGCGCACCTTCGACGCCGCCGAGCACCTCGGCAGCACGGCCCTGCACCCGGCCGGCCACAGCGTCGCCGCCGACGTGCGCGGCAAGCTGGTCAGCTTCGCGCTGTGGGAGGGCGCCGTGCGCCAGCATGGCATCGCCGACGGCGTGCGACACCGCCTGCCGCAGTGGATGGCCGACGGCGTCACGCTGGCCGTCGTCACCGACGCCGGCGGCGAAGAGGGGGTCGAACTGCATGCGGCGGGCTCGGCGCGCCGCATGCCGTGGACGCCGGAGCAGCTCGGCCGCGTGATCGCGCTGCGCGCGGCGCCGCGCGGCACGCGCCTGGCGCTGGCCAACCACCGCAACGAGCTGTGGCTGGGCGACACCGCCGACGGCAGCCTGCGGCGCCTGGACGCCAGCGACGCCGGCCGCACCGAAGACCTTGCGTGGTCGCCCTGCGGCGGCTGGCTGGCCTACGACTTCTGGACCAGCGCGCGCCACCGCGCGATCAAGCTGCACGACCTCGCCAGCGGCACCAGCGTGCTGGCGACCCAGCCCGAGTTCCACGACCACGCGCCGGCCTTCGACCCGGAGGGCCGCTACCTGTACTTCCTGTCCAACCGCACCTTCGACCCGGTCTACGACGCGGTCCAGTTCGAGCTCAGCTTCCCGCGCGCCGGGCGGCCCTACCTGGTCGCGCTGCAGGCCGGCGGCCCACCCCCGTTCGAGCCTGCACCGCGCGGCCTGATGGGCGGCGACGACGAGCCGGCCAAGGCCAGCGCAGCGCCCCAGGCCGAGGCCCCGGCGGTCGACGCGCCGCCGGCGCCGCTGCGGGTCGATCTCGAAGGCCTGGCGCGCCGCGTGGCCGCGTTCCCGGTGCCCGAGGGCCGCTACCACCAGATCGCCGGTGCCGCCGGCGGCCGTGTGCTGTGGACGCTGATGCCGGTGGCCGGCGCGCACGGCCGCGGCGGCCACAAGGAAGGCCCGGGCGAGCTGCAGCGTTTCCGTTTCGCCACCGGCAAGGTCGAGACCGTGCTCGGCAGCGCCGAGACCTTCGAGGTCGCCGCCGACCACCGCACCGTGCTCGTGCGCGGGCGCAAGAAGCTGCGCGCCATCGGTGTCGACCACAAGCCGGGCGCGGACGACAAGGCGGGCGACGACAAGGGCGGCGACGACAGCCCGTCGCGCAGGAACGGCTGGCTGGACCTGGGCCGCATCCGGCTCGCCGTCGACCCGCGCGCCGAGTGGCGCCAGATGCTGCGCGAGGTCTGGCGGCTGCAGCGCGACCATTTCTGGGTGGCCGACATGTCGGGCGTCGACTGGGCCGGCGTCTACGCCCGCTACGCGCCGCTGGTCGAGCGCGTGGCCACGCGCGGCGAGCTGTCGGACCTGATCTGGGAGATGCAGGGCGAACTCGGCACCTCGCACGCCTACGAGATGGGCGGCGACCACCGCAAGCCGCCGGCGCTGGCGATCGGCCAGCTCGCGGCCGACCTGCGCTGGGCCGGCGACGGCCAGGGTTACGCGATCGAGCACATCGTCACCGGCGACGCCTGGGACGCGGCGGCCGACTCGCCGCTGGCGGCGGTCGGCGTCGAGGCCCGGGCCGGCGAGCGCATCGTCGCCGTGGGCGGCCAGCCGGTCGACCGCCAGCGCCCGCCGCAGGCGCTGCTGCTGCAGCAGGCCGGCGCCAAGGTCGCGCTGACGCTGGCGAGCGACAGCGGCACGCGCGAGGTGCTCGTGACGCCGCTGGCCGACGAGGCCCCGGCGCGCTACCGCGCCTGGGTCGAGCGCAACCGCGCCTGGGTGCACGCGCAGTCGGGCGGCACGGTCGGCTACCTGCACCTGCCCGACATGATGAGCGCCGGCTTCGCCGAATTCCACCGCTACTTCCGCACCGAATGCGACCGCGACGGGCTGATCGTCGACGTGCGCTTCAACCGCGGCGGCCATGTCAGCGAGCTGCTGCTGGAGAAGGTGGCGCGCCGGCGCATCGGCTGGAACCTGGCGCGCTGGCAGCGGCCGGCGCCGTACCCGGACGAGTCGCGCGCCGGCCCGGTGGTGGCGCTGACCAACGAACACGCCGGCTCCGACGGCGACATCTTCAGCCACGGCTTCAAGCTGATGAAGCTCGGCACGCTGGTCGGCACGCGCACCTGGGGCGGCGTGATCGGCATCTGGCCGCGCCACGCGCTGGTCGACGGCAGCGAGACGACCCAGCCCGAGTTCTCGTTCTGGTTCGACGACGTCGGCTGGGAGGTCGAGAACCACGGCACCGACCCGCAGATCGAGGTCGACAACGCGCCGCAGGACGCCGCCGCCGGGCGCGACCGCCAGCTCGAGGTGGCGCTGGCGACCGTGCGCGAGGCGATCGCGCGCGAAGGCGTCAGCCGGCCGGCGTTCGGCGCGCGGCCGCAGTTGGCGCCGCCGCCGCTGCCGCCGAGAGCGTGAGCAAGGCGCCGCGCCGGGCAGCGCGCCTCAGCGTTTGCCCGGCGGCGCGGTGAACAGCTTGGCCGCCCGGCCCTTGAGCTCGAGCAGCTCGCTCGGCGTCACCGAGTAGCGGCCCGACACGGCGTCGACCTCGACCCGGAACTCGACCTCGCGCCCGCCCTTGGCGAGTACGCCGGAGCTGAACTCGTAGTCCTTGCGCTCGGCCGGCCAGCCCTGCGTGGCAACGTCCCAGCCCTCGTGCCGAACGTCGAGGATGTCGCCGCTGGCCAGGTCCAGCATGCCGGTGGCATGCACCTCGCCGTCGGTCAGCTCGTCGACGATGGTGATCGGCAGCTTGAGGTCCACGGCGTCGTCCTTTGGGGGGAGCCGCCGATTCTAGGGATGCTGCCGTTGGGGTCGACGCCGCGCTTTGCTGCTTCTTGGGGTGTGAGCCAAGACCGGCTCGCGGACCCACGAAGGAGCACGAGGCATGAAGACTCTGAGCAAGACTCTGTTGGCCAGCGCGGTGGCACTGTCCCTGGCCGCCTGTGGCGGTGGTGGCGGCGGCGGAGATGGCGCAGGAGGCGGAGGTGGCGGCGGCGGACCGCTGAACAGCCCGCCGGTGGCCGACGCCGGCCCCGACCGGCTGGCCACCCGCACCACCGCGGTGACGCTGGACGGCCGCGCCAGCCGCGACCCGGATGGCGACCCCCTGAGCTACCGCTGGCGTCAGATCCTCGGCGCCGACGTCACCGGCGGCAGCGGCCAACTCAGCGGCGCAACGCCGTCGTTCACCGCCCCGGCCGGGGTGCAGACACTGCAGTTCGAGCTGGTCGTCAGCGACGGCCAAGCCGACAGCCCGGCCGACCGCGTCACCGTGCACGTGCTGGAAGACGCGGCCAACGCCATCTTCGTCGACGCCGGCGCCGGCAGCGACAGCGGCGGCGACGGCAGCATGGACATGCCCTACGCGAGCATCCGCCACGCGCTGACGCAGGCCGGCAGCTCGCAGGCCGACCTCTACCTGCGCAGCGGCAGCGGCGTCAGCTACGACGAGGCCGGCGCCACGCTCAGCCTGCCCGCCGGCACCAGCCTGTACGGTGGCTACGGGGCCGACTGGCTGCGCGACGCCGAAGCCCGCAAAGCCGAAGTGCGCACCAACTCTGCCGGTCTGCGCTACGACAGCGTGACGGCCGACACCTGGGTCTCGGGGCTGGCGATCCGCGCCGCCGGGTCGGCGTCAGCCGACGAGCCGGTGGCCGGCCTGTGGGCCAGCGGCGACGGCAACGTGCGTTTCGTCGTCGAGTGGAACGACGTCGTCGCCGGCGACGTCGGCCCAGGCACCACGGCCACCCCGGCCAGCAGCTACGGCGTGCGGCTGTCCAACTTCGCCAGCGCGGTGGTGGCCTACAACGCCATCCGCGCCGGCTTCGGCGGCGGCGGCG
>JRYF01002507.1_pt1 | contig 11853 bp, 9 predicted proteins | sample 235331 | NCBI WGS metagenome assembly JRYF01 (sample SAMN03074217, study PRJNA261475) | activated sludge metagenome | biome: Wastewater Treatment Plant; feature: Wastewater; material: Activated sludge; isolation source: activated biomass of a wastewater treatment plant treating hydrocarbon... ... | reverse complement strand
ACTTCGAGTCACCCGGTGACTGAGTTCTACGGGCACAGGAAGTTATTTTTAAATCATGCAAAAAAAAATGCCGGAGATGTAAAGTCTCCGGCATTTTTCGGAATGGGAAGTCTTGTCAGACCTCCACGTTTTTCTTGCCATTTACTTTGGGCGCAGCACTTTTGTTCGTGTCGTTGATTTCGTGCGCAGCCACAAAGGAAGTCACCATTTGTGAAAGCATGTCGCTTGCCGAGTTGGGCGAGTTGGGCAAGAGGATAAGCGTGCTCTTTGTACTGTCGCCCAACGACTGCAAGGTGTCGTAGTGTTGGGTGATGACGATGAGCGAGGAAGCCTCCTGGGAATTGATGCCGACGGCGTTCAGTGTGCCCACGCTGTCTTCGAGTCCCCGTGCGATTTCCCGACGCTGATCGGCGATGCCCTGCCCTTGCAGGCGTTTGCTTTCGGCCTCCGCTTTTGCTTTGGCAATGATGCGGATTTTCTCTGCCTCGCCTTCGTATTCGGCGGCAATTTTGCGGCGTTCGGCGGCATTGATGTGGTTCATGGCCTGCTTGACCTCACTGGCGGGGTCAATGTCCGTGACGAGGGCTTTGACGAAGAAATAGCCGTACTCGTTCATGGCATCGTCCAGTTCCCGCCGGATGGCGAGTGCGATGTCGTCTTTCCGCTCGAACACGTCGTCGAGTTTCATTTTGGGCACCTCGGCCCGCACCACGTCGAAGATGTAGGCCGCCATTTGCTCGGTCGGGTTTTGCAGTTTGTAAAATGCGTCATAGACCGAGTCGTCGTTGATCTTGTACTGGACGGAAACCTGGACGCGCACGAAAACGTCGTCCTTTGTTTTTGTTTCTACGGGTACGTCCAGTTGCTGCACTTTCAGGCTGATGCGCCCTGCGATCATGTCAATGAAGGGTACTTTGAATTGAAGGCCGGCTTGCCGGATGCTGTGGAATTTGCCGAAACGCTGCAAGATGACAGCGGTCTGCTGTTTGACCGTGAAAAGACCCATTGAAAGCACGATCATGCCCAGCACGAGGGGGATGAGAAATGTAATTTCCATGATAATCGAGTTTTATTTTAGGATTGAGAAATGTTGCTTTTGCTCAAAAGTAAGCACGAATTTCGAGATTGTAACAAGCGAGCGCACAATTTGATGGAGAATTTGCAGGATTTTCGCCCAAAGTGGCGAAAGTCAATACAAACGAAGGCAAGGGGCAGATTTGTCAGAGGATTATTTCTTCTTGGTTGTCAAATGCCAAGATACGGCTTCTACAAAAATGGTCGAAACTGTGAGGTGATCGGCAATTTCGGCAGGGGAACTGTTGCCCTTTTCGAGCAAATCCACTACTTGCGGTTCTTTTTCCAGTTGCTGCTGAATGCCTGCCACGAATTGAACTTCAACATCAAGGATTCCGGCGATCAGGTCTTGCTGGAAATTTTGCCGGGTCATGTTGCGAATGGCGAGGATTTTCTCAACTAAAACACCTTCCGCCCTGCCTTCATGTTTGCCCTTTGCAATACCTTTTTCGATGCCTTTTTCGATACCTTTTTCGATGCCCTTTTCGATGCCCTTTTCGATGCCCTTTTCGATGCCCTGCTGATAGCGCAGGTCTTTTTCGAGATTATATGTGAATGCCATTTTGCTTGAAATTTCGATTAACAATGGTTGCAAGTTACGCAGGTTGGAGAAGATTTCCAAACGCTTTACGTGTGCAGAGGTTCCTTTTTTCCCGCCCGCCGTTTCGTCGAGCCGCTGGAGGATTTCACGGATGACAAACTCAGGTGGCCTGCCTCCGAAGTCGCCCAATATGGCCAAGGTAATGACCTCCGGAATGTCGTATTTCAGGAACTCCTTGTAGTCAATGGATTTCATGATGATGACCTCGAAGGTATGCCGCGTGTTCTCGTCCTCGTAGCAGGCGAGAAGGTTTTTCAGTCTCTTTTTTTTGCCCATGTAGAGCACGTATTGCTTCACGGGCAACCCCAGGCGGATGGTCAGCATGTTCTTCTTCAACAACATCAGCAGCCCGATGTTTTCGTCCTTTACGTGAAATTCGAGGTGGAGAATGCAGTTACGCCGTTTGTCCTTGTAAAGCAGGATTTTGATGAAATCACCCTCCCGTTCGATGGTCATCTGGAGTTTGTCCTTCACTTCCTGTATCTCTTCGATTTGCAGCCCCAGAATGAACACGACAAGTGCCCGTAGAGCAGGCTCGATAATTTCCTTGAAAGCTTTGTCATAGATGTTTTCCATGCGAATGGATTAGGGTTCAAAGATGGTCTAAACTTGCTCAATCAGCTGAAAATGAAGGAAATTCGGAGCAGCGTCACTGTTCAGCAAAGAAAAAGGCGGGAAATGGTAATGGTAGGCCCAAAAACAGAAAAACCACACAAGTACGTGAGGCGTTTTAGACCCCATAAGATCAGGGATAAGGCTGTCGGAATGATTTCGGTAATCCCCTCGTCTTTGCCGCTCTTCGATGAAGCAGCGGGAAAGAACCGGACAAGTCAACGGTTGAGGCCCGCCCTAGTCGCATTCCAAATCATGCCTTAACGTTTGAAATGTTGAGTCAAAACATTAAGATGTACTTGTGCGGTAGTTTCTTTTGAAAGCAACTGCGTTTAGCTGCTTTGTGCCTGCAATTTAAGCGCATTTTTGATTTTTGGAAAGAGGTGCCGCATACTTTTTTTGTAGATTTTTTTAAAAAAAGCGAAATAGCAATTCTTTCTCTTTGATAATTAGCGGGTTGTGGAAGACCGCACTTGGAACTTTTTTTTCAGCCAGGCGTTTTTCTGTAACTTTGCTGCCGGATACTGCCTTTTCGACCGTCCCGCCATCTTTGTTTCAATCAATACTATCTTTACAGGTGATCGCATTCGAAGTTGATAGCCGATAAATCGTAAAATACTGATTATCAGAAGAATGAACTTTGTCACTAATGACTTTCAATGACGTTTATCTAAAACATCCGTAACTACTTAGCAGGGGTTGTTTTTGGGGAAAAATTTTCAATTTTTCCCCAAAAACACCCCCAAAATGCGGGAGGAGAGAGAAAAAATGTAATTTTTTCTCTCTCCTCCCGCACCCTCCTAAACAGTTACAAACATCCTATTAAAAATGCACAAGAAAAAACCGAAAACCAAAGAAAGGAAGTTGACCTCCGGGCAACTTCAACAGGACATTTTGACCCTTTTCAAGGACAACCCCAAGAAGCGTTTCAACCCCAAACAGATCAGCAAAAAAATCGGCCTCGCCAACAACAAGGATTCCGTGCTCCACGCCCTGGTGAAGCTCACCGAAGCAGGCCAACTCATGGCACTGGAAGATTTCAAATTCAAACTCAAGCGCGGGGCAACCACATTCGGCCCAAAGAAATTGCTCGAAGGTTTTGTGGACATGACCCGAACGGGCGCTGCTTACATTGAATGTGAGGGCGAAGAAGAGGATATCTACGTTTCCGCCAAAAATCTTGGCTCCGCCTTGCACGGCGACCGCGTCCAGATTGCCGCTTGGGTGCCGAGGGGCAGGAAACGGGCAGAGGGTGAGGTCGTGAAAATCGTGGAAAGGGCTTCCTCCCAATTTGTCGGAACCCTTTACTTCAGGAGGGGCCATGCTCTTGTCGTGCCTTCCCGGCAGGATATGCCCGTTGACATTTTCATCGGGCCAGAAGATACCAAAAACGCAGAACAGGACGACAGGGTCGTTGTGAAAATAACCGAATGGCACAAAGCTCCTGGCCAACGGCCCAGGGGGATCGTGACTACCGTGCTCGGCGCTCCCGGCAGCGACCTGGAGATGAAAATCATACTCATCAACAATGGTTTCAACCTCGAATTTCCGGAGGCGGTGATCGAAGAATCAGAGGCTTTTCACGATGAAATACCCGTTTATGAAATTCACCGTCGCCGCGACATGCGACAGGTCACAACCTTTACCATTGACCCAGAAGACGCTAAGGATTTCGACGATGCGCTTTCTTACCGAAAGCTCGAAAACGGCCATGTCGAGGTGGGTATCCACATCGCCGACGTGACCCATTACGTGAAGCAAGGTACGGAACTCGACAAAGAAGCCTACCGCCGTTCCACGTCGGTCTATCTGGTGGACAGGGTACTGCCCATGTTGCCCGAACGCCTGTCCAACGGACTTTGCTCCCTGCGCCCGAACGAGGACAAACTGACTTTCTCCGCCATATTCGAGATTGACAACAACCACAACGTCACCGGCCGCTGGTTCGGCAAAACCATCATTCACTCCGACAGGCGTTTTTCCTATGAAGAAGCGCAGCAAAGGCTGGAGAGCGGAAAGGGCGATTTTGCGAAAGAGCTTCGTGCCCTGAACAAAATCGCAAAGAAACTGCGCACCGAACGCTTCAAGAACGGAGCCATTGACTTCGACACGGAGGAGGTGCGCTTCCGGCTCGACGAAGACGGCGTACCGGTAGAGGCTTACGTGAAAGAGCGCATGGATGCCCATACCCTCATCGAGGATTTCATGCTGCTGGCCAACAAGGAGGTGGCCCATTTTATCCATAAAAAAGGCGAAAATGAAATGGAAGTGCCCTTTGTCTATCGGGTCCACGATTATCCCAACCCCGACAAAGTGGCCGAGTTGGCACGTTTTGCCAAAGAACTTGGGTTCAATATGCGCATCAACACGCCGCAGGAAATTGCCAAGTCCTTCAACAAATTGGTCCAACAAGCCGAAAAGGACGGAGCGCTGAAACTGCTCCAGCCTATAGCCATCCGAACGATGGCCAAAGCCGAATATTCGACCGACAACATCGGCCACTATGGGCTTGCGTTTCAATTCTACTCTCATTTCACCTCTCCCATCCGCCGTTATTCCGATGTGCTGGCCCACCGCATCCTGGAGATGAACCTCGGCGACAAAACAATGCGCATTGACAAGGCCCGCCTGCAAGAGCAGTGCAAACATATTTCACTGCAAGAACGCAAGGCCATGACTGCCGAGCGGGAAAGCATCAAGTACAAGCAGGTGGAGTTTATGGAAAAACACGTCGGCGAAACATTCACGGGCCTTATCTCCGGCATGATTGACAGGGGCATCTTCGTTGAATTGGAAGGCAACAAATGCGAAGGCATGGTGGGTTTTGAGCGGATGCGGGAAGCCTTTGAGGTAGGGGAGGGGAGGCTGCGGGCCAGGGGCCTGCGCACCGGTACCGTCCTCAAAATGGGCGACACCGTGAAAGTACGAATACTTGAAACCAATCTCGCCAAAAGGCAGATAGAAATGGAATTGGTGTAACCGGGCTACAACACCGAAAACAGTACAACCACAACCACGATGATGAGCGCAATGATGAGCAGGTATTGGAAAGCGCCCCACTGGCTGCGGTATTCATTGTAGAGCATGTCCACGCAATCCTTCCATTTGAGGTTCCTGACGTAAGGCTCGAACCCCATGAAAAAATACTTCTTGCCCTTTTTCGCCTGGTTCCCGTGTTTTTTCAGGATGAAAAACTTGGCGTTGAGGAAGGCCAGTTCGTAAAGTTCGCTCTTGCCGGGGTTGCGGTCGTTGCCGCCCTGCTCGATGATGATTTTGTTGGTCCCGTCGAGCAGGCGCCATCTCCCTTTTGTCACGTTGCCATCCACGGATTGCAGGTATTCGCCGCCATCATTGAAAAAATGCAGCACCGATTCCTGAAAACCGGGGTCGTCCCGTACTTCGAGCCAGGGTTTGCCGCCGGGCATGACGTAAAACTTCTGCTCCCGCAAATCCTCGCCCAATGGCCGGATGTCGGGGAGTATGGTGTCGAGATAACTGTCCAGTGTTTCCCTGACGGGAAGGTTTATCTCAAATGTTTCTTCGATTCTGTCGAGCGGATTATCCATGTATGTTGCTGTTTATCAGGCTCGTGTCTCCATTGGCAATGGCCGTTGGGAGTAGAGGCAAAGTTAATGGTAAATTCCCATTTGTGGAGGATGGGCAGCAGCGCCTGAACCTGTCTTCCCGCAGGTTGTTGTTTCCGGTGCATTCGATTCATTACTTTTGCGACATGGAAATCATGCAAGAAATAACAAGAACAACTTCAGCCGCACTGTTTGAACAGGCAAAACAATACTTTCCTGGTGGGGTCAATTCTCCCGTGCGTGCGTTCAAATCGGTGGAAGGCACGCCGATTTTTTTCAAAAAAGGCAGTGGTTGCCGCATAGTGGACGAAGACGGGAACGAGTTCGTGGACTTCTGTTGCTCGTGGGGGCCGCTCATTTTGGGCCATGCCCACCCGGCGGTCGTGCAAGCCGTCGCCGAAGCGGCGGCGAACGGCACCTCTTTTGGCGCACCTACACGTCTTGAAAACGAATTGGCGGCACTCATTTTATCGAACAACAGGTATCTCGAAAAAATCCGCTTCGTGAGCAGTGGTACGGAGGCCGTCATGTCGGCCATCCGATTGGCGAGGGGGGCGACGGGCCGCAGCAAGGTGCTTAAATTCGAAGGTTGTTATCATGGCCATGTGGATTCCTTGTTGGTCAAGGCGGGTTCGGGCCTCGTCACCTTCGGGGTCAGCACCTCGGCGGGCATCCCCGAATCGTTTGCCAGGGAAACGCTCGTGCTGCCGCTGAACGATCCCGATCTGTTGGATGAAACCCTCCGCAATCAGGCGCACGAAATAGCCTGTGTCATCATCGAGCCGATACCTGCCAACAATGGCCTGCTGTTGCAGGAAGGCGGATTCCTTCGCCACCTGCGGGAAAAATGTACGGAACATGGTGTGCTGCTCATCTTCGACGAGGTGATTTCCGGCTTTAGGGTAGGCTTTGAAGGAGCCGCAGGTCTCTACGGCATCCGGCCCGACATTGTGACTTATGGCAAAATAATCGGTGGTGGGCTGCCGGTCGGGGCTTACGGGGCGAGCCAAGCCCTCATGTCAAACATCGCACCGGAAGGGCCTGTCTATCAGGCCGGTACGCTTTCCGGCAACCCCGTAGCCATTGCAGCCGGCAAGGCTGCGCTCACGGAACTGCTCAAACCGGGCTTTTATGAATCGCTGGAGGAGAAAACCCAGACGTTTTTGACCAAAATCACCAACTTCTGCACCGTGAAGGATTATCCTGTGACTTTCCCGTCCATTGGTTCCATTTTCTGGATCGCTTTTTCAAAAGATACCATCCGCACGGCAGAAGCCATCGAACCGGAAAGCATGGCTTATTTTAAAACGCTTCACCGGGAACTCCTGAACCGGGGTGTTTATCTCGGCCCATCTGGATACGAAGTCGGCTTTGTCTCCGCAGCGCACACAGAAGAAGACCTCGACTTCGCTGCTGCCATGATGTGCGAGGCAATGGATGCTGTGTTTGAGCGGTAGGGGGTGGGCTTTGTTGGGCGTTGGAGAATATAATTTCTTTCCCTACAAAATTGTTTGGGAAGCCTACGGCAAAACAACTTTCAACCCAAAAATATTTGAAGGCCATTGGCAAGCCAACCAGTCACTGCAGGCATTCATACCCGTTAGAACCCTTGACGAAGCCCATAGAATTCTCAATGAACTGTTGGATGAGAGAATTGAAAACTACCTGCTTTCATTGAAAATGGAAGGCACCATGAACTGGGCACAACCCGGTAAAATAAAAAAGCTCATCAGGTACGAAGAAGAATCCATGACCTTATTTTAGGTGAATACGGAAAGCTCCTGCATTTATGTGCGAATACAGCTACCAGGCCCAAATTGATATACGCTCATGCCCAAATTGTCAACCATCCTCCTGCTGCTCTTGCTTTCCCTGCCCGGTTGGGCGCAAAAACGTTTTGACTGGACACCGGCCCTGCGCAGTGCCTACCACAAGACGGTCAACCTGCGATTTCAGGAGGCAGAGAGGGAATTGGAGGCCATCCGAAAGTCCGACCCCGACAACCTGCTGATCCTCCACGTCGAAAACTACCTCGACTTCTTTCGGGTCTATATCAACGAGGAGGAGGCAGAATTTGTGAAACTTGAAAAAAACAAGGATGCCCGTATCAAACGCATCCAACAGGAGGGCGATCCGGCCTCGCCCTACTACCTGTACCTGCAAGCCGACATCCGCCTGCAATGGGCACTCGCCCGCCTGAAATTCGAACAGTATTCCACCGCTTTTTTTGAAACCAACCGGGCCTTCAAACTGCTTTCTAGGAACGATGCCAAGTTCCCCGATTTCATGCCCAACAAAAAAGACCTGGGCATCCTGAAAGCGATGGTCGGAACCATCCCCAGCAACTACAAATGGGCCGTCAACTGGCTCAGCAGCATGGACGGCACCATCGAGGAGGGCCGGAGCGAACTGGAGGCTGTCGTCGCTCATGCCCGCAAAAACGATTTCATTTACGAACAGGAGGCATACATCTATTATACTTATCTTCTCCTGCACCTCGACAACGACTCCGAGTCGGCCTGGAAGGTCATCAATACGGCCAACCTGAAACCCGCCGAAAGCCCGATGGCTTGTTTCATCATGGCCAATGTCGCCATGCGCACCGACCGGGGCGACGAGGCGATTGCTTTTTTGGAAAAAAGGCCCACCGGCAACCAGTTTCATCCTTTTTATTACCTCGATTACATGCTCGGACTGGCCAAACTCCAACGCCTCGACCCCGATGCAGGCAAGTACCTCCTGCGTTTTACCGAAAACTTCAAAGGCCGGAATTTCATCAAGGACGCTTACCAAAAACTCGCCTGGCATAGCCTCCTGCATGGTGACCGGGCAGGCTATACTTCCTATATGGAGCTTTGTAAATCAAGGGGTTACAAGGTAGTGGGCAGCGACCGCAGTGCCGATGCGGAGGCCCGCTTGGGCGAAGTGCCCGCCGTGGACCTGCTCAAGGCACGTGTCCTTTTTGATGGAGGCCGCTTCCAGCGGGCATACAACCTGATGAAAGACAAAAAAGCCTCCGACTACCTGGCAGAAAAAAACCAACTCGAATTTACCTACCGCATGGGCCGCATCACCCACAAGCTGAAAAAGTACGACGAGGCCCTGTCGTTTTATCAAAAAACAATAGATGCCGGAAAAAACAGCCCTTACTACTATGCCTGCCGGGCCGCATTGGAAAAGGGCCACGTGTTGGAGACTACCGGGAAACAGGCAGAGGCAAAAGAAGCCTACAAACTATGCCTGACCCTCTCTCCCGACGACCACAAAACCGGGCTTCACCAACAGGCAAAAGCCGGGCTTCGGAGGTTGAAATCCTGAAATTCTTTTTCTGGAGGGAACTTTTTTTCAAAAATAATTGCCCTATATTTGCACCCGCTTTGAAGAAAGTAGGGCGTTTTTCTTGAAAAATGCACCACTATGATAAAACGGCGCAGTAGCTCAGCTGGTCAGAGCGTGTGATTCATAATCACAAGGTCGGCGGTTCAAGCCCGCCCTGCGCTACATCCCAAGCCTGGCAGCCTTCTTATGATGCCAGGCTTTTTTTTTGCCTTTTCCAATGGCTTGACAACAGGCTGCCGGGATGTAGAATTATGGTTAGGTGGTTTCGTTTTCTTCCCTAACTTGCGCCCCGTCTCTGGCGGGAGTCCTTCGCTCCGACTTCGAGGCAGTGATACAGATGTTTTTCAATCTGTTGCAAATGTTGTTTTCTCTTCATGTTTATTTTGTTCAACATAAGCCTTTACAGGGAGCAAACGCCATTTCACTATCCACCAGGCAGGTGGCCCGTATTTTTTGATTTATGAAACAACAAAGACCTACAATCCTAGTTACTGGTAGCAAGGGGCAAGTCGGCCACGAACTCCAAGCCCTGTCGCAGGGGCATCCCCTCTTCGACTTCATTTTCGTTGACATCGAGGAACTCGACATCGCCAACGAGCGGGCCGTTCAAGTTTTTTTCTCCGAAAACCCCGTCCAATACTGCGTCAATTGTGCTGCCTATACCAGCGTTGACAAGGCAGAGGAAGAAACCAGCCTCGCCTGGAAAGTGAACTCTGTCGGCCCGGCCAACCTATCCAAAGCCTGTGCTGTCCATAAAGCCAGCCTCGTCCAGATTTCGACCGACTACGTTTATCATACCCAAAAACACCTGCCCTTTATCGAAACGGACACCACCAACCCGCAGGGCGTGTATGCCAAGACCAAACTGGAGGGCGATGATGCCGCCATGAAAAACCACCCCACCGGCACACAGATCATCCGCACTTCCTGGGTCTATTCTACCTACGGAAACAATTTCGTGAAAACCATGCTGCGCCTCGCCGCACAACGCCCCGAACTGGGTGTCGTGTTTGATCAGATAGGTACACCCACTTACGCAAGGGACCTGGCAGCCGCCATCCTCGCCATTTTACAAAAAGTCGAAAAGAAAGAAGTGGACAGGCATAAGTTCAGTGGGATTTACCACTACAGCAACGAAGGTGTCACCAGTTGGTACGATTTCGCAGTCGCCATTTTCGAATTGGCCGGCATGGCCGTGAAAGTCCGCCCCATCGAAACGAAGGACTATCCTACCCCCGCCAAGCGCCCCGCTTACAGCGTGTTGAACAAAAACAAAATCAAGACTACTTTCGGGCTGGAGATTCCGCATTGGCGGGAGAGCCTGAAGGAATGTTTGGAGGTGTTGGCAAGCAATAGGACGTGATCGCCGCTATCGGACCCGTAAAGCATCCATCCCTTCGCTCATCCCTATCACCCGCCTTCCCCTCACGAACGTAAGCAGCCTTTCCTCGGCAAAGTCCGCCTCCCCGCGCCGGAGGCTCTCGATTTCTACCCTGGTCGAGGCATGTATGATTTTGCCGTCGCCGAGGTAAATGGCGACGTGGGTGATTTTTTCCCTTTGATCAGGGGTGGCTTTTTTGCCAAAAAACAACAGGTCGCCGGGCAGGAGGTTGGCAAGTGTCGTGTCCGTTTCGATGGGGTCGCCGATGAGGACTTGCTGGCTGGCATCTCGTGGCAGCAACAGGCCATTCAGGAAGAAAACCATTTTTGTGAAACCACTGCAATCCATCCCTTTGCCAGAGGTGCCGCCCCAAAGGTAGGGCCGGCCCATCATCTCCATTGCAGTGGCGATGATGTGAGCAGCATCGGGTTGGCGGGAGTCCAGCCATTGGCGGAGCGGAGCGAGGTGGTTGGTCAGCACATGGCCCGTGCGGCCGTCAGGGAGTTTTACTTTTGTGAAACGACCTTGATTTTCAATGGTTTGCAGAATATTTCCCGCCAGCAGGTCAGTGATTTTCTGTGAGGTTTCGGCAGCTTGTTCATAAGCGAATACATAGTCGGTCGTTACGATGGCCCGCTCCGATTGCATCCATGCCTCCCATTGCGAAGCATCCATACAGATGGCCCCTCCGGCATCCAGCCAGCCGAGATAGTCGTCGGGGGTTTGCACGAGGTAGAAGTTGCCCTCCTTTTTCCAGACCCGCAGGGGAGTGCCGAGCAGGGCTTGGGTGGCCAATTCCGATGCGTGTTTTGGCTCCGAGCGGATATTGCAAACGGATACGTTGACAATGCCGTGATGCAGGCCCGCAAGGGAAGGCGAAGGGAGCAGCGCAAGGCTGTCGGTGAAGGGAATACCGGCAGCAGTCAGTTGCTCGATCAGTGCTTGTTTGGCGGCGGGCAAGTTGGTTTCTCCCAGCAGTAACACAGGTATTTTTGCAAAGGTCGTATCCACCCGGAACAGGGCGACCCGCTTGTCGGGGGCGTATTCTTGCCGGATGGTTTCGATGATGGCTTTCGCCTGGCTCGTCTCGCCGGTTTGCCGACAGGCGAAAAAGAGGGCGGGCACTAGGAGAACGAGGGCAGGAAGTTTTTTCATGCTGCGGCTGTTTTCTGCAAATGTAGATGGTTCCCTTACAGGGTGACAAAAGTTGTTCGTTGTTCGTTGTTCGTTCCCTGCGATGCTTTGACCTGTCCTGAAATACG
>JRYF01004532.1_pt1 | contig 11856 bp, 9 predicted proteins | sample 235331 | NCBI WGS metagenome assembly JRYF01 (sample SAMN03074217, study PRJNA261475) | activated sludge metagenome | biome: Wastewater Treatment Plant; feature: Wastewater; material: Activated sludge; isolation source: activated biomass of a wastewater treatment plant treating hydrocarbon... ... | reverse complement strand
AATTTCATCTCCATCATCTTCAACGCAGGACAGCAAACCATCGTCGGCAAGATCGAGCCGTACGAAACGGATAAGTTCACGCAGGAACGTGCATCGTTGTTGCGCGCCGTCGGCACGGCGAGCGTCGCAAGCATTTTAGCGACGGTCATCATTTCGGGATTCGCGATTTTGTTCATGTCCCAACTTTCGCGGCAGGTCACCACGCGGGTCGCGTCCCTGCTCGATGGTGCGGCGCGCGTCACCGCGGGAAACCTGGATGAGCCTGTCATCGTCACAGGCGGGGACGAGTTTGCCCGCTTGGCGGATTCGTTCAACGCCATGATGGTCGGTCTCGCGAGCCGCGAAGAACGCCTGCGCGCCATGATCGGCAGGATGGCGCACATTCAGGATGAAGAACGCCGTCTCATCGGTCTCGACCTGCACGACGGACTGACCCAACTCATTATCTCCGCCAACATGCAATTGAACGCGCTCAACTCGCAGATCGGATCCAAACTCAACGCCCAGTCGCTTCATTCCCTGGAGGTGTGCCGGACTCTCGTTAAACAAGCCATTGACGAAGCCCGCCGTGTCATCTCCGAACTGCGCCCGACGATGGTGGACGACCTCGGCCTCGAGCAGGGACTCCGCCAGTACGTGACCGAGGTCTGTGAGGAACAAAATTGGAAGTCGGAGATTGTCACCGATACGCGCGGAGTGGAGATCGCGCCCGCGGCGCAAGCCGCCATCTTCCGCATCGCGCAGGAGGCGTTGACCAACATCCGCAAGCACGCGCGCACGGAGCGGGTGCGCGTGGAACTTTCGGCGGACGATCAAAGCCTGAGGCTGTGCGTGCAGGATTGGGGTCAGGGTTTCGACGCGAATTTTATCGGGAAGGATGAGGCGCGTCACCTGGGACTGATCAGCATGGAGGAGCGCGCCCAGATGATCAACGGCGTCTGCACGATCGAAAGTGAAGTTGGGGAGGGGACGCGCGTCGAGGTGAAAATCCCTCTGGAGTATTTAACGCCGAGGAGAGAATATGGAAAATGAAATCACACTGTTGATCGCCGACGACCACCCGATGGTGCGGGCGGGACTGCGAAGTATGTTGAACGATTCGCGCATCCGTATTGTGGGCGAGGCGGGCAACGGACGCGAAGCGCTGGAAATGGTGATGACACTCAAGCCGCGCGTCGCGTTGATGGATATCCGTATGCCCGACATGGACGGCATTCAGGCGCTGGAGGCGATCAAGGCTGCCAGGTTGGAGACGCGCGTCATCATGGTCACCACGTATCGAAGCACGGCGTATTTATTGCGGTCGCTTTCGGCGGGCGCGGCGGGATTTGTATTGAAGGATATTTCGCGCGAGGAATTATTGGCGGCGGTGTATTCGGTGGCGCAGGGGACTTCGCTGGTGGACAGTCAATTTTTGCAGGATGTGTTGCGCAGTCTCGAAAGTGCGGAGAAAACGGACGAATCTCCCGAAGCGTTGGTGGAGCCGCTGACCGCGCGCGAGATGGACATCCTGCGCCTGATGGTGGAGGGGCTGACCAATCAAGCCATCGGCGATGTGTTGGGTCTGAGCGCGGGGACGGTAAAGGGTTACGCTCAAACGGTCATGCACAAATTGGGAACGAACGACCGCACGCAAGCGGCGGTGAAGGCGATTCGGCTGGGGTTGGTGAAGTAGCGCCCTCACCCTGGCCCTCTCCCGAAGGAAGAGGGGACAACTCCCTTCCCCCTGTGGGGAAGGCTCGCAATCCCAGTACGATAATATCCCACTGAAAATAACTCCCTTCCCCCTGTGGGGGAAGGGCTGGGGATGAGGGAAATCCCACTCCCAAACGGAGGGAAGAATTCCAGCCGTTTGGGAGTTTTGCATTTTGACGCTTGTCAGTATTCTTTACCTGGAATGACTGCACAGGCGTTACGGACTCTTCTCTCGCAACCCGAAATTCTGGTCGTACCTGGCGCGGCGGACGCGCTCTCTGCCCGCATTGTGGAAGACGCGGGCTTCGGCGCGGTCTATGCCAGCGGCGCGGGGATTGCCAATGTGCAATTTGCTCTGCCCGATATTGGTCTGTTGACGATGACCGAAATGGTCGAGCCAATACGCCGCATCGTCGAGGCGGTCAACCTGCCCGTCCTGGCGGACGCGGATACGGGCTACGGCAACGCCGTCAATGTGACGCGCACCGTCCAGGTCTATGAAGACGCGGGCGTGGCGGCGATCCAACTCGAAGACCAGGTGACGCCCAAAAAGTGCGGTCACTTCAACGGCAAGGAAGTCATTCCCGCTGACGAGATGATCCAGAAGATTTATGCGGCGGTCAAAGCGCGCAGGGAAATGCTGGTCATTGCCCGCACCGACGCCATCGCCACGCACGGCATGGACGAAGCCGTGCGCCGCGCCAATCTCTACGCCCGCGCGGGCGCGGACATCCTCTTCATCGAAGCGCCGACGCAAAAAGAACAGATCGCCGAACTGCCGCGCAAAATCCAAGCCCCGTTGCTTTTTAACATGACCGAAGGCGCGAAGACGCCCATCATCTCGCACGACGAACTGCATGAGATGGGTTATCGCATTGTGATTCATCCGAACCTTGCCATGCGCGTGGCGGCGCGCGCCATGCAAAGCGCGCTCGCCGTTTTGCAAAAGACGCGCTCCAGCGAACTGCTCATCCCGTCCATGCTGGAGTGGAACGAGCGGCAACGTCTCGTCCGCCTGCCCGAATGGGAGGCGCTCGACCACGAATTGAGCCGCTTTGAAATAGCGGATTCAAGCAAACCAATTCACTAAAGGAGAAGAACTATGAATCGCAAGTTGAACGTGTTCGTGTCGCTGACGCTGGCGCTGATTTTCGTCCTCGCCGCCTGCGCCCCCGCTTCCACCCCGACGCCCGCGCCTGCCACTGAACCCCCAGCCGTTGAGGCTCCCGCGGCGGCTGCGCCTACCGAAGCGCCTGTTGACCCGATGGCCGCGCTCGTCGAGGCATCCAAGAACGAGAAAGATGGACTGCTCGTCTACTCCATCATGGGAGAAAACAACTGGGCTCCCGTGATCAAGGCTTTCAACGAAAAGTATCCGTGGATCACCGTCACCGCGCTCGACCTCGGCACGACCGAGACCTTCGAACGCTATTACACTGAATCCGCTGGCGGCGCCCGCACTGCCGACATGATCATCACCTCCGCTCCTGGTGAGTGGCAGGAATTCATCGCCAAGGGCGAGTTGAATGCTTATACTCCTGTCAACGCGGAAGGTCTTCCCGACTTTGCCAAACTGGCGGATGGCGTGTACGCCGTCTCCACCGATCCCTTCATCCTCATCTGGAACAAGGCGCTCGTTCCCAACCCGCCCTCCTCGCTGGATGATGTTGCTAAACTCGCCGCCGATCCCGCCTTCCAGGGAAAGATCACGACCTACGATGTCGAGAAGAACGGAACTGGTCATGCCATGAACTGGTTCTGGACCAAGAAGATGGGGGACGCGGGTTGGTCCACCCTGAGTGAGATCGGCAAGTCCAACGTCAACATGCAGACCTCCGCTGGCAACATGGTGAAAGCCATCCTGTCGGGTGAAGCGGCTGTCGGTTACTTCGTCTCGGGCATTTCCGTCTTCCCCAAGTACCCCGACGCGGAANNGCAGGGCATCATTGACGCCGTCGGCGCGGACAATGTGATCTACTTCTACTTCGATCCCGATATGACCAGCGCGGCAAACCGCCAGGCATTCGTGGACAAGTGGAAGCAAGTCATGAGCCGCCCGTAACCGTAAACGAAGTTGTTACACAGACCTGACAGGTTTTTCCAAACCTGTCAGGTCTTCAAAAGTATCAGCACGCCGAGGAACGATAGATGACATCTACTCCACTTCCAAAGCCCCGCTTTTCCTGGGACCGCGTCGTCCAATGGAGCATGGTCGTTTTGACCGTTGCTCTGGTGGTCTTTCCTGCCTGGCCGATTGTATATCAAAGTTTCATGTCGAAGCCGCTCTACGATAAGGAGCGCGCTTTCACTCTGGGGAATTACACCAACATTCTGACCGACGGCAAGTTCTGGCACATTCTTGCGTACACGGCCGCCTTTGCCGTCGCCACAATGATTCTCGCCCTGGTCTTCGGTGTCTTCCTGGCGGTGCTGATCAACCGCACCAATATGCCCCTGCGCAAGTTCTACTCCAATCTCGTCACCATCCCGTATTACGTCTCACCGCTGGTGCTGGCTTTCGCGTGGATGGAAATGTACGGGCCGCAGGGCTTCGGCACCATCGTCATCCGCAACCTCAAACTTCCCACGTGGGAGTTATACAGTTTTTGGGGGATCGTTGTCGTCTCCACGATGTACTACATTCCGAACACTTTTCTATACGCGACCTCCTCCCTCGCCCTGATGGATCCGCAACTCGAAAGCGCGGCGCGCATCGGCGGCGCGACACCCTTCCGCACGATCTGGAATATAACCATCCCGCTGTTGCGTCCTGCCATCCTCTACAGCGCTTTGCTTACCCTCGTCTCGGCGCTGGAACTGCTGTCCATTCCGCTCGTGCTGGGGAGCAGTGTGGGGATAAACACCCTCTCCACGTACATTTATCTGCTTGGCATTATCGGCGTCAGCAAGGACTATGGCGCGATCGCCGTCGTTGCCATTTTCGTCGTTCTGCTGGTCACCATCCTCGTCTTCATTCAGGGCAAACTCACTGCCATGGAACGCCGCTTCGTCACCGTGGGCGGCAAAGCCACCCGCCCAAAACTGCTCGATCTGGGCAGGAGCAAAGGCATTGCTTCAGCGGTGGTTGGACTTTACATTCTTTTGGGAATCATCCTCCCGTTAGCCTGCATCGTGCTCGAATCGTTCGTGCCGTTCCTCAGCCCCTTCGCCAATCCCTTCAAAATGCTGACGTTGAAAAATTACGTTGGCATCTTCACCTCCCCAGCCTTCCGCCAATCGGTGACCAACAGCGTTCTGATCTCCATTTTGGCTGGCGCGGTCGGCATCCTCTTCATGGCGCTGGCAGCCATTACCGCCTATCGTTCCTCCTTCAAGGGACGCAGCCTCGTCAAATATTTTTCGCTTTACCCGCGCGCCTTCCCTGGCATCATCGTGGGCATCGGCTTTCTATGGGCGTTCCTGCTCATCCCTGGCATCGGTTCGATTCGCAACACCATCCTTGCCATGTCCATCGCTTTCATTATGCGCTACCTCCCGCTCGGGTTTAGCGCGGTCAGCCCCGCGGTCATTCAGATTTCGGATGAACTCGACCGCGCCGCGCGCGTCGGCGGCGCGACCTGGCTTGGGACGGTGCGCCACATTCTCCTACCGATCCTGCGTCCTGCCCTTCTGTCGGGATACATCATCCTGGCCATTTCCTTCCTAAAAGAATACGCCGTAGCGCTCTTCCTCTTCTCCGAAGGTTCGCGCGTCATCGGCACCACCATGATCGAACTGTGGAAACAGGGCGGCGCCGAACCTGTGGCCGCGCTCTCCGCCATTCAAATGGTCATCACCGCATTTCTGATCTTTGGCAGCACAAAATTGCTGGGAGTGAAACTTCATGAATAACGATCTGATCATCGAAGGCTTGACCAAAAAATTTGCCACAGCCAACTCGGTGGCAATTTCCAACATCAACCTGACCGTCAAGGAAGGGTCACTCGCCACTTTGCTTGGACCTTCAGGCTGCGGCAAAAGCACCACGCTCAACTGCGTGGCGGGTCTCGAAGAACCCACCGAAGGCAAGATCCGCGTCGGCGATTTCGTGATGAGCGACACCAGCAAGGGTCTGCTCCTGCCGCCCGAACAGCGTCAACTCGGCATGGTCTTCCAATCCTACGCCCTCTGGCCGCACATGAAAGTCTTCGACAACGTGGCTTTCAGCCTGAAACTGCAAAAGATCAAAGGCGATGAAATGAAAAAACGCGTGATGGACTCGCTCGACCTGGTGGGACTCGCCGACCTCGCTGACCGCTACCCCTTTCAACTCTCCGGCGGACAGCAGCAGCGTGTGGCTCTGGCGCGCGCGGTCGTGACTCGCCCCCGCCTGCTCCTGCTCGACGAGCCTTTATCCAACCTCGACGCCAAGATCCGTGAGCAGGCGCGCGTCTGGGTGCGCGAGTTGCAGCAACGCGTCGGCATCACCACCATTTACGTGACGCATGACCAGTCAGAAGCCTTTGCCATGTCCGACATGATCGCGGTCATCGACAATGGTGTCCTGCTTCAGTTCGCCCCGCCTGAGGAACTGTACTCACGTCCCGCCACACAGTTCGTCGCGGAGTTCATTGGCGCGACGTCCTTCTTGAAGGGTGTCATCACTTCGATCAACGGAAACAGGTTCGAGGTCCGCGTGGCGAACGGCGATATCCTTAAGTTGACCGATTACAGCGGCAAGTCGTGGAGCGTCGGCCAGAACGTCGTTGTTGCCATCCGCTCGGAGCGAGTCGAAATGACTGGCTCGAAATCGGACAACATCCTGAACGCGGGCGTCACCAACTCCACCTATCTCGGCTCGAAGTGGCAGCACATCGTTGATACGGGTTCGGGCACGCTGAAGGTTGAAACGACGGACGCGGTTTCGAGTGACCGTATGAGCCTGTACCTTCCGCCCGATTCGATTTTGCTCTTCCCCGAAGAGAAATAATTTTGTGGGCAGTTCTCACGGACTGCCCTGATTTCTTTTTAAGATGACCCATTCCTCCGACTCCCGCCCCAGCCCTGACCCCGAACTGGTCGCCATTGCCGACTACGTTTGCGACGCCGACATCACCAGCGACCTCGCCTATGAGACCGCCCGTTATACGTTGATGGACGCGCTCGGCGCGGCTATGCTTGCGTTGAATTTTCCCGAATGCACGAAGTTGCTCGGTCCCATCGTGCCAGGGATAAAAGTCCCAAACGGCGCGCGCGTCCCTGGCACGGATTTTGTTCTCGACCCCGTCACTGCCGCGTTCAACCTCGGCGCAATGATCCGCTGGCTCGACTTCAACGACACCTGGCTCGCCGCCGAATGGGGACATCCCTCCGACAACCTTGGTGGAATTCTTGCGGTGGCTGATTACATCTCCCGAAATTCCCTCACTCCAACCCCTCTCCCTGTGGGAGAGGGGCGTGGTCCCCTCCCCCCGCGGGGGAGGGCGGAGGGTGAGGGCTTGCGGGTGCACGACGTACTCACCGCCGCCATCAAAGCCCACGAAATTCAAGGCGTAATTGCGCTCGAAAACAGTTTCAACCGCGTCGGGCTCGACCATGTGGTTTTGGTCAAAATCGCTTCGACGGCTGTCATCACCCACATGCTTGGCGGAAGCAAGGAGCAGATTATCAATGCGCTTTCCAACGCGTGGATTGACGGTCAATCTCTACGCACATATCGCCATGCGCCAAACACAGGCTCGCGCAAATCCTGGGCGGCAGGCGACGCGACCGCCCGCGCCGTCTGGCTTGCGCTGATGACACTGCGCGGCGAGATGGGCTATCCCTCCGCGTTGACCGCGCCGAAGTGGGGCTTTTACGATGCGCTGTTCAAGGGTCAGCCGTTCAAGTTCCAACGCGGATATGATTCCTACGTGATGGAAAACGTGCTGTTCAAAGTCTCCTTCCCCGCCGAATTCCACGCGCAGACCGCCGCCGAATGCGCGATGATTCTTCATCCGCAGGTCAAAGACCGCATTGACGATATCGAGCGCGTCGTCATCACCACGCACGAGTCCGCCATCCGCATCATTGACAAGACGGGACCGCTCCACAATCCCGCCGACCGCGACCACTGCATCCAATATATGACCGCCGTGCCGCTTATCTTTGGTCGTCTCACTGCCGACGATTACGAAGACGCCGTCGCCGCCGACCCGCGCATTGATTCGCTCCGCGCAAAAATGCAGGTGGTGGAAAACAAGCAATACAGCGCGGATTATCTCGACCCCGAAAAACGTTCCATCGCCAACGCGGTGCAAGTCTTCTTCAAGGACGGCACAGCCACCGAAAATATCGTGGTGGAATATCCCATCGGTCACCGCCGCCGACGCGCCGAAGGGATTCCGCTGCTCGTTGAAAAATTCAAAGCCAATCTCGCCACGCGCTTCACGGAAGAACGCATCGCCGCCATCGTGGATATTTTTTCCGATCCGAAAAAAATGGATAAAATGCCTGTTCATGAATTTATGAATTTGTGGATAACCTCACGATGACCAACGACAACACATCTCTCTTCTCTGGGCGCGTCACCCTGCGTTACAACACGGAAATTTTTCTCGGCAGATTGATTTAGAATTGCGCCATGTCGAAGACGCTCAGGACTTACCTGCTTTTGTGGATTGCGTTCACTCTCGCTGCATGTCAGACCGCGACAGGCGCGCCGCCTCAGTCTCCGCCNNATTCATCTTCACTGAAGATCATCCCTTTCTTCACCACCGAAAGTGACCCGAACCAACTGGCGGTTTTACAAGCGCTGATCACAGAATACCAGTCCCAGCATCCCAACGTGGAAGTGGATATTGTGATGGCGTCGCCCGCCTCGCGCGGACGCCGCCTGATCAGCGCGCTCGCCTCGGGTGCGGACCTCGGCATCTTTGAGGTGGAACCCACGCTCATGCCGCAGTGGGTGGAAGCGGGCTACCTGCTGCCGTTGAACGACATTGTGGCGAATATCGGCGCGGACGATTTTGTGGCAGGCAGCCTTTACCAGCAGAATGGACAGGTGTACGCCGTGCCGTATGCCGTCAGTGTGTATGGTTTGTGGGTGCGGAAGGATCTGCTCGAGCGGGAGGGGCTTCCGATTCCTTACACGTATGTTGAGGTTTTGAATGCCGCTCGCGCCCTGACCAAAGGCGATATGTACGGCATCGCCTTGCCCGCAGGACAGAACATCGCCACCGTCAATTATTTTTCCATCTTCCTGTGGCAGAACGGCGGCGATTATTTTTCCTGTGACGGCAGGGTCACGTTTGGAGAACCGCAAGCGTTGACAGCGGTGCAGCGTTGGGCGGAACTCGCGCAGTATGCTCCGCCTGGTTATAGCACGTGGAGTTACCGCGAACAAATTGACGCTTTCCTCAATCAACGCGTGGCAATGTCTGTGTATGGCGGACGCCTGGGGGTCCAATTGGAAGAGACGCATCCTGAACTATCCGATAAAGCGACGGTGACCTTTCCTCCTTTTGGCGAAGTCAAAGTCACCCTCGGCGTGTGGAATCGGTTTGCCATCGCGACGGGGACGAAGAATCAGCAGGAGGCGAAGGATTTCCTGCAATGGCTGGTCAGCAGTGACAGGATTTTGCGCTACGACCTGACTGTGCCAGGTCACATGATTCCGCTTCTCACGTCGGTGCGTGACGAGGCGCTCAACAGCCCCGACGCATACACGCGCCAACATCCCGATTGGATCAAATCGTTTTATGATTGGTATGCGTTTGCCAACCATCCCGCCATGAACATGGGCTCAGTGGCAAGCGGAAAATTCAAACNNGTGGGCGTGGGAGGTTTTTGGCACGCCGGGTATTGTGGACACCATGCTCCAGGATGTGGCTAATGGCAAAGACCCTGAACAAGCCTGGCATGAAGCTGTGATCAAAATGGAGCAAACGGTGGCGGCGTGGAAGTCTATGCACCCGACTTGGGAGTCGGACGCATGCCGGTAATCTTACTGGGTGGCTTTGCCTCTATCATTAAAAACAGCGGATGTTCATTTCCGCCGTTTTTGATCTGCTCACCGTTTATCCAAACATACTTGAAGAAAATTCTTCTCCGCCGCCTACGTTCGTTTTCTAAATTTATTCCCGTATACATGATATATACCGCGCTGGATGTATCGTTTTGACTGTGTAACAAACAAGCTATTTGAGAAGATTAAGCAAATTCTCTCTTGTTAGTAGTTCAAGATCGTCTGGTGAGGCTATAAACGGGCGGACGTCATCCACAGTCTGTTCCCAAGATGTGGTTTCGATTTTCTTGCTCACTACTTTACGCCAGTTTTGTAACGATAAAGTTTCTCCAGACCAACTGGTTTGTTTCAGCGCATTGTTGAGCAAGTCCAAATTGGGAACAGGCCATTCCTTGTCACTTAAATACCACATCATATCGTACAGGTCACGCCCTTTGAAATATGGTCTCTGCAAAATCGCATGGAGTTTCCCAGCCAGCAGGGATGACTGATCGTGATGCTGTAGATTAAGTAATACATGGCGGCGGACCAGCGAAGTTGCCAGTCTGGCTCCAGCGGGCGGGTTGGTGTCAACTTCAATTTTCACAGCCAGAATTTCATCCTGATGGGGGGATAGGCTCAATTCAAAAAACAGATTGGGAAAACGTACAAAGGCACTGTGAACCGTTTTTCCATCATTCACTTTGAGCGTGATGGTATATCCCTGCACCTCCAAATCTTTCCGAATGGATTGCAGATATGCACGGAAATCGTAAGTAGAAGGGTTTCCTTCAAGCGCAAAATCCAGATCTTCGGAAAATCGTGGGAGCGAGAAAAGAAATCGCAGTGCTGTGCCACCATGAAAAGCAAGTGCGGTCATGGCGCCCGCTCGCTGCAAGCTTTGTAAGACCAGTGCCTGTAAATATTCCCGTGTCAGGTTGCGCGCCTCGTTTGGATTCTGAACTGGTCGAATCAATGCTGCCAGATATTCCTTCACGGTAATTCCTCGTATTCAACTTCTTCCTGAAATGCCAATGATGCAACTTGACTGGCAACTCGTCTCCACTTGGGTTTATCTGCGCGCTCTGCAAATTCCTGCAATTGATTCAAATCCAACCTTTCCAGATTTTGCAGTCGGAGCTGTGAAAGATATTCTTTCGAATCTGAGTTCGGCGTTAAGTGTGCGAGATCCAGAATCGCTTTTTCAGGTTGGGCAATGAAAGCAAACTGTCCTTTGGCAACTTCAACAGACTGATAACCAAAGAATAAGTGAGGGGCAAGATGCTGAAAGACGAACCCGCCGTCCCATTGCGAAGGACGCGATAATGTCACACTGAAAGTGCGGGGCACATATTCAGGGATCAAGCCATAATGTGCCAGGGCGGATGTCCCGCTGACATAGGAGCCAGTGACCAGTGAGTNNCGAAAGCATAAAGTCCGCGACGCAGTTGACGGATCTTCCCTGCGCGCGTCCAACGTGAGAGTTGGCGGCGGACATCGTTGGGATCCACATTCCCAACAAGTAGCAAGCCTGTTTCAAAAATAGGTTGGTCTCCTACCAGAGAAAGGAGTTTTTCAAATTTCATGTAATTATTATGCCATAAGTGGCAAATTAATGCAATAAAAAATCAAATCAGACGATTTCACCCAATGCATCCTTATAGACCTTGCCTGCTTCTCCAAACTTTCCGCCAGCATGCCGTCACCATCACGATACCTCGGTTATATCTTTAAATGCTGTTTGAATTGCTTTTTGACTTATTACCCGATACGCGCCAGATAACTTGCTTTGCAGTCCAGGCTCAGGGATAAAATTCGCCTCGCCCAATCTTTTCAGTAGTGGCATCTCAATGGCTGGCGGACGAATCGACACGGCGAATCCCTCCAGCGGAGCGCGAACGTCCCAGAAGTTTTCGATTTGTTCTTCGAGCGGAATGACTACTTCCGTTTCTTCCATTTCATCTTCGGTTTCATCGCTTCCCGCGCGGCGTTGGCGAAGTTCCCGCATCACCTGTTCTTGAGTTCTTCCACGCAGGCGGAAAATCAGGAAGGGGTCTTCGTCGAAGCGTTCACCTAAAATGTAATGCGCCGCGGCGATGTGCTTGCATGGATTGGAATAATCGGGGCACGAACAATCGGTTTGTAAGTCGCTGTGGTGAGAGGGAAACAAACTCACCTTTGCCCGCTCGAACGCCTGCTCGATATCCTGCGGTATTTCGCCCGCCAACAGTTGCGCG
>JRYF01002811.1_pt1 | contig 11874 bp, 10 predicted proteins | sample 235331 | NCBI WGS metagenome assembly JRYF01 (sample SAMN03074217, study PRJNA261475) | activated sludge metagenome | biome: Wastewater Treatment Plant; feature: Wastewater; material: Activated sludge; isolation source: activated biomass of a wastewater treatment plant treating hydrocarbon... ... | reverse complement strand
CGGGATGAAAAAGGCCCTCGTGATGGAACGGTTCCCTAAATCACCATCCCCGCCCCTACCGTTTCGTTTGTCCCCTCATCAATCAGGATAACACTTCCAGTGATGCGGTTTTTCCGATAAGCATCCACGAACAGAGGTTTGGTGGAGCGGACGGAAATCCGGGCGATGTCGTTCATTTTCACGGTTTTGTCCTCCAAATCCCGGTGCAGGGTGTTCACGTCCATTTTGTATTGGATGTCCTTCACGAGGCAGCGGGCGGATTGGGTGGTGTGCTGTATGGCGTATTTACCTCGCAACTGAAGGGGACGTTCATTGAACCAGCAAACCATTAGGTCGAGGTCCTGGGTGGTTTGGGGGTGGTTGTTTTCCCTGACAATCATATCGCCTCGGCTAAGGTCGAGGTCGTCGTTGAGCAGCACGGTGATGGACATGGGCGGAAAAGCCTCCTCAACTTCTCCATCCGGGGTATCAATTTTGGCGATGGTGGTGGTGAAACCCGATGGGAGCAACATGACCCTGTCGCCTTTTTTCATCACCCCGCCTGCCAGACGGCCTACATATCCCCGGAAATCGTGAAATTCGTCGGTGTTGGGGCGGATGACATATTGCACGGGGAACCGGGCATCAATAAAATTATGGTCGCTGCCAATGTGGACGTTTTCGAGGTAATAGAGTAGGGTAGCGCCCTCGTACCAGGGCATGTTCACAGAGCGTTCCACCACGTTGTCGCCTTTGAGGGCGGAAATGGGAATGAAACTCATGTCGTGAACGTCCAACTTGGAAGCGAAGCGCTCGAAATCCTCTTTGATGGCTTGGTATCTTTCCTGACTGTAGCCCACCAGGTCCATTTTATTGATGCAAATAACGAGGTGAGGGATTTGCAACAAGGAGGATATGATGGCATGGCGGCGGGTCTGTTCGATGACACCGTTGCGGGCATCCACCAATATGAGGGCGACGTTGGAAGTGGATGCGCCGGTCACCATATTTCGGGTATATTGGATGTGGCCGGGCGTGTCGGCAATGATGAATTTCCGGCGTGGCGTGGCGAAATAGCGGTAGGCCACGTCAATGGTGATGCCCTGTTCCCGCTCGGCTTTCAGCCCGTCGGTGAGCAGGGCAAGGTTGACTCCTTCCTCGCCCCTTCGCTCCGTGGCGGTTTTGATGGCCTCATATTGATCCTCGAAAATGGATTTCGAGTCGTATAACAGGCGACCAATCAAGGTGCTTTTCCCGTCGTCAACTGAGCCGGCAGTGGAGAAGCGAAGTAGTTCTGAAAATGACTGCGACATATTCGTTTTAAAGTATTCCTGGAAGTTTGATTTTGATGTATTGTTTGTTGTTACAACTCAATGGCATCCTGAAGAGCCAATGATTTAAAAGCGGATTTTTCATCTGCTGAAAAGCTGACGATATCCAGCTTTTGCTCCCCGAACTTTTTCCAAAACTCCACCCGGATGTTGATGATTTCGGAGAGTGTCAACTTTCGTTCCCCGATAACCAATATGTCAATATCTCCGCCTCTTTTATTGTCATCTGTCCTCGAACCGAACAACAGTACCTTGGCCTCGACGTGCATGGCCTTGATGGTATTTTTCAAAAAACTGCTTTGTCAAATTCAAGCCGCATGGTTCACTGGTTAAAAATACCCGTCCTTCTTCCTGTCCTCCATGGCCGTTTCGGTACGTTTGTCGTCTGCCCTTCCGCCCCGTTCTGTTTGGCGGCTTGCAGCCACTTCGGCGATGATATCTTCGACCGTGGCGGCAGTGGATTCCCAAACACCTGTGCAGGTCACGTCGCCGATGGTACGGCAGCGCACGATTCGTTCCACCAAAGTTTCTTCTGGTCTTTTGGGAATGAAAGGAGAGTCTGCCAGCAACATGCCGTCCCGTTGGAAAACCCTTCTGCGGTGGGCGAAATAGAGGCTGGGCAACGGCACTTTCTCTTCTGCCAGGTATTGCCAAACGTCAAGTTCCGTCCAATTGCTGATGGGAAACACCCGGAAATGTTCGCCAAAGTGTTTTCGTCCATTGAAGAGGTTCCACAGTTCGGGCCTTTGATTTTTGGGATCCCACTGCCCGAACTCGTCCCGGTGGCTGAAAAAACGCTCTTTGGCCCTGGCTTTTTCCTCGTCCCGGCGGGCACCGCCAATGGCGGCATCGAATTTTCCATTTTCCAGTTCCTCCAGCAGTACGGCTGTTTGGAGAAAATTCCTGCTGGCGTTGTAACCCTTTTCTTCAGTGACGAGGCCCCGGTCAATGGCATCCTGCACCGAACCGACTATGAGCCTTGCACCAATATTTTTAACCCAATTGTCCCTATATTCAATGGTTTCCTCAAAATTGTGGCCCGTGTCAATATGGAGCAGGGGAAAAGGGACTTTGGCAGGATAAAATGCCTTTTTTGCCAGATATGAAACCAAAATGGAGTCCTTGCCACCGGAAAATAAAAGCACAGGGTTTTCGAACTGTGCAGCGACTTCCCGAATCACGTAGATGGACTCAGATTCCAGTTCTTTGAGATGACTTAATAGGTAGTTCATCGGGAATTAATTTCTGAATAATGTGAGCCTGAAAATTTGGTCGTCTTCAAAAGTAAATTCGGGAAGCTGCTTTTGAGCTGCTTTCATGCCTTCTATGATTTTTAAGGTACCACCTCCCCAATTTTCGAAATGACCCAGCCAAAAAAAGGCTTTGGCTATGAGGCGATTACCTGGCCTCGAAGTATGCGGGCGATATAATTTTTCAATCGTGATATCGGGTTGAAACAAATGGCCCGGATTGGCGAAACGTATCCATTTCGGGCGTATTTCAACATAGTTTTTCACACCTTTGCGATAATCTTTGTGGACAATCATATTCACCAATGCTTCCCGTATGACAGCGTCCGAAAATTCAGCTTTCCGCTCGGAATGAAATCCGTTTTTATGAAATTCCATGCGCAGATGGCGGTAAATAAAGCTGATGGTGGCGTTGAAATTTGAAATCAGGTTGTCGGAGAATTCGTGGTCGTCCAGCATGATGTCATTGGACGCATCATCGGGGAACACGCCGCATTTTATTTCATATTGTCCCAAAAAAAAACGGGTGGGTTTTTTACCAAACAGCAACAGGGCTGCATTTGTCAATTTTCCATCTTTGGCAAAGTCCGTTGCATGAAGCAACTCCTGCAAGGGCATGGTCAGGTTAATGTTCAGGTTGCGTTTGATATTGGCCTGTTCGGCAAACGCATAAACGGCATCTTCGTCTATTTCATTCCAGGAAGCATCGTCCCGGGTTTGGTTATCGAACCGGAATCCGTTTTGTCTTTGGAGCATCATCAGCTCCAGCATAGCGGGGCTGAGTCTTTGATTGGTAGGCCCTGTCCGGCTGAAAGGCCGGCCAAAGGCAAAATGCGGTTTGAACGGACTTTCGGGCACTTGTATCAATATGCACGACCGGCCTTCCAGGTCTATTTTTTCTACCTCGGCAAATATTTTGGCTTCCGTGTTCAATAAAATGGCATTCGCCAGATTTTTCAACGTATCATCGGAGACCGTTTGCCCCAGCACTTCGCCATTGTCTTTTACCCCAACGAGTATCCTGCCCCCTTTTGTGTTTGCGAATGCACAAACCGACTCAATAATATCCCGCATCACAGCGGTAGATTTTTTGAACTCCAGCGTGTCGGATTCTCCACCTGCTATCAGTTCCTTTATTTCGAGTTCCGTCAACGGGATGGCTGTTCGTATTGAATGAAAGGATAAAGAAAGTCAAAAGCCATATTCGTGCAGGAGTCCAAATCGTGGAGGTCGGTTCTAAGTTCCAAATCAGGTTTTACGGGAGCCTCGTAAGGCGAGTCAATCCCGGTGAATTCCTTTATTTCTCCCCTGCGGGCTTTCTGGTAAAGGCCCTTCACGTCCCGCTGCTCGCAAATTTCCAGCGGGGCGTTGACATATATTTCTATGAAATCACTGGCCCCGATAATATCCCTGGCGAATTGCCGAATGGCGATGGTGGGGCTGATAAACGTGCAAATCGTGATAATGCCGCTGTGCAGGTAGAGTTTGGCGACCTCTGCGATGCGCCGGATGTTTTCCTGGCGGTCTTCCAGCCCAAAGCCGAGGTTGGCATTGATGCCGGTGCGGACATTGTCACCATCGAGCATTTGAGCAAAAAAGCCCTGCTCGAAGAGTTTCCTTTCCAGTGCCTGACCGATGGTACTCTTACCGGAACCGGAAAGCCCCGTCAACCAAACTGCTTTGCTGTGTTGTCCGAGGAAAGCCTCCCGTTCGGCCCGGCTCAACTGCCCTTCAAAGTCCGGGTGTATATGCCGATGGTAGTGGGGTTCTTTCATATTTTGCCTTTTTCCCCAAAAAATCGCATGGCTTCGCCGCTCATAGGTCGCAAGGCCCCTATCAGAAAGAAAAAACGCCCACAAAAAGCCCTGCCCGAAGGCCGGACTGAAACATTAATAGCCATTGTCAGGCTGCATCAATTCAATTTCCATACAATCAAATCCTCCGCAACAGAGAGGCGTCCACATTCATTTTGAGCGAATATCCGACGGTCTCCAATTCCACGACCATTTGTTTCTTGCCTTGTCTTTCCACCAACCTTCCCCGCAGGCCGGTCAGTTTTCCGCCGATGATCTCCACTTCGTCGCCTTCCTTGAAAAGGCCCGGTTCCGCTTCCACTTCGGCCCCTTCCCCCACCACCCGCTTGAGGATATTGATCTCTGCTTCAGGAATGGAAAGCAAGTTTTTTGCAAAGCGGATAAATTTCACCACGTTTTCCGTCTCCAGCACCGGCACATATTCTTCTTTGGTGATTTTGACGAATATATAGCAACTGATGAGCGGTATGTCATGGTGTTTTATCTTCCGGGTGTAACGCCGGGTGACGGTTTGCAACGGAAGGTAATTTTCGATTTTTTTATTGTCCAAAAGCCGCTTTACGACTTTTTCGCTTTTAAAACGGGTATAGACAGCAAACCACCTTGCCTCTGCGGCATGTAAATGACTTTCATATTCCTGAGCAGTTTTTTGCACTCCAGTCATCTAATTTTTCCGTTGTTTGTTTTTGGTTGTTTGTTGTCCGTTCCCTTACAGCACTTGTCCCGATTTATATGTAGGGAGAGCATTTTATTAAAATGCTCTCTCTGTTTGTTTTTTTTTCCTCTGATCCGACTTTTCGGATGGGACTCATAACTCAACAACTCCCGAACTCAATCCCTCAATCCCTCAATAACTCCCTAACTCCCCTAACTCAATAACTCAATCCCTCCCAACTCAATCCCTCCTCAAAGTCTCCAATAAGCCAGTCCGTTCTGTTTCACCAAAGCGGGTTGGTAAACACCCTTCAAGTCCAATAGAATCGGGTCGTTTCGCATCAGCGACTTGAAATAGGAAAGGTCGTATTCCATATACTCCTTGTGATTGACCGCAACGACAATTGCATCGTAATCATTGGAAGGTGCGTCATGCAGTGAAAGGCCATATTCGTGCGCAAATTCATTGGGCGAAGCATAAGGGTCCACGATATGGACGTTGATGGAGTATTGCATCAGTTCTTTCACCAAATCAACCACTTTGGAATTGCGGATGTCGGCCACATTCTCTTTGAATGTAACACCCATGACCAAGACCTTCGACTCTTGCGGTGATTTGCCGCGCTTGATCAGTTTTTGGGTCAAACGTTTTGCGATGTGGCCCGGCATCCCGTCGTTGATGGTCCTGCCGCTGAGGATGACCCTGGGTTCATAGCCCAATTGCCGTGATTTGTGAACCAAATAGTAGGGGTCAACGCCGATGCAATGACCGCCGACGAGGCCCGGGACGAATTTCAGGAAGTTCCACTTGGTTCCGGCAGCCTCCAACACTTCTTTCGTATCAATGCCCATCATGTCGAAGATCATGGACAGTTCGTTCATCAGGGAGATGTTGATGTCCCGCTGGGTATTTTCGATGACCTTGGCAGCCTCTGCTACTTTGATGGAGGAAGCCTTGAAGATGCCGGCCAGGATGACTGCATTGTATGTTTTAGCTATTTCCTCCAGGGATTCTTCATCGCTGCCCGATACGATTTTGAGGATTTTTTCGATGGTGTGCTCCTTGTCGCCAGGGTTGATGCGCTCAGGTGAGTAACCCAGTTTAAAGTCTTTACCGAGTTTCAGGCCGGATAGCGACTCGAGCAGGGGCAAACAATCGTCTTCGGTGCAACCAGGATAAACCGTTGATTCGTAAACCACGTAGTCACCCTTTTTCAGGGCATTGCCAACGGTGCGGGTCGCACTCATAACGGGTTTCAGGTCAGGTACCTTGGCATTGTCAACGGGCGTGGGGACAGCAACGATGTGGAAGTGCGCTTGCCGCAGGTCTTCTGGATTGGCCGTGAAGTGTATGTCGCAACCTTCAAATGCTTCTGGTTCAAGTTCTTTTGAAGGGTCAATGCCTTTTTTCATCATATCAACCCTCGCTTCATTGATGTCGAAACCAATGACGCTGAACTTTTTGGCAAACACGAGCGCAAGTGGCAAGCCAACGTATCCCAGCCCGATGACCGATATTTTCTTCTTTTTTTCGATCAGTTCGTTGTACATAAAACAAGGTTTGAGGGTTGATTTTTGTTTTGCCGATGAGGGATTGCCGTTTTCGTGTCAATCCTTTGACCATATCATCAAAGCAACTTCGTCCGGTTCACCGTTCAGGTAACTCGCCTCAAATTCGAGTTGGCTGTAAATGAGATAGCGGATTTTCCGTTTGACGGCGGCCTCTGCTTTCTCGACCAGGTTCACGAGATAGGATTTGTCAATGTCGCCGACAAACACCAGGTCAATGATCTGGCTGTCAAGTCCTTTGGCGAACTCACCGACCAGATAGACACGTTCCACGTCGCCGAGCCGTTCGATGATGGTTTCGATGACATGGTCGAGGCCTATGGTCTTGCGAAGGATGCTATGGATTTCCTTAAAAAGCGGATGGCCGGTATTGGCCCTGAACATTTTCTTGTTGCCGTCGAGGAAGGAGGTGAGCATACCTGCCTCTTCCATGCGGTTCAGTTCGATGCGTATGGCATTGGTGGAATCACCAAACTCACTTTCCAAGCTGCGCAGGTAAGCAGTGGTGCTGCTGTTGAGAAAGAACTTCAACAGCAGTTTGATACGTGTTTTGGAAGATATGAGTGCCTCGATCATGTGTTAACGAGTAAGTAAACTACTCGTTTTAAGTGTTGATTCGGGGCAAAAATAGGCATGATTGGCGATTTTCAAAAAAAAACGCACGTTAAATGATTGTTTTTGGTAATTTTTTTTGAAACAAAACGAGTAATTTATTTGGCGGGAATCTGCGTTGAGAAAAAAATTGACTGTGCGCAAATATATAACGTGATTTATTAATCCAAAAAGAAACCTGTTTTCATCTTTTCGTTTGGTCGTTCAGCCGACGGTGACCAACAATGTTACCTGCCGGACAAGCGCATGTACTCGTTGGATTTTCCGGTGTCGCCCAGTTGTTTATAGACCAGGCCGAGCAGGTAGTAGTCGTTTGGCTTGCGCAAGTGCTGTGGCAGCCGTTCGAGCATTTCCGCCGCTTCTGAGTAGCGTCCCGTCCGGTACAGCACATTGCCCAGACTGTTGATGGTGTAGTAGTTGTCCTGGCTGTACTGCAGTGCTTTTCGGAGGGAAACCTCTGCAGCTTCATAGTCGCCCAAAATGATGAACATATTGCCTTTATGGATGTGCCCGGTCGGGATGTCGGGGTAGATGTTCAGCGCCAAGTCAAGTTGTTCGATGGCCTGTTGGGCGTATTCTTTTGCTTTTTGCGGTGCGGATTGCTGGCTTTCGATGGCCAGTCTTGCCAGGGAGCCGCCATGGTTTTTCCGCATTCGGGCGTTGTCGGGAGCCAGTTTCACATCGTGTTCGAACAGAACGTAGCGGTCTTTCCAGTAGGGCAGGTGGCGCTCGATTTTAAAAATGCAGACACTCGCCAGGATGGTTGTAATGGCAACCGGGATGAAATTCTTTTTGAAAAAAGCAGCAACCAGATTTCCTTCTCCCGTCTCGCTTTTTTTCACCAGGCCCGTGATCAACCATCCCGCAAGGAAGCAGATACCGAGCACCGGCACATAAAGAAACCGGTCGTTGTAGGCACTTACGTTGGTGATGACAAGACTGGTGAACATGGAAACCGTGACAAAATAGTGCAGTGCGCCAAAGCCATACGCCCTCCTTTTTACCAAGCCGACCAGGCCTACGGCAAGCAGGGCGAGATTGGCCAACAAACCTGCCCAGGCACGCCAATCGTCCCAATTCACAAGGGGCAGTGTCAGGTAGGAGTAATCGCTCAGAAGGGGGTGCGGAAAAACGGATTTCAACAAATACTGTCCCAGCACCAGCATATTGGAAGCCGATCGCTGTGCGAATCCATCCGCCGCCAAGAGCGAGTTGTCGAGGTGCGTGAGTGTGACTCCTTCGTTCAATCCGCCCAAAATGCTGGAGCGCACGATGAGGAACAGCACGACGGCTCCCACGTAAGGCATGGTAGCCTTCACGATTTTGACGGGTTTGTAATCCCTGAAAAAATAGAGCATGAGCGGAAGGACGGCCAAGGTGGTGATGACTTCTTCTTTTGAAAAAAGGCCGATGAGATAAAACAGCAGGGAAAGCGCCAGTGGCATCAGCCTGCGGTTGTCGAGGTGTTTCAGCAAAAACCAGCCTGCCAAAGTGAAATTAAGAAAACCGAGCAGGGTGTCGCGGCTCTTGATATTGGCCACCACTTCGAGGTGAATGGGGTGCATCAAAAACAACAAACACGTGACTATCGGCAGCATGGGGTGATGTTCCCGCATGAGTTTTGACAAAAAAAGAAAAAGAAAAAATGCCGTCAGGCCATAGAAAAGCAGGTTGAAAATGTGGTTGACGGAGGCGTTTAGCCCCCAGATTTCATACTCCAGGGCCAGGGTGGTCAACGGTATCGGGCGATAGGCCCTTGCGTTGATGGCCTCGTCGTACCCCTGGAAGTAGCTGGTGCTCCAAATGTCCCGCAAGCCGCCCAATCCCTTTTGCACGTAGCGGTTGTCTTTCACGACGGCATCGTCGTCATAGACGAAATCGTAATTGTAGCTTGGGGCATACACACCCATTGCAAGTACGGCCAATAACATCGCCACCGTGAGTTTCCACCGGGTGGGCACGGCTTCCTGAACGTGTGCGATCACCGTTTTCTTTACAACTTTGCCACCAGTCGGGACTGGCCGCTGCATTTTTTGTTTTCTTCCTTTTGACATTGTTCGGCAATTGTACAAGGCTATCGTAGAACGGCTTTCCAGAGCCGTGAAAAATTAGGAATAAGGGACGAGGGATGAGGGATAAAATGACCTCAATGACCAAAGAACTACCTTTTCACAACATCCACTCCCACCGCTTTTCCAACTGCCCTTGCAACATTCTGCCCGTCCATCGCAGCAGAGATGATGCCTCCCGCATAACCCGCCCCCTCGCCGGCAGGGAAAAGCCCCTCGATTTCTACGTGCATGTATGTTTCTTTGTTTCTTGGGATGCGGACAGGTGCGCTGGTGCGGCTTTCCGTGGCAATCACGTTGGCTTCTTCGGTGAAATACCCTTTCATCTTCCGCCCAAAATCAAGGATACCGCTCCGCAAGTGCTGATAAATAAAATCCGGCAACAGTTCGTGGAGCGGAGCTGGCACAAGGCCGGGGATGTAGGAGCAATCGGGTAGGGTAGTGGAGGTCTTTTTTTTCGTGAAATCCGTCATGCGTTGGGCCGGCGCTTTTTGGCTGCCGTCGCCCTGGCGGAACATGGCCTGCTCCACGCTTTGCTGGAACATCAATGCCGACAATGCGCCGTGTTTTGCATACCCTGCTAAATCGCTCAACTCAATCTGCACCACCGTGCCCGAATTGGCAAAAGCGGAATCACGCCGGGACATGGACATACCGTTCACCACGATTTCGCCAGGCGCGGTGGCGGCCGGCACGACCAGTCCTCCTGGGCACATGCAAAACGAAAAAACACCCCGTTCGCCCACCTGGCAGGCCAAGCGGTAACTGGAGGCGGGCAGGTGTTCGTCCCTGGGGCTTTGCCGGTACTGGATTTGGTCAATCAAAGCCTGCGGATGCTCCACCCGAACCCCCAGCGCAAAGGGCTTGGCTTCGATGTAAACCTGCTTTTTACACATTATATAATAGATGTCCCTGGCAGAATGTCCGGTGGCCAGAATGACAGCCGCACCCAGGCGCTCGGTCTGCTCGTTCACGACGACACCCTTTATCCGTTGTTTTTCGATGATGAAATCCGTTACCCTGGCATCGAAATGCACCTCGCCCCCGTAGTGGAGAATGGTTTGCCGGATGTTGGCCACGATGTTGGGCAACTTATTGGAACCAATGTGGGGATGCGCATCAATGAGTATGTCGGGGGAAGCGCCGTGCTCGACCAGCAATTGGAGGGCTTTGTAGATGTCGCCTCTTTTGTGGGATCGGGTGTAGAGTTTTCCGTCGGAGTAGGTACCTGCGCCGCCCTCCCCGAAGCAATAATTGGAATCCGGGTTCACGATGCCGAATTGCTGGATGGCCCGCAAATCCCGTCGCCGTGTCCTTACGTCCTTCCCTCTGTCCAGCACCACGGGTTTCAGGCCAAGTTCAATGAGTTCCAATGCTGCGAAGTACCCTGCCGGCCCTGCCCCCACTACGATGATTTCCTTGCCCTGGCTCACGTCCTGGAGGTTGGCCAACAGGGCAGGCTCCCCTTCGTATTGTTCTCCATGAAAAACCTCCGCCCGAATCCTGAAGATGGGTTGTTCGCCACGAGCATCCAGCGAGCGCTTGAGGATATGGACAGCATCGGCCATACCGGGGGGCACACCTGCTGCCGCTGCAGCTTTTTTTTCAACGAGGGCCGGGTTGGCGGCTTCTCCGGGCAGCAACTTTATTTCTACGATTCTTCGCATGGGGGCAAAGCTAAGTCGGTTCTATGTTATGGTGGTCAAGATTCCTGAAACAGGACCTGCCGGATGGCTGTCAAATTTGCCAGCAGTGGTTTCAGTTGGTCAAGGGGCAGCATGTTCGCACCATCGGAGCGGGCATTCAGGGGGTCGGGGTGCGTTTCGATGAAAATCCCGTCCACGCCAGCGGCGATGCCTGCTCTTGCGATGGTGCTGATAAGTGCGGGAAGGCCGCCCGTCACACCGCTGGGTTGGTTGGGTTGCTGGAGCGAGTGGGTGCAGTCGAGCACGACGGGAACGCCAAAAGACTGCATGGTCGGTATGCCCCTGAAATCCACTATCAAATCCTGGTAGCCGAAGGTAGTGCCCCGTTCGGTGAGCAGGATTTTTTCGTTGCCCGCCAGCCGGATTTTCTCAACAGCATGACACATGGCATCCGGGCTGAGGAATTGCCCTTTTTTCACGTTGACGGCCTTGCCGGTTGCTGCGGCTGCCGTCAGCAGGCTCGTCTGCCGGCACAGGAAGGCGGGGATTTGCAGCAAGTCAACATAAGGGGCGGCCAAGCTGGCCTCCGCTTCCGAGTGTATGTCCGTCGTGACGGAGATGCCAAACTTCTCCCTGACTTCGGCCAAAATGGCAAGTGCCTTATCGTCGCCGATTCCTGTAAAGGAAGTAGCTTTTGTGCGGTTGGCTTTGCGGTAGGAACCTTTGAAGATGTAGGGTATCCCCATCGCATCGCATATCTCGCTCACCCGGCCTGCAATGTCGAGGGCCATTGTTCGCCCTTCAATGGCGCACGGGCCGGCGATGAGGAAGAAATTTTGGGTGCCCGGAAATTTCAGATGGGGGATGCACTCGTGGATTGACATGCTATCGGATTTTTGGTCGGAATTGTAACTGTTTAGGAGGGTGCGGGGGGTGTAAATCAAATTGTC